>Ga0156326_155_pt5 | contig 29604 bp, 34 predicted proteins | sample RifCSPlowO2_12_FD_107974 | JGI IMG/M metagenome (GOLD analysis project Ga0156326, IMG submission 107974) | Sphingomonadales bacterium RIFCSPLOWO2_12_FULL_63_15 | reverse complement strand
CCGTCTCCGCCGAAAGCGGCGATCATCAACAGGATCAGGCCCCCAACGGTCAGCACGAGTTCTGGCATGACCGCCAGGAGGGAAGTGGAGTCAATCATCAGTGCGCCTCCCCCGACGCTGAATGTGAGGGCGCAGAGGCGTCTCCATGATGGGCTTCGCCCGCAGGCTTGGGCGCGCCCAGCGTGATCTGAGCATCGCCTGCCGGTGCGGCGGGCGCGAGGCGGGCTTCCAGCGCAACGATGTCAGGACGCATAGGTGCCAAGAAGCTCTCAGGATAGATGCCCATCCACAAGACGACGGCGGCGATGGGGGCAAGCAGCCACAATTCGCGCGCCGACAGGTCGGGCATGGCGGCCGCGTCGGCATTGACCTGCTCACCATAGCAGATGCGCCGGTAGAGGTAGAGCATGTAGGCAGCGCCCAGGATGATGCCCGTGGTGCAAACCAGCGCGACCCAGGTCGATGCCTGATAAATGCCCATCAGCGCCAGAAATTCGCCGACGAAGTTGGACGTGCCGGGCAGGCCGACCGACGCCATGGTGAAGAAGAGGAACAGCAGCGCATAGCGCGGCATGTTGATCGACAGGCCACCATAGCGCGCAATCTCACGGGTATGCAGTCGGTCATAGATGACGCCGACGCACAGGAACAGCGCGCCAGCGACCAGACCATGACCCAGCATGACCATCATCGCACCTTCGATGCCCGCCTGGTTGAAGGCGAACAGGCCGACGGTCACGATCGCCATATGCGCGACCGAAGAATAAGCGATCAGCTTCTTCATGTCCGACTGCACCAGCGCGACGAGGCTGGTATAGACCACCGCCACCATCGACAGGCCCCAGACCAAAGGCGCGAGCTGCGCCGAGGCTTCGGGGAACATCGGCAGCGAGAAGCGGATGAAGCCATAGCCACCCATCTTGAGCAGCACGCCCGCCAGAATGACGGAGCCTGCCGTCGGTGCCTGAACGTGCGCGTCGGGCAGCCAGGTGTGGACCGGCCACATCGGCATCTTGACCGCGAAGCTGGCGAAGAAGGCCAGGAACAGCCAGGTCTGGACAGCGGGATCGAAATTATAAGCCATCAGCGCCGGGATTTCGGTCGTCCCTGCCTCATGCACCATCCACATCATCGCGATCAGCATCAGGACCGAGCCGAGCAGCGTGTAGAGGAAGAATTTATAGCTGGCGTAGATGCGATCCGCACCGCCCCAAATGCCGATGATCAGATACATCGGGATGAGGCCGGCTTCGAACATGATGTAGAAGAGGTAGAGATCCTGCGCCGCGAAGACGCCGATCATCAGCACCTCCATGAACAGGAAGGCCGCCATATATTCGCCGACCCGCTTTTCGATCGCGCGCCAGCTCGCGCCGATGCAGATCGGCATCAGGAATACGGTCAGCGCGATCAGCATCAGGGCGATGCCATCGATGCCGAGCGCCCAGGCGAATTTGCCGAAGATCGGCGCATATTCCTGAAACTGCCACTGCGCGCCGCTGCCCGACTGATCGAAATTCGCCCACAGAGCCATGCCCAGCACGAAATCAATGAGGGTCGCGATCAGCGCGATCCAGCGCGCGTTGTTCGCGCCCACGAACAGACAGGCGATGGCCCCCGCCATCGGCACTGCCATCATCAGGGAAAGGATGGGGAAGCCGTCCATTATCGTGTCATCGCCCAGGTTGCGGCAGCGGCGAGGCCAATCAGCATCACCAGCGCGTAGGTGTAAAGATAGCCGGACTGGAGCCGACGGGTCACTTTATTGCCCTGCACGACCAAGGCAGCCAGACCGTTTGGTCCGAAGCGGTCGATGAAACCGACGTCACCGAACTTCCAGAAGAAGCGGCCGATGGCGAAGGCAGGCTTGACGAAGAGCAGATTGTACAGCTCGTCGAAATACCATTTGTTGAGCAGGAAGGTGTAGAGGACGCCGAACTGAGCCACGAAGCGCTGCGGCCAGTCGGTGTTCTTGATATAGGCAAGCCATGCGATGGCAAGACCGGTCAGCATCACCGTGAAGGGCGAGAATTTGACCCATTTCGGCACTTCATGCGCGGCATGCATCAGATGGCTGTCGAACGCCAGCGACCCTTGCCAGAAAGCGATGCCGCCTTCTGATCCGATGAACTGGTCGTGGAAAACGAGGCCGGCGAACACCGCGCCGATGCTCAGCACGATCAATGGCACCAACATGACCCAGGGGCTTTCATGCGGATGATAGCCGCCAGTCCCGGTTGCGGGCGCATGGTGCTTATCATCATGCGCGTGATCGTCATGATGATCGTCATGGCCGTGGCCGTGCGCGTCATGCAACGCATGCTGGATATGTTCGGATGCGGCCCAGCGCGGCTTGCCGAAGAAGGTCAGGAATACCAGACGCCAGCTATAGAAGCTGGTGAGCAAGGCGGCGAACACGCCGACCAGGAACGCCCCGTTGCCCGCCCCGCCAGCGGCATAGGCCGCTTCGAGGATGCCGTCCTTCGAATAGAAGCCCGCAAAACCGATGCCGACCAGCGGCAAGCCTACGCCGGTGATGGCGAGCGTACCCAGCGTCATCGTCCAGAAGGTGATGGGGATGCTTTTGCGCAGGCCGCCATAATAGCGCATATCCTGTTCATGGTGCATCGCATGGATGACCGAGCCCGCGCCCAGGAACAGCAGCGCCTTGAAGAAGGCGTGGGTGAAGAGGTGGAACATCGCCGCGCCATAGGCGCCGACGCCCGCGGCAAAGAACATATAGCCCAACTGCGAACAGGTCGAATAGGCGATGACGCGCTTGATGTCGGTCTGCACCGTGCCGACGGTGGCGGCGAACAGGCAGGTCGCCGTGCCGACATAGGTGACGACGGTCAGCGCCGTTTCCGAGGTTTCGAACATCGGCGACAGGCGGCACACCATGAACACGCCCGCGGTCACCATGGTCGCCGCGTGGATCAGCGCCGACACAGGCGTCGGGCCTTCCATCGCGTCCGGCAACCAGGTGTGCAGGCCAAGCTGCGCTGACTTGCCCATCGCGCCGATGAACAGCAGCAGGCACAGCACCGTCATCGTGTCGAAGCGCGCGCCGAGGAAACCGATGGTCGAGCCCGCCATCGACGGGGCCATTTCCAGGATTTCGGGGATCGAGATGGTGTTGAACACCAGATAGGTGCCAAAGATGCCCATCATGAAGCCAAGATCGCCGACGCGGTTGACGACGAAGGCCTTGATCGCGGCGGCATTGGCGCTGGGCTTGCGGAACCAGAAACCGATGAGGAGATAGGACGCAAGGCCCACGCCTTCCCAACCGAAGAACATCTGGAGCAGATTGTTCGCGGTCACGAGCATCAGCATCGCGAAGGTGAAGAGCGAGAGATAGGCGAAGAAGCGCGGCTGATCCGGCTCCTCGTCCATATAGCCCCAGCTATAGAGGTGAACGAGACTGGAGACGCTGGTGATGACCACCAGCATGACCGCGGTCATCGTGTCGACCCGCAGCGCCCATTGGGCGTCGAAGCTGCCCGACTGAATCCAGGTGAAGAGCGGCGCAACATAAGCCTCGCCATTGCCCATCACGAACGGGATGAAGATCGACCAGCTCATCGCGCAAATGGCAAAGAGCGCGCCGGTGGTGATGATCTTGGCCGGCAGCTTGCCGAGCGCCTTGTTGCCAAGACCGGCGATGATGGCTGCGAGCAGCGGAAGAAGGACGATAAGCTGGATCATGTCTGTAAGGCTCAGCCCTTCATCCGGTTGACATCGTCGACGGCGATGGTGCCGCGACCACGGAAGTAAATGACGAGGATGGCAAGGCCGATGGCCGCCTCACCCGCCGCGACGGTCAGCACGAACATGCTGAACACTTGCCCCACCATGTCGCCCAGGAAGACGCTGAAGGCGACGAGGTTGATGTTCACGCTCAGCAGGATCAGTTCGATCGCCATCAGGATGATGATGATGTTCTTGCGGTTGATGAAGATGCCCAGCACCCCCATCACGAACAGGATGGCGCTGACCACCAGATAATGTTGAAGGCCGATCACAGCTCCACCCCCTGCCCTGTGGGCTGATTGATATTGCGGACTGCGTCCTGCGGACGGCGGCGGTTCTGCTTGGCGATATTCTGGCCCTTCACGCCGCCACGGGCACGGTGGGTCAGGACGATCGCGCCGATCATGGCGACCAGCAGGACCAGGCCCGCTGCTTCGAACAGGAAGATGTAGCGTGTGTAGAGCAACGTCCCCACCGCCTTGATGTTCGACATATCCGGGTCGGTCGGCGCGGCGCGCTGCGCCAGCTCGATCGGACCCGCGCTCCACAAGCCAATGCCCAGCACGATTTCTGCCAGCAGCACCAGGGCAATCAGCAGGCCGAAGGGCAGATAGCTGACGAACCCGGCGCGCAATTCGGCAAAGTCGATATCGAGCATCATGACCACGAACAGGAACAGCACCGCGACCGCGCCGACATAAACGATGACGAGCAGCATCGCGATGAATTCAGCGCCGATCAGGATCATCAGACCCGCCGCGTTGAAAAACGCCAGGATCAGCCACAGCACCGAATGGACCGGATTGCGCGACAGGATGGTGAGCGCGCCGCTGCACACCACCAAAATGGCGAACAGGTAAAAGGCAAGCACGTGAATCACTGGATCAATATCCCCTTAGGCCGCGCGGCTTAACGATAGGGTGCGTCGGCGGCAAGGTTCGCGGCGATGGCCCGTTCCCACTTGTCACCATTTTCAAGAAGCTTGGCCTTGTCGTAGATCAGCTCCTCGCGGGTTTCGGTCGCGAATTCGAAATTCGGGCCTTCGACGACCGCGTCCACCGGGCAGGCTTCCTGGCAGAAGCCGCAATAGATGCACTTGGTCATGTCGATGTCGTAGCGCGTGGTGCGGCGGCTGCCATCCTCGCGCGGCTGCGCTTCGATGGTGATCGCCTGCGCCGGGCACACAGCTTCACACAGCTTGCAAGCGATGCACCGCTCTTCCCCATTGGGGTAGCGACGCAGCGCATGTTCGCCCCGGAACCGCGGCGAGATCGGGTTCTTCTCATAGGGGTAGTTGATGGTCGCCTTGGGTTTGAAAAAATATTTCAAGGTCAGGGCGTGCGCCTTCACAAACTCCCAGAGGGTGAAGCTCTTGACGTAATATCCGAGGCTCATTGTGCGCCTCCATAGCGCGTCAGCATGAGGAAGCCCGACACCAGGAAGACGAAGAAGAGCGAAGTAGGCAGGAAGATTTTCCAGCCCAGCCGCATCAGCTGGTCATAACGGTAGCGGGGCACCGTCGCCTTCACCCAGGAGAAGACGAAGAAGAAGAACAGGATCTTGGCGAACAGCCAGATAATGCCGGGCACGTAATAAAGCGGCGCCCAGTCGAACGGGGGCAGATAACCACCCCAGAAGAGAATGGCGTTGAGCGCGCACATCAGGATGACGTTGGCATATTCGCCAAGCCAGTAGAGCGCGAACGACATGGACGAATATTCGGTCTGATAGCCCGCGACCAGCTCGCTTTCCGCTTCGGTCAGATCGAAGGGCGCGCGCGCGGTTTCGGCCAGCGCCGAGATCAGGAACATGACCGCCATCGGGAAAAGCAGCGGGTTGAAGCCGTTGCCGTTAATGAAGCCATAATAGCCCTTCTGGCTCTCGACGATGGCGCTCAGATTGAAGCTGCCCGCCCACAAGACCACGGTGATGATGATGAAGCCGATCGAGACTTCATAGCTGATCATCTGCGCGCTAGCGCGGATCGCGGAATAGAAGGGATATTTGGAGTTGGAGGCCCAACCCGCCAGGATGATCCCGTATACGCCGAGCGAACTGATCGCCAAGATGTAGAGCAGGCCGACATTGATGTCCGCCAGCACGACGCCGACATCGAACGGCACCACGGCCCACGCCATCAGCGCCACGGTGAAGGTGATGATCGGCGCGATCAGGAACAAGGCTTTGTTCGACGCCGACGGAATGATGGTTTCCTGCAGGAAGACCTTGAGGCCGTCCGCGAAGGATTGCAGCAGGCCGAATGGGCCGACCACGTTGGGACCACGGCGCAGCGCCATCGCCGCCCAGATCTTGCGATCGGCATAAATGATCATCGCGACGGCGAGCATCAGCGGCAGGGCGATGACGAGGATGCCGATGATGGTGGACAGCAGCCAGGCGCCCTCGAACGGCATGCCCAGATTTTGGAAGAAAGCGGTCATTATTCCTGAACCTCAAAACCGTTCGGGCTGAGCTTGTCGAAGCCCTCGCCTGAACGAGGTGAAGGCACCTCGCTACGCTCGGTGGAGCCCTTCGACAGGCTCAGGGCGAACGGAATGATGATTTCCAACATCATTCCGCCGCCTCCGCAAATTCGACGCCGTGGACCAGTTCGGCCGAGCATTGCTGCATCGTCGGGCTGGCGCGGCAGATGGCGTTGGTGAGGTAGAAATCCTTGATCGGCGATCCGAATTCGCCGGTCGCGCCGGTCGGCAGCGATGGCATGGACCAGCCATAATGGGCGAGACCCTCGACACCGAGCGCCGGCACGGCCTTGGCCATTTCCGCCCGCAGCGCATCGAAGCTGTCGAAGGGCAGCTTGACGCCCATTACGTCGGACAAGGCGCGCAAGATCGACCAGTCCTCGCGGGCATCGCCCGGCGCGAACACGGCCTTTTCGCCGCGCTGGACGCGACCTTCCAGATTGACATAGGTGCCTGCCTTTTCGGCATAGCTCGCCCCCGGCAGGATCACGTCGGCGGCATGTGCGCCCTTGTCGCCATGATGGCCGACATAGACTTTGAAGCTGTCGGGGAAGGCGGCATAATCGACTTCGTCGGCGCCCAGCGAGAAGAGCAGCTTCGGCTTGGCCGCCGCGATCGCCTTGATCCCGCCAGCGGTTGCGAAGCCGAGCATCAGCCCGCCCATACGCGCCGCCGCGAAATGCAGGACATTATAGCCGTTCCAGCCATCCTTAATCAGGCCCAGCGTCTCGACCAGCGCCAGCGTGTCGCCATGCGCGCCGTCCTTGGCCAGCACGCCACCGCCGACGATCATCGCGGGCCGCGCAGCCTTGCCGAACGCTTCGACCACCGCTTCCGGCAGCTTGGCGAGCAGCGATGCATCATTGCCCAGCCACTGCACCTTATAGGTCAGATCAAATTCAGGGCCGACGGCAAAGACCTTCGCACCCTTCTTGATCGCCTTGCGGATGCGCGTGTTCACCAGCGGCGCTTCCCAGCGCAAATTGGTGCCGACCAGCAGGATGACGTCCGCATCTTCCAGATCAGCGAGCGGCGTGTTGAACACCACCGACGATAGGCTCGACACGTCATAGGCCAGGCCCGTCTGACGCCCTTCGAGCATCGTACCGCCGAGCTTTTCGACCAGTGCCTTGCCCGCGAACATGGTTTCGCAATCGAGCAAATCGCCCGCGATCGCCGCAACGCTGCCACCATGCTGAACCGCCGCGATCGCGGCGAACGCTTCGTTCCAGGTCGCAGGCACCAGCTTGCCGTCCTTGCGGACATAGGGCTTGTCGAGCCGCTTGCGGACCAAGCCATCGACATTGTGCCGGGTCTTGTCCGACGCCCATTCCTCGTTCACGTCGTCATTGATGCGTGGCACCGCGCGCAGCACCTGACGACCCCGGCTGTCGAGGCGGATGTTGGTGCCGACCGCATCCATCACGTCGATGGCGTGAGTCTTCTTCAATTCCCACGGCCGCGCTTCGAACGCATAGGGCTTGCTGGTCAGCGCACCAACCGGGCAGAGATCGACCACATTGCCGGACAGTTCGCTCTTGGCGGCATGTTCCAGATAGGTGGTGATCTGCATATTTTCGCCGCGATAGATGGCGCCGATTTCCGGCACGCCCGCAACTTCCTCGGCAAAGCGCACGCAACGGGTGCATTGGATGCAGCGGGTCATGACCGTCTTGACGATCGGCCCCATATTCTTCTCGGTCACCGCGCGCTTATTCTCGTCATAGCGCGACGCGCCGCGACCATAAGCGACCGATTGGTCCTGCAGATCGCATTCGCCACCCTGATCGCAGATCGGGCAATCGAGCGGATGGTTGATGAGGAGGAACTCCATCACCCCTTCGCGCGCCTTCTTGACCATCTCGCTGTCGGTGCGGATGTCCTGCCCTTCAGCAGCGGGCAGCGCGCACGACGCCTGCGGCTTGGGCGGGCCGGGCTTCACTTCGACCAGGCACATGCGGCAATTGCCCGCGATGGACAGCCGCTCATGATAGCAGAAGCGCGGAATTTCCTTCCCCGCCAACTCGCACGCCTGGAGGACAGTCGCGCCCGCCGGGACTTCCAGTTCTACGCCGTCTACTTTGACTTTAGGCATATCAGTGTTCCGTATCCTGAAGGCCAAGGCGCTTCTCGATCAGATCGACCCGAATTTTCAGATCCGCAATATCGGATTGCATACCGTAAATTGACGTCATGATACCGCGTTGGTGATCCTCCATCGCATGGAGGCGAATGCCCTGCGACGCCTGTTCACGCTTGATCGCGGAAATGTCACCCTGAATGGATTTCAGGATTTCCAGCATCAGGTCTGTGCGGTCATCGCTCACTCCGCTGCCTCCATTACAGGCATACCGCGCTCGTTAATCCGACGCTCGATTTCCGGCCGGAAATGCTTGATCAGGCCCTGAATCGGCCAGGCCGCTGCGTCGCCGAGCGCGCAGATGGTGTGGCCTTCGACTTGCTTGGTCACCTGATGCAGCATGTCGATTTCGGACAGTTCCGCTTCGCCTGTGCGCAGCCGTTCCATCACGCGCCACATCCAGCCCGTGCCTTCGCGGCAGGGGGTGCATTGGCCGCAGGACTCATGCTTGTAGAAATAGGACAGCCGCGAAATGGCGCGAACGATGTCGGTCGACTTGTCCATGACGATGACGGCGGCGGTGCCGAGGCCGGAGCCTAGCGCCTTCAACCCGTCGAAATCCATCGGCGCGTCCATGATTTCGCGCGCGGGAACCAAGGGGACCGACGAACCGCCGGGAATGACCGCCAGCAGATTGTCCCACCCGCCCCGGATGCCGCCGCAATGACGGTCGATCAGTTCGCGGAACGGGATCGACATCGATTCCTCGACCACGCAGGGCTTGTTCACATGGCCGCTGATCTGGAACAGCTTGGTGCCGCGATTGCCTTCGCGCCCGAAGCGGTTGAACCAGGCCGCGCCGCGCCGCAGGATCGTCGGCGTGACCGCGATGCTTTCGACATTGTTGACCGTGGTGGGGCAGCCATAGAGGCCAGCGCCCGCCGGGAAAGGCGGCTTGAGACGGGGCTGGCCCTTCTTGCCTTCCAGGCTTTCGATCTGCGCGGTTTCCTCGCCGCAGATATAGGCGCCCGCGCCGCGATGGACGAAGACGTCGAAATCATAGCCGGAGCCGCAGGCATTCTTGCCCAGGAATCCCTTGGCATAGGCCTGCTCGACGGCGGCGAACAACACCTTGGCTTCGTAGATGAACTCGCCACGAATATAGATATAGGCGGCACGCGCGCGCATCGCGAAACCGGCGATCAGCGCGCCTTCGATCAGCTTGTGCGGATCGTGGCGGACGATTTCGCGGTCCTTGCAGCTACCCGGCTCGGATTCGTCGGCGTTGATGACCAGGAAGCTTGGACGACCATCCTTGCTTTCCTTGGGCATGAAGCTCCACTTCATGCCGGTCGGGAAGCCCGCACCGCCACGGCCGCGCAGGTTCGACGCCTTGATGATGTCGATGATCGCGTCCTGGCCCAGGCTCAGCAGATCCTTGGTATTGTCCCAATCGCCGCGTTTCATCGCCGCGTCGATGGCCCAATCCTGAAAACCATGAACGTTGGTGAAGATGCGGTCCTTGTCCTCCAGCGGGCCGACGAACGGCGGCGGAGGAGGAGGCGCAGCAATTGCGGTGTCGTCGGCCATCAGCGGCCCTTTCCGATCAGTTTTTCAGCCACGAAATATGCGACAACGGCGAGGCCCAGCCCGATGACCAGCCCCAAAACCGCGCCGATGACCTTGAGCGCGATCACGAAGACGATGAGGCCCAGGATGATGGCGATGAGCGCATTCATGCGGCGGCCCCCGATACATCACATCCGTTGGTGTCGAGCGAAGTCGAGACACGCCCGCGCAGCGCTAGCCGCTTCTCGACTACGCTCGAAGCGAACGGACATTGGGGGAAAGCCAAACGGATCACGCCCACTCCCCCCGATAATCATGATTCTCGGCCGCCATGTCCTTCAAGGCAGTCGGGCCACCCTCCGGGCAGCTTGTCTGGCGCTCGATCTGCGGACCGATCTTGGGCTGGCCACCAGCGGCGAGCGTTTCCAGCACCGCGCTCATGCTGTCATAGGTCAGGTCTTCGAAATTATCGTCGTTGATCTGGACCATCGGCGCATTGGCGCAGGCGCCCAGGCATTCGACTTCGGTCAGCGTGAACAGGCCGTCCGGCGTCGTCGCGCCCTTGACCAGACCCTTATTCTTGCAGGCCGCGAACACATCGTCGGAGCCGCGCAACATGCAGGGCGTCGTACCGCACACCTGCACATGATAGCGACCGACCGGCGCCAGATTGTACATGGTGTAGAAGGTCGCGACTTCGTAAACGCGCATATAGGGCATATCGAGCTGATCGCCGATAAACTCCATCACCGGCACGGGCAGCCAGCCTTGCGTCTGCGTTTCCGCGCCAACCTGTCGCTGGGCCAAGTCGAGCAGCGGCATCACGGCGGACTGCTGGCGACCGCCGGGATAGCGCGCGATGATGGTCTTCACCTGCTCGGCATTTTCCGCCGTCCACGCGAAATTGCCCCAGCGCGCGCGGGTTTCGGTTTCGTCGGGGATATGGGGTGCGTCAGCCATTAGTTCACCGTCATCCCAGCGAACGCTGGGATCTCACTGCCTTGAGGAGCAGCGTCAAAGAAAAGAGGGATCCCAGCCTTCGCTGGGATGACGAGAATGGAATAACTCACCGGTCACACTCCCCGAACACGATGTCCATCGCGCCGAGGACGGCGGTGGTGTCGGCGAGCATATGGCCCTTCATCATGAAGTCCATCGCCTGCAGGTGCGAGAAGGCGGTAGGGCGGATCTTGCAGCGATAGGGTTTGTTGGAGCCGTCCGCGACCAGATAGACGCCGAACTCACCCTTGGGGCTTTCCGTCGCGACATAGACTTCGCCCGCAGGGACATGAAAGCCCTCGGTATAGAGTTTGAAGTGGTGGATCAGCGCTTCCATCGACCGCTTCATCTCGCCACGCTTGGGCGGCGAGACCTTGCGGTCGAAGCTCGCGATCGGGCCTTCGGGCATGTCGTTGAGGCACTGTTTCATGATGCGCGCGGACTGGCGGACTTCTTCGACGCGGACCATGAAACGGTCATAACAGTCGAAATTGGTGCCGACGGGCACGTCGAAATCCACCCGGTCATAGACGTCATAAGGCTGCGACTTGCGGATATCCCAGGGGATGCCGGAGCCGCGGATCATGGGACCAGAAAAGCCCCATTTCAGCGCGTCTTCCTTGCTGACCACGGCGATATCGACATTGCGCTGCTTGAAGATGCGGTTGTCGGCGACCAGGCTGATCGCATCCTCGAACAGGCGCGGCAGGCGGGTGTCGAGCCAGTCGGCGATGTCGGTCAGCAGCTTGAGCGGCACATCCTGATGCACGCCGCCGGGACGGAAATAGGCGCTGTGCATCCGCGCACCCGATGCGCGCTCGAAGAAGTTGAGGCAATCCTCGCGGATTTCGAACATCCACAGGTTCGGCGTCATCGCGCCGACGTCCATGACGTGCGAACCCAGGTTGAGCATGTGATTGCAGATGCGTGTCAGTTCCGCGAAGAACACGCGCAGATATTGTGCGCGCAGCGGGACTTCGAGGTTTAGCAGCTTCTCGATCGCCAGCACATAGCTATGCTCCATGCCGAGCGGCGAGCAATAATCGAGCCGGTCGAAATAGGGCAAAGCCTGGAGATAGGTCTTATATTCGATCAGCTTTTCGGTGCCGCGATGCAACAGGCCCACATGGGGGTCGCAGCGCTCGACGATCTCGCCTTCCAGCTCCATGACGAGGCGCAACACGCCATGCGCCGCGGGATGCTGCGGGCCGAAATTGATCGTATAATTCTGGATCTCGGTATCGCCGTAGGTCGGGTCCGACGCATCGGTGCGATGCTCCAGTTCGTCGAGATAATCAGCCATGATACATCCCCGTCACCCCAGCGAACGCTGGGGTCTCACTGGCCTTTGGCGCAGCGCTCAAGAAAAGGGAGATCCCAGCCTTCGCTGGGATGACGACGGTGATAGCGGCACTCATGCCTTATCCTCCGGCTTGGCGACGCCTTCGCCTTCATCAGTGGCCGAAGCCGCCTTGGTCGGCGCATCGTCCGACTTGACTTGAGAGGCCTTGTTCGCCGCTTCGCCAGCCCCGGTGTCGGCCTTCTTCTCGGTCGTCTTGGGCGTCGATGCCGCGGGATCTCCCTTGGGCGCAGCAGGCGGCGGCGGGGCAGCAGGTGCGGGCGTCGGTGCGCCGGGGGCCTGCGGCGCCTTCTCGTCGCCGGGCAGGATATATTCGGCGCCTTCCCATGGCGACATGAAGTCGAAGCTGCGGAAATCCTGCGCCAGTTTCACCGGCTCATAGACGACGCGCTTGTCTTCCTCGGAATAGCGCAATTCGACATAGCCGGTCAGCGGGAAGTCCTTGCGCTGCGGATGCCCCTTGAAGCCATAATCGGTCAGGATGCGGCGCAGGTCGGTATTGCCGTCGAACACGACGCCATACATGTCGAACACTTCGCGCTCCAGCCAGCCGGCAACCGGCCAGAGGTGCGTGACGGTCGGCACCGGCATATCCTCGTCGGTCGACACCTTCACGCGGACGCGATGGTTCCGGGTCACGGACAGCAGATGATAGACGACCTCGAACCGTTCGGGCCGGTCGGGATAATCGACGCCCGCAATCTCCATCAGCTGCTGATACTGCGCCTGGTCCCGCAACAGCGTCAGCGCCTGCGGCAGCGCGTCGCGCAACACGGTGAAGGTCAGTTCATCGGCATGATCGACGGTTTCGATCAGCATCGAACCCAACAAGGCCTCGATTTCCTGCGCGATCCCATCGATGGTCGCGATCCGGGGTGCGGAATGGCCCATTACAGACCTCCGTTCGTATCGAGCGCAGTCGAGATACGCTCGCACTGTGCCAGGAACAGGTTTCTCGACTTCGCTCGAAACGAACGGTGAAAAAGAGACGTCATGCCTGTCATTACCGTTCAATCGTCCCGATCCGGCGGATCTTCCGCTGCAACTGCATCACGCCATAGAGCAAAGCTTCGGCAGTCGGCGGGCAACCCGGTACATAGATGTCGACCGGCACGATCCGGTCGCACCCGCGCACTACAGAATAGCTGTAATGATAATAGCCCCCACCATTGGCACAGCTGCCCATGGAAATGACATATTTCGGCTCAGACATCTGATCGTAAACTTTGCGCAACGCGGGAGCCATCTTGTTGCACAGCGTTCCCGCGACGATCATCACGTCGCTCTGACGCGGCGACGCGCGCGGCGCTGCACCGAAACGCTCCATGTCGTAACGCGGCATGTTGACGTGGATCATCTCGACCGCGCAGCAGGCGAGACCGAAGGTCATCCACCACAGCGAACCGGTGCGCGCCCAAGTGAACAGATCCTCCGTCGAGGTCACAAGGAAGCCCTTGTCATTCACTTCGCTGTTGAGCGAGTTGAAGAAATCCTGATCGGGCTGAGTCCCGACGGGCGGCAAGGTGCCGGGCGCCGGGTTATAGAGTTCTACTCCCAATCGAGCGCTCCCTTCTTCCACGCATAGACGAGACCGAGCACCAGTTCCGCTATGAAAATCATCATCGTCGCCCAGCCGGCCCAGCCGATCTGGTCGAGGCTCACCGCCCAGGGAAACAGGAATGCCGCTTCAAGATCAAAGATAATGAAGAGGATCGCCACCAGATAGAAGCGCACGTCATATTGGCTGCGCGGCTCTTCGAAAGCGGGAAAGCCGCATTCATATTCGCTGAGCTTGGCAGGGTCCGGCTTATGCGCGCCGGTCAGGCGACCGACCAGCATCGGCAGGAAAACGAACGTGCCGGACAGCAGCAAAGCGATCCCCAAAAAGAGCAGGATCGGCAGATATTGGGCAAGATCGACCAATGGTATCCCCTGGGCGAAAAGGTTGTCGGGGCGCTTTAGGCCTGCTGCATATGCGAAGCAAGGGGCCAAGGCTGTGAGAATGAATCGCAAAAAGGCCAAGTGCTTGAAGCGCTTGGCCTAGCTGCACCTTAGCGCAGGGCGTTTGCCACCAACTTGTGCAACTTGCTGTGGATGGCGTCATTGCCCGCGATCACTTCGCGGCGCTCGATCATCTGCTCGCCACCGCGAAAATCGCTGACGAAGCCCCCCGCTTCGCGCACCAGCAACATGCCCGCCGCCACATCCCAAGGTTGCAGGCCGCTTTCCCAGAAACCGTCATAGCGGCCCGACGCCACATGAGCGAGATCGAGCGAGGCGGCCCCGAAACGGCGGATACCCGCAATCGACGACGCGACCGCGCCGAAGATACGCACCCACTGCCCCATGTCGCCATGGCCCATGAAGGGGATGCCGGTCGAGATGACGCAATCGGCGAGGTCACGGCGCGCGGAAACGCGCAGCCGCTGGTCATGCCGCCAGGCGCCGCGATTCTTCTCCGCCCAATAGCTTTCGTCGGTGAAGGGCTGATAGATGAGGCCGGTTGTGATCTCGCGCTTGCCGCCATAAAGCGGCTCTTCGACCGCGATCGAGATGGCGAAATGCGGGATGCCGTGCAGGAAATTGGTGGTGCCATCGAGCGGGTCGATGATCCAGCGCGGCTTGGTCGGGTCGCCCTCGATCACGCCGCCTTCTTCGAGCAGGAAGCCCCAGTCGGGCCGGGCGCGCTGCAATTCCTCGACCAGCGTCTTTTCCGCTTGCTCGTCCGCCTTCGACACGAAGTCGGCCGGCCCCTTGCGGGACACCTGAAGATGCTCGACCTCGCCGAAGTCGCGCCGCAACTTGCCGCCCGCCTTGCGCGCGGCGCGTTCCATGACGGTGAGAAGGCCTGAATGGGATGCCATTTTAATTCTCCCCCCTCCCTGTTCAGGGAGGGGCCGGGGGTGGGTGCGATTGCACGGCAATCGCCTGCAACATCAGGGGTCAGGTCAGACGCTCCCTCCGGTCGCGACCCACCCCAACCCCTCCCTTGAAAGGGAGGGGCGTATCTGGTCGGCTCAGTCCGCGCGTTTTACATATTCGCGCGCGTACACATCGACGACGATGCGGGTGCCGCTGACGATATGCGGGGGGACCATGACGCGGACGCCATTGTCGAGGATCGCGGGCTTGTAGCTGGCCGAGGCGGTCTGCCCCTTGACCACGGCGTCGGCTTCCACAACCGTCGCTTCGATGGTGTCGGGCAACTGCACCGAAATCGGGCGCTCCTCATACATTTCCAGCGTCACTTCCATGCCGTCCTGCAGGAAGTCGGCAGCGTCGCCGAGCAGTTCCTTGGGCAGATTGATCTGCTCATAGGTCTCATTGTCCATGAAGACGAGCATGTCGCCTTCGGCATAGAGATATTGGAAATCCTTGGTATCCAGCCGGATACGCTCGACGCTTTCGGCGGAGCGGAAGCGGACGTTGTTCTTGCGGCCGTCGATGAGGTTCTTCAACTCCACCTGCATATAGGCGCCGCCCTTGCCGGGCTGGGTATGCTGAATCTTGACAGCGCGCCACAGGCCGCCCTCATATTCGATATTATTGCCGGGACGAATGTCCACGCCGCTGATCTTCATGGGAAGAGCCTGCCTATATGTCCAAGAGTGAAAGAGCCGGCCTCGCGGGAGGCTGGGCGGCCGTTTACAGCGGGACGGCGCGAAGGGCAAGGGGGCGATCAGAGCGGATCAGGGCTTGGCCAGAAGCGGATAGGGATTGATGGGGTTGCCGCCGTGCCAAGACGTGTTCGGGCTGGCTCGGTGGATGGCGAAATGCAGGTGCGGCGCGCCGGGGTCCGCATTGCCGGTGCTGCCCACGGTCGCGATGCGCTGGCCACGCCGCACCATCTGCCCTTCGCGCAGGCCCGGCGCGTAGCGATCGAGATGCGCGTAATAATAGAGTGTGCGTCCATCGGGCGCGCGCTGATAGACGGTGCGCCCGCCCTCCTCGCTCCAATGGATTTTGTCGATCCGGCCATCGGCAACAGCCAGCACCGCCCTGCCTCGCGCCGCCATGATGTCGATGGCGTCGTGCGATCTTTCGCTCAAGGCACGGGCCTGGGTGAAGGTGTCGGTCAGCGCGGAGGCGGGTACGCCTTCGACCGGGATCAGCAACGCACCCGGTACAGAATGGGCGGCAGGGGCTTTATCGGCGGGCAGCGGCGCATCGGCTGGCACGATCTGCACGCAATAGTGCGCGAAGGCGATGCACAGCGCGACCGCGCCTGCGCCCCATAGCCAGCGACGCCAGGGAAAGGTCGTCGGCATGGCCCTATGCCTGGAACTTCGCCTTCGTCCCCGGCTTGACCATCTGCGCCAGTCGCGCCGCATCCCAATTGGTCAGGCGGACGCAGCCATGGCTCTCGGTCCGGCCGATCGTCTGGGGTTCGGGCGTGCCGTGGATGCCGTAATGATCCTTCGACAGGTCGATCCACACGACACCGACCGGGCCGTTGGGACCAGGCTTCAACACCGCCTTCTCGTCAGTCGCCCCGGCATCCCAGAAGAGTGCGGGATTGTAATGATAGTCGGGATTGCGGGCGACGCCCTTGATCGTCCACTCGCCGAGCGGCAGCGGATCATGCTCTGACCCCATGGTGGCCGGAAACTGCGCGATCAGGCGATTGTCGGCGTCATAGACTTTGAGCAGCCCCTCGGACTTGTCGACGACCAGATGATCGGCCTGCGGCTGGTCCTTCGCGACGCCAAGGCTGGCGAGCGTCTCACCCCAGCCGCGTTCATCACCCTCGATCTGCGCCACCGCCTGGTTCTCGATTGCGGGCACGCGAATGGTGGTGCCCGCACCGACCTTGGCGCCCGGCGCATTGATCGACACGAGAAATTCCGGCGTAGTGTGGAAACGCTCGGCGAGCTTTTCGAGCAAATTGCGGTAGGTCAGCGCCGGAAGCCCCGCCTTTTCAGTCATCCCCTTGGGCATGTCGAAAAACGGACCGCGCGCAAAGTCGGCCGGGATGCGCACCAGCCAGGTGGTCGGCCGCGCTTCGCCTTCCAGCAAGGCGATCGCGGTCTTCTGGTCATAGTCGCCGGTTACGGGCAGTTTGTTCGCCTCTTGAAAACCGCGCACCGCAGCCTTGAACGACATGCCATCCTTGCCGTCCAGTACGCCGGGCGAGAACCCCCAGCGGTCGAGTTGAACCTGCGCCTGAAATATGCGGTCGGCCTGCCAAGCATTCTGCTCCCTTACGACCTGAAAATCATAGGCTTCGTTAGCAGCAGCCGGTGCAGCGACAGTGCCGTTGACCGGTGCGGCGGCGTTGGCCGCTGGCGCGCTGTCATTGGCATCGGTAACGGACACATTGCACGCACTGCACAACAGCGCGGAGAGCAAAAGCATATGGCGAGGCAGCAGGCGGTGGTGGTTCAAGGCAATTCTCTCCCGGACTATGGGCGAGAAACGCATGATGACGCGGAAGGGTGCGTGGCCGGGCGCAATCTGCCCGGTAGGGCGCAGCGGCCGAAACCCGCCGTCTGGATTGCGTCGGGCACCACAGCACTTGCAATAAACTCACGCACCCGCGATCTTGACCAGCGTTGTCATGAAGCCCATCTGCCGCGCTTCCGCTATTTTGCATTGCAGCATGGAGCAAAGCCATGGGCACCCGCCCCCACCAGGCGCAACCCGCGCTCGTCCTTTTCGCGCTTGCCGTTGGCGCTTTTGCGATCGGGACCACCGAATTTGCGGCGATGAGCCTGCTGCCCTTCTTCGCCCGCGACCTTGGCATCGACGTGCCGACCGCCGGCCATGCGATCAGCGCCTATGCTTTGGGCGTGGTGGCAGGCGCACCGGTGATCGCCGCCTTTGGCGCACGGCTGCCGCGTCGCAAGCTGCTGATCGGCCTGATGGCGCTGTTCGCGATCGGCAATGGCCTGTCCGCGCTGTCGCCCAGCTATGGCTGGATGCTCGCCTTCCGCTTCCTGAGCGGCGTGCCGCATGGGGCCTATTTCGGCGTCGCCGCGCTGGTGGCCGCCAAGCTGGTGCCGATCGAAAAGCGAGCACAAGCCATCGCGCGGGTCATGTCGGGCCTCACCATCGCCACGGTGCTGGGCGTGCCCGTCGCCAACTGGATGGGGCAGGCGCTGGGCTGGCGCTCAGGCTTTTTCGTGGTAACGGCCCTCGCCATCGCGACAATGACGCTGGTGGCGCTCTACGCCCCGCGCGACGCAGGCGACCCCAAGGCGAGCGCCGCGCGCGAACTGACCGCGCTCGCCAAGCCGCAAGTCTGGCTGACGCTGCTGACCGGCGCGATCGGTTTTGGCGGGCTGTTCGCGGTCTACACCTATGTCGCGTCGACCATGATCGAAGTGACCGGCGTGTCCGAAGTCTGGGTGCCGCTGATCCTGATGATCTTCGGCGTCGGCATGACGATCGGCAACCTCGTCGCCGCCTGGATGGCCGACCGGGCGCTCAACCGCACCGTCATCATCGTGCTGTTGTGGAGCGCGGGCGCACTGGCGCTGTTCCCCCTGATGGCGGGCAATATTTGGACGCTGAGCCTCATCATCTTCCTGATCGGCGCGGGCGGCGGGCTTGGCACGCCGTTGCAGGCGCGGTTGATGGATGTGTCGGGCGACGCGCAGACACTGGCGGCCGCGCTGCACCATAGCGCCTTCAACGTCGCCAATGCGCTTGGCCCGTGGCTCGGCGGCATGGCGATTGCGGCGGGCTATGGCCTGACCTCGACCGGCTGGATCGGTGCCGCGCTGGCGCTGGGTGGCCTCGCTGTCTTCCTGCTGTCGATCGCGCTGCAACAGCGGACCACGCGCATGATCGCGGTTCCGGCCGAATAAGCCGCTTTGCCGCAGCGCCCGTCCTCGATAAGGCAGGCGCATGAGCGATCAGGCAAGAGAAGAGGCGCTGGCCCAGGCCGCATTGGTAGCGCTGCGCGGCGGCGATGCGGCCAAGGCACGCGCAACGCTGGCGCAGATGGCCGCGCCGCCGCCGATGCTGCTGGCGCAGGTCTGCAACCGGCTGGGCGATCGGGATGGCGAGGCGGAGGCGCTACGCACGATCCTGGCGGGCGATCCGCGCAACCTCCCCGCCCTGCTCGCCATGGGCCATAATGCGCAGGCGCGCGGTGACGATCGCGGGGCGATCAGCTGGCGGCGCACCGCGCTGGCGCAAGCGGCCGCCCATGGCGCACCGCCGCAACTCCAACCCCTGCTGCAACAGGCGCAAGACTCCATCGCCCAATCGAGCCAGCGCTTCGAAGATCATCTGACCGCCGCGATCCGCGACTTGCCACCGCTGCCCCGCATCGCGCTCGCCACCGACCTGCTGCTCGGCAAGCGCGAGATATATCTGCAGCAGCCCAGCATGTTCTATTTCCCCGGCCTACCTCAGCGCGCCTTTTACGAGCGCAGCGAATTCGACTGGGTCGCGCCGATGGAGGCGATGACCGACGCGATCGTCGCTGAACTGGCGGCGGTGCGCGCGGGCGCGCCGGACTTCGCGCCCTATGTCCAGACGCCCAAGGAGCGTCCCGCGCCCAACAACAAATTGCGCGACGATCCCAGCTGGGGCGCCTATTATTTCTGGCAGAGCGGCGCGCCGGTGGCCGACCATGCCGCGCGCTGCCCAGCCGTCATGGCCGCGCTCCAACACGCACAGATGCCGGTGATCGAAGGGCGATCGCCGATGGCGCTGTGGTCGCTGCTCAAGCCCGGCACGCATATCGCACCCCATCATGGCCTGCTCAACACGCGGCTCATCTGCCACCTGCCGCTGCTGACGCCCCCTGATTGCGCGCTGCGCGTCGGCGCGGAAACGCGCACCTGGCGGCGGGGCGAGATGCTGATCTTCGACGACAGTATCGAACATGAGGCGTGGAACCGCAGCGCCGATACCCGCGTCATCCTGTTGTTCGAAGTGTGGCGGCCGGAGATCGTGGCGGAGGAACGCGCGGCGCTGACGCTGCTGTTCCAGGCGATCGACCAATATGGCCCGGCACAGATCGACACTGGCGGATAAGCGCAGCCTCTTGCAGTGGCGCGCGTCCGCTGTATGAGCAGCGGCAGGGCAAGAGGATGACCGGGGCGTAACGCTTGACGGACACGCCATGACTCCCACGCACGCCTTCCCCGCCCCCCGCCCGCATAATCTCGCCGAAGATGGCTATGCCATTGCGCTGGGCTGCGCTTTCATCGCCATGGGGCTGATGCTGCTCAAACAGGCCAATCTGGTGACGGGTGGCATGGCGGGCATTGCGCTGCTGCTGTCCTATCTGATCCACTGGTCGCCGGCGACGCTGTTCCTGCTGATCAACATCCCCTTCTTCCTGTTCGCCGGCCGGGCGATGGGCGCGGCCTTCGGCCTGAAAACGCTGTTCGCCAATATCGCCATCATGGGGCTGGGCACGATGATGCCGCTGGCGCTGGAACTGGCGCGGGTCAGTCCGCTCTTTGCTGCGCTGTTCGGCGGGTCGATCATCGGTTTCGGTATTCTCGCCATCGCGCGCCATGGCGCGGGCGTCGGCGGGTTGGGCGTCGTCGCGCTCACGCTGCAAAAGACACGGGGATGGAATGCGGGCCGCACCCAGATGATCGGCGACGCCATCATCCTGCTGACATCGCTACCGCTGCTGAGCGCCGACCGCTTTGCGTTGTCGATCCTGTCGGCGGCGGCGATCAATGCCGTGCTGATCGTCAATCACCGGCCGGGGCGCTATATCGGGCATTGACCCAGCGCGTTCAGCTTTTGCAGAGCGGGTCGCCACCTGTCCCCTGCGCACGCAAAGCCGTGCCTGCATCACCCGCGATGCGGGGGAAACTGACCCCCTCCAGCGTACCACGCCCATCGCAGAGCCGCGCACAGGCGAGATCCACGACACCCGGCAGCGCAACCTGATCGCCATCATATTGGGCGACGATGATGCAGCGATCGCCGCTGGCAAAGCGCAGGATCAGCTTGTCGCCCGCACGCCGCGCGGTCCCCTGCCCCCGGCAGGCGAGCTGCTCGCCGAAATTGGCTTCCAGGCCGAAGCGCAGCGTTCCCTTGGCACCCGGCACCACGCACAGCGCATCGCGCCCGGCTTCGTGGCGGCGCTGGAACAGCCCGACCGGCGAAATCTTGGCCGCATCGGTGATGACGCCACTTTCGATCGCGGCGCGCTCCAGCCCGGACGCAGGCAGGCCACCGCCCGTATCGGCCGCCATGTCGTTGGAAACGGCGGCAGGCTGGCACGCCGCCAGCATCAGGCAGGATAGGACAAGGCCGGATCGCCGCATCGACGCCCTAATCGACTGCGCTCAGGCCATCGGGGCCGACCCGGCGGAAGAAGCAGGAGCGCGCGCCGGTGTGGCAGGTAGGCCCGGCAGGGACCGCCTTCACCCAAATAGCGTCCTGATCGCAATCGATGCGGATATCGCGCACCGCCAGCATGTTGCCGGACGTTTCGCCCTTCTTCCACAGCGCCTGGCGGCTGCGCGACCAGAAATGGGCGAGGCCTGTCTCGACCGTCAGCGCCAGCGCCTGCGCATTCATATGCGCGACCATCAGCACGTCGCCGCTGTCCACATCGGTCACCACCGCCGTGATCAGGCCATGGTCGTCATATTTGGGATTGAGGGTCAGCCCCTTGTCGCGCGCATCGGTCATGCCGGGGGCTATAGGGCGCAATCGCGATGCTGCGAAGCCCCTTCCCGCCTGACCGGCAAATATGCGCGGCATCAGGGTGGAAGGGAGAAGATGGGGCGATCGAGGGGTCTTGAACCCCCGACCTCCGGTACCACAAACCGGCGCTCTAACCAACTGAGCTACGATCGCCATGGGGCCAGAAGGCCCGCGAGATGTGGGCACATATGCGGCTCATCCCGCCCCGTCAAGCGGGCAAATGCCGCGATCGGCGCTTTCCGCCGCTTACAGCCCCGCCGCGCGCAACTGCGCGCGCAATTTGCGCAACGTGGCTTCGGGCACTGAGGGGCGCGGCGGTGCCGCCTTGCCCTTGCGCAGCTTCGCGCGATCCTTTTCGGGCGGATCGACCAGCCGCACTCGCACCGGCACATGCCCCTGCGCCCGCACGCCCAATTGCTCGGCCGCGCCGCGCGACAGGTCGATCACCCGCCCACGCCCGGAAAAAGGCCCGCGATCATTGACCCGCACGACGATCGTCCGCCCGGTGTCCAGCGCCGTCACCTCGACATAGCTGGGCAGCGGCAGGCTGGTATGCGCCGCCGTCACCCAGCCGGGACGGAATCGTTCGCCATTGGCCGTGCGATTGCCCGATTCCGACCCATACCAGCTGGCATAGCCCAGCATGTCATAGCCCGGATCAGCCGCAGGCGTGTAGGTAACGCCACGCACGACATAGGGCGGGCCGATCTTGACCGGCACGTCGCGCACCGGCCGATATTGACCGCCACCACAGGCCGACAGCAACAGCGCCACCGCGCCCGCACCGCCCAGCGCGGCAAATCGTCTCATCCTCATGCCGCCTCCCTAACCCGCATGGCCGGGCAGGTCGAGCGTCGGCCCGCCTCTCCGTCGGGTAGGATCAGGCGTTCAGCATCTCCGCCGTCACCGGCAGGCTGCGTATCCGCTTCCCCGTCGCCGCATGGATCGCGTTGACCAGCGCAGGGATGACCGGCGGCAAGGCCGGTTCGCCAAGGCCTGTCGGCGGATAGTCGGTCTTCACGAATTCCACGATGATGGCGGGGGTGTCGGGGATGCGTTGGAGCGGGTGGGTGTCGAAATTGCCCTGCTCGACCGCGCCCGCGACCTGCGTGATCGCCTGCCCGGCGAGCGCCTGCCCCAGCCCCTCGATCACCGACCCCTGCACCTGATGCAGCGCATTGATCGGGTTGATGATCTGGCTGCCGACATCGCCCGCGACCCAGACGGTCTTCACCTTGGGCACGCCATCCGCGACCTCCACGTCCAGCACCTCGGCGAAATAGCCCATATGGCTGTAATAGAAGGCAAAGCCCAGGCCCCGCCCCTTGGGCAACGCCTTGCGGCCGGACCAGTTGGCCATCGCCACCACCTTCTCGATCACGCCCTTGGCGCGCGCGGTGACGAAGGGCGGCTGGTTGGTGCCGCGCGGCAATTCCTTGGGATCGGCGAGCAAGTCTAGCATCAGGCCGGGCAAGTCCTTGCCCGCCGCAACCGCAACCTCGTCCATGAAAGCCTGTGTCACGAAACCCAGCGCATTGGAGCCTGGCGCGCGCAGCCAGCCGGTCGGCATGTTGGTCGGCAGGAAACTTTGTTCCAGCAGTACATGGTCGATCAGCCCGGCGGGCAGTTCATGCGCGGGCAGATCGCCACCGCGCACCGCCTTGCCATCCTTGCCAAAGGTCACGAAATGGTCGTGAAACGCCGTGAGCCTGCCGCCCTTGTCCAGCGCCGCGCGGAACCCGTGCCAACCCGCCGGACGATAGAAATCGCGGCGCATATCGTCTTCGCGGCTGAAGAGCAGCTTGACCGGCACGCCCGGCAACTGCGCCGCGATCTTCGCCACTTGCACCATATAATCGTTCATCAACCGCCGCCCGAAGCCGCCGCCGATGCGCGAGAAATTGATGCGGATCTTCTCCGGCGACAGGTTCAGCGCCTTGGCCACCAGCCCGCGCCCATTTTCCGGGTTCTGCGTCGGCGCCCAGATTTCGATCGCCCCATCCTTGAACAGGGCTGTGCAATTTTGCGGCTCCAGCGTCGCATGGGCGAGGAAGGGGTAGCTATAGTCTGCGCTGACGACTTTCGCCGCCGACGCAAAAGCCGCGTCCACGTCACCCGTCCGCGTGATGTCGGTATCGGCCTTCGCCTTCTCCCGCGCCACAGCCTGCGTGGCATAGCTTTCGGTCGAGAAGCCAGCGACAGCGCTGGTGTCCCATTCGACCTTCAACGTCTCGCGCGCCTTGTTCGCGCTCCACCAGCTGGTCGAGAGGATCGCAACGCCATCATAGCCCGATTCCGCCGTGCCATCGCCCGTGATCGGCAGCACATGAGCGATGCCCGGCAGCGCCTTGACCGCGTCCAGATTGGCCGATGTGAACGTGCCGCCAAAGGCCGGGCAGGTTTCCAGCACCGCGTACACCATGCCGGGCAGCTTGAAATCGATCCCGAACAGCGGCTTGCCCGCGACGATGGCCGGGGTATCGACCCCGACAACCGACTGGCCGATGATGCGGAAGCTGGCGGGGTCTTTCAGCGTGAGCGTGGCGGGGTCAGGCGCAGGCAGCCTCGCCGCCGCGGCCGCCAGCGCCGCATAGGCCACCGACTTGCCGGATTTGGGATCAGTCACCTTGCCGCTACCAGTCGTCAGCGTCGCCACGCCAACGCCCCATTGCGCCGCTGCCGCTGCAACCAACATCGCCCGCGCCGCCGCGCCGGCCTGGCGCGTGGGGATCCATTCGCGCGGCGTCGTGCGACTGCCGCCTGCGCTCTGGCCCCCGAAGATCGCGGCGTCGGCATGGGTCTGCTCCACCGTGACCTGCGCCCAGTCGACGTCCAGTTCCTCGGCGATCATCATCGGCAGCATCGTCTTGGCACCCTGGCCGATCTCGGCATTTTTCGCGCCGATGATGACGCGATTGTCGGGCAGGATGCGGATGAAGGCATTGAGGACGACCGGCGTGCCGTCCGCCGCCTGCGCCATCGGCACAGCCAAGTCGAACAACAAGCCGCCACCTGCGAGCAGCGAAGCGGAGATGAAACCCCGGCGGGAGAGGATCGCGGCGCTCATGCGGCGGCCGCCTTGATCGCGGCGCGGATGCGGACATAGGTGGAGCAACGGCACAGATTGCCCATCATCGCCGCATCGATCTCCTCGTCGCTGGGCTTGGGCGTCTGGCTGAGCAGTGCGGTCGCGCTCATGATCTGCCCGGCCTGGCAATAGCCGCATTGCGGCACGTCCTGCGCGATCCAGCTATCGACGATGCGCTGGCCCACCGCCGTTTTCGCCACACCCTCGATGGTTGTGATCTTCGTCCCCTGCACATCGCCCAGCGGCGTCTGGCACGATCGCACGGCATTGCCATCGACATGGACGGTGCAGGCGCCGCACAGCCCTGCCCCGCACCCGAACTTGGTTCCCACCATGTCCAGATCCTCGCGCAGCACCCATAGCAGCGGCTTGGCGGGGTCGCCCGCCACCTGCCGCGCTACGCCGTTCACCGTCAGACTGATCGCCATACCCGCATTCCCTCTCATGCCCCGCCCAAGATGCCCGATCGCCGCGCCCTGTCCAGCCGGTTCATGACGCCAGCGCCACAATTTTTGTATCCGTATCCTGCCCAGCAGCCGCGTCAGCCTGCCCATGCGCCAACAAGGCTTCGAGTTGCGCGCGCCCGTCGATCGCCCCACGCGCCAGCAGCCGCCCGCCTGCGTCGATCAACGCTGCGCTGGGGCGCGTGCCGATACGGAAATCCGCGCCGACCTGCGCATTGAGGATGATGTCGGTGTTGCGGATGCGATGCTGGCGCAGCATGTCGGCATAGTCCTCCGCCCGCCCTTCGCCCAGGAACAGCAGCCGCAACTGCGTGCGGTTCGTCAGCGCCAGCGCGTCGCGCACGGCGGAACGGCTGGCGGCGCAACCGGGCGCGATGAACAACAGCAATTGCGCGCGCCCGTCCGCACTCGGCCCGCCGATGGTCAGCATATCGCCCGCCAGCGTCGGCGCGCTCACCACCGGGGCAGCGCGGCCAGGCACGGCCACCACGGCGCGGGGCGCAACCGCCCCCACCCCATCCTGCATCGCCCGCACTTGCCGCGACAGGGCGACCACCGCCACCACCAGCAGGATGACGACCATCCACAACAGGAACAGCGACGCGATCAACATAGGGCGGCGCTACCGGAACCGCCAAAGCGCCTCGATAGGGCGTTTGACGTAGGGCCGCGCTCCGGCCCGCTGCTATCGCCTTGGCCGGGATTGCTCGCAGGAGTCCCGACCACGTAGGCAGACGATAATCGCCGCTCCCATGGCCGCTGCCAAGACCCGGACCTTGCACGCAGGGTCCGGGTCTGTTGCTCAGCCGCTACGTCAATCACCCCATTTGCCAGACGCGCACCCCTGCCCTAGCCTGCCGGGCAGAATGGACCAGGGTTCGGGGGAATGAGATGACGATGAAACGCATGGCGCTGGGCGCATTGCTGATGGCGACGGTGATTTCGTCGGCGGCGGTGATCGCCCAGTCCGACAAGCCGACTATTCCCCCCGCGCTGGAGGCCAAGATCAAGGATTTGCCCAAGGCCAAGCGCGAGTTCCTGACATCCGACCCGGCCGAAATGTTCGCCGGTTCCTACGACAAATTGTTCGAGCGGCTGGCGACCAAGAGCCCGCAGGAAATCGACGCCTATATCGAGGCGATGATGGACGCGGTCGCGGCCGCGAAATTCAATGCCAAGACGGACATGGCGGCAATCCCGCTCGATATCGACAATGAGGATTTCAACGGCTGGAAACTGCGCCGCCCATCCGGCCTCGACCCCAAGCGCGAAGCCGGGCCGTTTGAACTGAGCTATTATGCCAATGGGCGCGGCGGCGGCGTCTATGGCGGCGGCATCGCCACTTTCGCTGGCGCACCCGTCGCGATCTTCCCCGAAGATCTGGTCGCAGGCAAAGTGGACGTCGCCATCGTCGGCGCGCCGCTCGACATGGGATCGGGCTATCGCGGGGCCAAGGGCGGCCCATCGGCGATGCGCACTCAGTATGGCGCGGGCGGCATCGACATGTACACGATGGTCGATCCGTCCAAGGAATTGAAGATCGTCGATTATGGCGACATCGCCATCGACAATATGTCGACCGAACGCACCGTCGCCCATGTCCGCGAGCGCGTAGCCGAAATCGCCCGCACCGGCGCGCTGCCCTTCATCGTCGGCGGCGACCATAGCCTCGAATATAGCGATGTCGCTGGCCTTGCCGATGTCCATGGCAAGGGCAGCTTCGGCGTCGTCCATTTCGATTCGCATTATGATGCGGGCAAGGGCGGCGTGCATTTCATCACCCATGGCGCCCCCGTCTATCGCGCGGTCAAGGAAGGCCATGTCCTGGGCAAAAATTACATCCAGGTCGGCCTGCGCGGCCCCTGGCCCGAAAAAGAAGGTTTCGAATGGATGCGCGACAATGGCGTGCGCTACCATGCGATGCCGGAGATCGAGAAAAATGGCTGGCCCGCGACGATGGAGCGCGCACTCAAGGAAGCGCGCGAGAGCGGCAAGAAGATCTTCATCTCCTTCGACGTGGATGTGCTGGACCCGGCCTTCATACCCGGCACCGGCACGCCCGTCCCCGGCGGCCTGACGATGCGCGAGGCGATCCCGATCGTGCGGCGGCTTTGCGCAGAAAATGAACTGGTCGGCTTCGAAATCGTCGAACTCGCCCCCGTGCTGGACCCCACCTATCGCAGCGCGCTCAACGCCAATTTCATCATGCACGCCTGCCTGACCGGCGTAGCGATGCGCAAGAAGGGTATCCGGCAGGCGGGCTTCCTGTCCGACCTGACGACTGAGCATGGCCAGCCCTTCTACGGCGAAAAGGCCGCAAAGGATGGCAAGACCGAGAAGGTCGATCCAACTTATGGGCGGGGTGGGCGGCGGCGTCCGACCACCTGATCACGCACCGCCCAAACACGCAATCCCGTTCCCCGGCGAAAGCCGGGGCCCAGGGCCACATGACACAGCGCTTGGGACCCTGGACCCCGGCTTCCGCCGGGGAACAGTATCGCCGCTATCCCCCACCCCATACGTCATATACCCCATGTCCCGACCACCCGCGCCTGATCAGATGGTGTCCATGACCGTGCAACGCGCCATTACCGTGCCTCCCAAATCCCGGCACCAGCGCGTCGATGGCCGCGCCATGGTGGCGTTCGGGCCGCGCGGCATCCGCGACATGATGCAGGTCGCACCCGCGCGGCTACTGTTCCCCGAAGGCCGCGATGGCGACTTTCCGCTCGCCGTCACCGTCACCACCTGCGGCGGGCTGACCGGCGGGGATCGGCTGGCGCTCGACATCATCGTCGATCCGGGCGTCTGCGCGACCATCGTGCCGCAGGCCGCCGAAAAGCTCTACCGCGCGTTGGACGAGGATGAACCCACCCGCATCGACACGAGCATCACTATTGGCGCGGGCGCGACCTGCGAATGGCTGGCGCAGGAAGCGATATTGTTCGACCGCAGCCGTATGCGCCGCACGCTGAGCGCCGACATGGCCCCAGACGCGCGGATGCTGGCGATGGAAATGCTGGTGCTGGGGCGCGGCGCGATGGGGGAAACCTATCAAAGCGGCCTGATCCACGATAGCTGGCGTATCCGGCGCGGCGGGCGGCTGGTCTGGGCCGACGCACTGCATATCGAGGGCGACTTCGCCACCGCAGGCCGCGCGCCCTTCGGCTTTGGCGATGCCAGCGCGGTCGCCACGCTCGTCTATGCCGGGCCAGACGCCGCCGACTATCTCGACCTCGCGCGCACGTTGGTCGAAGCCCCGACCGGCGGCGCGACCAGATTCGATGAATTGCTGATCCTGCGCCTCACCCGCAACGATCCCCACGCGCTGCGCAAGGATGTCATGCGCGCGGCGGGCGTGTTGCGCGCCGCGATATTCGGCCTATCGCCCTCCATGCCCACCATCTGCTATTGCTGACGCCATGAACCTGACAGGACGCGAAAAAGACAAGCTGCTGGTCGCAATGGCCGCCATGGTCGCGCGCAATCGACTGGCGCGCGGCGTCAAGCTCAACCATCCCGAAGCGATCGCGCTGATCACCGACCATGTCGTCGAAGGCGCCCGCGACGGCCAGTCGGTCGCCGCCCTGATGGCCAGCGGCGGCCACGTCCTGACCCGCGATCAGGTGATGGAGGGGATAGCCGAGATGATCCACGACATTCAGGTGGAAGCGACCTTCCCGGATGGGACGAAACTCGTCACCGTGCATCGGCCGATCCGGTGAACGGCCTGATGCCCCTCCCCGTGTTCCTGCGAAAGCAGGAACCCAGAGCGGCAAACGCTGCGCCCGGCAACCCTGGGCTCCTGCTTTCGCGGGAGCACGGCGCATGATCCCCGGCGAAATCCTCCCCGTCCCCGGCGACATCCTGCTCAACGAAGGCCGCACCCCCATCACCCTCACCATCGCCAATAGCGGTGACCGGCCGATCCAGGTCGGCAGCCATTATCATTTCGCCGAAACCAACCCGGCCCTGCTGTTCGATCGCGATGCCGCGCGCGGCTATCGCCTCGACATCCCATCGGGCACCGCCGTCCGCTTCGAACCGGGCCAAAGCCGCGACGTGCAACTCATCCCCTATGCAGGCGACCGCATCGTCATCGGTTTCCGCGGCGATGTGATGGGGGAATTGTGATGAATGGCATCACATCAGCCGTTCGTTTCGAGCGAAGTCGAGAA
>Ga0156326_152_pt1 | contig 30658 bp, 25 predicted proteins | sample RifCSPlowO2_12_FD_107974 | JGI IMG/M metagenome (GOLD analysis project Ga0156326, IMG submission 107974) | Sphingomonadales bacterium RIFCSPLOWO2_12_FULL_63_15 | reverse complement strand
GGCCATCCTGGCCGCCGTCAGGCAGAAAATCCACTTATCCCGATGTGCAGTTTTGCCAGGCCACCTCTACTAGGCCGTCTGATACAATCCTCTCGGCACCCAATAAGGACAGTGCCAACAGCCGCATGTCCATTGAGTTTTCGTCTGCTTCACCACCTTCATAGGTTATACTAAAGTCCGTCTCCGGCATATCTTATTACCCCCGATTTCTGCGGGTTTAAGCTATACCGTGCATTATTTGAGTCAAGCGCAACGTATGCAAAGGGGATAATCACCCGGCGCTTGACTAACCTTCATCTGTTTCCTATGCGTTCCTTATACGTTCCACGGAGGACCGCAGCCATGTTGACGCCCAAACAGCAGGAATTGCTGAGCTTCATTCAAACCCGGTTGGAGGAAGGCGGCGTGTCGCCCTCTTTCGAGGAGATGAAGGATGCGCTGGATCTGCGCTCCAAGTCGGGCATTCACCGCCTGATCAATGCGCTTGAAGAACGCGGCTTCATCCGCCGTCTGCCCAATCGCGCGCGCGCGCTCGAAGTCTTGAAGTTGCCCGATGCCATGCACCGCATCCCGGCCCCGATCATCGCGCCCAAACCACAGGTCTCGGCACCACAGCTCATTCCTGCCAACGACGTGATCGAAATCCCGATGCACGGCCGGATCGCCGCCGGCGTCCCGATCGAGGCGATGGAAGGGCAGACGATGCTGTCCGTTCCCGCCGCGCTGCTCGGCGCAGGCGACCATTATGCGCTGGAAGTGTCCGGCGATTCGATGATGGAGGCCGGTATTCTCGACGGTGACTTCGCGCTGATCCAGCGGACCGAAGTCGCGCGCGAAGGCCAGATCGTCGTCGCCCTGATCGACGAGAATGAAGCCACGCTCAAATATTTCCGCCGCGAAGGGCAGAGGGTTCGGCTGGACCCGGCCAACAGCGCCTATGAGCCGCAAATCTACGACCCGCGCCAGGTCCAGATCCAGGGCAAACTGGCCGGACTGCTCCGCCGCTATAATTGAGGCCGAGGCCGCGCATAGGGTGGGCGCGGTTTGGACGGATCATAGCGGCGCGATGGCTTGGGGAGCGGCGCGATCCAAGGATGCGCGTCACCCGCCTGACGCACGGTGCGAATGGTAGCATGGTCGAGATCAATGGCCATGCCACCGGTTCGCGCCAACAGGCGACGGTCTATCTTGAGCCAGCGCGGGCGGCACCAGCGCGGCAGACCGCGATCGGCAATGACGATATCGGCCGCCGCGCAATCGCGCGCGAATGTAGGGCGCTCCACCAAGACATCGCTGCGGGTCACGAGCAACTGCCAGGGCCGACCACCCGCCATCAACCCGACCGCGCATAGATCATCCGAACAGCGCGCCTGCGGCAGTCGAGCGATCGGCTCCAGCGCACCATCATAGCCCGCGCTCTCCGACAAGACATCACGCACATAGTCGCCCGCCCCCGCGCGCAATATCGCCATGCGACCCTCAGGCGTCCGCACGGCAACATGGCGGCCATCGCCGGTCACCAATATATCGGGGGGCGACAGCAGCAATATCGCGATGACCCCCGCCACCACCGGCGCCAAGCCCAGCCAGCGCCACCGGCTGCGCCACAGCAAACACCAGAGCAGCCCCGCCATCATCCCTGCAAAAACGACCGCAGGCACTGAAGGCGTCAGCATCGTCGCCCAAGGACTGGCCGACACCCCATGGGCGATCATCAGCAACAGCGTCAGCGCCTGCTGCGTCAACCACCAGAAGGGCGCGCCGAGGCCGACCATATCGAACAACAACGCCAGCGCCTCCAACGGCATCACGACAAAGGTGGTCAGCGGAATCGCGACGATATTGGCGAACGCCCCCAACATGCCCGCCTTGTGAAAATGGAACAGCGCAATCGGCATCAGCACCAGTTCGATGACGAAGCCCGTGGCCAATGTCACCAACAGCATCCGGCCGATCTTGCGCCAACGCGCCTCGTCCCGCGCGGCGGCAAAGGCTCGGAATCGCTTATGTTCGGCCAAGGCCACCAGCGCCGTGACGGCGGCAAAACTCATCTGAAAGCTCGGCCCGACCAGCGCTTCGGGCCAGATGATAAGCACGATCAGCGCACCCGTCGCCACCAGCCGCAGCGTGATCGCATCCCGCCCCATCGCTAGACCGCCCAGCACCAGCAGCGCCGCGATGCAGGACCGCACAGTCGGCACCTCCGCCCCCGTCAGCAACGTATAGCCGACCCCCGCCAGCGCGCCCCCCGTGGCCGCGATCAGCATCAAAGGCCAGTTGAGCGCCGCCCGGCGGCTGAGCGCCATCACCCGCATCAATAGAAAGATGACAGCCCCGATCAGCGCCGTCAGATGCAACCCACTGATCGACAACAAATGCGCCAACCCGCTATTGCGCATCGCTTCGGCATCCACCTCGGCAATCGCGCCCTGATCGCCGGTCGCCAGTGCGATTGCGATGCCCTTCGCCGGATCGTCTACCTGTCCGGCAATATGCGTAAACAACCGCGCCCGCAGCCGCGGCGCACCCGTCGCGGGCTTCACCATTTCGATCGGTTTCAACGCCTTGCCGGTCGCACCTATCCCCTGAAAATAAGCGCGCGCCGCGAAGTCATAGCCCCCCGGCACGCTGGGCGGCGCTGGCGGCATCAACCGCACCCGAAAGCGAATCCGCGCACCCTCGCCCAACCCGTCGGGCACATCGCTCTCGGCGATATTGACCCGGATCACCTTCGGCAAGGTCGGTGCCGCCACCGGCCGCAGCATCGCCCGCACCATCTGCTGCGCCGGAACCGCGCGCACCGACAGGACATCGCCCGTCACCTGCACGAACGTCGCCCGCGCCAGCGGCGGCTCACCCAGCAGCAGCGCCTTGCCCCAGATGAGAACACACCCCATGCAGGCCAGCACCCCGCCCGCCACCATCATCCGCCGCAACCGCGCGCCTTCGGGCAGCAACACCCCCACACAGCCCAGCGCCAAAGCCCCGCAGCAAAAGGCCAGCCACGCCATCCGGTGCGGCAACGCGAACCAGGCGGCAATGCCGACCCCCAGCGCGATCGGTGCCCAAAGCGGCACCTGCTCCCGCTCTTTCTCCAGCCAGCGTTCCACCCCCGCAAACCCGGCGTGCAGGCGCGTGGCGACCTCGACCATAAGGGAGGTTTGTCGTGGCTCGAAAGCCATGCTAGGGGGCATCGCATCCATGGATCAGAAGGGCGAATGTCAGGCAATATGGCGGTGAACGCAACGGGAATGAACAAGCCGGTGGTGACCCGTTTCGCCCCCTCGCCAACAGGCTTCCTCCATATTGGCGGTGCCCGCACCGCCTTGTTCAACTGGCTGTTCGCCCGCCATCATGGCGGCAAGTTCCTGCTGCGGATCGAGGACACCGACCGCGCCCGCTCGACCGAGGAAGCGGTCGCCGCTATTTTCGACGGGCTGGACTGGCTTGGCCTTGGCGGCGACGAACCGGCCGTATTCCAATTCGAGCGGACACCGCGCCATGCCGAAGTCGCCAATGCCATGCTGGCGGCCGGCCATGCCTATAAATGCTATGCCACGCCGGAAGAATTGGCCGCGCTGCGCGAAGAGCAGCGCGCCGCCAAGAAGCCGATGCGCTATGATGGCCGCTGGCGCGATCGCGCCCCTGAAGAAGCGCCCGAAGGCGCACCCTTCGTCATCCGCCTCAAGGCGCCGCGCGAAGGCGAGACAGTGATCGAGGATGCCGTTCAGGGTCGCGTCGTGGTGCAAAATGCCGAATTGGACGACATGATCCTGCTGCGGTCGGACGGCACGCCAACTTATATGCTGGCCGTGGTCGTGGATGATCATGACATGGGCGTCACCCATGTCATTCGCGGCGACGACCATCTCAACAACGCCTTCCGCCAACTGTGCATCCTCCGCGCCATGGAATGGGAAGAGCCGATCTACGCGCATATCCCGCTCATCCACGGATCGGACGGCGCGAAATTGTCCAAGCGCCACGGTGCGCTGGGTGTGGATGCTTATCGCGACGAGATGGGGATGCTGCCCGAAGCGGTGCTGAACTATCTGCTGCGCCTGGGCTGGGGCCATGGCGACGAGGAATTCATCCCCACCGCCCGCGCCATCGAACTGTTCGACATCGCGGGCGTCGGCCGCTCGCCCTCGCGCTTCGACATCAAGAAGCTGGAAAATCTCAACGGCCATTATCTGCGCGAAGCCGATGACGCCCGTCTGGCCGCGCTGGTGGCCCCCCGTGTCGAAGCCCGGCTGGGCAAGGCGCTGCCGGACACCGGTCTAGCACTTTTAGGCGAGGCGATGGCTTCGCTCAAACCGCGCGCTAAAACGCTTAACGAAATTGCGGAGGGCGCTGAATTTCTGTTCAAAAATTGCCCGCTCGATTTTGACGAAAAGGCGTCGGCTCTGCTAGACGACTCGGCACGCGCGCTGCTGGCAAAGACGGCCGACGCTCTCTCGACCACGCCTTCATGGACGGTCGAAGCGATCGAAGACGCGATACGCCGCGTGGCAGAGGATGCCGGTCTGGCACTGGGCAAGGTTGCGCAGCCTTTGCGGGCCGCGCTCACCGGGCGCACCGTCTCGCCGGGGATTTTCGATGTCCTCTTCCTGTTGGGGAAAGAGGAAAGCTTGGAACGGCTGACCGCTGTGGGCACGCACGGTTAAGTTGATGGCACTCAAGGAGAACAATATGTCGGATAATAATGCCACTTTGACCGTCGGAGGAGCGACGAAAGACTATGCCGTCATGGACGGTTCGATCGGTCCCCAGGTCATCGACGTTCGCAAGCTGTACGCCAACACCGGCATGTTCACCTATGATCCGGGCTTCACCTCGACGGCAAGCTGCGAATCCGGCCTGACCTATATCGATGGCGACGAAGGCGTTTTGCTGCATCGCGGCTATCCGATCGGCCAGCTGGCCGAAGAATCCAGCTTCATGGAAGTCTGCTACCTGCTGCTGAACGGCGAACTGCCGTCCAAGGCCGAGCTGGACGACTTCATCACCACCATCACGCGCCATACCATGGTGCATGAACAGCTCACCACCTTCTATCGCGGCTTCCGTCGCGATGCGCACCCCATGGCGATCATGTGCGGCGTGGTCGGCGCCCTGTCGGCCTTCTACCATGACTCGACCGACATCAACGATCCGCTGCAGCGCAAGATCGCCAGCCACCGTCTGATCGCCAAGATGCCGACGATCGCGGCGATGGCCTATAAATATTCGGTGGGTCAGCCCTTCGTCTATCCGCGCAACGACCTGTCCTACACCGCCAACTTCCTGCGCATGACCTTCTCGGTCCCGGCGGAAGAATATATCCCCGATCCGGTGATCGTGGACGCCATGGACAAGATTTTCATCCTCCATGCCGACCATGAACAGAACGCCTCGACCTCGACCGTGCGTCTGGCAGGGTCTTCGGGCGCCAACCCCTTCGCTTGCATCGCGGCCGGCATCGCCTGTCTGTGGGGTCCGGCGCATGGCGGCGCGAACGAAGCGGCGCTCAACATGCTCCGCGAAATCGGCACTGTCGACAAGATCCCGGAATATATCGCCCGCGCCAAGAATAAGGACGATCCGTTCCGCCTGATGGGCTTTGGCCATCGCGTCTACAAGAACTACGATCCCCGCGCGACGGTCATGCAGAAGACCGCCAAGGACGTGCTGGAGAAGCTGGGCGTCAACGATCCCGTCTTCGACGTCGCCAAGGAACTGGAGCAGATCGCGCTCAACGATCCCTATTTCATCGAAAAGAAGCTCTATCCCAATGTGGACTTCTATTCGGGTGTGATCCTGTCGGCGATCGGCTTCCCGACCGAGATGTTCACCGTCCTCTTCGCCCTCGCCCGCACCGTCGGCTGGGTGGCGCAGTGGAACGAAATGATCTCCGACCCAGCGCAGAAGATTGGCCGTCCGCGTCAGCTCTACACCGGCCCCACGCAGCGCGACTATGTGCCCGTCGACAAGCGCTGATCCGCGCTGAGGCTGAAACACGAAACGGCGCTCCGAAAGGGGCGCCGTTTTTCGTCGTGCGGGCAATATAGGGTATGATGACTTTAAGTCACATCACTCCGTTCGCCCTGAGTAGGGGCTGAGCTTGTCGAAGACCCGTATCGAAGGGTCGGCTGAGCTTATATCCTTCGATACGCCATTTCGACTTCGCTCAATGGCTACTCAGGACGAACGGTTCTGAGTAAAGTCATCACGCTCTAGAAAGCGTGCGCGTAGCATGAGCAAGACGCAGCTAAGCCGTACCCGCCAGAACATCATCGATTTCGGAAAATGGTGGAGCCTAGCGGGATCGAACCGCTGACCTCCTGCATGCCATGCAGGCGCTCTCCCAGCTGAGCTAAGGCCCCATTTGGGCGTGGCACTAATGGCCCGCCGCATGGATCGAACCCTGTTCGGCTGGCTCCATGAGGAACCAGGCCGCCGGTCGAATATAAGGATGGTGGAGCCTAGCGGGATCGAACCGCTGACCTCCTGCATGCCATGCAGGCGCTCTCCCAGCTGAGCTAAGGCCCCGTCACCATCATCAAGCGCCCTTGGGTTGGCGCTTGCGAGGTCGCTGCCATTAAGTCGCAGCAACCTCGTTGGCAAGAACAAAAATCAGTTAATTGTCATCGCTATCGTCGTCGCCCGCGGCTTCGACACCCAGGTCGTCGTCACCGCCCAGATCGACGTCATTATCCGGCGAATCGCCATCATCATCGACGTCCAAATCCAGGTCCAGATCATCGTCGGCCGTTTCCAGCTTGCCGTCAGCGGTCTCGATGACCTTCTTGGGCGCTTCTTCATAAGGAAGCGGCTGCTTCGACTTGAGAACCGGCTCCGGTTCCCATGCCGCGTTGCAGTTGATGCAGACGACCGGATCGTCTTTGCCCAGATCATAGAAGCGGGTTGCGCATTTCGGGCAGGTCCGTTTCGTGCCCCATTCAGCCTTCACCATGTCCGGCCTGTTCCTTTTTAGATGCTCAAATAGACTTTACGCGGCGCAACGGCTGTTGCCCACGAAACGTCGCGCGCCTTGCCATAGCCCAAGCGCGCTGTCAAAAGCCGGGCGCATTTTTTCCCGCCAGACCAGACTGGACGAACCGTGACCGCTGCCGCCGAACTGCCCCGCCCGATGACATTCACCGCCGCACCCGCCCTGTCGGGCAGCGTGACCGTACCGGGGGACAAGAGCATTTCGCACCGATCGCTGATGCTTTCGGCGCTGGCCGTGGGCGAAAGCCGGGTCGAAGGCCTGCTGGAGGGTGAGGATGTGCTGGCGACCGCCGCCGCCATGCGCGCGATGGGCGCGGACATTCAGCGCGACGCCGATGGCATCTGGCATATCCATGGCGTCGGCGTCGGCGGACTGCTCCAGCCGGAGGGTGCGCTCGACATGGGCAATAGCGGCACGTCGACGCGCCTGCTGATGGGCCTGCTCGCCAGCCATGATCTGACCGCCACCTTCATCGGCGATGCCTCGCTCAGTAAGCGGCCCATGGCGCGCGTGACCGACCCCTTGGCGCAGATGGGTGCCAGCTTCACCACCAGCCCCGGCGGCCGGTTGCCGCTCACCATGCACGGCGCCTGCCCCGCCGTGCCGCTCGACTATCGCCTGCCCGTCGCTTCGGCGCAGGTGAAGTCGGCGATACTCCTCGCTGGCCTCAACACGCCGGGCATCACCCGCGTCGTCGAGCCGATCCCGACCCGCGACCATAGCGAACGGATGCTGCGCGGCTTCGGCGCGGACCTCAATGTAGAAGTGGAAGCCGACGGCACCCGCATCATCACGCTGATCGGCGAAGCGGAATTGCAGCCGCAACAGATTATCGTACCCGGCGACCCCTCTTCCGCCGCTTTCCCGATGGTCGCCGCGCTGCTGGTGCCGGGGTCGAAGGTGACGATCGCCAATGTCGGCCTCAACGCCACGCGCGCTGGCCTTATCGACCTACTGCGCGAAATGGGCGGCTCGATTGAGGTCATCAACGCCCGCGAAGTCGGCGGCGAACCCGTGGGCGATTTGATCGTCACGGCCTCAGCCCTCAAAGGCGTCGAACCAGACCCGGCCCGCGCGCCGAGCATGATTGACGAATATCCCGTCGCCTTCATCGCCGCCGCCTTGGCGCAGGGTCGCAGCGTCTTTCGCGGGCTGGACGAACTCCGCGTCAAGGAATCGGACCGCATCGCCACCATGGCAGCGGGCCTCCGCGCGATCGGCGTGACGGTCGAGGAGCTGGAGGACGGCCTCATCATCGAGGGCAGCGGCGGCGCGCCGCTCAAGGGCGGCGGACCGATCGCCACCAAGCTCGACCACCGCATCGCCATGAGCTTTGCCGTCGCAGGGCTGGTCTCGCGCGATGGCGTGACGATCGACGACATGCGCCCGGTCGCCACCAGCTTCCCGACCTTCACGGCTTTGCTCCAAAATTTAGGCGCGATGGCATGACCTTCGATTGGGCCAACATCATCGGCCTGGCGGGCAGCGCCATGATGGTCGTCGCCTATGCCTACAGCAACATCGCCAAGCAGATGAACTTTGTCTTTTTCAATCTGTTGAACCTTATCGGTTCGCTGCTGCTCATCTGGTCGCTGACCGTGCATTTCAACCTGGCGTCGATGGCGCTGGAAATCGTCTGGACCCTCATCGCCCTGCTGGGCCTCGTCAAAGCCATGAAAAGAAAATCCGCATGATCATCGCCGTAGACGGCCCCGCAGCGTCGGGCAAAGGCACCATCGCCAAGGCCCTTGGTCGCCATTATGGTCTGCCCGTTCTCGACACCGGCCTGCTCTACCGCGCGGTCGGCCTTGCCGTGCTGAAATCAGGCGGCGACCCCGACATCGAATCGGACGCGCTCGCGGCTTGCTCGTTTGGCGACGAAACCCTGGCCGATCCGGCGCTGCGCAGCGAAGCGGTCGGCAGCCTCGCCTCGCGCGTTTCCGTGCATCAGGCGGTGCGCGACGCCCTCGTCAAGCGCCAGCGCGACTTCGCGACCCAACCGGGCGGCGCGATCCTCGACGGGCGCGACATCGGCACCGTCATCGCGCCCGATGCCCATGCCAAGCTGTTCGTCACCGCCAGCGTCCATGTCCGCGCCCAACGCCGCTATCAGGATGCCCTGTCGCATGGCGGCCATCCCGACATGGACAGCCTTATCGCCGACATCCAGGCGCGCGACACCCGCGACATGAGCCGCGACCATGCGCCGCTCAAAGTCGCCGATGGTGCGGACTTGCTAGACACCAGCGATTTGTCTATAGACGCGGCCGTCCGCCAGGCGATTGCGCTTGTGGACGCCCAGCTTGAAGGTCGCTCCAGAAGCTGACCCGTCAAGGCGTGCGGTATTCCGCACGCCCTTTTCGCTTTTCTCGTCTGCGCGTCCGCAAACGCTTTTGCGGTAACGGATGTCCCGGCCGCATGCGGCGTTCGGGACAGTTTGGCCAAAGACCATCGGATACAACCGGTTGGCCAGCAATGATGAGTGAAGGACTAACCATGGCCTCTACGGCATTCCCCACGCGCGACGATTTCGCCGCGCTTCTCAATGATTCCCTCGGTGGTGAGGACGGCGGCTTCGAAGGCCGGGTCGTCAAGGGCACCGTTACCGCCATCGAAAACGACCTGGCCGTCATCGACGTAGGTCTGAAGTCCGAAGGCCGCGTGCCGCTGCGCGAATTCGCGATGCCGGGCCAGAAGGCCGACATCAAGGTCGGCGACGAAGTCGAAGTCTATGTTGATCGCGTCGAAAACGCTCATGGCGAAGCCATGCTGTCGCGTGACCGCGCCCGCCGCGAAGCCGCCTGGGACAAGCTGGAAGCCGAGTTCACCGAGAGCGCCCGCGTGGAAGGCGTCATCTTCGGCCGCGTCAAGGGTGGCTTCACCGTCGATCTCGACGGCGCCGTGGCGTTCCTGCCCGGCAGCCAGGTCGACATCCGCCCCGTGCGCGACGTCACCCCGCTGATGGACATTCCGCAGCCCTTCCAGATCCTCAAGATGGATCGCCGTCGCGGTAACATCGTCGTGTCGCGTCGCGCCATTCTGGAAGAGACCCGCGCTGAACAGCGCAGCGGCCTCATCCAGACGCTGGCCGAAGGTCAGATCATCGAAGGCGTCGTCAAGAACATCACCGACTATGGTGCGTTCGTTGACCTGGGCGGCATCGATGGCCTGCTGCACGTCACCGACCTCAGCTACAAGCGCATCAACCACCCCAACGAGATGATCAACATCGGCGACACGGTGAAGGTGCAGATCATCCGCATCAACCGCGACACGCAGCGCATCTCGCTCGGCATGAAGCAGCTTGAGAGCGATCCGTGGGAAGGCGCATCGGCCAAGTACCCCGTCGGTGCCAAGCTGTCGGGCCGCGTCACGAACATCACTGAATATGGTGCGTTCGTCGAGCTGGAAGCCGGCATCGAAGGCCTGGTCCATGTGTCCGAAATGTCCTGGACCAAGAAGAACGTCCACCCCGGCAAGATCGTTTCGACCAGCCAGGAAGTCGAAGTTCTGGTCCTCGAAGTCGATCCCGAAAAGCGCCGCATCTCGCTCGGCCTCAAGCAGGCCCAGAGCAATCCCTGGGACAGCTTTGCCGAACGTCACCCAATCGGTTCGACCGTCGAGGGCGAAGTCAAGAATGCGACCGAGTTCGGCCTGTTCATCGGCTTGGACGGCGACGTCGACGGCATGGTCCACATGTCCGACATCGCGTGGGGCATTTCGGGCGAAGACGCGCTGGCGCTGCACCGCAAGGGCGAGGCCGTTCAGGCAGTCGTTCTCGACATCGACGTCGAGAAGGAGCGCATCAGCCTCGGCATGAAGCAGCTTGAGCGTGGTGGTCCGGCCGCTGGCGGCACGACCGCTGCTGCTGCTGGCCTCAACAAGAATGCGATCGTCACCGTGACCGTTCTTGAAGTCCGCGACGGCGGCCTGGAAGTCCAGGCGGGCGACGATGGTGCCACCGGCTTCATCAAGCGCAGCGACCTTGGTCGTGACCGTGACGAGCAGCGTTCGGAACGCTTCCAGATCGGCCAGAAGTTCGACGCCATGATCACCGGCTTCGACCGTGCCAAGAAGCCGACCTTCTCGATCAAGGCAATGCAGATCGCCGAAGAGAAGCAGGCTGTTGCACAGTACGGTTCGTCCGACAGCGGCGCGTCGCTGGGCGACATTCTGGGCGAAGCGCTCAAGGCCAAGACCGAAGGCTAAGCCCTTTCGTCAAAGTCGACTAATTAGAGAAGCCCGCCGGGATCATCATCCCGGCGGGCTTTTCATATCCTTTCCGTATCGAAACAATCCCCGACCTGCGCGATTGTCAACGCCCTGTAAAAGCCCTATGATTAGCTAGGGAAAAATCAGGGGGCTCTGGAAATTCGATGATCCGTTCGGAATTGATCCAGAAACTGGCTGACGAAAATCCGGGCCTGACGCTCCCGGAAGTTGAGCGAATCGTCGATCTCTTCTTTAAGGAGATTGTCGATCGACTGGCTTCGGGCGGTCGTGTCGAACTGCGCGGCTTTGGTGCCTTCACCACCCGCGCTCGCGACGCACGAACCGGACGTAACCCGCGCACCGGCGAGCAAGTGCCCGTCAGTGCCAAGCGCGTGCCCTATTTCAAACCCGGCAAGGAAATGCGTGAACGGCTGAATGCCGATCATGAGGATTGACGATTACGTCGCCCGGCGCTGACCATCAAATCGCGCTTGGCTCTGCCGATCCTCCCGACTATAGCCAGCCTTGGTAATGCGGGCGTGGCGAAATCGGTAGACGCAACGGACTTAGATGATTGAGTGCGCACAGGGAAATCTGTGACGTAGAACTGCTCAAATTCGGGGAAACCTTTAACATGGCAATCCCGAGCCAAGCCTGAAAGTCCGCTTTCAGGAAGGTGTAGAGACTAGACGGGCAGCACCTGCGCCCCGGCCTGCCGGGATATGGTGAAGGGATAGTCCAGACCACAAACGCCCCTCCGGGCGGCGGCGAAAGCCGTAGCGGGTAAGAAAATCCGTCGGGCTTTGCCCATGGGGGTTCAAGTCCCCCCGCCCGTACCAACCGCCTCTCCCACTCGATAGAAATTCCAGGTTCGATACACAGAACCGTCATGAGCGCATACTAAAGGCGCGGTCATAGCATAATATCGACCAAGCCTTTGGGGACCATCATGAAATTTCTGGCCGGTAGCGCGATGATCGCGCTGCAATTCTCTGCGTGCGCATTCGCGGTGGCGCAAGACAATATGCCCGCTGCATCCGATATTGACAGTGGCGACTCCATCATCGTGACTGGAACGCGCGATGCCAAGCGGACGAAATTCGATACGCTGGCGCCCATTGACGTGCTATCGTCAAAGTCCATCGATAATAGTATTTCCAACGATCTGTCCGATACTTTGGCGCAACTCCTGCCATCGTTCAACGTCCAGCGTTTGCCCGCCGCCGACGGTCAGGCTTTTGTCCGCCCCGCGACACTCCGTGGCCTCTCGGCCGATCAGACGCTGGTGCTGGTGAACGGCAAGCGCTATCACCGCTCCGCTCTGCTGGGCAGCCGCGGCGCGCAGTCCGCCGACCTTGCAACCATCCCCAATCTGGCGATCAAGCGCATCGAAGTGCTGCGCGACGGCGCATCCGCCCAATATGGGTCGGACGCCATCGCTGGTGTCGTCAACATCATTCTGGACGATCAGCCGGGCATGGAAGCCTTCGGCCAATATTCGCAATATTATGAGGGCGATGGCACAAATTACCAGACTGGTGCTCAAGGCGGCCTGGCTCTGGGCGATCGCGGCAGCATCGTCTTCACCGGCGAATTTTCGAAATCGGACGCCACCTCCCGCACCCGCCAGCGTCCCGACGCCATTGCGTTCCAGGCAGCCAATCCGACGCTCACCGTACCCGACCCGGTCCAGCGCTGGGGCCAGCCCGACCTGCGCTCCGTCCGTGGCGCGATCAACGCCCATTATGATTTTTCCGACGCCGTTACCGCCTATGCCTTTGGCACGGTTGGCAATGGCGAGGGCGTCACCGATTTCAATTGGCGTAATCCGGTCGGCACCGGCAATGTCTATAATCCCAGCACGGCCTTCCCAGGTTTCAGCTTCAGCAGCGTCTATCCCGTCGGGTTCACGCCGCGCTTCGCCACGCAATATGATGATTATCAGGCCGATGGTGGCCTGCGCGGCGCGATCAGCGATCAGTTCACCTATGACCTGAGCGCCTCGTCCGGCCGCAGCAGAATCAACTATAGCATGTCAGAATCGCTGAACGCTTCGTTGGGACCGCTTAGCCCAACGAGCTTCTATCTCGGCCGCTTGCGCCAGAGCGAATTCAACCTGAATGCCGATTTCGTCTACCGCCTGCCGCTGGGATTGGCCGAGCCCGCCAACATCGCTTTCGGTGCAGAACGGCGCAAGGAAACCTACGGCATCCGTCCCGGTGACCCAGCCTCCTACGCCATCGGGCCAGGTGCGGCTACCGGCCTTGCCCCCAACAGCAACGGCTTCCCTGGCTTCAATCCGCTAAGTTCAGGTGAATGGTCGCAGACCAGCTATGCCGGCTATCTGGACCTGGAAGTCCACCCGGTCGAGGCGCTGACGCTCGGCGCGGCGGGCCGCTACGAGGATTTCTCGGCCTTTGGCGACACGTTCAACTACAAGCTTTCGGCGCGCCTGGAGCCGATCAAGGGCGTCGCGGTACGCGGCACCTATTCCACCGGCTTCCGCGCGCCGACCCCGGCGCAGCTCAACGCCGTCAACACCACCCAGGGTCTCGACACGCGAACGCTCCAGATTTTCAACACGGGCCGCCTGTCCCCCAATGACCCGATCGCCATCGCGCTGGGTGCCCAACCGCTGACCCCGGAAAAGTCGCGCACCATCACCGCCGGTCTGACGTTCCAGTCCGCGTTCGGCCTGAGCGGCAGCATCGATCTCTATCAGATCAAGCTGCGCGACCGGTTCGGCCAATCACGCTCCTTCACCGTGCCCGCAACCCTGCCCAATCCGCAGCGGTTCACCGCCGTCACCTATTTCACCAACGACTTCGACACCCGCACCCGCGGCATTGATGTCGTGCTGGCCTATGCCCAGCAGGTGGGACCGGGCAAGGCCTACCTCAGCCTCGCCTATAACTACAACCAGACCAAGGTGACGAGCGGTACCTCCGCCGCGATTGCCAACGAAACCCAGCGGATCATCTTTGAAGAACGGTTGCCCAAACATAATGGCACCGCGTCGCTCGGCTATACGATCGGCCGCTTCGGGCTGCAGGCACGCGCCCGCTATTATGGCAAATGGACCGACGTCAGCGGCAATGCCACCGGCGACATCTTCCAGCGCTTTGGCGCCATGACGCTGTTCGACCTGTCGGCCAGCGCGCAACTAACCGACAACATCACCGTCCGGGCGGGCGCGGAAAATATCTTCGACACCTATCCCGACGAAGCAACCAACCAGGCGGTGCGCGGCCTCATCTACTCGCGCAACGCCCCCTTCGACACCGATGGCGGCCAATATTATGTTCGGTTGGGCGTAACCTTCTAATCGGATAGCATAGCCCGATGGATATCAGTCGCAGGCAGATGATGATGGCAACGGCGGCAGCCCCGCTGGCGGGACGGATCGACGCCGCCTTGCCAGCGGCGGCGGCCGTCCGGCCCGATGACGAAAGCCATTGGGCCAAGATCGCAGCGCATTATGATGTGGTGCCCGACATCATCCAGCTGGAAAATGGCTATTGGGGCATGATGGCCCGCCCGGTACTGGAAGCCTATGAGGCCAAGGTCCGGCAGGTCAATCGCGCGACCAGCTATTATGCCCGGCGCGGCCTGACGCCCGACCTGATCGCCGTGCGCGATCGCGTCGCGGCCAAGATGCAGGTCGATCCCAGCGAAATCGCCTTCACCCGCAATGCGACCGAAGCGCTCAAAAGCCTGATCGGCGGCTATAATCGGCTGCGACCCGGCGATGCCATACTTTATGCCGATCTCGACTATGACAGCATGCAGGCCTGTTTCGGCTCGCTGAAACATAGCCGCAATGTCGATGTCGTCCGCATCGACCTTCCCGAACCCGCCACGCATCAGGGGTTGATCGACAGCTATGAGCAGGCGCTCAAGGCCAATCCGCGCGTTCGCCTCATCCTGCTGACCCATCTCAGCCACCGCACTGGCCTCGTCATCCCGGTGCGGGAGATCGTCGCCATGGCCCGCGCGCGGGGCGTCGATGCTATCGTTGATGCGGCACACAGCTGGGGCCAGATCGACTTTTCACTGCCTGACCTTGATGCCGATTTTATCGGCTTCAACCTCCATAAATGGTGGGGCGCCCCGCTTGGCGTTGGTGTCATCTACATCCGCAAGACCAAGATCGACCTGATCGATCCCGACATCGGCAACGCGCCACCCTTCACCGCCAACACCTATGCGCGCGTCCACACCGGCACCGTGGATTTCGCTGCGCAACTGACCGTGCCCGCCGCCCTCGATTTTCAGGACACAATCGGCGGTCCCGCCCGCGCCGCCCGGTTGCGGTATTTGCGCGATCGCTGGGCCGAAACCCTACGGGGTACGTCCGGGCTGGAAATTTTGACGCCCGCCGACCCGCGCCTTCACGGCGGAATAACCTCTTTCCGCTACACCGACCACACAAGCGCCAGCGCCAATGCCGCGATCGCCAAGCGCCTGCTCGACGAGCATCGCATCTTCTCCGTGCAGCGCAACGGCCCAGCGCGCGGTGCCTGCGTGCGCATAACCCCCGCCCTGTTCAACAGCGCCGACGACATCGACACCCTGGTCCGCGCGCTCCGGTCGATCGGCGCATCGCTGTAGTCTCGGATGGTGATCGATGGCCACCATATCTTCGTGGCCCAGGCCATCATTCAGAAATAGGTGGCGTCGGCTTCGTTAGGGCAAGTTGGCTGCAGCAATCTGTAACCGGAAAGTCTGTCCCGATGCCGGTGCGGCGATGGCGGCGATGCCCTGTTCCTTGAGGAGGGCGGCGATTGCCAGTGCGCGGCGTTGCGGCAGGGAGGGTCGTTCTGGAGCATCGGTCGGCAAGCCGGGCACGGACAGTTGCGGACTGTTCCAACGCTTTGCCGCCCAGGCCGAGAGCAGCACAGCTTGCCGCGCCTGCGCGTCCAGCGCGTCCACATTGTCGGCAAAGGCGATGACTGGCAGCGGCGTGAGCGGTGGAATGATGGCGACCTCCCATCCCTCCACGGACTGGATCGCACGTTGTTCGAGTGCGCCATAGGTGGCGAGGTCGGCGCCCGGCAACAGGGCTGCCGTCGCTGTCGCGCGTTGATGATCGCGGTCGATCGTCACGGCGTCGGGGGCCACGCCAGCGGCCAGCGCGATCAGCCCAGCCACTCTGTTGGCCCGGCTGCGGTCATTGGCTAGCGCATCATTGGCCTGCTGCAGTTCGGCCCGTTGCGCTTCGACCGACCCTGCGCCGGGATCAAGCAACACTTGATCGACCCGCAATGCTACGGGGCGGCCCAGCCGGTCGCTAAGGTCGGTCTGCAGCAAGGCGTTGCTTTCAGCGCGGGATCGGGGGGCTATGACCACGCTGCGCACGGCAAGGGGCGTTCGGTCGAAATTGACGTCGAGTTGGGTGATCCGCGACTCCGCTCCATAACGATCGGAGAGGAAGGCGCGGATTTGATTGACCGCCACCGCTTCGCCCGCGATGCGGCTGAGGGATATGGCCAGCGGCACGGCCATGACGACGAAGACCAGCATGAGCAGCACGGTCTGAGTCCAACTTTGCTGGCTCGATAGATAATGGCCGAACCCATAATAGCGGGCCATCACCATCGCCGACAGGGCGATGGTCACGAAGTTGGTGACGAACAGGGCTAGTGCGCCGCCCAGGATCGGCATGTTCCAGGTCGCAAGGCCAAAGCCGACGACGGCCAGCGGCGGCATCAAGGCCGTGGCGATGGCGACACCTACGATGGTTTCGCCGCGCCCGCGGATGATCGCGAAGGTGCCCGCCAATGCAGCGAAGAGGGCGACCAGCAGATCGAACAGATTGGGGCGGGTGCGGGCCAATATCTCGGCCGTTGGCGCTTTCAGCGGCGAGACGAGAACGATGAACGCGGTGAACAGCAGCGCCGCACCCGCCCCGATCGCCAGGGCCGAAAGCGAGCGGCGCAGTTCGGCAAAGTCGAACAGCGCCAGGCTGAACCCCAGGCCGAGAATCGGGTTCATCAGCGGCGATATGAGCATGGCGCCGATGACGACGGCAGGCGACGACAGGAGCAGCCCCAGAACGGCGATGCCCGCCGACATCATCGTCATGAAGAGATAGCGCGGCGTGCAGCCGCTTTCCTCCACGATGCGGGCGACGACCTTTTCCTGATCGACCGATCCGACCACGGATTTCCGCCACCAGCGATAGAAGGGAATATGATCCCAGTGTGCGGGATAGGGATGGTCTGGCGCAGGCGAAGTCATGGTGTCAGCGCTCCCTTATACCAGCCAATAGATGGCAAAGCAGGTCGCCAGACCGACGATGACGTTCATCGGCACGCCGATCTTGACGAAATCGCTGAACCGGTAATCGGCCGCCGCATAGACCATCGTGTTGGTCTGATAGCCTATGGGCGTTGCGAAACTGGCGGAGGCTGCGAACATCACGGCGATGATCAGCGGTCGCGGATCGACGCCATTCTGCCCGGCTATGCCGATGGCGATCGGCGTCATGATGACGGCGACGGCATTGTTGGTGACGGTTTCGGTCAGCACCGATGTCGCGGCATAGATGGCGATGATGAGTGCCAACGGTGGCAACGCCGCCATCCAGGGCGACAGGGTGGACACGATCAACGCCACACTACCGGACTTTTCCAGCGCCAGGCCGATGGCGAGCATGGCGAAGATCAATACGATGACATTGCCGTCGATCGCCGACCAGGCCTCCTCCGCATCGAGGCAGCGGGTTGCCAGCACGATCGCCACACCGATCAGCGCCAGCGCGAATACCGGCATGATGTTGAAGGCAGCCCCCACGATCACCATGCCCAGCGTGAGCGCGGCGATCGGCGCGCGCCGACGGCGATAGCGCCTGACGCCGCTGGTATCCTCCGCGATGAAATTCATATTGTCGCGCAGTGCGGCCGCCGCCTGATCGTCGGCAGCCACCAGCAAACTGTCGCCGGCGCGCAGGCGCACATTCACCAGGTCCGGCCCGGCGACATGACGCGGGCGGCTGAGCCCCAATATGCGGACGCTGAGATTGGAGAGAAAAGGAATTTCCCGCAGCTTCCGCCCGATGGCGGGATGAGTCGGGGCGAGGGTGATGCCGATCAGCCCCACCATACTGTCCCGTTCGTCCGCCGCCAGCCGGATCGGTCGTCCGATATTCTGAAGGCCGACAACAAATTCATGCGATCGAGCCAGAGCATCCAATTCATGCGCGCTCGTCGCGACGATGACCCGGTCGGAGGGCAGGATGATAGCATCATTGTCGATGTTGCGCAGGATCTGCGATCCGCGCGCGATACCCAGAACACGCACCGAGCCACGACGAAGCGCCTTGATATCGCCCAGTCGCGTCCCGTCATCCTTCAATTTGGGGCAGAGTTCAGTGATGTAGAGGCGGTCGCTGTCGATATCGAGTTCGTTGTCGGGGCGGTTGGGTAGCAGCATCGGCCCCAGGATCAGCAAGGTGATGCCACCGGTCACCAGGGCGACCAGGCCGACCGTGGTGATTTCGAATATGCCGAAAGCCGCCTGCCCATTTTCCTGCGCGACGCCATCGACCAGCAGGTTGGTGGACGTGCCGACCAGGGTCAAAGTGCCGCTGAGGATGGCGAGATAGGAGAGCGGGATGAGCAGGCGCGTCGCTGCGATGCCGACCGTTCGGGCCAGCCGCTTGACCAGCGGGATCAGCACCATGACCACCGGCGTATTATTGACGAAGGCCGGGGCCAGCATGGCCGTGCCCAGCAATTCCGCCACTGTGCGCCGGGGTCGTTCCTTGGCGCGGGAGACCATCAGGCTGGCCAGAGCCTCGATCGCGCCAGTGCGGATAAGAGCGCCGGAGAGGATGAAGAAGGCCGCGATCGTGATGGGGGCGGGATTGGCGAAGACCGTCAGCAGGTCGGTCGGGCTTAGCATGCCCGTCACCAGCATCAGGATGGCCCCGATCACGGCGATGACGACGGGCGGAAACCGCTCCATCGCAAAGGCCACGAACAACAGTAGCACCATGACGAGGCCCGCCACTGGCCCCGCTTCGGGCCAACGGGCAAAGAGCGTTCCCCCCTCCATCAGCACAGGATACCGCGCATCAAAGTCTTACCATCCGGTCGTTCATAATGCCCCTGTCGATCTGGCCCGATGCTTGGATGGGTAGCATAGCGACTTCAAGAGATTAGGAAACCAGCGCCGGATGAATTTGGTACAGGTGACGACAAGAAAAAGGCCGGTGGATCGCTCCACCGGCCTCTTCTTTGTCGTGTGGAAAGCAGGACTTAGAAGTCCATGCCACCCATGCCGCCCATGCCGCCGCCGGGCATGCCGCCCATGGGCGACTTGTCGTCAGCAGGCATTTCCGAGATCGCCGCTTCGGTGGTGATCAGCAGGCCTGCGACCGAAGCCGCGTCCTGCAGAGCCGCACGAACGACCTTGGTCGGATCGATGACGCCAGCGTCGACGAGGTTTTCGTAGACGTCGGTCGAGGCGTTGAAGCCGCGGGTTTCGTCATTTTCGCGCAGCAGGTTGCCAGCAACCACGGCACCATCAACGCCCGCATTCTGGGCGATCTGGCGCAGCGGCGCTTCGATCGCCTTGCGGATGATGTCGATACCACGGGTCTGGTCGTCGTTCGCGCCCTTCATGCCGGCCAAAGCCTTGGTCGCATAGAGGAGAGCGGTGCCGCCGCCGGGGACGATGCCTTCTTCAACGGCCGCACGGGTGGCGTGCAGCGCGTCATCGACGCGGTCCTTGCGTTCCTTGACTTCGACTTCCGAAGCGCCGCCAACCTTGATAACGGCAACGCCGCCAGCCAGCTTGGCCAGACGTTCCTGCAGCTTTTCCTTGTCATAGTCCGAGGTGGTGTTCTCGATCTGCTGACGGATCTGCTCGGTACGGCCCTTGATCGAGTCATGGTCGCCAGCGCCATCGACGATGACGGTGTTGTCCTTGTCGATGGTGACGCGCTTGGCGGTGCCGAGCATAGCCAGCGTGACATTCTCAAGCTTGATGCCCAAGTCTTCCGAAATCACTTCGCCCTTGGTCAGGACAGCGATATCTTCCAACATCGCCTTGCGACGATCGCCAAAGCCGGGTGCCTTAACGGCAGCAACCTTGAGGCCGCCACGCAGCTTGTTGACGACCAAGGTCGCCAGCGCTTCGCCTTCGATGTCTTCGGCGATGATCAGCAGGGGACGACCCGACTGAACGACCGCTTCGAGGATCGGCAGGATCGACTGAAGGTTGCTGAGCTTCTTTTCGTGGATCAGAATATACGGATCAGCCAGCTCTACAGCCATCTTTTCCGGGTTCGTCACGAAGTAGGGCGACAGGTAGCCACGGTCGAACTGCATGCCTTCGACGACGTCCAGCTCGAATTCGAGACCCTTGGCTTCTTCAACCGTGATCACGCCTTCCTTGCCGACGCGCTCCATGGCTTCGGCGATCTTTTCGCCAACCACGGTGTCGCCATTGGCAGAGATGATGCCGACCTGGGCAATTTCCTTGGTCCCGGCGACGGGCTTGGAACGGGCCTTGAGGTCTTCGACGACCTTGATCACCGCGAGGTCGATGCCGCGCTTGAGATCCATCGGGTTCATGCCGGCGGCAACCGACTTCATGCCTTCACGGACGATCGCCTGCGCCAGGACGGTCGCAGTGGTCGTGCCGTCACCGGCAATGTCGTTGGTCTTCGATGCAACTTCGCGCACCATCTGCGCGCCCATATTCTCGAACTTGTCCTTGAGTTCGATTTCCTTGGCGACGCTGACGCCGTCCTTGGTGATGCGGGGGGCGCCGAAGCTCTTGTCGATCACGACGTTACGGCCCTTGGGCCCCAACGTAACCTTGACCGCGTCGGCCAGGATGTCGACACCGCGCAGAATGCGCTCACGAGCGTCGCGGGAAAACTTTACGTCTTTCGCTGCCATGGTCTTAATACCTTCTATCGAGAATGTGCAAAATTGCGAAGTTCACACCGTTGCTGAACGCGAAAATCGCGAATCGAAAATCAGGCGACGACGCCCAGAATGTCCGATTCCTTCATGATCAGCAGGTCTTCGCCGTCGACCTTGACCTCGGTGCCCGACCATTTGCCGAACAGCACGCGGTCGCCAGCCTTGACGTCGAGCGGGGTGACCTTGCCATCTTCAGCCTTGGAACCGGTGCCGACGGAGACGATCTCGCCTTCCTGCGGCTTTTCCTTGGCGGTGTCGGGGATGATGATCCCACCGGCGGTCTTCGCTTCCGCTTCGATGCGGCGGACGAGAACACGGTCGTGCAATGGACGAAATGCCATGTTGATTGCCTTTCCCTTCTATTTGGGATGGGTCCGGCGCGCGATCCGGGAATGATTTCCCCGCAAAACCGCGATCGCCTTGTCCGTCTCCCCTTGAACTGCGCTGCTGTTAGCACTCACTGGAGGAGAGTGCTAGCGCCGTGAATATGGAGCGGTGCTTTTATGCGTCAAGGCGATCGCGCAGAAAAATTTGCGAGCCCGCGCAACCGAGCGCCTGCTTCCGGGTTATGGCGATTGCCGCGCGACTTGGCATGTCCCGTGCGATGGATAGACCGACTGTTGCCGTCAGCCGCGCCTTCATGTCGCGACGGTTATTTTTCGTGAATGCTGCATCTCCTGCCCCGCCCGCTTGTTGGTGAAGCAGAACCATAAGGAGGATGCACCATGGCCTATTCGAAGATTGTCGTTGCCGTCGACATCAACGACGTACTGCACGCCCGCGCCGCGATCGATGCGGCGGCGGCCGTTTGTGGACCGGAAACGACGGTCCATATGCTCTATGTCCGCTATCATATGCCCACCCGCTATTCCGAGCTTTTAGGGCGCGATCTCGACATCAAGGAAGAGGCCGAGGCGCTGGCGCTGATGCGGCAATGGGCGAGCGAAGGCGGCCTTCCTGAAGGACAGGTCCATTTCGACACGCGGCGCGGCCGGGTGCGCGATGAAGTGATCAGCGCAGCCGAACGGACGGGCGCGACGCTGATCGTGATCGGTTCGCATGAGCCGACATTCTCGTCCAAACTGCTTGGGTCCAATGCGTCGGCGATCGTGCATCAAAGCCCGGTCAGCGTTCTGGTGGTGCGGGCATCGGCGGAATAATCCGGTGAAGCCTGGTGGCTGTCGGTTGCAGGGGATGGGGTCGCCCCCTACCTGCGGCCCATCCTCTCACGATATTGGAGCCAGGCCCGCATGACCGACAGCTATACCCCGCCCCGCATCTGGACCTGGGACAAGGACAATGGCGGGGCGTTCGCCAATATCAACCGGCCGATCGCAGGCGCGACGCACGACAAGGCGTTGCCGGTGGGCGAACATAAGCTCCAGCTCTATTCGCTCGCCACGCCCAATGGGCAGAAGGTGACGATAATGCTGGAAGAATTGCTGGAGGCGGGTTTCACGGCCGCTGATTATGATGCCTGGCTGATCAAGATCGGCGATGGCGACCAGTTTTCCAGCGGCTTCGTAGCGGTCAATCCCAACAGCAAGATCCCTGCGCTGATGGACCATAGCGTTTCGCCGCCGCAGCGCGTGTTCGAATCGGGCGCGATCCTGCTCTATCTTGCCGAGAAATTCGGTGCCTTCCTGCCGACCGATCCGGCCAAGCGCACCGCGGCGCTGAGCTGGTTGTTCTGGCAGATGGGTGCCGGGCCGCTGCTGGGTGGCGGCTTTGGCCATTTCTATGCCTATGCGCCGGAAAAATACGAATATCCGATCAACCGCTACACGATGGAGGTGAAGCGGCAGTTGGACGTGCTGGACCGGCATCTGGCGGACAGTGCCTATATGGCGGGGGATGAGTATAGCATCGCCGACATCGCGATATGGCCCTGGTATGGTGGGTTGGTGCTGGGCCGCGCCTATGAGGCGGCGGAGTTTCTGGACGTTGCGAGCTATACCCATGTGGTGCGCTGGGCGCAGCAGATCGATGCGCGCCCGGCAGTGACGCGCGGGCGGATGGTCAATAAGGCGAATGGCCCGTTGGAAGAGCAATTGCACGAACGCCACGATGCCAGCGACTTTGCGACCCGGACGCAGGACAAGCTGCAAAGCGAAGGCTGACCGACCCCGCGAGGGACGACCGAAGATGTTGCGCGCGCGCAACATTGTTACAAGGGGCTGGACGAGGCTGCGGAGCGGGGTAAGACAGATAGGCAAGACATAAGGGAGTCATCGCCATGGATCGCCGCCTGTTTCTCTCCTCCGCCGGAGCCATTGCCCTAGCCGCCTCCGCCCCGCGCGCGCTGGCGCAGATGGCGGGCAATGACGATGCGCGGCTCTCCGCCGCCTTCGCCGCCATCTTCGAGAAGCAGCTCGATATGTCGCCCGGCATGGTCACGAGCCTTGGCCTGGACAAGGGCGCACGCGCTGGCGCGAAGCGCCAGTTGGACGACAATAGCAAGTCGGCGATGATGAAGCGGCTGAGCATGACGCAGGCAGCGATCAAGGAGTTGGAGGGCTTTCAATCGGCCAGCCTGTCCGATCCGCAGCGGCTCAATCTGGAGGTGGTCCTCTATTCGTTGGGGCAGCAGACGGTCGCGCCCGCGACCTTTGGCCTCAACAGCGCGGTGCGCCCCTATCGCATCTTTCAGCAGGGCGGCAGTTACTTCTCTACCCCTGATTTCCTGAACACCGCGCATACGATCAACACGGCCGCCGATGCGGATGCCTATGTCGCGCGGCTCGATGCTTTTGCCCGCAACCTGCGGACCGACACGGCGGTCCAGCGGGACGAGGCGGCGCGCGGCTATCTTGCGCCCGGCTGGTCGCTCGACCTGACGCTGGCGCAGATGCGCAAGCTGCGCGATCAGCCCGCCGCGTCCAGCTCGATCGTGCAATCGCTGGTCAAGCGGGCTGCGGCCAAGAATGTGGCGGGCGATTGGCAGGGCCAAGCGACGGCTGTTGTCGAAAAGGCCATTTATCCGGCGCTGGACGAGCAGATTGCCGCGATCGAGGCGCTGAAGGGCGGTACGGCTGCGGGCGATGGCATATGGCGCACGCCGCGCGGCGAGGAAATCTATGCCGCTGCGCTCAAGAGCGCGACCACGACCGACATGAGCGCCGACGAAATTCATTCGATGGGCGTGGAGCAGGTCGCCGAGATCAGCGGGCAACTCGATACGATTCTCAAAGCAGCGGGCTATGGCAAGGGCATGATCGGCGAACGGCTGGCCGCGCTCAATGCCGAACCGTCGCAGCTTTATCCCGATACCGCGCAGGGCCGCACCGACCTGATCGCCGCCCTCAATGCCGAAGCCAAGCTGATGCAGGCGAAACTGCCGCAGGCATTCGCGACCATTCCCGACACACCGCTGGAAATCCGCGCGGTGCCGGTGGAGATTCAGGATGGTGCATCGAACGGCTATTATAATCGCGCAGCGCTCGACGGGTCGCGGCCCGCGATCTTCTTCATCAACCTGAAGGCGATCGGCGATTGGCCCAAATATACGCTGCCTGCGCTCAACGATCATGAGGGCGTGCCGGGGCATCATCTCCAGATTTCGACCGCGCAGACCGCCGGCGACATCCCGATGCTGCGCAAGACCGCGTTCATGAGCGCCTATAGCGAAGGCTGGGCGCTCTATGCCGAGCAACTGTCCGATGAATTGAAGGGCTATGCGACGCCGCTCGACCGGGCGGGCTATCTGCAATCCTTCCTCTTCCGGGCCGCGCGGCTGGTGGTGGATACCGGCATCCATGCCAAGCGGTGGAGCCGTGAGCAGGCGACCGCCTATATGGTGGAAAAGACCGGCTTCACCCCTGCCCGCTGCCAGCGCGAGGTGGAGCGTTATTGCACCCAGCCGGGACAGGCCACCAGCTACAAGGTCGGCCATGGCGTCTGGACCAAGGCGCGCGCGGCAGCGCAGGCGGCAATGGGTGATCGCTTCGATATCAAGCAGTTCCACGCCATTCTTGAGGAAGGCGCGATGCCGCTGTCGATGCTGGAGAAGCGCGTGGCGGCGCGCGCGAAGATGGGCGGTGCCTGACCCTTTTTCATCGTCATCCCCGCGAAGGCGGGGATCCATCTCCTGACCTTTCACCAAGAACAAAGGTTGGGAGATGGGTTCCCGCCTTCGCGGGAATGACGCTGGGTTTAGGTCAGGTTATTCATATTCCAGGTCCTGATAGCCGTCTTCGGCGATGTCGGAGAAGCGGGTGATGCGGGCGTCGAATTTCATGCGGATGCGGCCGGTGGAGCCGTGGCGCTGTTTGGCAACGATCAGTTCGGCGAGGCCGTAAATCTGCTCCATCTGCTGCGCCCATTCGGTATGTTCGGCGCTTTCCTTGTTCCCCGGTTCTTTGGCGGCGATGTAATAATCCTCGCGGAACACGAACCAGACCATGTCGGCGTCCTGCTCGATCGAACCGGATTCGCGCAGATCGGAGAGTTGGGGCCGCTTGTCCTCGCGCTGTTCGACGGCACGGCTGAGCTGCGACAGGGCCAACACGGGGACATGCAGTTCCTTCGCCAGAGTCTTGAGTCCGCGCGAAATTTCGGAAATCTCGTTCACGCGATTTTCGTTGCCGCGGCCGCTGCCCTGGAGCAGTTGGAGATAGTCGACGACGATGAAGCCGACGTCATGGCGGCGCTTAAGGCGGCGCGCGCGGGTGCGCAGCGCGGCGATGGTGAGGCCCGGCGTATCGTCGATGAACAGCGGGAGTTCCTGCAACTCGCGCGCGGCGCGGGAGAGGTTCTGGAAGTCGGCGCGGCTGATCTTGCCCATGCGCAGCGCTTCGCCGCTGATGCCCGACTGTTCCGCCAGCACGCGGGTCGCGAGCTGATCGGCGGACATTTCGAGGCTGAAAAAGGCGGTCTTGGCCCCCATATTCTTTTCCGGCGAAATGCCGTCGGCATTGTCGCGCAGCCAGCGCGAGGCGGCATTATAGGCGATGTTGGTGGCGAGCGACGTCTTGCCCATGCCCGGACGGCCAGCAAGAATCATGAGATCCGAATTGTGGAGGCCACCGATCTTGGCATTGAGGCTGTTGATGCCGGTGGTGATGCCCGACACATGGCCGCCGCTGTTGAGCGCCCGTTCGGCGACCTGTACAGCGGCGGTGGAGGCGGAGAGGAAGCTCTTGACCGAGCCGCTTTCGCCCTCGCCCTCCGAAACCTTGTAAAGCGCGACTTCGGCGGCTTCGATCTGTTCGCGCGGGTTCACATCTTCGCTGGTATCCAGCGCATTTTCAACCAGTTCGCGGCCGACACTGACAAGCTGTCGGAGCAAGGCAAGGTCGTAAATCTGCGCCGCGAAGTCGCGCGCGCCGATCAACGCCGCGCCATTGCCGGTCAATTGCGCGAGATAGGCTGCGCCGCCCAGTTCCTTGAGCGCCGGATCCTGATCCAGCATCGGCTTCAACGTTACCGGATTGGCGATCATGTCGCGATCGAGCAATTTCATGATCGCGTCATAGATGCGACCATGGAGCGGCTCGAAGAAATGCTCCGCCTTGATCTTGATCTGGACATCCTCGGCAATGCGGTTGTCGATCATCAGCGCGCCCAGCAGCGCGGCTTCGGCTTCGACATTGCGCGGCAGTTCGGTGCCGCCAGCTTCGGCGGCAGTGATTTTCAATAGTTCGACCATGGGCCTCTCATCCTCCGGTAGCGCGCGTCGCGCAAGGGCTGGCGCGCAATCCATCTGTGGATAAGTCCCGCTTGCTTTTCGGCGCGCATCGCCGCACTGACTATGCCCTTCACCATGGCCGATCCGCGCATCATAGACATCAAGCTCGACGAGCGCACGATCCTGTGGCGCAATGCCGATGTCGAGCAGGAACGGCGGATCGCGATCTTCGATCTGCTGGAGGATAATCATTTCGCGCCCCAGCGGGTCCATGCGGACGGCTATATGGGACCGTATAAGGTGGTGCTGCGCGTCGAGGACGGGCGGCTGGTGATCGAAATCAATCGCGAGGATGACAGTGCGCTCGAAGCGATCATCCTGGGCCTTGGGCGGTTCCGGCGGCCGATCCGCGAATATTTCGCGATCTGCGACAGCTATTATCAGGCGATCAGCAATGCTTCGCCGCAGCAGATCGAGACGGTCGACATGGCCCGACGCGGCATTCACAATGATGCGGCGGAGATGCTGATCGAACGGCTGGAGGGCAAGATTACGGTCGATTTCGATACGGCGCGTCGCCTGTTCACGCTGATCTGCGTGCTGCATATCAAGGGGTAGGGACGATTTCGCGGCTGACTTTGGGGGGGCTGCTGGTCCGCGTGGGCGCGGGACTGGCGATCATCGCGGTGCTGGCGCTGGCGCTGTGGCTCTATGCGCGCAGTTGGGCGCCCGCGCGGGACCAATATCCGGTGCAGGGTGTGACGATCAGCGCCGATAATGGCGTCGTGGAATGGGGCACGCTGGCAGCGCAGGGGGCGGACTTCGCCTATATCCGCGCAGCGCGGGGCGCGGCCGGGCGCGATCCGGCGTTCGCGGCGAACTGGCGCGCGGCGCGGACGGCGGGGCTGCGCTATGGCGCGATGCTGGACTATAGCCTGTGTCGGCTGGCGAGCGATCAGGCCACTCGTTTCGTGACGACGGTGCCGCGCGACAATGCCGCCCTACCCCCGGTCATTCGGCTCGCCTTCGACAAGAGCTGCACCGCGCGACCGGGGCGCGACCTTGTGCTGTCGGAACTCAATACCCTGGTCAATCTGGTCGAAAGCCATGCGGGCAAGACGGTGTTACTCAACGTGACCGAGGATTTCGACGCGCTGTATGATGTTGGTTCGGGCATCAACCGCACGCTCTGGCTCGACGGCAATTTCTTTCCGCCCGATTATGCGACGCGGCCCTGGGTGATGTGGACAGCCAGCGACATGCGGCATATCGACGGCGTCGACGGGCCGGTGAGATGGGATGTGGTGGCACCATGAGCGAGACGGAAGATCAGGTGGCATTGCTGATCGCCGCCGCGCGCGGGGCGATGGCCCATGCCCATGCGCCCTATAGCCGCTTTGCGGTGGGGGCGGCGGTGCGATTGACCGATGACAGCGTCGTGACCGGCTGCAATTTCGAGAATGCGAGCTATGGCCTGTCGCTCTGTGCCGAGACGGTGGCGCTGGCGACCGTCAATGCGCAGGGTCGCTTTGCCGAAGTCGCCGCGATCGCCGTGGTTGGCGGGGCGATGGACGCGGCGGAGGAAGCGCTCGTCACGCCCTGTGGCCGGTGCCGCCAGGTGATGAACGAGGCCGAACAGATGGCGGGGCGGGCCATTGCCATCTATTGCGCCACGCCGTCGGGCAGCCGCATTACCGAGCATCGCATCGCCGATCTTCTTCCCCACGCCTTCGGCCCCGCCGATCTGGGCATCACCCCCATCAGGAAAAGCTGAAAAGACCATCATGGCCATTCTTTCCGACAAATGGATCCGCGACAAAGCCCTGTCCACCGGCATGATCGAGCCGTTCGTGGAGAGCCAGAAGCGCGACGGCTGCATCAGTTACGGCCTGTCCTCCTATGGCTATGACGCGCGGGTGGCGGACGAGTTCAAGATCTTCACCAATATCGACAGCACCATCGTCGACCCCAAGAATTTCGACACCAACAGCTTTGTCGATCGCAAGACCGACTGCTGCATCATTCCGCCCAACAGCTTCGCACTGGCGCGGACGGTCGAATATTTCCGCGTGCCGCACGACGTGCTGGTAATCTGCCTCGGCAAATCCACCTATGCGCGGTGCGGCATCATCGTGAACGTCACCCCGCTGGAGCCGGGCTGGGAGGGGCATGTGACGCTGGAATTTTCCAACACCACCCCCCTGCCCGCCAAAATCTACGCCAATGAAGGCGCGTGCCAGTTTCTGTTCCTACAGGGCAATGAGCCGTGCGAGGTCAGCTATGCCGACCGGGCGGGCAAATATATGGGGCAGCAGGGCGTGACATTGCCCAAGCTGTAACGCTGTGCGAGACGTAGCGTCATGAGTTGGTGGCGCAGATGGTTAGGGTGCAAAGTCGCGCCAGCAGCAGTGCGCGCGCCCAGCGTTGGCGTGGATCGCCGTGTCTATGCGATCGGCGACGTGCATGGCCGGGCGGACTTGCTCGACACGCTGCTCGACATGATCGCGCAGGACGATGCGAGCCGTGCGGTCGCGCAGCTGACGCTCATCTTCCTGGGCGACCTAATGGACCGGGGCGATGACTCGCGCGCGGTGATCGAGCGGGTCATGGCGCTGATCGGATCAGGCGGCGACGTGCGCTGCCTGCAGGGCAATCATGAGGAATTGTTCATCGCTGCCGCGCGGGGCGACATAAGGGTGATGCCGACCTTCCGGCGCATGGGCGGGGAGCAGACGCTGGAAAGCTATGGCCTTGGTCCCGGTCGATTTCCGGTGATGAGCGATGCGGAGATTGCCGAGTGGATGCTGCATCATGTGCCGCGCGACCATGTCGATTTTCTCGACGCGCTGCCCGACTGGACGGAGGTGGGCGGCTATCTGTTCGTCCATGCCGGTATCCGCCCCGGCGTCGCGATCGAGGCGCAGAAATCGTCCGACCTGCGCTGGATTCGCCGCGATTTCCTGAACCATGACGCGCCGCATTCGCATATGGTCGTGCATGGCCACAGCATCACGCCGGAAGTGGACGAACAGCATAACCGGATCGGTATCGATACCGGCGCCTATCGCAGTGGGCGGCTCACCGCCTTGGGGCTACAAGGCACGGCGCGCTGGACGTTGCAGACCCCGGCTTGATCCACCCTAGCGAACGGATGTGAAAAAGACCGGCAATCCAAAGGATTGCCGGTCTTTTTCATGAGCAGGCGGATGGCGTGAAGCGTCAGGCGACCTTGGCTTCTTCCTCGATCACTTCGTCCGGGTCGCGCAGCACATAGCCGCGGCCCCAGACCGTTTCGATATAATTGTCGCCGCTGCAGGCCAGCGCCAGCTTCTTGCGCAGCTTGCAGATGAAGACGTCGATGATCTTGAGTTCCGGTTCGTCCATCCCGCCATAGAGATGGTTGAGGAACATTTCCTTGGTGAGCGTCGTGCCCTTGCGGAGCGACAGCAGCTCCAGCATCGCATATTCCTTGCCGGTCAGGTGAACGCGGTTGCCGTCCACTTCGACCGTCTTGGCGTCGAGATTGACCGACAGCTTGCCGGTGCGGATGACCGACTGCGAATGGCCCTTCGACCGGCGCACCACGGCATGGATGCGGGCGATCAGTTCCTCGCGATGGAAGGGCTTGGTTACATAATCATCGGCGCCGAAGCCGAAGGAGCGGACCTTGCTGTCCATTTCGGCGACACCCGACAGGATCAGCACCGGCGTCTGCACCTTGGCCGCCCGCAACTTCTTCAGCACGTCATAGCCGTGCATGTCGGGCAGGTTCAGGTCCAGACAGATGATGTCGTAATCATAGTACGCCTCCGGTAGCGGCCGCATTGTCGGTCGGATGTAGCCGGCGCATTGCGCGGGCATGGATGAGATAATCAGCGATGTGTTTCC
>Ga0156326_142_pt1 | contig 30674 bp, 27 predicted proteins | sample RifCSPlowO2_12_FD_107974 | JGI IMG/M metagenome (GOLD analysis project Ga0156326, IMG submission 107974) | Sphingomonadales bacterium RIFCSPLOWO2_12_FULL_63_15 | reverse complement strand
GGCATGAAATCACGCCGGATAATTATGAATCAGACACTCAGATAATCCAACGGGTGATGGTGGCGGAGTAGGGCAATCACGACCCTTCCAAGACATTCAGCGGCCGAATTTCGCTCCTCAGGATCGGACAGTCAGCTAATCTCACACTACACTTCAAGACTGACCGGTTATAGCCTTGCAGCTTCGAGGCACCAGATCGCGCGACGCGCACATTGGCTTGGCTCGCTGATCGAGCCGCTAAACCCACTTATCCGCCGTTCAAATGCCTTTGACCGATTCTGACGAACGGGCATCTTTTCATATTGAAAGTTTCCTTATCGTCGGCGGTAACGCTACTTGCATCGGGGCACCGACCTGACGACCTGTCCGAGTAAAGGAAACAATGAATGAGCACAGATCACTCGTTGCTCGCAATCTACAGCAATCCCGAAGATAGTGATCGTCTGAGACTGGATCGTGAGCGTCGATCGCTGTCGCGAGTTCTGGACAGTGTCGGCTTTGCCCCGACCCAGCTAACCATTCTCGATGCGGCGTCGTTGGACGATGTACTTGCCGCAGTAACAAAGCGACCATATTCTATCATTCATTTCTCGGGACACGGCGAGCGCTCAGGCGTCTTCGTCGAAGGAGACGATCCCGAGCATGGTCAAGTCGCCGATGCGGCGCGCCTTGAACAGGTTCTTCAAGCGGGGCGGCCGCATTTGAAGCTCGCGGTATTCCTTTCCTGTTTCTCGGCTTCATTCGCAGATCAGCTCATCGCCCACGTGTCACATATTGTAGCGGTGACCGGGCCTGCGGATGACGAAAGGTGCATCCGCTTTGTCGAATGCTTCTACGGCAGGCTTTTGGCGGGGGACGACCCCGACCGAGCTTACTCTACCGCCAGCATTAGAGTTGCGGGTCTCAATGTCGTCATTCTCCGCCGCGCACTCCGTTCGGGCACGAGCAAAGCTTTGGTGCGATCTTATTCATTCGACACTCATCCAACACTATACGTAGACATGTCAGGCGCCGTCGCCGACATTAAGCGACTTGGACTCGCTGACTCAGACATCCTCTCGCTCATGTCTCGCAAAATCTACTATCATAGTTGGGCGTTTAGATATCCGAGAGCCAATGCAATTTTCTCAGTGGGGGATCTATTCGGATCGTTTTCTTGGGAAAATACTGAAGACTGCATTTCGTGCGATAAGTTGTACCGCTTAAAGCATGACGCTCCTGAAGATCTATCGGAAGCATTTGCCATGCTGTTGATTGATTATAGTGATAGATATGTCGCAAATTTTCGGAGTCCAATGGCGCCGTACGAGCCAAGTTATCATGAAAAAATTGGTCATGGTTTAACGAAAATGATAGAAACTTGCAGTTATTTTTTTGGTGAAGATCCAAGCAGCCCTGGCAAGCCAACTGAATATGAATGGATGGCTCTTCGGTCGACGCGATCGGACCTGTTTCGCGAACACGTGCCAGGGGTTTTCAAAGCGTCGAAGGCAGTCTGTCGCGCAAATCTCGCATCGGCTGAGCGTAAATTTCGGGCGAAGGAGTTCGGTCACTGCGTTGCTCACCTCGAGGCCGCACTGAGCAGCCTTCACGACCTGATGAATGAAGTTGGGAAGAAAATACTGGAGTAGTGAAGCACCACAACGTTTGTGCCCATGCTCCATCCGTTGACCCGTCGCCAATTTTGCTCAGCCGGTTGCGCCTACCTGCGGGTTCGGCCGTCCTGCGTCTTGTAGCTGATCGAATCCGACCAAGGCTGCAGCACCTCCGAGGGAATCGCGAACGTGACCGGAAGCGACACGCCTTCGCTGTCGAGGCCGCTGGTCACCATGCCGAGGACCTTGCCCGTCGACGGTTCCGCGACCACGCCGCCGCTGATCCCGCCGAGGCTAACGGAGCTGATCTGCAGCAGCCGACTCTCACCCTGCTGGATCGCGGGGATGATCGCGCTGATGATGCCTTCGAAAAACGACGGCTGCACGAGGCCGCGGTTGGTCGCCGAGGCGAAGAACAGGTCTCTGCCGAGCGGGAATCCCCCGATTACAACACGGTCACCGACACCGAGCCGAGTAGAGTCGCCCCACGTCACCTTCGGGACGAGGTATGGGGCTTCCTCCGAGTGGATTGCCGGCGAGATGAGCATTCCGACGTCGATCAGCGGGTTTCCGGCATCCGTCCGGGGATCTATAAAATTGAATTGCGCCGCCACGGGATACGGTCGCTGCGCCTCTTGGTCGCCGAGACGCGAGTTCGCGTAGTAATATGCCTGGCGCTCCTGTACCCGCAGCGTCTTGCAGACGTGCCAGCATGTCAGGAGCTTGCCATCGCCGACCTGGAAGGCCGTGCCCTGGATGTCCATGATCCAGTCCTCGTGGTTCGGATCCTGAATCGGCATAGAGAGCGACAGGTCGCCGGTCGGGACGCCCTCCTTGTTACCGACGGGCACTATCGACTGCGCGAGCCGCGCCAGCGGGGACCGGCGGCCCCGGTATGCCCACGGGATGCGAGCGAACGCCTCCTGTGAATTGGCTGGCCTTTTCGACTTCGTCATCGCGCACACCTGCAGTTGGGGAGCCCATGGATAGACGGAAACTGACGGCATTCGCAAACCGCACGGCTGCCTTTAGCCAGAAGTTGGTGCGGGCTGACGTTGACCGCGGGCATGTGTAGCCTCATTGTCTGGAGGATCGAGGGTGGTAGGGGACAGGCGGAGGATGCGTGCAGCGGTCGTCATCGGTGTGGATGCGGTTGGAGGAGGGCTTCCCAGGCTGCAGGCGGCCGCCAGGGGAGCGGAGGAGGTTGCGGAGTGGCTCAGGCGAAGCGATTACCTGGTAACGCTCTTCACCGACCAAAAGGCGCCGGTGGAGCGGAGCCAAGTGTTTCGCGCGGTCGCAGGCCTGGTCGATGCGGGGACGGTGGAGCGGCTGGTCGTCTACTTCGCCGGCCATGGCTTCCTTAAAGGGCCGGTCGAAGAGTTCTGGCTACTGAGCGGCGCCCCCTCGGACGCATCGGAGGCAGTCAACCTAGTCGCTTCCGGAAACATGGCCCGCTACCGTGGCATTCCGGAAATCGTCTTCATCAGCGACGCCTGCAGGGTCGCGCCGATTAGCGGCGTCCACAGCGGTATCGCGGGCGCTTCGATATTCCCGAACCTGGCGCCCAGTTCAAGGACGGCTGAGATCGACTACTTTTACGCCACCCGTCCGGGCGACCCTGCGTTCGAGCGCCCGGGCACGGAGGCTCAGGCGGCGCACGGCCTTTTCACCCAGGAATTGCTGGAGGCGCACATCGACGCCCCGGAGGAGGCGTTGCTGAGGATCGGCAACAGAGAGTATGTGCGCAACGATTGGCTGCGCGGCGTACTGGTCGACCGTTTGAACGCACGTGCCGAGGGTATCTCCCTGAAGCTGACGCAGTCACCCGACGTGCAGGTCCAGATCCGGCAGGGCTGCGTCGCGCTGAACGAAGTGTCGGGCCGGGGCCTTGGAGGTCAGCAGCAGGCCACTGGGCAGCCGTCGGCTACCGGATCGGACAAGTTCTTCAAACTGGAGCGGACGGAACCCAAACCAATCAGGAATGTCCCGCGGGACCGAGGGAGGCGTCCGGCCGTCGTCGGCTCGACGCGGACGGCGGATGGTCGCGCTGGGACGTCGACCGGATTGGCAAGGGGGCGCGCGCCGTCGAGGCAGTGGATCGTCGGGGAGGCGGCCAAGGGCACCGAGCAGTACCAGGAACGTCGTCGCATCATCGGCGCGACGAGGCCGCGGCGCGGGTCCGTCCTCGGACAGGAATATGAGCCGAGCCTTAAGTGCGTGGGCGATGCCTTCGAGGACATCATTCCCTCGCCCGGGCTGGACTTCACAGGTTGGATCGACCCCGACGGCGACGCCGTCCTTTTCGACTTAAAGGGCCGGGCGTCGCAGGTGGCAGTGCGCTTCGCCGACGGGAGCGGCATGCTCCTGCCCGTGTTGCGCGAGTTCGCCTGCGAGGTCGTGCGCCACGAGGGGCGTACGCTTGCCGTCACTTACAGTTGGCTTCCATATCTCGAGGAGGGCGTGAAGGAGTTGCGCGCGGAGGTCCTCGCCGCCGCGACGCTGGGGTTGCTCGATACGACGCGGGAGACGGCAAGCGAGCTGGCGCGTCGTCTGCGTCGCCTGAAGCGCTTCGACCCGATGCTCGGCCTTGTGTCCGCGCTGGCCTACGTGCTCGCGGGTGACCCTGGCGGAGCGGCGTCTGTCCGCGAACACATGCGGCGCGACCTCGGGATCGATCTGTTTGACGCATGGCTGCTTGGGGGCAGCGGCGACGGTCGGGTGCCGCTGTTCCCTACGCTGCCGCTTCTGTCGCAAAGCTGGTCGCTTTTGGACATCTTCGGGGCGGAGGTTCCGGAGGCCTTGCGGCGACTCGAGCGTGTGCCCGGCTTTTGGACGGTCTTTGAACGGTCGGCGATGGAGAAGGTTGCGCAACTGGTCCGCGCGAGTTGAGGGGATAGGCGATGGCGAAGGCAAGGCTGATTTTGGTTCATGGGCGCGCCCAGCAGGGCAAGTCGGAGCGGGCGCTAATCGAAGAGTGGATGACGCCGCTCCGAGACACCTTGGGTGCCCGAGCCACGTGTCTCGACGACGTTGAGGTGCGGGCGCCCTTCTACGGCGACAGGCTCATGGAGCTGCTTGCGCAGTTGGGTGAACCGGAGCCGGGCGACATCATCGTGCGGGGTCCGCAGCTGTACGACGCCGAGGCCGACTACCGCGCCTTCCTCGGCGCTTATCTCGATGAGATCCGCACCCAAGAGGGGGTCAGCGAGGAGCAGGTAGTCGCCGAGGCGGGGATCGCCGCCCTAGAGCGCGGCCCGCAGAACTGGCCGTGGGTGCTTGCCATCATCCGGACCTTGGACAAGATCCCGGGCATCGATGGCGACATGATTGAGCGCGTGCTGCGCGACGTCTGGATATACTTGGAACGTCGCACCGTCCGGAAGGAAATCGACGCTATCGTGGCGCCGGCGTTCGACACCGAGCTGCCCGTGGTCTGCGTTGCCCATTCGCTGGGGACCGTGGTCGCATACCACATCCTCCGAGATCGCAGGCATGGGGCTGTCGCGCACCTGACGACGGTCGGTTCGCCGCTAGGACTGAAGATCTGCCGCGAGGCGCTGGCCCCCATCGCCCACCCTAAAGTGGTCGGCAGCTGGCACAACGCGCGGGACAGGCGCGACGTCGTGGCGCTTTACCCGCTGGATGCCAGCCACTTCCCGATTGAGCCGACGGTGGCAAACTACGACGGCGTCTGGAACAGGACGCCGAACGCGCACGGAATCAGCGGCTACGTCAACGACCACAGGGTCGTCGACGTGCTCCATCGGGCGCTCGTCGCCCTATAAGGGTGCGCGTCGCTTCCAAAAGATGATAGGCGCCAATTGGCACAACCTCGGTCAATTGATGACCCTGTCCGTGCAAGTCTGGGATGTCCAGTCTCGCCGAGAGCCATCCTTCAAGGAGCGGTCGGGAGGAACGACGGCTTCGTCCCAAGGCAGGTCGCTGTACCCATCCATTCAACTCGGTGAACGAAGGACCGCTTTCAGGGAATGGAACGGGACCATCGAGCGGCCGCTTTGTCGGCTGCTGCGATTACCAAACAGATGCGTCAGAATGTCCGGTTTACCTTTTTAGCGCTCCGAAGCGGACAGCCCGCAGAGTCCCAATGCAAGCCACTGAGGTAAGCGTAGCAATCAGACTGCGTTCCAGATTTGTTGCCATGCAGCAAATTCCGACGGACGAACTAGGTATCGCGCGAAATTGCCCTCATGCAAGCCTAGCAACTCCGTTTCTGCGACCTCGGCAAACTGGTCCTGATCGGCCGTTGGGATGAATTCACGAGACGTCGTGACCAGATGCGCGCGCGTTGCCTGTCGGCTCAAGGCGCCGCGCACAACATCCCGAACGACATCGCGCAACTGTTCCCGATAGCGCAGGCGGAAGGGGTCTGGCTCACCCATTGATTGACGAACGGCGGCGTAGCGCGCTGCGGATCGCTGATAGGCCCAAAGGAATACGTCGCGCAGCAATGTTATGTCGTTGCGTTCATAGACGCCAAGCGTGGCACGCGTGTAAAGGTCGCCTGGAACCTCGGTGAACGACAATGGCGCAAGGTTCGCCCGGATCATGGGTATATTGGCGGCGAGGCGTGATACGCGTTTGTTCACATCGTCAAAGGGCTGAAGGTATGGAAGCTGCACCATCATGAAAAAGGCCTGCTCGAATGGATCGTCGATGGCCGCCGCTGTGGCAAGGATTTGATCGAAGCACTCCTCGATGAGACCCGGACCTTCCAGTGGATGAAAAGTTGAACCGTCTATCCCTACGATGATGTGGCGCAGTCGCCCCACCGCCGTCGGGTCAGCTAACAGATTGTTCGCCAATAACGCATGCAGGTTGAGTATCGTATAGCGATTGAACCCGACATCGTTGGCGTTGGCGACGAGAAACTCGATCGCATCCTTATGATTGAGGATCATCTGCGCTTCGCGCGGTCCGCGCCCCTCGGCGGCTTCCCCGAAATCCAGCAGCCGCCGCGTATCGAGCAGCGAATATGTGTTGCCTTCGAGACGGCTGGAATTCCATGCAAGGTCGATAAGCAGCCTGTTCAATATCTGCTTCGCGTAGGTTCCTGCCGCTGCGGCCTCAATCTGCGGCTTGCCGATTGTAGCCAGATGATCGCGCTGCTGCTGGGTCAGATAGAAGGTTTCGTTGGGCCGGTAACGATCCAGGAAGCTGCGTTCATAGCCGACCGGTTGTCGCACCGCGACGGGCTGGCGCACATAGGCAAGGACAGCGCTGCCTTCAGGTGATATCGGGACGATGTCGGCTGGGTCAGGCTGGGCGATGATCTCATCACCATGGTGATATCGGGCTGCACGCCCGTCGCCGGTAAGGCGTAGCCGACCCGCGTCAACCAATGCGCGAAGACGATATTGGAGGGTACGACGGGCACCAGGTTCCGCGAGCGCGCCAGTGATCTGCGCTGCTGACGCACCATCCGGGAATTGGGCCACAGCGGCCTCGATCGCTTGTAGGTCAGCTTCGGGTATCGGTCGTGCCACATAACTTCCTTAGTTGCGCAAAAGATAAATCTCGCAACTATAAGAGTCAATGCGCAACTAATCGCGGTTGTGCGCAATTCCGCGGGAATTCGCGCAAGCTTGCAAGCGCCGGCCTGCCTCTGTTTGAAAGGCAGAGTGGGCAGGCCTTGGGATCGGCCCCTTTTGTCATGTTGCTCTCATGCGCTTTGCGAAGATTGGAGCATGGGTGCCTTCCGACCAACCTTTCAGCAATTATCCAAGGGGAGGAGAGGGGGAGGGTGAATGCTCTCATTTTGGGAGTGATTTTTATCTGCGGAACCCCGGGCGTGATAGTATCGACCAGAAGGAGCATCGCATGAGCGGAACGGATGACAAACCCATTCCAGGTGAACCGCCGCAGACCCCAGATCTGGTAAAGCCTGAAGCAGCACATTGGCTCTGGCGGCCATGGTATGCCAAGTCATGGTGGACAGCAGCTACAATATTCTGGTTGATTGCGTTTTTCGGGCCCAATCTCTCTCTCAATGCAGAACATATCACCCCCATCATCCTGCTTTTCCATCCATTCTTGATCGTGCCAGTGCTGGGTTTTGGTTTTTCCCGCGCGTGGATACGCTATCATTTTGAGGTGAAGGCGGAGCACGAGCCAGATTCGAGTGCTCGCCGCGTACACCAGTTTCCTCGAATGGATCCTACCGACCCAACCGATTCAAGTTTTTATGGTCATCCGGGCAATCCCTTGAGTGAAGCCTGGCGGAATGAGCATGTAAGGGGCATCTACTAACGCTCGCCGGAACTTGGCTCCCCATCGTCGACGCCATTTTCACGATCCCCACTGAAACGACCGCTTTTGAGAATTTGGCTTTGTTCCATCGACGTTAGCGGCGCAGTGATATCCATAGTTCCTCGACCCGCACTGGCTTGGTCAAGATAGCGGCTGCGAATTCCTGCTTCACCAAGGATCTGGCGTTCCAGCTCGGTTGTGAACGCACGTTCTGGTTTGGCGGATTTTGATGCAATCTTTTCCGCAGATTCGATGGCATTACGCACATCGTAATTGACGATGTCGATACCCGCTCTTGCGTCGGTGGCTCCCACACCCGCGTCGGACGTTTCCATGCCTATGCGACCATCAAATGTGCCGCGTGTGCGATCGCCGCCGCTCTGTCCGCGGCCGCCACTTTCAGTAGATCCCCCCAAATTTGCTCCGAATGACGTGCGATTGGTAACCTGGTGGCTGGCACTGCGCGACAATGACCGCGTCCATCCCGTTTGCGCCATGATAGCCTGGACATCACGTTGAAGCGTATCGGCAACCTGCGGTTTCAATTGCCATTCGCCTTTGCGATTCATCTCGAACCCGCCGCGCAGCCAGTTAGCCATCATGGCATGGCCTTCCGCCCCTCCGCCCAGGAAATGCTCGACCGTATCTGGCCCAGCCTGTTTGCCTGCCTCGAACCGCGTACTGGTGTCCGAGCGCGCCGACTGGCTGAATCCGGTGCTGCTCGATACCAACAGGTCGTTATGGGCAAAACTCAGCCGCGCCCGCCCACCCTTTGCAATCGCGCCGAGCTGGCTTTCGTTGATGAGGCCCGCCTGCCACATCTGCGCAGCGGTCTGCGGCGTCAGATTGAGGTTGAGGTCGCCATTCTGATCCATCGCGATCTGCCTTTTGGTAAGGTCGACACCATTTTCGCGCAGCAATCCTTGCATCCGGGTCAGCCTCTCATTCTCGACGATGCGGCCAAGCCGTTCGTTGCGCGCCCGATCGGCGATGCCCGCCGCGCCGCCCTCGGCCATGTCGACCTGGTTCCCGGCGGTACGGCTGAGCGCCTGGATGAAGCTGTCGAGCCGCGCGGCCTCGCGCACCGAAGCCCCTGCCGCAGCCGCCCCTTGCGCAAACCCAAAATTCTCGCTCTGCCGCCGCTGTTCGCCAATGCGCGCGGCCGAGCGCGTGCCTTCCGGGCCAATTTCGCGCTGTGCGTCGAGCTTTCCCGACCGCTCGGCAAAATCATAACCCGCCGCTTCCCGCGTCCGTCCATAGACGCTGGTGCCTTCACGCGCGGCCTCCGCGGTCGCCCCATCGGCTGTTCCCACCTGGGTGGCGGCATTATAGCTTTCCAGTGCATGCATGACCTGCGCCTCATTGCGCCCGGTCGCACGCGAAAGCTGGGTGATGGCACTCGAGCGTGCTTCTCCAGACAGCGCGTTGATGAAGGATACACGCCGTCCGGTTTCGTCGATCGACAGGCCAAGCATAGAGGCTGCTTCTCTTTGCCCCGCATTGCTGCCCGTCCGCCAGCCCTGCTCGGTTGCCACATTGCCACGCTCCACCTGGGTGACATGGTCCCCGGCATAGTCACGGCGACCTTCCATCGCGCCGACCGTCACCTGCGCTGCGGTCAGGTCATTGCGCAACATCTGCTCCTGATCGAAAGCATTGGCGCTGAGCTTGGCGAAAGTCGGATCAGCAGCAGCCTGCCCGATCAGGGTCGAAGCCTTGAGCGCTGCGTCCTTCGTATCATAGCCGTTGCGCTCAAAATGGCGCTGGGTGCCAGACAACATCATGTCATAGGCGCGATTGTCGCCGAAGGCCTTCCACTGCACCATATTCTGGGCGAACGCCGCAAACGCCCGCTCGCCCGATTGCCCTTCGCCAAAATAGCTGGTGCCAAGCGCCCGCAACGCATCCTTCTGGGCAAAGTCATGAATAGCGCCGGTCGTGGCGCTGGCGCGAACCGCTTGTGCCGTCGCGGGATCGGCAAGGTTGCGCCCGACAAGCGCTGGCGACAGCCCGCCCAACTCTCGCGCCGCATCAATGCCGCCCAGCGCCATCGCGCTGCTTCCAGCGAGCCCACTGCCATGATCACCGATCACGCTGCCCGCTGAACCAAAGGCGCGGTTGCCGCCAAAGGTTGAGCGCTCACCAAAGTCCCCGAAGCTCGATGCTGCCCCGCGCCGGGCCATCGTCCCGCTAGCCGATGCCTGCGATTCCAGCGCCGAGGCAAACCCTTCCCGCGTCATAAGGGGTGCGGCCGCCGCGCTGCCCTGGCCCTGTGCCTGCAACGCGCCACCGGTGAAGGAAGAGAAGACATTGCCCGAAAAGCGGAACACCGTGAACACGAATGCGCCGGCAAGGCCAGCAGCAGCCGTGCGAAACGTCCCGAATATCGCCAGCGCCTTCATCGCCGAAGAGGGGGCGAGCATCCAGGCATTGACGGCTACATGGTTGGACCGCATTTCGGCCAGCACCCCCATCGCCCGGCCCAGGGTGAGCTGATAGATGCCCGCATCGATCACGCCCCACATGGCAACGAATACGAACAGTCCGAGCGCAAAACTGGCTACCCGAAGATTGATGGGGGTAAGGATGAACAGCAGCGCAATCGGCATCATGAAGAGCATGATGCCAAAGACCGTCGCACGAATGGTCGGCATCCACTGATTGGCGACCGACATGGTCGAAAGCCCGCTTGAAACAACTGCCCGGTTCGCCATGACCCGCGCGGCCGTCGCTGGACTATCCTCAAACAGTACCTCGCCCACGCTGTTGCCCAGCAATATGTCACTCATGAACGCCTGGAGCGTGAGCGGCGTCCCCATCATCACCTCGCCCATTTGCCCAAGCCGGGTGCGGCAGCGGGTGAGCTGACTGGCGTCTGCCACATCATAGCCCGTGCTCTGGCACACTTGGCGGGAATAATCCTCGAACAAGGTGGAGTCATTGAGACGCGACTCGATATGATCCCAGCTTTCCTGGCACGACATGGTCGTGCCCGCCTTGTCGGCCGATGTGAACACTGTGCTGAACGTCGCTGGTCCTGCCATGGCGGCGAAGGCTGCGGGAAGGTCGGTCGTCCCGCGGAACAGCTGGTCGTCATCCACGCCATAGGCAGGCGATATGCGGGCAACCGGATAGCATTGCCGGACATAATCCTTGATCGTGGCATCGAGAAAACTGTCGGTCATTGGCCCGCGCGGTGACACTGCGTTCAAGAACAGGTCGAAGGAATGACCGCCAGCGCCAAATTCCAGCTTGGCATTAGGATCAAGACTATTGTCATCGATGGTTTCCGCAAGCGCCCGTTCCATTAAATTGGTGACGCCTGCGACCAGGACGATCAGGTTGGGCACGTCGCCGACCGCCTGATAGGCATTGCGCACCCGGTCATAGACGTGGACGGTACCGGTCGTGGCGATCAGCCCGACAAAGAGGCCAACACCCATCAGCATCTGGAAGCCGAACCCGACAAGGCCCATGCCCTGGCCACGAATGGAGGCCAGCACGACGCCGAGCGCTAAACCTACGACTGCGCAGATCAGAACCAGCGTTTTATAGCGCGGGTCGCCAAAGATCATCGATACCAGACGGAACGCATCGACCGTTTCAGCAAAGCCATCATAGGTGTGGAAACTCGATTCCAGCGCAAACGCCTGCGTGGAACCAAGCAGAAGGGGCAGGGCGGACAGGGCGCGAACAAGGCGACGCATCGGTGGAGCCTTTCCTGGATGTTCAGCGATTGGTGCCGGAAACGGTGCCGGTCGCCTCGCGCGCGTCGCGATCGCGGGTGCGTAGCAGGCTTGCATAATTGGCCGAGAGATTGGCCTGTGCGAGCGCTGCCATATAGCTTTGCCGCATCTGCGCGCGCTGGCGCAGCACTTCGTCGCGCAGGTCGCGCAGCTGCTCCATGCCCTTGGTGAGGATGCGGGTCTGGCAGATATTGGCATTCGTGCCATCGGCTGCGCCTGCCACGTTCGCCCCCCGCTCGGCATTTGACACCGCGAAGTCGATCGAGCGGGTGAGATCGTTGAGCATCTGATATGCAAGCGTCAGCGCAACAAGTTCGTCCGTGTCGGCAATTACGCTGTCGGACACGCCCTGGCGCACCCCCCATTCGAGCAGGCGATAGACCGGCAAGGTGCGCACATTGGCGACAAATTGTCGTTCCTCGGCGGACAGCGCGGCGCGTGTGCGGATTTTCGTGGCAATTGAGTTCATCCGCGCCTGCGCCAGTTCGAGCGCGCCCTTGCCGCCGTCTGCGGCGCAGTCTGTGGCGGTGGGCGGTATGGCGAGCGCCCGGCTCTGGACTTTGCCGGCCAGAAAATCCTGCGAACTCTGGCTGTCCTGATGCGGGCAGGCTGGGATGGCCGAGAAGATCGGCACCTTGTCGGACGCGTCCCAGCGCATATAGACGTCGCCGACCCGCGCGCGCATGACGCCTGCCCAGTCGCCTGCACCCACGCGCGTGGCTGCATGCGACAGCAGCGAACCGGTACGAAAGATGTCGGTTACCTCGGCCGGACAATTGGCCAGCGCGTCCTTCAAATCTTCGGTCGGATTATTCTGGTTTGCCTGGATCTTCTCGCGGCTTTGCTGATAGCTTTTGGCAAAGCCCTGTTTCACCGATTTATAGCCGGTCATTTCCTCGATGATGCCCGACATATTGTCATCGCCTTTGGCGATCTGGACCATGCGATTGGCGAGGCGGCAGTCATTGACCTGGATGGAATTGAGGAAATTGGTCGCAGCCTCCATCTTCGAGATGATATTACCCATTTTTTCGTCGAGCGTTTCGAGCAGATATTGAAACGCGACGGCGGGCGCGGCCTGGAGAATGCTTTCCAGCTTCTGCACCAGATAGTCCGGGTCAAGGAAGGACATGCCGCCCAGGAACATGTCGATGCCGCCACAGCCTGCCTTCACCTTGGGCAGGGTCAGCGACATAAGATAATCGTCATGGACATCGACGCGCCCGGACATGCCGCCAGCGGTCACATAGCCGCGCGTCTGGTCCTCAAACGAACCGGGCGCGGTGTAGGTCACATTGTCGAACCAGCTTTCCGCCCAGCCCTGGGCATAGGCAGGAGTGGTCGCGCCGCAGGTGGCGAGAAGGGCGCAGGCCGTCAGCGAGAGGCGTTGGGGGAATGCGGGCATGGCGGGCTTCCTTGAGAATGAGCAGACAAGGAGGCGTCCGCCCGCCAGCGGCACGCCTTCGCGAGATTGAGATAAATATGGTTGGAGCCCCTCAACGCGATGACCCCGACTGTGCTGGTGGAGCGCCTACGATTCCTGTAAATTTCGCCATGGCGCGCAGGCCCACGGCGGGGCGAACGCCGGTCAGCATTTTGGCGGCGAGATAGGCGTTGCGCGCGAGATTTTGCGGCTGGTCGGTGCCGATCGCTATCGGGATGATGCGATTGGGGTCGCTGAGCGGTCGGACCCAGGCGACCGGGTGGCCGACCCATGGAAGCCCAAGGCGACCCGATCGCAGCAGGGCTTCCTGGCCGCTGATGGTACGGACCTGCCAACGATAGGTGTGTGAGAAGCGGCCAAGCTTGGCCCATAGATCGTCGCAGGGGAGACAGGCTGGGGTGGTGGTCATCTCGATGATGTAAAGTGGGGCTTGTTGTCCCAGCGTTGCTGCAAAATCGGCGGGGAAATCCCGCGTCACCGGCACCCGTGCCAGCCATGTCTGCATGGCGGCGCTGGTAGCAACTGGATGGATGGCCGCGCGCATGGCGTCGTCGCGCGAAGGCGAACGGGCTTGCGCCGCTGTCCATGGCGCGATGATCGCCGCCAGGATGAACGGGACGCGCCGCCACTTCATGGCTCAAGCATCCCACCGGTCGCCAAAACTTGTCCCTCGACGCTGCTCGTCGAAACTGGCCCATTGGCAAGCGCATCGAAAAAGCCGTCCTCTTCACCTGCACCGGTGAGAAACTGCTCTGGCCGAATATCGCCCGACAGCAGGCGTACGGCCTGATAGGCGGTCTGGGTGAGATTGGGATAGGCTTCGACCCCGGTGGCGATCACCATGCGCTGCGCGCTGCCGCGCCGGATGACCATTGTGGTCGGCGTTACCTCGACCCCATAGCGCTGGGCAATCTCTGGCCGCCGGTCGAGTTCCTGGAGCGTTACCTGCCAGCCCATCTCGTCCTGGAACCGCTGAACCACGGGCCATTGCACCCGGCAATAGCCACAACTGGCGCGCGAGAACATGACGAGGGCAAAGTCCCGGGCCTGCGCGCGCAGATAGGCGCGGCGCACACTATCCTTTTGCGCCAACATCTGGTCGCGCGCATCGCTCACCATCGGATTGGCGGATTTGGCGTTCAGTTCAGGATGCTGGAGCATGGCGATCTGGGTGACGCCGGCGAAGGCGCGCGCCTTGCGCCGGGCAAAATCCTGCAAGCGCCAGAAATCGGACACGGCTTCGACGCTCAGCACGGTTGCGGCATAGTCGCGCTGTTCCTCGATCAGTTCGCGTATTTTGGGCGGGGTCCAGCGCGCCAGTTCTGTCATCGGCGGGATGACGGGTTTATTCAAGACGTCGGGTTCGACCTTGTCGTCGCTTGCTTTTGGCGCTGGCGCATACCACCAATAGCCCTGCTTCAAGGCCGGGATGGATGGCGTTGCTGTTGCAGGCTTCGACGTGCTGGTGGAGCGCTGTGCATATACAGGTTGGGGGAGCAAAAGGACGGCCCACAGGGCGGCCGTGACAGGGCGCATCATAGCAGCTTCTCCATCCGGATAAGGCGCGAGATGGCTACCGGACCATAATAACGGCTGTCGAACCCGCTCGCATGGGCTGAACCGACATAGATATGCCCCGCAGCAATGCGCTGCGCTTCCGGTGTCCAGTGGCTAAGCCGCTGACCATTATGCCCCACCGCCTTGCTGATGCCGAGCAGATGTCCATTGCAATAATAACGGCCATCCCAAGCACCCGGCGTCATTGAAGGCGTCTCGACGATTTCTATCCGGTCACCGGGAAAACAGAGCGCATATTTGGTGACATCGACTGGCGCGGGTCCGGCCAGCGGATGGACGAGTTTGAACGAGACCAGATCGCCGCGGTGGATAGGCCCCGGCGCTTTGCGCACGACCCAGGCGTCGATCGAAGGCGACATGATGAGCGTCAGTTGCGGCAGCGCCCATGCGGTGACGGCCGCGATCGGTAGGATGATCGCGCAGGCTCTGGCAAGTCGGCGGGATCGGACGGATTGATCAGCTTGGGCTGCTCCCAGCGCTAGCGCGGCCTCGTTTGGCAGCGCGCGCAGCCGTGGCGCGATACCTCTAGCGGTGTTCCAGGCGAGCCTGAACATCGGCGACCTCCCTGGCTCCGCCCAGACGGGCATATTCTTCCAGCAATCCCGACAGTGCCGCATCGCCATAGATGATGTGCTGGCTTTGCGGGCTGCTCTCCTCGCGTTCACAATAGGGCTGGGTCGGATCGGCAGGGATGAGACCCAGCGCGGGTACGCGTACGATCCCGTGCTGGCGGAACACCAACGGATCGACGATGATCTGCACATTGCGCATCGCGCAGGCCGGGCCTTCGCAACCCGGGTCGATCCGCAGAATTTGGGCGCTCAGCTTTGCCATCGGCGCGACCTGCGACAGTCCGCCGGGCATGCCGCGAAAGGCGATCACACCGCCGACGCGCTCAAGCTGGGCAGCATAGGTACGTAAGATCGCAACAGGCATGGAGGATGAGGCAAAGAGCAGCGGAGCCCTGCCTGATTGTGCGGGCGGCGCTATGACAGCTGCTACCGCCTGCATGTCCAGCGCTTCGAGGCCCAAAGCCTGTGCCAGGCGTTTTGCGGCAATTTCGCGTTCGGCAGCTAAGCCTGCCTTGCCTTTGTCGAGAGCCGCGCGCGCCCGTGCATCCATGACCTGCGATGCGCCATGTTTTCGTAACCCCTCAAATGCCCGCCGCCGCTGTTCATCGGGAAGTGCGGGAAGTTGTGTCGGCCCGGCGGTGGTATCGGGCTTGCGTCTGGCGATACTCTCCTTCAGCCGGTCCATGGCAACAGCGCCTTGCGCTTGCGCCTGGTCGCGCGCGTTTGGCGTGAATGGTTTATCCTGCCCCATAGCGGGCATAGCGATCAGCATCAGTCCCGCCGCGCTCCAGGCGCGTTCAGGGATTGACCGTCTGCAGATACGCATCGATCCTGTCCTCCATATCGATCTGAATATCGCTCTGTGCGCGCGCCTCGATGTCGGCATAATAGTCCGACAGATCCATCCGCGAGAAATCGAGCGCCTGAAATTCCTGGGGGGTAAAGCCCCGGCAATAGGGTTGTTTTGCGGTTCCCCAGCCCAGAGCATTAAAGCTTTTAAGCTGAGGTCGGCCCTGTTCCTGAATGATCCGGCCAAGCTTGCTGTTGAAGCAGCAATGCCCTTTGGCCTTCTGTACGCAGACGCCAAGGATGCTGGATGCGCAATAGGTGCCGACCTCATGGCACATGCCTGAGCCCCTTAGCATGCCCACTTCCATATCCTGTTGGTCACAGCCCGAGAGCAGGAAATCCATCATGACATTGATGGCAAGGCTGATCGCGATCGAGGTGGGATCAATGCCGATGATGATTGCATTGGCCCCGGCGCTGGCCGCCTGACTGGCTGACGCCCCTGCCTTGAACGCGGTATAGGCCGCTTTCATGCCGGTCCAGACGCCTTTGGCGACGGCGATCTTGGTGCCGATCGAAGAGAGGGACGATCCCATGCCGTCCTTGACGATCTTACCCTGATCCTTGCAGCAATTGGAAAAGCTGGTGTTGAGGCCGGCGGGACGGCAGCGCACAGCACGGCCCGAAAATATCTCGATCATGCCCAGGCAATTGCCGTCGGCATCGACAACACCGTCATTTGACGCGCCAGGATCATCGACCAGCGGCTCCTCAACCACCACCGCTCCGCCGACAACGGGCGTGCAGGAATGGGGCGAACAGCCGGGCGTTCCGCCATCGACCGGCGTGAGGCAGGCATATTGGCTTCCCAGCGGACAGCTGTAAGTGCCGCCAGCATCCTCGACACAGCTTGCCTGCTGAATGGGGCATAGCGCGCCACTACCCGTCGTTTCGTCGCATATTGCGGTTTCACCGGGATCGGCGGCATCGCCATTGCCATTGAGGTCGGCCGCGCAAATCTGTTGGGCAGTCGCGCCGGACGGAGCAGCAAACAGGCTGGCGGTCATCACCCATGCGGCGATAGCGAGCCCGGCATGACGAGTTAAGCGCATCACCGGGCCTCCGCGCTGCAGACAAGGTCGGCACCAGACAGACGAACCGTCTGCATCATGACGACGGCCTCGGGAAAATCATCGAGGCAGCCACAGGCCGAGATCAGTTCTTCGCCTTCGCCCAGCGGACAGGCGTTGTTAGTTGTGCAACTGTGAAAAAAGATGTCCCACCCGGCCGGATCATTCTGTCTGGCGCCCACGATCCCATCGACTGCGACATCGCTATTGGCTTTGGGCGCGCGGGTCTTGCAGATGGGTTCGCACGTAGCGACCGATCCCCGGTCGGGCATGGTGAAGGGCCGGGTCGATGTGGCGACCGTCCCATCATCGGTAATCGTGCGATCGGCGAGCAGGGTCTTCGTGGAATGGTCGATGATATAGGCGCCACGGGTGAGATCGGGCTGCGGGGCGCTGCCTAAATCGATCGTGCAGGCATACCGCCGACTGCGTTCGAAGAAGTCGCGTGTATATTGGACAGAACAGTCCCCGGTGCCGAATAGCCTGGTGGAGGGCAGGGGCTTCAGGCCGGTATGGACGCCATTGCGGAATGTCGTGACCCCATCGACCGTCTCGCTGTCGAGATGACAGGCCGGATCGGCGGCGTAGCCTGAGCACAGATCCATCAGCTGTTCGCTGATCTCGCAGGCAGTATCGACCTGGACTTCGAGCGTGACATAGCCCCAATTGCCCTCGCCGCCGCCGCGCACGCGGGCTCCCACGATCATGGCCCCTGCCTTAAGCTGAGCGGTCACATCGATGGTGGTATGCTCAACCCAGGGATCGTCGCTGATCCGACAGTCGCCTGACGGCAGCGCCTCGCCCGGCCAGGGTCGCTTACCGGCGGAACCGATAATCTGGCCATTGACCCGCGCCTGTACCCAGTCGTCCGCGCCCATCTCGACGATGCGCGCCGACAGGATCCGGTCAGGCGCGGTGGGGTCGAAGGTGGCGCTATGGATGGGCGGACTATTGCCACAATTGCCCGGTCCCCGGATCTGGTAGCGGCGGCACCCCGCGCCGCAACTGGTGACCGACGCAATCGAGCCGCCAACGCCCATAATGTCGTCATAGTCCCAGGACTTGACCGCAATGTCGCGGGTGATCGTGCAGGCGCGGATTTCCTGGGCCTTGCCGCTGCCGATCGCGGAACCGGCAAGCGCCTGAAACAGGCTGCTGGCTTTTGCTGTATTATAGGCGTCGCCCTGTATCGCGGCAGGATCGCTCCGATAGGTGGTGGCGGTGACCGACGGATTGGCGGTGCATGCGGTCATCTGCGCGCCGGTATATCGGATGACCGGGCCGTCGATTTGTGCCTGGGCGATGCCTATGCGCGGATCGGCGGTGGTGAGCGCGCCTACCACCCCGCCGCCCAGATCTTTCAGGACTGAAGCCATATTGCCCCAGACCAGATTGTCGCCGCAGCTATTGTTGACGCAATAGCAGCCTGCCAGTGCGGTGAGCTCGACCTGGGCCAGCCTGACCTCGCCAGCGCCGCCGACGGTCCACTGGAAATTGCGACACTGGTCCCAGCTTGCCTGATTGCAGGCAATGACGCCATTGGCGCAGATGCCTGAAATCGGCATGGGCACATTGAGCATCTCGTCGAACGTGCCGTCCAGATTCTTGTCGCGCGTCAGGCGCAGGCTCGTGATATCGCCACCGGGCCCAGGTTGGGCCAATATTTCCAGCGCCGTGGCCGATTTCTGACAGGCAAGGCTGGGCGTGAACTGCTGGCTATTGTCGATGGTTGCGATCGGCTGTCCACCAAGGCCTGGGGTCAGAAAGTGGCTCTGCAACGCATCGCTGTCGCTGCTCTTGTTGCGGGAGGCTTGCGCGGCGGTGCGTGCCCGCTCCTCCATCGTCTGCGCCAGAACATTGCTGGTAAGGCAGGCTAGAGCACAACCGCCAGCGAGGATCAGGCCCCGCTTCATGGGCACACCTTTAAGCAGGCCCAAATAAGGTGGGTGGTCAGCACGGTCGCTGCGACGACAGGACGGAGAGGGGCATTGTCCGTTATCGCATGGGGTTTTGCGGCCGTGCTGACCAAAGGTGGAGCGACACCGTCGGGAGACGACGCCATCGCTCCGTCCTCGCACCGTGCGGGACCGCAACCACGGCTGTGGCGGGCAGGCGCGGAACAAGCCCGCACCGGTGCGAGGGAGGGGAAAGGAATGCTGCTCATGGGGTCGAGATTCCGGCGCAGCAGATGACCTTCTCAAACAGCATGAATTGGGCATTGTCTTTGCCCGGCGCATGTTTGGCGCTCGACCAGAGCGCGCCGGGACGCCCGATATTGACGCATTTGCCGCCTTTGACCGGCTCCATAAGCTGCAGCTTGTAGCGACTCTTGGTCCAGATCGGCTGCGGTTTGAACGAACAGCCATCAGGCGACGAAATGGTCAGCGCGCCAAGCCGCCCCATCATGAAGGTACCGCGCGCGGCCAATCCCGCCCAGGCCTCGACGCTGTCATCGAAATGGATGTCGCCTGCGATCGGATAGGTCGCGCCCCAGCTGCCCATGCACCAGAAAAGCGGATCGATGACCTTGCCCGCTGCCGCCGCGGCGCTGTCGGCCATGCAGGCAAGGCCCGCTGCGGGGTTGCCAAAGAGGATCCCTTCAGGTTGAATGATCGCGCTAAGTGTGCCTGACTGCCAGGTTGGCAGGACCTCGGTAATCATCGCGACATCGAACCCTTCATCTTCGATGCAAGGCAGGTCTGTGAACATGTCGAGCATCTTCCAGACCGGCGCGATATAATAGTGCATCTGCGCGAACATCGTGCGACTATTGGTGCCGTCGGCGATTGAGGACTGGCTGCCTTGGAGCTTGCCGCCGGTCGGCATGAGATCGGCACCCAGCGCCATCATGCAGCCTGGTTCTGTCACGACATCGACCATGCGATTGGGAGACCAGAAGCTGACCTTCACCCCTAACCAGAAGCTGGCCCCCTTTCGGCAGGCGCATAAGGGTTTTGAGGCCGACTGGGCATCGAGTGCTTTGTCGAGCTTGTCAAAACTGCCGACCCGGACGCCGCCGATGGTGATCGGGAAGATGCAGTTCCAGCGGACCTTGGTTACGGGATTGAAGATCGTGCCTGCCTCGCATTTGGAGGCGAGGGCCGGTGTCGCTGGCGAAAGCAGGGCGATCGCCATGCCAATCGCGGCCGAACGCAAAAGGGTGCAGGCGCGGATCATCGGCTTGCCTTTGCGCCAGCACGAGTACCAACCCGCACTTCCTGCAACTCAAGGCGCTGCCCCATCTGGCGCACAATGACCGGCGCGTGGGTCAGGCCGAGCCGCTCTTTCACCCTATCCTCCAGGATGAACAGCGCGCGGCCATGCCGCTCCCCCAGCGTAATAGCGTCCGCGTCGCCAGCAATACCGGACGCCAGCAGGATGAAATCGGTCAGCGCGGCATGATCGAGCGCCCATGGAAGGTCGCGCGGGGTGACGATCACCAGCCTTTGGGGCAACGACACATAGGTCAGCGGGTTGAAGGTGAACCCTTTGGGGTAAAGTAATCTGCCATCGGGAAGGCGGATCTCCTGATCGAGGGTGTAGAAGGGCACGACGTAGCGCGTGCGATCCTGTATAACCGTGGCCAGAGGGGCGGACTGCATCGCCGACCAACCGGAACGCGGCCCGAAGCTGGCTGCCATATTGGCAGGCTGGCGCGCGGCCTGGGCTTCGATTTCAGCCAGCGCATCGGGCTCGGCGATCGGCCAGGTCCGTCCGATCGTAGCGCTATTGGCCAGTGCCGCGGCAGGGAAAGCCGTTGCGATTAGCATGATGGCCGCCCGGCAGCGCGCTCGGCCAGCGAAATCCGACAGCATGCGCTTCATCGCCCTGCCTCCCGCATGGCGGCGGTGGCGTGGCCGCGCCGGGGTCGCCAGACCTCTCCATCACCGCCGCTTCCACCATGAACAGCGCTTGCAAGAGCGAACAGGGCAAGCATCGCGGTGCCGCCCAAGATAAGCCGGAGCGGCATATCGATGATGCTTGTCGACCAAGCGAGGAGCCCTGCCTCAATGATGAGCAGCAAATGCGCGCCGATCATCAACCGGATCGCGGTCTGGCAGGGCCGGGGCGAGAATATCCCGTTCATGGCCGCCGCCATGGCAGGATCGCATCGCTGCGCCGTGACCGCCATTGGCGGGTCCTGGACAAAAGCTTGCCCATTAAGCCGGTCAGCAAAATGAGCAGGATGCCCGTACTCAGGCACGTCGCACCAATCAAAAGCGCGCCGCGCGCAATGATCGCGGTGGGCTGGTGGAGAACCAGCCCGGTGACGATCACCATCGTGGTGAGAAGCACGGTTTCCACGATCATCAGCCGGAACCGCCAGCGTACCGCCTCAGCCTCGGCGCGGATCGCAACCCGCGCCTCGATCATGCGCTCGATCTCGGCATCCTTGCCAAATCCGAGCGGCAATTGGTCTGGATGGGGGGCTGTCCGGCGCATCAGACAATCTCCTCGCCGGATCGGGAAGGCAATATCTGCGCCGGATCGACGCCTGCCAGTTCGCACACGGCTTCCAACGGACTGCGCCCCGCCCGGATCAATGCGTCGAATGCGGCCACCTCATTGGGGGCTGACGTATTGATCCAGTAGGAGAAGGGATCGACCACGAGGCGGGCCACGCCAAGGCCCAGCGGGGAGTCGATGAAGACCTCGCTATAATGGGGCTTGTTGTTGCGGACCGACTTCAACAGATCGAGCACGAACTCGGAATAATCGAGTATCTTATTCTCTACCGCCTGGGCATAGGTCGATCCCTGCAGCAGGAAACGGGTGGCGGCATTTTCCAGGATCACTTGGCCCGTGCCACCAAAGAGCAGCAGGTCATTGAGCGACTGGAGCACCACTCCGAAACTGCCCTGATATTTGCGCGCCCGCCTGTAGCCCTGGCCGAACGCTTCGGCGAGCCGGGAGAGATCCTGGCCTTCGCTCCGCGTCATGAACTGGGCGGCTTCATCGCACAGGACAAAGCGGGGCCGGTCGCGTGCCGAAAGATACAGCTCCTGCGTGACTGCATTCACCACCACCATGACGATGACGTTGAACAGGTCCGGCATGGATTTGAGCCGTTCGAGCTCCAGCACGACAAATTCGTCGTGGCTGATGTCGCAGGTGGACGGCCCGTTGAAAAAATGGCCGTACGCGCCTTCGCTGCCAAAATCGCGCAGATTGAAGGCAAGTTCGCGCGCGACGGGAACCAGATGATCGACCCGGTCGAGATCGGAAGTCGCAAATTGCGGATAGGCGCCAAGCCATGCGCGGACCGCATCAATGCCTTCCTCGGCATGGCCTTCATCAATCGTCCACTGGACCGCGGATTTGAGCAGATTCCATTCCGAGGTCGAGACGCCCTTGCGGGTAGCGGCATTGGCCATTTCTGCGACGATGGCGACCGCCATGGAAATGGCCGACTGGCGGTCGTCGCCATCGAGCGCAAACCCCATGTCGAAGGGATTGAGAACCAGGCGCTCCTCGCCAATGTCGATATAGCGCCCTGAGCAGAGCGTGCAGAGTTTGCGATAGCTCCCGCCAATATCGATGATGCGGATCAGCGCGCCTTGCGCATAATATTGTTGGCACAGGTTATTGAGGAGGAAACTCTTGCCTGCGCCACTCTCGGCCGAAACAATGAAATTATAATTGTTGATGCGCGGATCGAACAGATCGAGCGTGATGAGCTGGCCCTTGCGCCCGGTATAAAGCAGCGCCGGGCGGCCGCCGCCACGAAAGTCACTCTGCACCGGGGCCAGGAGCACCGCGGCTTTGACCGGCATGCGAAAGTCGCGTTCCAGCAGGCGCATCATGCGTTTCTCCGGATAAAGCCCAAAGGGCAGGCTCATCGGCAGCAGGACCGGATTGAGATAGCTCTCCTCCTGCATCATCCAGGGAAGCGGTTCGCTCTCCCACAGGCGCTTGGCGCGTGCCGCCATTTCGCGCGCCTGGGCGCTGTCGCGACCAAACACCCAGACCATCGGGATGACCGAGAGGAAGCGACTATTACCTGCTTCGTCCAGCACCCAGCCAATTTCCTCGATCTGCTTGCCGACCTCGACCGCGAAACTGCCTGCGGCCTTTTGTGCAGACAAAATCTGGGCGCGTTTGTGAATTTCAAACTGGCTATGATCAAAGAGGATGTTGAGCGTGATGAGGAAGGGACCACCAATCTGATCGCTATCTTCGGCAGCGCCGCGCATGCCCCCCAGCAGCCGGTTGGCGCGCTCTGCGGTGATACGTCGCGCGGGGGCCCGCGGCGTCAGGCAGCGCGCGACCTGGCGCCCCAGAAAGACCTCCGACCCGTCGAACAGCAGATCGGGTCCGGCATCGATGATCTGCTTGCGGATAGGGGGAGCGGGATGACCATTGCTGCCATCGGCAAATATGCCAGGTGCAGTCGCGAAGAGACCGTTGAATATCCTGCGATAGAAGCGCACCAGTTCTTCTGGCGGCAACCTGCGGATGCCAAGCTTGGACAGCTGCTCTTCGACCTGCCGTCGCAGATCCGAGCCCAGTTTCACCCGCGTCTTGATCGAGAGAAATAGCCGAAAATTGCGGACGGGAATGCCGTGCAGCGCGTCCAACCCCTGGGTACCGGCGCGCATATAGTCGGCGGTGCGCTGCGCCGAGGCCTGGATCAGCGGATCGGGCCGGGTCTTCAGATCCAGGAAAGCGTCAAGCGCGTCATCGATCAGCGGATCGGCAAAGCCGTGGAGCTGAAGAACCGTGCCATCGGGAAAATGGACGTTGAGCAAACCCAAAAGCGCCTGATGGACATGGGCAAACATATAGGCCGATGGCACAAGTTCCCAGGCGTGGCCCCAGCCATCATCGATGCACAGGAACGCCTCTTCCTGCGCGTCCCAGGCGACCATCGGCAGGAAATCGGAATAGGCGTCGCGCGCAACCGCGCGGTGCAACGCCGAGATTGTCAGGCCGCCGCCATGGCGCGCGCCAAGCGGGCTCAAGGCTTTGCCTCCACAGGCAAAGCAGGCACGTCGGCCGCTTCGCCTTGGCTGGCGCGATCACCTGACGGCCGCTCGCGTATCTGTTCGAGTATGGGGACGCGCGCTGCAGGTTGGACGGGATTGACGAGATAATCGCCGACCACCCATTGGGGTCGCTCGAGAATGGCATAAACATAGCGCGGCATGTAGAGCCGGTCGGGCCGCTCGCGGTCGGCATAGGGCAGGATCAGCGTGCGGACCGTGCGCCCTGGCCGGAGCATCGGCGTAATCGGCGCTTCGACCAGACCCTGGAGCTCTCGATACACGCTGTCGCGATAGCGGTTGAAGGGAGCAGCACCGCTGTTTTTGCGCTTGCTCGCACCGCTGTTGGCAGGACTATTGGCCTTGTCACGCAGCATCGCCTTGTCGTTGGTCACCACCGGGTCGGAGCGCGACGGCATATCGGCGATCGCGTCGGCATAGGCTTTGTCCGGGTGGATGCACTGGCCATGGTCGCTATTCTTGCAGCTGAACTTTTCGCTATAGGGCGACATCAGCGATCCGACAGTGGTGCAGGCGGGCAGCAGCAACACTGCGCCCGTCAGGAGGATGCGGCGTCCGGGGCAGCCCGACGCACGAGGCAATGGCGGCGTGTTCCCATTATTTTCGTTCAGGATCGACATCAGAATTTGCTCCCCGCTGTGGGTTTGATTTCTAGGGTCACGCCCTCCTGGATGACGACCACCACATCTTTGGCTGCGCCGACCTCGACGATGGGTCCGGCCTGGCGGGCGAGATCGAGATAGAAGTCGGTGAGCTTGTCGGAGGATTTGGAGAGGCCGCCTGCCAGCCCGCTTTTGGCGGCATCGCCCGCATCGAGCGATCGCACCGATCCGAGGGCTGAGGTCGAGAGATCGCCAAAGCTGGTCTCGACTGAACTGGCAAAGCCGCTGACGGTGCCGGCGATGAAGGTGCGTGCCAGCGCAGCGCCGGCGCGTGTCACGACTTTGCCTGACAGACCCTTCTTGCCATCGGTATCGACGAAAAAGCCTTTGACGGGCATGTCGACCACCGAATGTTCGTCGAAATCGACGCAGGACAGAGAGACCAGCTGGACCTCGACCCGCTCTTTGGCGAGGCTGCCCGTCGCATTGCCGATGACAAAACAGCCGGCCAGATTGGCTTTGACATCATTGGGCAGGACGGCGGGGGCCTGGACGCGGGCGATCAGGGGCTCCGGATTGGATGTCGCGTCCCTGCTCGCCAGCGCGTCGATCCCGGTGAGCAGTCGCGCCTTCATGAAACCAGGCGGCAAATAGATCGTCCGGGTCTTTTTTCGCGATGCCGACGGCGTTCCCTCCTTTCCCGTTACGGCCGAAAGCGTGGCGGTCGCCGCGCCGATCGCGCCGATGGTCTTTTCCACCGGTGGCGCTGGAGGCGCCGGCGGTGCGATTGGTGGGGCAGGGGGCGGAATATCGCCCAGCGCGCTGTCCAGTTCTGCATTGCCCGGAGGGTCTGGAAAAGCGGGCGCGCTGCCTGGCAAGGCGGAGGGAAGGTCTTCGCCGTCCGACAAAGAGCCCGGTGGCTTGCTGCCGGGGATGACCTTGCCCTCTTCAATCGCGGTGATGCGATCGCCAAGCAATGTCTGGCCGTCGAGAATCTTGCGGACATCGCCGCGCAGCTTGGTTTCGAGGCTGTCACCGCGAAGGCCTGCGCCCATATCAAGCTTGGAGGCAGCAGGGATGACCGGCTGATCAGCCGATGAACTGCCAGAAGCGGTGTATAGGCCATAGCCGAGCACCGCGACAGTGGCGGCAAGGCCTGCCTGTTTGGCCCGCAGCTTCTGGCTCGCTGACATGGCGGCCCAATGGATCTTGAGGTCGAGCAGGGCGGGACCGCGAGAGATAGTCGGGCCAGGTTCGGGGGGTGCGATCTGGGAGGCGTCTGTTTCGTAAGGCTTGTCGACTTCGCTGGCCTGCGGTTTGAATGGGGCCGCGCGGCTGCGGCTGCGTGGCGGAACTTTCTCGCTCACAGCCCCTCTCCCCGACGCACAATGATGACCCGTGCTGTTTCACCAGCCTTAAGATCCAGTCTGTCGGCGGTGACCGAGAATATCCGTGTGCCCAGTGCTGAATCGAGGAACATCCACCCGAATCGCAAAGGGCTTGAGGCATGACAGGGCATCGTTCGCGGACGTACCGGCTGCGCTTGTCGGAAGAGGGGACAGACCAGTTCCTTGCCCAGCACCACCGTCTCGCCCAGATCGCCAGGAGCTTCATTCCCTATGGCGCAACCCTGGGCGTTGCTGTGATGCTCATGGAAAAGGTCGAAACCGACGCGCTCGTAGCAGAGCTGGCAATGCCATCGCTCAAGCGCCTGGCAGGCAAATGCGAGCATTTTGTCGGTGCAACCGCTGCGCTCAATGGCGCGACGGGATCCATCCTCAATCGGCTCGCGGAATCGGATTTGATCGGCGTCCGTCCCTCTGTCGGAGCATTGCACAATCTGGCGATCATGCTGATGGAAAGCTGTGAAGATTATGAGCTGGCAAAGGCGTGGCAGCGCGTGCAGGCGGGCATCGCAAAAAAATAGCAGGGTCGACCGACAGCGAGAGATCTGATCCGATCAGGACAATTGCGGCACTGGAACGCCATGTCTGCCTATCCCGAGCGCAACGGCGCTAAGGGGGAAATCGATAGTCTCAAAATGGAAACGAATATATTTGACGCATTGCGTCATCCACGCGAATCTGCGGTCGTTGGAACGTGCATGGACGCTTTGAGACGCGATCAGGGAGGACCTGATGATCTCATCTCAAGGTGGCGCCTTTGAAGAGGGGGCGTCGATACTGGCCGAGGTCAAGTCGATCTCTGGTCGCCGCATTGAAGAACGGCGCAGGCGCCATCGTATAACCCAACAGCAACTTGCCGCCGATGTCGGGATCGGCGTGCGCTGGCTGCGCGAAATCGAAGCGGGCAACCCGAAGTCCCGTTTCGACGATCATGTCGCCTGCACGCACGCCCTTGGCCTTTCGGCGGCGCATCTCCTCATTCCCATGCTGTTTCTGGAGCATCATATGCACTTTCCACGCCATTTTTTCCTCGATGACATGTATGAACTCGAAGCCCGCTGCATAGAATTCATATCTGGCCTGAGCTTGAGGACCTTTCTCCGCCCGACGGGTGGTGGGCAAAATGGCCCGGTAGACTCAGGCTCTGCAGCATAGGTGCGCCATGGCACCTGACGCCTATACGGCCGCCCGGGTTCACCGTGAGATCAAGCAACTGATCATGGCAGGCAAGTTTCAACCGGGCCTGCCATTGGTCGCCCACACCCTTGCCGACAGGTTCGGGACCAGTATTTCTCCGGTCCGCGATGCCTTGAACCGCCTGGTCGGCGAGAGACTTGTCGACATGCAGGGCGGTGGCGGCTTCGCGCTTCCGACCATAAGCCGGCGCAGCGCCTTTCATCTCTATAGTTGGCATGCCGACATTGTGCGCCTGATCGTGAAGGTGATGATCCGTTTCGATGAAATTGGTGCTCCGCCCGTCGCCCTTGTTACCAAAAGAGCAGATGGCGCAGCCATCGCGGCCGCTGCGGCCGAGTTCTTCTCCTTGCTGGCAGGCTGTTCACCCAATGGCGAGCATCTCGACGCCATCATCCAGGCCGGAGAGCGACTCGCCGTCCTGCGGCTCCATGAGGGGGGGATCGGACGGCAGGGTGAAGAACTCGCGACGCTCTGGAATGTCACCCGTTCGGGCAACAGAAATGCGACGCGTATCGCGATGTGGCAATATCACCGTCGACGTCTGTTACACGCTGATGAGATTTCATTGGCTGCCACCAGAGGAGTGAGGATTTAGCAACAGCGCTAAATGAACGGCTTAACAAGCCGAAGACTAAACGACTGTGAGTCGATTGACGGATCAAGCTTATAAGCTCTCAGAATGGGAGCATATAAGATCGGATATATGTCATCTGCCGCCTACCATTATGGACGCCGCAAATAGTGCGGCTTTGTGATGGAGATGAACATGACGAACATCATCGAACATGACGAACTGGTCGTCGATCTGGGCGCTGCCTCGGTCGAGACCAAGGGTGCCGGCGTCGGCAACGCCGACAGTCTGGGCACCGAAATCCGGCAAATGGGCATTGCCGACGACTGATCGTGGAAAGGCGCGCATCCCTGGCGATGCGCGCCTTTCTTCTCGCCACTCAGCAATAGGTGCGAGCATGGCTTACAGGCTTCGCAATGGTCTTCATTTTTGCGTGTCCGAAGGTCGCACGATATTCTTCGATGTGCCCGGCGACCGTTATTTCGCGCTCAAACCGGAATGGGACAGCGCCTTTCAAAAATTCTCGCAGGATGAAAAGCCCGTGCCTGAACTCGCGGAGCTGGAGCGCGCGCGCATTCTCATCCCCTGCGATGGCGCCTGCGCGCCAATCCGTCCGGCTGCTATCGAAAGGGCAACCAGGGATATCTGTTTCAAACCGTCATCGCCCTTTGTCCGCTATGCGATGCGATGCATCCTCTGCCAGCTTCGTGCAATTGTGTGGCTGCGCCTGTCCAGTTTCGAGGTGATTATCAACCGACTTGGGACGCGCCGTCTGGCCACTACCGCCAACCGCGTGGAGGATTTCATTGCTTTGAGCCAGGCATTTGCTGCGACTGCGCCATTGCGCCCCCGGCATCGCCATTGCCTCTCAAGCTCGATCGCCTATGTCGATATGGTCCGTGCATCTGGCATGGCCGCGACATTGGTGATGGGCGTAAGTGCCCAACCTTTCTCTGCGCATTGCTGGGTGCAGTCCGGCGATACCGTCCTCAATGACCGACTTGAGAATATCCGACCCTTCCAGCCAATTTTTTGCGTCTGATGCTGCGTCAGTTTCTCATATTTTCGAGTTCGGCGCAGGTTGCGCTCGACGGGCTGATCCAGCGAGCGCAGAGCGCGACCGGCCTGCGTCACGCCATCCAGCAGCAAGGGCTCGCGATCCTTGCCCGGTCGATCGAGGATGTTCTGACCATACCGGGTGGCGGGGGGTATATCCTTGGCACCCTGTTTGAAAAATATGGGCCTGCCCGCAGAATAGCACCAGACGATGCGCTAGCGATCGAGTCTTTGGCGCAATCTGATCCCATAGGTTCGCTGCGTGACCGCTTTTGGGGTGGATATGTCGCCCTGCTTGCCGATGGCGGCGGTTTCACAATGATGCGGGATCCCTCCGGCGCGATGCCCGGCTATATTATCCCGGTATCGGGTGGCTGGGCAGCGGCGTCCGACGTATCTCTCTTCGTGTCCGCCGGTCTTTTGAAGCCGACAATCGCGTGGGATGAAATACCGCGCTATCTCGCCGCGAAAGATTTGCCCGCTGCAACGACGGCGATCCAACTTGTTCGGGAAATTTTGCCGGGAACCTATGAGCGTCTTACGGAGGGGCAGAGCAGTGCAACTAGCTTCTGGTCACCCTGGGACCATATATCGCCGGTAGAGCGGCCTGGCGCGGCGGCGATGGAGGAGCGCCTAAAGCGGACTGTAGATCATTGCGTTGCATCATGGGCGTCAACGACAGGCTCTGCGCTTTTGACCCTGTCGGGTGGCCTTGATTCCTCAATTGTCGCTTCAGCTTTGGGAACGAGCAAACGGCCCTTTAGCTGTGTCACCATCAGCACCGGGGATGGGCTTGGGAATGAACGGGACTATGCCCATGCTATGGCCAGCGCTGTCGGTGCTTCGCTGATCGAGGCGCACTATGATTTGGCCGACATCGACCTTTCCGTGTCGAGCGCCAGGCATTTTCCCAAGCCGATTGGCCTGATCCATGAAACCGCCTTTCACGCCGCCGCGATGCGTGTGGCAGGGGTGGTGGGAGTTGACGCAATCTACACCGGCAGTGGCGGCGACAATGTCTTTTACAACAGCAATTCGCTGCGCCCGCTGCTGGATTGCATAAGAGGACGTGGCCTTGGTGCCGACGCCTTGCGAACATTGCACGATATTGCCGGGAAATTGGAGATATCGGCATGGACGGTTTTGTGCCACGCCGTGTGTCAATATCGACAGCTAAAACGCCCCTATGCGTGGCAGTATAATCTCCAATTCATGACTCGTGAGGCCCGGCAAGACATAATGTCCCGGCCCCTATCCCATCCGTGGCTTGAAGAGCAGGATGGCGCGCGCGCAGGCAAGGTAGGGCATGTCGCTTTTCTGCTGCGCATCCAGAATCACATTGAGGGCTATCTGCGCGCCTTCGACATGCCGCTCATAAATCCGCTCATCTCCCAGCCCATTGTCGAACTGGCGCTTGCAATACCAGGCTGGCACATGGTCGAGGGCGGCCGTGACCGCGCCGTCGCACGCAAGGCCTATCATGATGCATTGCCGCCGATCATCCGGGACCGGCGGCGCAAGGGCAGCCCAAGCAGTTTTGCAATCGCTCTTCTCCGCAGCAAAAGGAAGGAAGTCCGCGACCGCCTGATGGACGGCGAGCTGGTCGCGCGGGGCATGGTTGATGCCGACACTCTAGCCCGCCTTATTCACCAAAAGTGTCCTGAAGGGTTGGCGGGAGTGGCGTAAGCCTCTGATCTGAATTAGGAACTGGGTGTCT
>Ga0156326_119_pt1 | contig 30799 bp, 33 predicted proteins | sample RifCSPlowO2_12_FD_107974 | JGI IMG/M metagenome (GOLD analysis project Ga0156326, IMG submission 107974) | Sphingomonadales bacterium RIFCSPLOWO2_12_FULL_63_15 | reverse complement strand
GCCCAGTTTCAGATCGCCCGCCGCTTCGACGCCGATGGAGCGGACGCCGCCGACATTCTGCAGCGCCGAAGGGTTGCCCTGGATCGCCGAACCGACCTGCACCGCGAGCAGGCGGTTGCGGAAGTTGACGAGGTAAGCACCCAGCGTACCGTTGAACATCGGCGTGTTGTAGCGCAGGCCGAGTTCATAGGTGTCCGACTCTTCGGGTTTCAGATCATCCTTGATCGCGTCGAAACCGGCCTGGTTGGTCGAGAAGGGGCCGGTCGTGGTGGCGCTGGCAAAGGCGCGGGTCGACTGGCTGAAGCCGCCGAACACTTCGGCTTCGGGGCTGACTTCCACAACGAAGCCGGCCGTTGGCTGGAACCAGTCTTCGGCGCTGATCTTGCCTTGCGGGAAGGTCGCCTGCACGATGGCTTCGGCTTCATTGGTGACCTTAAAGCCCTTCCAGCCGAGGTTGATCGTCACCATGCCAAGGTCGATCTTGTCCTGGACATGATATTGGAAGGTGTCGGTGGTGAAGTCGAATTCCCACTGGGTGAAGAAGGGATTTTTGGGATAGTCGCGGAACGACAGGCCCGGTTCGGCGCGGCTGGCAAAGGCATAAAAGCGGCGGGCCTGGTTGAACTTGTTATTTTCATACCATGCACCGACGCTCAGATTTTGCGCACCGATGACGAAATCGACGCTGCCGAATGCGCCGATACGGTCCATGTCATATTCGGTGGTGCGCATCGACATCGGCACGCCATTGGGGCTGGCGACATAAGGCGTGCCCCACAGGCCCATGCCGCTATTATTGTGATAATAGCCCTTGAGCTTCAGATTGGCCTGCTCGCCGAGCGGGGTGGTGAAGCCGATCGCGCCCAGCCAGTCCTTGCGCAGGCCAGCCGCGTCATAATAGGCATCGTCGGCGCTGGTGACGTTGCCGGGATAGGTCTGGCCGGTCGCCACGCTTGCGCCGCTATAGTCGAAGAGACCATCGGGGAAGGGCGATCCGCCGCTGTTGCTGATGAGGTCAACGTCGTTCAGCCGGTCGGCATAGTCGATCGCGCGGGTGTAATCGGGGAAGGTATTGTCCCAGTCCCAGCCGAGGCGACGGATCATGCCCATCGACATGTCCTGATAATCCTGTTCGCGGCGATCGGAGTAGCTCAGCCAACCGTCGATCTTGGCTTCGCCGATGGGGATGATGACCTTGGCATTGCCCATATGCTGGTCCTGGACGCCAGTGCCCTTATATTTGTCGGTCGAACCATAGCCATAGGACACATAGCCGCGAATGCCGTCGGCGCTGCCCAAGTTGATGCGGCCGAAGGCGCGCATCGTGTCGTTGCTCCCATAGGTGAAATTGCCCTGCGCGCCGAAGCTGTCGGCCGGGTCCATCGAGAAGGTTTCGACGGTGCCGCCAAGGTTGCCGGTCGCCTGCGTGCCGAGCGAGCCCGCGCCCTGCGCCACGCGCACGCTGCCGATATTTTCGCTGCTGATCGCGCGGGTGATGTGCAGGCCGTTATGGTTGCCATAGCTCATGTCGCCGAGCGGGATGCCGTCGAAGGTGAAGCCGAGCCGGGTCTGGTCGAAGCTGCGGATGGTGACGCGCTGCGACCATTCATAATTGCCGAACGGGTCGGCGGATTGGAAGTTGACGCTGGGCAGCTTTTCGATTGCCTTGAGCGGATTGGTGCCCGGTGTCAGCACGACGATGTCCCGCGCCTTGATTTCCTGTACCTGGCGGGTTTCGCCACGGCCGAAGACGATGATCTCTTCGCCTTCCACGGCCGCCGCAGCGGCGGGGACGGCGAGCGAGGCCGTCTGGGCAAAGGCGGGTGTGCTGGCCAACATGGTGGAGGCGAGCAGCAAGGCTGTGGCAGGACGCATGTGAAAATTTCCCCCTTGGAAAAACCGGTAGCCGGCTTGGTCGGGGCCGTAGGCGCGACATGTTGCACCGCAATGAGCGGGCATTGACATAACGGTGACGTAACGATGACGTTTTTGCGATGTTTCGGGCGACCCACGCAAAAGCGGCACTTTCATTGTGTCATAAAGGTCGCACTGCGCCCAATTTCGCGAGTGCGATTGCATCATGGGCCAGCAGGGCTATGGCAAGTGCAACATTGTTAGAGGGAAATCAGGACATGGCCAAACCCGAATCCTGGCGGTTCACTCCAGAAGCCTATCGCTTCGTCACCAGCATCGACACCCGCTTTCAGGATCTCGATACGATGGGCCACATCAACAATGTGGCGATATCGGGCATCTTTGAAACCGCGCGCATCCGCTTCCATCACCATCTGGGCCGCCATCCGCAGGAACAGGGCGTGCGCTGGCTGGTCGCGGCGGTGCAACTGAACTTCATCGAGGAATCGCATTTCCCCTATCCGTTCGAAGTCCATTGCGCGATCGGCCATATCGGCCGGACCAGCTGGACGATCAGCTCGGCGGGATTCCAGAAGGGCGTGTGCGTCGCGACCTGCGACACCACGGTCGTCACCCATGGCGCGGAAGGGCGGCGCGAGATCGACGAAACGCTGCGTGAGGCGATGGAGCGGAATTTCCTGCGCCAGCCGGACTGATTGGATTCCTGTTCGGTTCGAGCGTTTCTCGACTTCGCTCGAAACGAACGGAGGGGCGGCGGCCCCTAAAACCGGTGGCCCCTACCGGAACCCGGCCATGCGTCGCGTCCATTGGAAGGCGATGACTCCGCCCTTGACCGGCTGGATCATCGCCACCGCCAGCAGGAAAGCCAAGGTGGGCCAGATCGCCGCCTGCCACCCCAAGGGAATGGCGAAGGCGCTGTTCACTTCGATCATCAGCGGCACCAGGATATGGCCGAGCAGCAATATGACGATATAGGACGGGAAATCATCCGCCTGATGCAGATCCCAGCGCTGGCCGCAGTGGGTGCAAGCGGGCACGGGTTTGAGGAAATGCGCGAACAGACGGCCCTCGCCACAGGCCGGGCAGCGGCCCCGCAGCGCCAGCGCGAGCGCCGGTCCGAACGGGCGCGCCGCCACGGCGTCGGGGGCGGGATCGGGGAGGGGATCGGTCATGGCCGCATGGGGTAGGCCGTTCGTTGCGCTGCTGCAAGGACACTGCACCTTGGATCGGCCTTTCGCCGCGCGCAAAGCCTGTTAAGACACGCCCATGCGTCTTCCCGGCCCGACCGAAATCTTTGCCCTGTTCGATGATGCCCGCCCGCGCCACGCCGCGGCTGCGCGGCTCTATCGCGATCCCGTGTCGATCATCGCCGCCCACCGGATGGAGGAGGTGCAGCCAGCGCTCGACCGTATCGCCGACGCGCGCGAGGCGGGTCTGCATGTCGCTGGCTATATGAGCTATGAAGCCGGGCTGGCGCTGGAGGAGCGGCTGGCACCGATCGGCCGCCGTCATGACCAGCGGTCCGATGGGTCGCCGCTCTTGTGGTTCGGCCTGTTCGAAGGGGTGCGGCTGATCCCGCACGGCACGCTGCCCGCCATGCTGCCCGATCCGACCGGCGCGCAGGTCGGGCCGTTGCGGCCGATGGTGGAGGCGGCGGACTATCGCGTCGCGTTCGACGCGGTGCAGGATTATATCCGCGCGGGCGACATCTATCAGGCGAACCTGACCTTCCCCTGCTATGTGCCGCTGACCGGCGATCCGATGGCGCTCTATGCCGCCGTTCGGCCGCGCGCGGCGGCTGGCTATGGCGGGGTGATCCGCACCGGCGACCATGCGCTGCTGTCCTTTTCGCCCGAACTCTTCTTTACCCAGGTGCGGGGGCAACTGACCGCCCGGCCGATGAAGGGGACGGCGGTGCGCGATGCCGATCCGCAGCGGGATGCAGACCTTGCGCGCTGGCTTGCCGCCGATCCCAAGCAGCGCGCCGAAAATCTGATGATCGTCGACCTTCTGCGCAACGATCTGTCGCGCGTGTCGCGCGCGGGCAGCGTGATCGTGCCAGACCTGTTCAAGGTCGAGAGCTTCCCGACCGTGCATCAACTGGTGTCGACCGTGCGCGCGCGCATCCTGCCCGGCCTGTCGCCGGTCGATGTGCTGCGCATCCTCTTTCCCTGCGGGTCGATCACCGGCGCGCCCAAGGTCCGGGCGATGGAGATTATCGATGCGGTCGAACCCCATGCGCGCGGCGTCTATACCGGCACGATGGGCTGGATCGACCCGGAGGGCGACGCGGCCTTCAATGTGTCGATCCGCACGTTATGCGTCGCGGAAGGCAGCGGTGTCGGTCGCCTCGGCCTTGGTTCGGGCGTCGTCGCGGATTCGCAGGTGGATTCGGAATGGGCCGAATGCCTGGCCAAGGGGCGGTTTCTTGTCCCGGCTTGATGTCTCCAGCTTGACTCTGGCACCGGCAAGGGCTTGGAATAGCGGCAATGTCACTGGCTGATCGACGCTTCGACCTCATTGAAACCATGGCCTTCGACCCGCTCGATGGCATCAGGTTGCTGGAACTGCATCTGACGCGGCTCAAGGCGAGTGCGGATGCGTTCGGCTTCGCCTTCGATCGTCATGCCGTCCGCAACGAATTGCAGGCCGCGACCTTCCGCCTGCGCGATCGCAGCCGGGTGCGGTTGATGGCATCGCGCAGCGGTGCGGTGGCGATCGAGGTGCGCGATCATATCGGCTGGCCCCAGGCGATCGTCCCGGTCAAGGTGGTGCCGCGCCATGCGCCCGCCGACGATTTGCGCCTGTTGCACAAAACCACCGACCGCAGCCTGTATCGCGATGCGCTCAAGCGCGGCGGCACCTATGAGGTCGCGCTGATCGACGCGAAAGGCTATCTGACCGAAGGCTGTTTTTCCTCGCTGTTCGTCGAGCGCGGCGACAAGCTGGTGACGCCGCCGTTGGCGCGCGGCTTGCTGCCGGGCATATTGCGGCAGAGCCTGATCGATATGGGCGAGGCGGTCGAGGGCGACCTGCGCGTGTCCGACCTGGAGCGGGGCTTTTTCATCGGCAATGCCGCGCGCGGCATGGTCGCGGCGACGCTGGCGCAATAGCCGGGCTTTCCTGCCGAATAGCCATTGTCCGCCATCTGGCCGGTTGCCCCTTTGCCCGTTGCGCACTAAGGGACGCGGCATCCGTCCTATGGGCGGATGAGGGGATTCTACTATTTTTTGTCGCGATTTCCAGGATGGCGGGCTGTGCCGAGCGCTTGGACGTCGCTTTGAAGAAAGATTGTTGCCATGAGCCAGACTTCCGCCGCCTTGGGCCGTATCCAGCCGTCCGCCACGCTCGCCATGAGCGCCCGCGTGAACGCGCTTAAAGCCGAAGGCGTGGACGTTATTGGCCTGTCGGCGGGCGAGCCGGACTTTGATACGCCCGCTTTCGTCAAGGAAGCGGGCATTGCCGCGATCCGCAACAACCAGACCCGCTATACCGACGTGGACGGCACTGCCGACGTCAAGGAAGCGGTGATGTTCAAGTTTAAGCGCGACAATGGGCTGGTCTACAAGCGCAGCCAGGTCACGGTAAACTCAGGCGGCAAGCATACGCTGTTCAACGCGCTGCTGGCGACGGTGGATGCGGGCGATGAAGTCATCATCCCGGCACCCTATTGGGTCAGCTATCCCGACATCGTGAATTTCGCGGGCGGCACGCCCGTCTTCATCGAGGGGCCGGCGAGCCAGGGCTATAAGATCACCGCCGCGCAGCTGGGCGCCGCGATCACTCCGCGCACTAAATGGGTGATGCTCAATTCGCCGTCCAACCCCAGCGGCGCGGCCTATTCGGCGGAGGAATTGAAGGCGCTGGCCGACGTGCTGCTGCGTCATCCCCATGTGCTGGTCATGACGGACGATATGTATGAGCATGTCTGGTACGCCTCGACGCCGTTCGCGACGATCGCGCAGGTCTGCCCGGAACTGTACGACCGCACGCTGACCGTGAATGGCTGCTCCAAGGCCTTCTCGATGACCGGCTGGCGCATCGGCTTTGCCGGTGGTCCCGAATGGATCATCAAGGCGATGGGCAAGCTGCAGTCGCAGTCGACCAGCAACCCTTGTTCAATCAGCCAGGCCGCCGCTGTTGCCGCGCTGACCGGCCCGCAGGATTTTCTGGAAGAGCGCAATGCCGTGTTCAAGAAGCGCCGCGACATGGTGGTGGCGATGCTGAACGATGCGCCGGGCCTGGATTGCCCGACGCCCGAAGGCGCCTTTTATGTCTATCCCGACGCCAGCGGTGTCATCGGCAAGATGACGCCCAAGGGCGTGCGGATCGACAATGACGAAGCGCTGATCGCCTATTTCCTGGACGAAGCGAAGGTCGCGGCCGTCCATGGCGCCGCCTTCGGCCTCTCGCCCGCCTTCCGCATCAGTTATGCGACGTCGGAAGATGTGCTGAAAAAGGCCTGCACGCGCATTCAGGAAGCCTGCGCCGCGCTGAAATAAGGGAAGGCGCACCGGCCGCAATTTAGCCGGTGCGCCCCTGCGTGGCAGGGTCGACCCTAAAACCATCAAAAATGGAAACGGTCCTTTTCGACCCGTGCCGTCTTGTAGATGGCGCGACGGGCGCTATATCACAGTTTCAGAAAGAAACTGATTAAGGTTATAATCCGCTCGTCGTTCTATCCCTTGCTTTGGTCGAAAGCCGTTAACGCGCCATCGGTCATTCAGCAAAGGGCAAGACAAGCAGATGTAACCAAACGGCACACCCAGCCGAAAGCAGAATAAGAAAGGCGCAGGCCATGTTGGCATTTTTGAAATCCGAATTGTTCCTGCGCTTTGCGGGCGGTTTTGCGATTGGTCTTGTTGGCATGGTCCTGTTACAGCCCGACGAGCAGCCGATCCTGAGCACGTCTGCGATCGCGGCGACTGGCAGTTCCAGTGCGGCGCTCTAACCGCCTGATCTTGACCCTGTTGGCGGGCTTCGCGTTCGCCAGTCCTTTGCATGCCGAGCGCACGGTGCTCGCGCCGGTCGCTACGATCGACGCCGCGCCCACGCGCGCGCTGGAGACGGCCGTGTTCGCGGGTGGCTGCTATTGGGGTGTCGAGGGCGTCTTTTCCCATGTGAAGGGCGTGCAACTCGTCAAATCGGGCTTTGCCGGTGGGCCGAATAACCGCCGCGTGGATTATGAGATGGTTAGCGGCGGCAATACGGGCTTCGCCGAAGCCGTGCGAGTCACCTACGACCCCAAGCAGGTGAGCTATGGCACGCTGTTGCGTGTCTTTTTTTCGGTGATCGCCGATCCCACGACGCTGAACCAGCAGGGGCCGGATCGCGGCACGCAGTATCGCAGCGCGCTCTATCCGTTGAATGCCGAGCAGGGGAAGGCGGCGAACGCCTATCTCGCCCAGCTCAGCAAGGCAGGACTATGGCGCGATCCGATCGTGACCAAGGTGGAGCGGTTTACCGGCTTCCAGGATGCCGACACCTATCATCAGGATTTCATGCGCAAGAATCCGCGCCACCCCTATATCCAGCGCTGGGACGCGCCCAAGCTGGCGGCGTTCAAGACGATGTTTCCGACCCTGTATCGGGACAAACCGTCCGCCTGAATGGGCGACGCGGTTCGTCCCGACTGTCCAGGCTTAGAAGTCCACCGTTGCCGACAGCCATAGCCGACGACCTTCTTGGTTTATCGCATAGGCCGACGTGAACACGTCAGCGCCGTCACTGTCATAGGACAGATATTCGGCATAATCGGTGTCCAAGATGTTGTTGACGGTGGCCGCCAGGCGGAAGGCGGGCGTGATCTGATACGAGCCGCCGATATGAAACAGCTCATAGCCCCGGAAGTCGCCAACGCCCGCCCGGTCATCAGCGTCGTTGCGGAAACGGCTCGACCGGATTTCGGCGCGCGCCCAGACACTGGCCTTGTCCCCAAGTTTCCAGCGCAGATTGCCGTTCAGCATATGTTTGGGCATGCCGACCAGGGGTTGTCCTTCATTCGGCCCGCTCAACTGCTCGCTGTCGGTATAGGTGTAATTGAGCACCAGCGAGACGGCGGGCGAGAAAGTGAACCGGGTCGCGACCTCTGCACCGCGCGTCCGGGCCTTGTCGATATTGATCGACTGACTGAACTGCTCGATCGTCGGGAAATTGCCGACATCGACGCAACCTGGCCGATTGGGTGATGCGGCGAACTGGCAGTTGGGCACGAAGACGCCGGAGGTGATCCGGTCATTAAAGTCATTGTTGAAAAGGGTGACGTTGCCGCTGAAAAAGCCATGGCTGTCATAATAGAGGCCAGCTTCGTAGCTGGTGCTGGTTTCGGGACTCAGGCCTGGCGTACCAAGCAAAGGTAGCGTGCCCTGCCTGCCGAAGCCGATGATCCCTTCGGCAATCTGTTCGACGCGCGGCGTCTTGAAGCCGCGGCTGACGCCGCCCTTGAGCGTCACATTATCGTTGATGTTCCATACCGCATAGGCGCGCGGCGACCATTTGCTGCCAAAGGTCGAATGATCGTCATAGCGCGCGCCGCCGGTGAGGTTGAAGCCGTCGACGATCGTCCAGGTCGCTTCGGCAAAGCCCGCCCATTGGGTGAAGGTGAAGGGTTCGGGCGCGACGCCCTCGACCATGCGGGCCTTCCAATATTGGCCGCCCACGGTGAAGGCGAGCGCGCCGACCTTGCCCGCGAAACGCGAGTCGATGATGTCGTTGCGTGCTTCGAGCGTGCGGGCGCTGCCCGGCGTCGCGCCGGGCGTGCCATTGGGGATGAGGCGGCCGATGGTTTCCGTGTCGTTGCGGGTCAGCGTCGTGTCGAGCTGGCCGAAACCCATGCGCCAGCTATGGGCGAGGACATAATTGCTGCGGTTGAATTGCTGTTCCGGGGCATAGCCGCCCGATCCCAGCGTACCCAGCCGGCCTTCGCTATTGTCATAGCTCTGTTCATTGCGATCATATTCGATCCACAGGTCATGGTCGGCATGGGGGGTGAAGGTCAGGCGACCGCCATAGGTGTAGATGTCCGACCGCACCGGATTGCGGCCGAGCGTCAGCGCCGGATCGCCGGGGATGGGGATACCCGATCCTTCGCGATGGAAGACGCTGCCGCGCAGGGTCAGGCCGACGAGATTGTCGATCACCGGACCCTGGGCGAAGCCGTTGATTGACTGGATATTGCCGAAGCGATCATCGCCCTGGATGGTGCTTTCGGCGGTGGCGGTGCCGACCCAGCGGTCGCCGACCTTGCGCGTGATGATGTTGACGACGCCGCCCATAGCATCCGACCCGTAGAGGGTAGACATCGGCCCGCGCACGACCTCAATCTGCTCGATCGCGGAGAAGGGTGGCAGGAAGCTGGTGGAGGTTTCGCCGAACCCATTGGGGGTGACGCCGCCTGGCGCATTCTGGCGGCGGCCGTCGATCAGCACCAGCGTATAGTCGCTGGGCATGCCGCGTATCGAGATGTTGAGGCCGCCGGTTTTGCCCGCTTCGCCGCCGACATCGACACCCTGCACATCCTGCAAGGCTTCGGCCAGACTGCCGAACCGCTTTTCCTGCAGTTCCTCGCGGTTCAGCACGGTGATGCTGGCGGGGGCTTCGACGATGTCCTGGGCATAGCCGGCGGCGGTGACGACGATCGCGTTCGACTGGTCTTCCGCCTCTTCGGGGGCCTGCGCCATGGCCGTCCAGGGCGACAATCCGGCGACCAGCGCCAGCATGCTGGCGCGCAGCCGGTTGGATCGTGACGACAGCAAGGAACCCCGATTCATCAATTTCTCACCCCAGTTAATATTGCGAGTAAGTCGCAGTATATGGCGTGCCGATGAAGGGTGGGGGCGTGATCGTCAAGCGATGGTCGTAAAGCGCGAGGATGCAGAAACACTTTATTACAAATGTCGGACGGCCGCGCTTCAGCAAAAAGGGCGGCACCTTGCGGCACCGCCCTCTGTATTTTTCAAGCCCTGACGGACGCGCTTATTTCGGCGCGAGGACCATCAGCATCTGGCGGCCTTCCATGCGGGGATAGGCTTCGACCTTGGCGGTTTCGGCGACATTTTCCGCCACCCGCTGAAGCAGGGCCATGCCGAGCTGCTGATGGCTGAGTTCGCGGCCGCGAAAGCGCAGGGTGATCTTCACCTTGTCACCATCCTCGATGAAACCATGGACCTTCTTCATCTTCGTATCATAGTCATGATCGTCGATGTTCGGACGCATCTTGATCTCTTTGAGTTCCTGCGTCTTCTGGGTTTTGCGGGCGATATTCGCCTTTTTCTGGGCTTCGTATTTGAACTTGCCGATGTCCAGAAATTTGCAGACCGGCGGGTCCGCGGTCGGAGAGACTTCGACCAGGTCGAGGCCGACATCGGCCGCCTGTTCGATCGCTTCCTGCGTAAACATCACACCCAGATTCTCGCCTTCCCCGTCAATCACGCGGACTTTGGGGACCGTGATGAATTCATTGTAGCGAGGGCCGGATTTCGGCGGCGGCGCCAGTGGGCGGCGCATCATTGGGGGACGTATAGCAGTATCTCCTATGGTCGTTGCAAAACCGAGTGACTCTTAGCGGCTTTTTGGCAAAGCCGAAAGGGGTCCGTGGTCCGCGCAAGCGGAATCACGAACCCTGTGGCATTGCTGCCTCAATACATATCGGGCGGACGGACGTCATTTGCAAGGCGCGAAATCACCTCGTCGAGCGAAAGGAAGGTCTGGCCATCGCTGCCCAGCACGCGCAGCGCGACCTTGCCTTCCTCCGCCTCGCGGCGTCCTACGACCAGCAGATTGGGGACTTTGGCGAGGCTATGCTCACGCACCTTGTAATTGATCTTCTCGTTGCGGCTGTCCAGTTCGGCGCGAATTCCCGCTGCCCGCAACTTGGCGACGACGTCTGCCGCATACTCATCCGCATCCGACACGATGGTCGCGACCATCGCCTGCACCGGGGCAAGCCAAGTCGGGAAGCGACCGGCATAATGTTCGATCAGGATGCCGATGAAGCGTTCATAGCTGCCGAAAATCGCGCGGTGGAGCATGACGGGACGGTGCCGTGCGCCATCTTCGCCGACATAGCTGGCGTCGAGTCGTTCGGGCAGCACGCGGTCCGACTGGATCGTGCCCACCTGCCAGGTGCGGCCGATCGCGTCGGTCAGATGCCATTCCAGCTTGGGCGCGTAGAAAGCGCCTTCGCCGGGCAGTTCTTCCCAGCCATATTCCGGCGTGTTCAGACCGGCGGCGGCGACAGCATCGCGCAGTTCATTTTCGGCCTTGTCCCACATCTCTTCGCTGCCGAACCGCTTTTCAGGGCGCAGCGCCAGCTTGATCGAGTAGGTGAAACCGAAATCCTTGTAGATGCGATCGGCCAGCGCGCAGAAGGCGCGGACTTCCTCGACAATCTGGTCTTCGCGGCAGAAGATATGCGCGTCGTCCTGCGTGAACTGGCGCACGCGCATCAGGCCGTGCAGCGCGCCATGCGGCTCGTTGCGGTGGCAACAGCCATTTTCATACAGGCGCATCGGCAGGTCGCGATAGCTTTTGATCCCCTGGCGGAAGATCAGCACATGCGCCGGGCAGTTCATGGGCTTCAAGGCCATCCAGTCGGCATCGTCCGATACCAACGGGCCTTCATCCTCGACATTGGGCACTTCGTCGGGAATCACGAACATATTTTCGCGATATTTGCCCCAATGGCCCGAAATCTCCCACTGGCGCGCGTCCATCACCTGCGGCGTCTTGACCTCGCGATAGCCCGCATCGTCGATCGCGCGGCGCATATAGGCTTCGAGCTGACGCCAGATGAGATAGCCTTTGGGGTGCCAGAAGACGCTGCCATGCGCTTCCTGTTGCAGATGGAACAAGTCCATCTCCGCGCCCAGCTTGCGATGGTCGCGCTTGGCCGCTTCTTCGAGGCGTGTGAGATGCTCGGCCAGTTGCTTCTTGTTGAGCCAGCCGGTGCCGGTGATGCGGCTGAGCATCGCATTCTTCTGATCGCCACGCCAATAGGCACCCGACACGCGGGTCAGCTTGAACGCATCCGGGTTGAGGCGGCCGGTGGAGGCGAGATGCGGACCCCGGCACATATCGTACCAGCCATCCCCCGAATGATAGACCGTCAGCGGTTCGTCGCCGGGCAGTTCGGCGGCCCATTCCGCCTTGAACGTTTCGCCCGCAGCTTGCCATTGCGCGATCAGCGTTTCGCGATCGATCTCCTCGCGGATCAACGGCTTGTCGGCGGCGATGATGCGGCGCATCTCTGCCTCGATCGCGGGCAGGTCGTCGTCGGTGAAGGGGCCACGATCCGCGCTCGGTGCGAAGTCATAATAGAAGCCGTCGTCGGTCGACGGGCCAAAGGTGATCTGGGTGCCGGGGAACAAATGCTGGACCGCTTCGGCCAGGACATGGGCAAAGTCATGCCGCGCCAGTTCAAGCGCATCGGCCTCATCCTTGGCCGTCACCAGCGCGAGCGCTGCGTCCTGCTCCAGCGGGCGCATGATGTCGCGCAATTCGCCATCGACCCGCGCCGCGATCGCCGCCTTGGCGAGGCCCGGCCCGATTGCTGCCGCAATATCCGCCGGGGTAGTGCCGGGCGCGACTTCACGCACGGAACCGTCGGGCAGAGTGATTTTGAGCATGGCGGACACGGGATTTCCTTGAAATACGGGCTATGTCGCGGCCCGAAAAGCCGCGCCTTCCCCATAAATGGGCGGTTCGGCCTGTCAAGGGAAGGGGGTGGGGAATGCGCGGGCAGCGGTGTCAATGTAACTTGACATATGCGGCGCGAGAAATGTAAAGGGTGCTTGTCATAACAAGCAGGAGGGCTGACATGACCAACGCATCCCGAAACCCCGCCTATCGGCGCTATACCGGCCGCATGATTCCGCTTAGCCTTGCCTATGTCGGTGCCGTGGGGCTGGCATCCTGGCTGATCCCTGACGGCGCGGCGGCGGATGTCGCGACCGTGGCGATCGCGCTGGTGCCCGGCCTTGCCGCCCTGGGCTGGATCTGGGCGATGGCGCGTTTCCTCGTGGAACTGGACGATGAATATCTGCGCATGTTGGAAATACGCAAATTCCTGATCGCTACCGGCTTTGCCCTGGCGATCACCAGCGTCTGGGGTCTACTCGAACTCTTTACCACGGTGCCTGCGCTGCCGGTCTTTTTCGTCTGGCCATTATGGTGCGTGGGGCTGGCAGTAGGGCAGTTGGTCAATTGGCGGCAAACCGGCGTGGCGGGCTGTGCGTGAAGAATCGGCTCAAGCAGTTGCGTGCCGAGCGGGCGTGGAGCCAGGGCGATTTGGCAGCGCAGCTTGGCATATCGCGCCAGAGCGTCAATGCCATAGAAACGGGCAAATATGATCCGTCGCTGCCGCTCGCCTTTCGGATTGCCGACTTGTTCGGGGCGCGGATAGAGGATATTTTCCTGCGGGATACGCAGCAGCAGGAGGCATGAATATGCGGGGCTATGGACTGGCGGCGGCGCTGTTCTGCCTGTGCGCCCTGGCCGGTGCGGCGCATTTCCGGTTGCTGCCTCTGCCCGAAGGGATGTCTGCCGCCGATCCTGTCGTGAAGGCGAGCGTTCGCACGGGCCGCGTGGAGCGTTGGCGTTACCTCCCCGTCATTCGATAGCTTCAGGCGATCAGCAGCCGCGCATTGTCGTCGGTCGCTTGCAGGAAGCCGACGGGGCCGCCGACATCGACGCCGCTTGGTAGGGCCTCCGCTGTCATCCCGCACAGCGCCAGCCCGCTCTGGCAGGCGCTGATCGCGACGCCCAGCGCCTGGGCTTCGGCCAGCACGGCGGCGAGATCGGGCAATCCCGCTGCCCGGTGGGCGTCATCCTGGGGCGCGGCGATCGGTGCGCGGAGCAGGCCCACGGCGTCGAGTTGCAGGAACAGGGCTGCCGCGCCGCCCAGCGCGGCATGGGAACTCGCCACGATCAAAGCGCCGCGCAACCGCTCGGCATCGGCCGTCGCAACGATGATTCTCAAGGGACGCATAGATGCGCGGCGCAGGCCGGACAGGCCGGGTCTTTGGGCACGTCCAGCGTGCGGAAACGCATGGAGAGCAGGTCGGCGATCAGCAAGCGTCCGGCCATGTCCGCGCCGAACGGCACCAGCGCGCGGATCACCTCCAGCGCGGCGAGGCTGCCCATCGCGCCGGTCAATGCGCCGATGACGCCGGTTTCGGCGCAATTGCGCTCCGGCGCATCCTGTGCCGCGCCGACCAGGCAGCGGTAGCAGGGCTTGTCCGCCTCCCATCCGCGATAGGTGGCGATCTGCCCCTCGAACGGGCCGACCGCCGCGGACACCAGCGGAATGCGGAGCCGATGCGCCGCGTCGGCCACCGCCAACCGGGTGGTGAAACTGTCGCTGCCGTCCAGCACGACATCGGCATCGCGCAGCATCAGCGCTGCATTATCGGCATCGATCCGGGCGTTGATCGGGATCAGCTTGACGTCGGGGTTGAGCCGGGCGACCGCCACCATCGCCGCTTCCGCTTTGGGCGCGCCGACATCGGCGGTGCCGAACAGGATTTGCCGTTGCAGGTTGGACAAAGCGACATCGTCATCGTCGATCACCCGGATCGTGCCGACGCCTGCCGCCGCCAGATAGAGGATCGCCGGGCTGCCGATGCCGCCCGCGCCGATCAGCGCGATATCGGCCGACAGCAGCCGCGCCTGGCCCGTCCCGCCGATTTCCTTGAGGACGATATGCCGGGCATAGCGATCGAGCTGATCGTCGGTCAGCGTCACGGCGCGTCGGACCACAGGAAACGCACCTGCGAGCGCATCCAGCGCGGTTGCGCTGCGCCGGTCTTGGGGAAGGAACCGCGCAGCGAACCAAGGATGCGGCCGCTCACGAACTTTTCGACGCCGGGGCAGCGGGCGTTGACGGGGGCGACCTTCAATGGTTTGCCGTCACCCGTCAGCAGAAACAGCATGTCGATTTCGAGCAGGCGCGATCCCTCATAGGGCACGGCACCGCTACAATCCCCGCGCCGGTAGAGCTTGGCCACTTCCTCCGACCAGCGGGGCGATATCTTGCGCCCCAGCCAGCCGTCGATCACCGGCACGCTCGCCAGATCAGTCGGCATGGGCGGCGCGTCCGCGCCCGCCACCGGGGTTGCGGCCAGCATCAGCGAAAGCAGCATCATCATTGTGTCACACTCCTGTCGAACCGAAGCCGCCCTGTCCGCGTTCGGTATCGTCCAGCCTATCGACTTCGACGAAGCTGGCAAGCTGAACGGGGGCGACGACCAACTGGGCGATGCGGTCGCCACGCTGGATCGGGAAGGGCGCGTCGCCCAGGTTGATGAGGATGATCTTCAATTCGCCGCGATAATCGGCGTCGATCGTGCCGGGCGTGTTGGGCAGGCTGATGCCATGTTTGAGCGCCAGGCCAGACCGGGGGCGGACCTGCACCTCATAGCCTTGCGGAATTGCCATGGCGAAGCCGGTAGCCACGGCATGCCGTCCTCCCGGTTGCAATGTCAGTTCTTCCGCCGACACCACATCCATGCCCGCGGCATGGGCGGTGGCATAGGCGGGGACCGGCAGTCCCTCGCCATGGGGCAGGCGTTTGAGCTGGATATCAATCGGCGTGAGGGGAGAGGGCATCAGCAACCTTTTCGATGAGTTTTTGCGCGACCTGATCCTTGGGCATGACGGGCCAAGCGTCGATGCCGGACGCGGTGACGATCTGCACGGCGTTGGCGTCCCCGCCCATTACGTCGCCCGACACATCGTTGGCGACGATCCAGTCGGCGCCTTTGCGCGCCAGCTTGGCTTGGGCATGTTCTGCGATCTTCTGCGTTTCGGCGGCGAAGCCGATGAGCAGGGTAGGGCGCTGGGCATGGTGGCCCAGCGTCGCGAGAATGTCGGGGTTCTCGACCAAAGCGAGCGGCGCGGGCTGGCCGGTGCCATCCTTTTTGAGCTTCTGGTCGGCGGCATCGGCGGTGCGCCAGTCAGCGACGGCCGCGACCATGATCGCGGCATCGGCGGGCAGGGCGCTCTCGACGGCGACCAGCATGTCGCGGGCGGTCTCGACATCGATGCGCGTGACACCCTGGGGCGTGGGCAGATGCACCGGTCCCGCCACCAGCGTAACCCGCGCGCCCGCTTGCGCAGCGGCTGCGGCGATGGCGAAGCCCTGTTTGCCCGACGATCGATTGGCGATGTAGCGGACGGGGTCGATCGGCTCATGGGTGGGACCGGCGGTGATGAGGATATGCCTGCCGCGCAAGCTCGAACCGAACGGAGGCGGAGAGAAATCCGGCTGTCCGTCGAGCGGATCACCGCTCTTTGGCATCGCCAGCAGCCGCTCGATTTCCGCGACGATTGCGTCGGGTTCGGGCAGCCGCCCGGTGCCAAATTCGCCGCACGCCATCGCGCCATCGTCTGGCGTCATGATGTGGACGCCATCGGCGTGGAGCCGCTCCAGATTGCGCTGAGTCGCGCGATGATGCCACATCCGCACATTCATGGCAGGCACGGCTAGCACTTGCTTGTCGGTCGCCAGCAGCAGCGTGGTGGCGAGGTCGTCGGCAATACCGTTCGCCATCTTGGCGAGGATGTTGGCCGTCGCGGGCGCGACCACGACCAGATCGGCCTGACGGCTCAATTGGATATGGCCGATTTCCTGCTCGTCCTGCAGGTTGAACAGGTCGGTAAAGACCGGATTCTCGGTCAGCACCCCCAGCGACAGCGGCGTCACGAACTGCTGCGCGGATTGGGTGAGCACCGCCCGCACCGTCATCCCGCGCTTGCGCAGCAGGCGGACGAGTTCGAGCGACTTATAGGCCGCGATGCCGCCGGAGATTATGAGGAGGATGCGGGGGGTCATGATGCCACAGCATATCTTTGGATGGCTGATCGGAAAAGCGCTTCGGCGGCTGCTTTGGCATGGGAACTCGGTGTCTGGTTGGATCGGCCAAACAATTCGCGCGCTGTAGCAAATTCAGTATCGACGAAGGTAAGGATCGCATCCGGCAAAGCTGCTGCTCCCATTTCGCGAGTTTGAGCCTTTTTCTGTATCAATTCGGCTGTGATTGAAGCTACGTCATTGGGTGGTTCGCACTGTGCCATCAATCTCGGGAAATGCATCGGGGCCAACGCACTGCCAGGATACATACGCATCCATCGCAATGTGGCAGCCGGGCGCAGCGCGTAAAACAACTTTTTCAGCTTCACCTCTTTGTTATCGGCAAAATAGGTTCGGCGCTGACCTTCACCTAGATGGAGATAATGGCGGGCGACGGCGTTGCGATCTGTAAACGAGCGAGCGAGATCAAGTAGCTTGTCGCGTATCCAAGGATCTCCATTGTATATGATCGGCGACATGAGCCATTCGATCGCGACCGCATTGCCTTTTAACAGCAGCTTGATCGTTTTTCCCAACTCCCAACCGTTGACGTCGAGTTCGCCGTCGAGCGGCGTCTCAATTACGTCGCGGTTAATCCACGGAGAGAGATAATCGTCTTGTCGCCTGACAAAAACAAAGCGGCAGTCATAGTCGCTATCGGGGGAAGGAAACCCCCAGGCGCGACTGCCGCTCTCGATAGCCCAAGCGATGGTCACATGGTGATGGGAGGCAATGTCGTCCATCCGCCCGTCAATCAATGCGACGATTGCCGGATCGAAGCTACACGGAATGGAACGGAGATTGCCCACGATTTCCTTATAGTCCCTGTGCCAAGAACACACCTGCCACACCAGCCGCCGCCGCGAAAACCGCCACCACCGCATAGCGCCAGCCGCCACCCACGCGGATCAGCTTCACTTCGGTCAGCGGGGGCGGGGGCGGGGCGCCGCCCTTTTCCGGAAAAGCGTCTTCGATCCGGCGGACGAGGCCGGGCAATCGCTGCAAGGTGCGCCAATTTTCGATCAGCGTGTCGGCGGCCTTGGCTTCCGGCCCCAGTTCATCGCGCAGCCAGCCCTTCACATAGGGGCCGCTGGTTTCCCACAGGTTGATGTCGGGATCGAGCGATGTCGCCACGCCCTCCACCATCACCATCGTCTTTTGCAGCAGCAGCAGATGCGGCTGCGTCTGCATGTCGAAATCGCGGGTGATGGCGAACAGGCCGTCCAGCATCCCGCCGACCGACAATTCGCGCACCGGCTTGCCGCGCATCGGTTCGCCTACGGCGCGCAGGGCGGTCGCGAACTCGGCCATATCATGATGCGCGGGCACATATTGCGCCTCGAAATGAATTTCCGCGACGCGTTTATAATTGCCGGTGATCAGGCCGTAGAGGATTTCGGCCAGCCACATCCGCGCGCGCCGGTCGATCCGCCCCATGATGCCGAAGTCGATCGCCACTATGTCGCCATTGGCGGTCACGAACAAATTGCCCTGATGCATGTCGGCGTGGAAGAATCCTTCCGCAATCGCCTGCCGCAGGAAGGCATTGACAAGCCGCGCTGCGATGGCGGGCAAGTCATGCCCCGCCGCGATCAGCGCCTCGCGGTCGGAAATCTTGATCCCGTCGATCCATTCCATCGTCATGACCTTGCCGGTCGTGCGATCCCAATCGATCGTGGGAATGCGATAGCCGGGCTCGGCGACCATCGTTTCGGCGAGTTCCGACGCCGAAGCGGCTTCGCGCCGCAGGTCGAGTTCGCGCGCGGTCCAGCGCTTCATATTGGCGATGACCAGGCGCGGGCGCAGCCGGGCGATTTCGCCGCCCAGTTGCTCGATATGGGCAGCGGCCCATTCATAGGTCATGATGTCGCGGTTGAACTGCTCCGCGACGCCGGGGCGGATCACCTTGACCGCGACATCGCGGCCATCGGTGGTCAGCGCACGATGCACCTGCGCGATGGAGGCCGCGCCGACCGGCGCCTCATCGAAGCGGGCATAGATGGCCTCCAGCGGCCGGCCGAAGCTCGTTTCGATCTGCTTGCGGATCGTATCGAAAGGGACGGGCGGGAGCGCGTCCTGCAGGCGCAGCAGGTCAAGCGTCGCTTCCTCCCCGACGAGGTCGGGACGGGTCGCCAGCGTCTGCCCCAGCTTGATCGCGGCTGGACCGATCGACTGGAAGGCATCGGCATAGCGCGGCTGTTTAGGTACGCGGGCGCCGAAGCGCGCGAGCCGCACCAGCCGCCGCACGGAGGCCGGGGTCAGCGGGTCGCGCTCGATTCCGCGCAACGCGCCATGGCGCGCCAGCGTGCGCCCCCATTTGAGGAGTCGCCAGATATGGGTGATGTGCGACGTCATGCGGGGATCAAATCTTCCAGCCCGAATGGATCGCGACCAGGCCGCCCAGGATCGGTTCGACCTTGGTCTGCACGAACCCGGCGTCGCGGATCATGCCTTCGAACTTGGGCATGGTGGGGAAGCGGCGGATCGATTCGATCAGATAGCGATAGCTGTCGGCGTCATTGGCAAACAGCTTGCCGAGTTGCGGGACCAGCTTGTGCGAATAGACGTCATACACGTCCGAAAAGCCCGGCCAGGTCGTGGTCGAAAATTCAAGGCAGAAGAAACGCCCGCCAAATTTCAGCACGCGATGCGCTTCCGCCAATGCCTGGTCGATATGCGTCACGTTGCGGATGCCAAAGGCGATCGTATAGGCGTCGAAACTGCGATCGGTGAAGGTCAGTTGCTCGGCATTTTGTTCCGACCAGAGCAGGCCTTCCAGCCCCTTCTTCTTGGCGCGTTCCATGCCCACGCCTAGCATTTCGGGGTTGATGTCCGACACGGTGACGTCGGCCCCATATTTATGCATGCGAAAGGCGATGTCGCCGGTGCCGCCCGCCATGTCGAGGATCGCTTCGCCCGGCCGCGGTTTGACGCGAGCGACGAACTGATCCTTCCACAATCGATGCGCGCCCACCGACATGGCGTCGTTCATCAGATCATATTTGGCTGCGACATTGGAAAAGACCTCGCGGACCATGCCCTGTTTTTCGGCGGCATCGACGTCCCGATAGCCAAAGGATGCTGTTTCGTTCATGCCTGATCCTCTAGACAGAGATTGCGTGCCATTCCAGCCAAGAAGCTGGGAATTGGAAGCGCTCTTGCCTAGATGGTCCTTATGCCAGAGCTTCCCGAAGTCGAAACTACCGTTGCGGGCCTTCGATCCGTGCTGGAGGGCGCGGTTCTCGCCCGTGTCGAACCGCGCCGCGCGGACCTGCGCTTTCCTATTCCCGTGGACCTGCGCCAGCGTTTGACGGGTGCGACGGTTACGGTGCTGACGCGGCGCGCCAAATATGGGCTGATCGCCACCGACCGGGGCGACATGATGATCTTTCACTTAGGCATGTCGGGCCGCTGGCGGGTGGACCCGACCGATATCGGCACGCATGATCATCTGATCCTGGAAACCGGGGCAGGACGTCAACTGGCGCTCAACGATCCGCGCCGCTTCGGCTTCATCGATCTGGTGCGCAGCGAGGCGTGGGAAGCTTATGGCCCGTTCACCCGGATGGGACCGGAACCGCTGGGGCCGGATTTTGATGCCGCCCATCTGGCGGCCGTGCTGAAGGGCAAGGCGACATCGATCAAGGCGGCGTTGCTCGACCAGCGAATCGTGGCCGGGCTGGGCAATATCTATGTGTGCGAAGCGCTGAATATGGCGGGCATCGCGCCGACGCGAGCGGCGGGGAAGATCAGTCGTCCACGCCTTACCCTGCTGGTCGAGTCGATTCGCACGGTGTTGGCCGCCGCGATCGTCGCGGGCGGATCGACGCTGCGCGATTATGCGCGGCCGGACGGGGAGTTGGGCTATTTTTCCAAGCAATGGCGCGTCTATGGTCGCGAAGGCGAACCATGCCCCTGTGGCGGCACGGTGCAGCGCCGTGTCGATGGCGGGCGATCCACCTTTTTCTGTCCGACATGTCAGCGGTGAAGCGGGTCCGACTGGTTGACGACCGGAACGAACCCTTGTAAGGCGCGCACCTTCATGAGGCGGGTTGGCGAGTCCGACTGGTCTCTTTTCAAATATTGACGAGAACCGAGGACTCTAAATGGCCAATACGCCGCAAGCCAAGAAGCGCATCCGCCGCAACGAACGTCGCGCCGCAATCAATGGTGCCCGCATCAGCCGGATCCGCACCCTGGTGAAGAAGGTGGAATCCGCCCTCGCCGCTGGTGACAAGGACGCTGCCGCCACCGCGCTGCAGTCGGTTCAGCCGGAAATGGCACGCGGCGTTGCGCGCGGCGTGATGCACAAGAACACGGCTTCGCGGAAGTTCGGCCGCCTGACCAAGGCTGTCAGCGCGCTCGCCTAAGCCTTTTCCCGTTTCCAGGGACTGAACAAGCCCGCTCCCATCAGGGAAGCGGGCTTTTTCATGTTCATTCACAAGATGGTCACACAGCGGACACAAGCAATTCCCGCGATTCGACTGGTAGCCTCAAGATAATAACTAAATAACTAACTCAAAAACGGCGATATTTTCGCAACTAACCCTTTTCTGCGGGTTTGCCGAGTCAACGGCTTTATTTCATTTTTTTGAACCGCCGCGCCCTTGATCCGGGGGAGCCGCCCTGTCTATTTTCGACATCCGGCCGCCGTCGAATCATCTCTGTGCGGCCGTCATTTAGTCAGTGGATGGGATGGACCCGGCAAAGCAGGGGCTTTTGCCGGTGGGTTCGTTCGCGTCGCTGGTTCCTGCCCGAAGGCAGGGGGCATATTGGTAGGGTCGGCACAATAATGACGGAAATTATAGGCGTGGTGGATTGGCAGGAGGATGCAGGGGTACAGGCAAATGCCGACCTCGATTCCACCTGGACGATGATCCGCGCCGGTCTGCGCCGCGACATTGGCGCGCGCATGTTCGACCAATGGCTCAAGCCGGTTCGACTGGGCGACTATTGCCCGGATTCGCAAACGCTCGATTTGCTGGTCGCCACGGATTTCAGCGCGAACTTTGTGACCGGCCAGTTTGGTGATCGTTTGCGCATGGCCTGGCGCAGCGCCGGGGCAGAGGTGCGCGACATCCGCGTGCTGCGCGCGCCCGACGCCAGCGGTCCTCGACTGCTCGACGTCGCGGCCGTGGAGCCGGTCGTCGAGCCGCTGCCCGAGGCCGTCGCCAGCGCGGTCAATTTCACGCCGCGCCATGGCTTTGCCGACTTCGTCGTGGGCGAGAGCAATCAACTGGCCTGCTCGGCCGCAAAAGCCATGGCAGCCGAGGCGCAGCCGCGGTTCAGCCCGCTGTTCATCCAAGGCGGCACTGGCCAGGGCAAGACGCATCTGCTGCATGCGATCGCAGCCGCTTTCGCTGCACACTCGCCCGGCGCGCCGGTTCTCTACATGTCGGCCGAGCGTTTCATGATGGAGTTCGTCAATGCGATGCGCGCCAATGAAACGATGGCGTTCAAGGCGCGGTTGCGCGCGGCGCGGCTGCTGTTGATCGACGATATCCAGTTCATTGCGGGCAAGGGGTCGACGCAGGAGGAGTTTCTCCACACGATCAACGATCTGATCGACACCGGCGCGCGCATCGTCGTGACCGCCGATCGGGCACCCCAGGCGCTCGAATCGATCGATCCGCGCATCCTGTCGCGCCTCGCCGGTGGCCTGGTGGCGGACATCCAGCCCGCCAGCCTTGAGCTGCGCCTGGCGATCCTTGAAGCCAAGCGCGCCGTTGCGGGCGATCCGCCGGTGCCCGATGCCGTGATCGACTTTCTCGCCCGCTCGATTCGGTCGAACGTCCGCGAACTGGAAGGCGCGTTCAACAAGCTCGTCGCCTATGGCCAGTTGACCGGTAGGGCGATCGACCTGGACTTTGCGCAGGGGATGCTGGCCGATGCCGTGCGCGCCAATGCCCGGCGCATCACCGTGGACGAAATCCAGAAGGTCTGTGCCGCCCATTTTCGCATCGACGTGTCGGAAATGCGCTCCAAGCGCCGCGCCCGCGCGGTGGCGCGCCCGCGCCAGGTGGCGATGTATCTCGCCAAGAAGATGACGCCGCGCTCGCTGCCGGAAATCGGCCGCATCTTTGGCGGGCGCGATCATAGCACGGTGATCCATGCGGTCCGCACGATCGAGCAGTTGCGCGAGAGCAATCCCGATATCGACGCCGACGTCCGCGCGCTGTTGCGCCAGCTGGAGGGCTGAGGGGCTGGCGTTGGGCGTATGAAGGGCTAGGCTGGCAGCATGATTCGCTCCATCGCCCTTTGGCTTGCCGCTGTCCTCACCCTCTCGCCCGCCTTGGCGCAGGCACCCGCCGATGTGCGGGTGGCGCTCGATACCGCAGCGGGGCAGATCGTGATCGCGGTCCATGCCGACAAGGCGCCTGTGACCGCCGCCAATTTCCTCGCCTATGTCGATCAGAAGCGGTTGGACGGCACCGTCTTTTATCGCGGCGTCGGCGCGGCCGATTATGGCTTCGTGCAGGGCGGGGCACAGAATGACCCCAAGCGCATCCGGCCGCCAATCAAGCATGAGCCGACCAGCCAGACCGGCCTCACCCATGATGAGGGCGCACTGTCGATGGCGCGCTATGCGCCGGGGAGCGCGACCGGCGACTTCTTCATCGTGCTGGGCAAGATGCCCGCCATGGACGCCCGGCCGGACGCGCCGGGCGATAATCAGGGCTTTGCCGTGTTCGCCCATGTGGTCGAAGGGCTGGACGTGGTGAAAACCATTCTGGCCGCGCCTAAGTCCGCGACAGCGGGCGAGGGCGTGATGAAGGGGCAGATGCTCGAAGCGCCGGTCAAGATCCTGACGGCGCGTCGGCTGCCGTAAGGCCATTCTGATCGATGATCCGCGTTACCGCCATGTCGGCGGTGACGTTGCCGACGGTGCGGAAGATGTCGGGTACGGTCTCCACCGCCAGCAACAGCGGCAGCGCCTCCACCGGCACACCCATGGCAAGGCAGATGGGGCCAGTGGTGGTAAAGAAGCTGACCTGGCCGGGCAGGCCCACCGAGGCGAGGCTAATGATCGCGGCGACCGCCACGCCCATCGCCAATTGCACTGGTCCCAGCATGACCCCGTTCATCGCCGCCACATAGAGGGCGACACCCAGATTGGCGGGCGGGCTGGTGATGCGGAACAGCGATATGGCGAGCGGCAGGACGATGTTGCGCGTGGTCGGGCGGACGTCCAGCGGTCCGTCGCTTGCCTGGATCATGGCAGGCAGCGAGGCGATCGAGCTTTGTGTCGAGAAGGCGATGGCCTGGGCCGGGAAGGCGGCGCGGGCGAAGCGGCCGGGCGCGATTCGGCCGAGCAACGCCACCAGCGGATAGACGAGCAGGGTAACGACCAGGCAGATCAGCACGATGAAGCCGATATAGTGAAGCAGCGCGCCCGCGGTGGCGAGGCCCGACCGTGCGCCCGCCACAAGCGCCAGCGCGAACACACCGATGGGAGCAAGCCACAACACCCATTGCACCACGACAAGCAGCGCATCGGTCAGCGCGTCGAACAGGCCGGTCAACTGCGCGCGACGCGCGTCGGCGATGCGGGTAACGGCAAAGCCGAAGATGAGCGCGAACAGCACGACGGCGACGACCTCGCCCTCGGCGGCCGCCTTGATCGGATTGGCGGGGATGAAGCCCAGCAGCCAGTCTGCCGACGGCCGCACGCCGGGCACCTCCGCCGCGCCCTGCGCCCCCGTCAACATGCCGACCGCGCCCGAAGGCACAGGCCAGAGCTGCAGCAGCAACGGCCCAACGAGCGCAGCGACAGTGGAGGAGGCGACCAGCAGCAGGGCGAACAGGCCAATGGCGCGCCCGGCCATGCCATTGGTGCGCGCCGTTGTCGCCGCTTGCGCGATGCCGGTCACGAGCAGCGCAAAGATGAGGGGAATAAGCGGCATCTGCAGCCCGTTAAGCCATGCCTTGCCGACAGGCTGTGCGATGGACAGCAGCGGTACGTCCCACCCCTGACCCCATTCGGCCAGGGCGATGCCACCCGCTAGGCCCAAAACTAGCGCGACAAGGATGCGAACGGTCAAGGACATGGACGAACGCTCCCTTTTCAGCCGCAAGACGGACCAGAGGGGATTATGCCGCCATCGCCAGGCGCAGGACAGGGAAAATCCTGCGTCCGGCGGACGGTTGGCTTAATCCTCGAAGCTGCGGGGCGCGGGCGCTATTATGGTCATATTGCCTGCGCCGATTTCGGTCACTTCGAGCGCGCGTTCGGCAACGCCCGATCGCGAGAAGCGGAATGCGCCGTCGATGCCGGAAAAGCCGCCTGCGTCGCGCAGGCGCGCGGCGGGGAAGGCGCTGCCCGGCTTCCAGTCCTGCGCGATTCGCACCGTCAGCAGCACGGCGTCATAGCCAAGCGAGGACAGGCGGAAAGGCGCGCTGCCGTAGCGGGCGCGATATTTGGTGGCGAGCTGGCGATAGAGGCTGTCGGAAACACTGGCGAACCAGGCGCCGCGCAGCACGGGGCTCGCCGACAGCGAGCCTTCGGTATTCCATAATTCGGTGCCGAGCAGTCGCGCCGTCGCGCCGCCATTTTTGCGCACGATCGGCGCGATCTGCAGCGCGACGCGGCCGCTATCGGCGATCAGCAGCGCATCATAGCTGGAGGAAGCCTGCAATTTCTTGACCGCCGCCGTCATCGACGCGGGGCTGCGGTCGAAGGTCTGCATTGATACGACCGTGCCGCCCGCCTGCTCCACCGCGCGCAACAGGGCATTGCCCGCCCGCTCGCCATAGGTGCCGCGCGGGATCAGCGCGCCGAACTGGCTCAGCCCCTTTTGCCGGGCGAAACCGACGACGCGCTCGATCGACTGATTGGGGTTGTAACCCATGATATAGACGCCGCTGCCCGCAACGCCGCTGTCGTTGGAGAAGCTGATCACCGGCACATTGGCGCGCGCCGCGATCGGCCCGATCACGCGGGCATCGTCGGCCAGCAAGGGGCCAAGGATCAGGCGGTTGCCATCGGCCAGCGCCTTGTTGACTGCTGCTGCTGCGCCGAGCGCAGTGTCATAGGTGGTGATGCGGACCTTGTCGGTCTTGGTATCCATCAGCGCCAGCGTGGTGGCGTTGGCGATCGACTGGCCGACGCCCGCATTGGTGCCGGTCATCGGCACCAGCAGCGCGACGCGATGGCGCAGCGTGTCGGTGGGCAGGCCTTCGGTCACCGTCGGGCCGGACGGTTGGGCCGGGCCGGTGGGCGTGGTCGGCGCCGGTCCCTTGGGGACGATCGACTGACAGGCGGCGAGCATCAGGGCGCTCGCGGCGAAAGCCAGCCGTGCGCCGCGTTTGAGGGAAGCGAACAAGTCCGCTTGCCGGGAGGCATCCGTCTCTGTCATCTGGCGTCCTTATGGAAACTCAATCATCGGGTCTTGAACCTGGGCTTTATATCGTCGCGGGGCCGATCGGCAACCTTGGTGACCTTACCCCCCGCGCGGCGGAGGTGTTGCGGCTGGCCGACGTTGTCGCGGTCGAGGATACGCGGGTCAGCGCGCGGCTGCTCCGCCATGCAGGCTCTGATCGGCCGATGCTGCCTTATCATGACCATAGCGGCGGAAATGTGCGCCAGCGGCTGATCGAGCGGATGGCGGGCGAATCGGTGGCCCTGTTGTCGGATGCGGGCACGCCGCTGATTTCCGATCCGGGCTACAAGCTGGTGCGCGACGCGCGGGCGGCGGGGCGCATGATCACGACGCTGCCGGGGCCGAGCGCGGCGATCGCGGCGCTGACGCTGTCGGGGCTGCCGACCGATCGGTTCCTGTTCATGGGTTTCCTGCCGAGCAAGGCCAAGGCGCGCGGCGATGCGCTGGATGAAGTGGCGGGATTGCGGGCGACTCTGGTCTTCTACGAAAGCGGGCCGCGCCTGTCGGAAAGTCTGTCGGCGATGGCGGCGCATCTGGGCGACCGGGAGGCAGCGGTCAGCCGGGAGATCAGCAAGACGTTCGAGGAAACGGCGTGCGGGACGCTGAGCGAACTGTCCGCCCGCTATACCGATGCCGCGCCCAAGGGCGAGATCGTGGTGACGGTCGGCCCGCCGGGCGAAGCGCTGCCCGCCACCGCCGAGGATGCCGATGCCGCGCTGCGCGAGGCGCTGACCCGGTTGTCGGTGTCGAAGGCGGCGGGCGAGGTGGCCAAGAAACTGGGGCTGGACCGGCGCACGCTTTATGACCGGGCGACGGAATTGAAGGGGTGAAGCGCGAAGGCGCCGAGCGCCGCGGCCGTCAGGCGGAGCGGATCGCCGCCTGGTGGCTGCGGCTCAAAGGCTGGCAGATCGTCGGGCGACGGATGCGGACGGCGGCGGGCGAGGTCGATCTGGTCGCGCGCAAGGGCACAATGCTGGCCTTTGTCGAGGTGAAGGCGCGCGGCACGGCGGCGGAACTGGACCTGGCGATCGACGAACGGCGGTTGCGCCGGGTCGCGGCGGCGGCGGAAATATTGTGGCATGAGCTGGGCAAAGCGGGGGACGATATGCGAATCGACGTCATCCTCCTTGCGCCGGGCCGCGCGCCACGCCATCTGGCGAATGTCTGGCATGGGGGGTGATTTGTCCTTCCATACACCCCTTCGTCACCCTGAACTTGTTTCAGGGTCCATTGGCTCTGCGGCTGCGGATATACGCGGCGGTAGGACGAATGGATGCTGAAACAAGTTCAGCATGACGAGTCATTATATGAGGATGACCCCAATGACGCAGCTCAACCCCCTGACCGTCGCGGTGCAGATGGACCCGATGGAGGGTATCAAGATCGCGGGCGATTCGACGTTCCACATCATGCTGGCGGGGCAGGCGCGCGGGCATCGGCTTTACCATTATCTCGCCCATGACCTAACGTTCCGCGACGGCCGGGTGCTGGCCAAGGCGCGGCCGGTGCATGTGCAGAAAGTGGATGGCGATCATTTCGCCTATGGGCCGGAAGAGATGATCGACCTTGGCCGCGATGTCGATGTCGTGCTGATGCGGCAAGACCCGCCGTTCGACCTGTCCTACATCACCGCCACCCATTTGTTGGAGCGGGTGCAGGATGAGACGCTGGTGGTCAACGACCCCGCCAGCGTTCGCAATGCGCCCGAAAAATTGTTCGTGCTGGATTATGCGCGCTTCATGCCGCCGACGATGATCACCCGCGACCTCGCCGAAGTGCGATCTTTCCTCGCCGAACATGGTGAGATCGTGGTCAAGCCGCTCTATGGCAATGGCGGCGTGGCGGTGTTTCATGTCGGCAAAAATGGCGCAAACCTCTCCTCGCTCGTGGAACTCTTCAACGCCTCATGGGTCGAGCCTTTCATGGTTCAGGCATTCATCCCCGGCGTCGCGGAGGGCGACAAGCGCATCGTGCTGGTCGATGGCGAAGTCGCCGGCGCGGTCAACCGGATTCCGGGCGCGGGTGAAATCCGCTCCAACCTGGCGGTCGGCGGCTCTGCGGCCAAGACGGTGCTGACCGACAAGGAGCGCGAAATCTGCGCGGCGATGGGACCGGAACTCAAGCGTCGCGGGCTGTTGTTCGTGGGTATCGACGTGATCGGCGGCGAATGGCTGACTGAAATCAACGTGACCTCGCCGACGGGCATCGTCTCGATCGAAGCGTTCGACGGGACCGACACCGGCGGGCTGATCTGGGACGCGATCGACGCCCGACTCGCAGCGCGCGTGGCGGCTTGACGATTGTTTGTGACCTTTCGCCCGTTCGGGCTGAGCGTGTCGAAGCCCTGTCCTTTCTTTCAAGAAGTGCGGTCCTTCGACAAGCTCAGGGCGAACGGAGGTTAGGTGGGCGGTTGGTTGCGGACGTCAGCGGCCTGGTGGGCTGTGAGCAAATTACATGACTGACTGGGTGCTGCGCCTGATCGACGCGGGCGGCTATTGGGGCATTTTCCTGCTGATGGTGCTGGAAAATGTCTTTCCGCCGATCCCGTCCGAACTGATCATGGGCATTGGCGGCATTCGTGTCGGCCAGGGGCGGATGGACATGGGCTGGCTCCTGCTGGCCGGGACGATCGGCACCACGATCGGCAATTATTTCTGGTATATGATCGGCCATGTGCTGGGCTTTGCCCGGTTGAAGCCGCTGGTCGATCGCTATGGCCGTTGGGCGACGCTGGAGTGGCGCGATGTCGAGGCGCTGGATCGCCTGTTCGGCAAATATGGTCAGATCGTCGTGTTCGTGTTCCGCTTCATGCCCGCGCTGCGGACGATGATCTCGCTGCCTGCCGGGCTGTTTCGGATGGGGCATATCCGCTTCCTGCTGTGGACCACCGGCGGGGCGCTGATCTGGAACATCATCCTGGCTTATGCTGGCTTCGTACTGGGCAAGAATTTCAGCGAGATCGACAAATATATCGGCCCGGCCGCGACAATCTGCGTCGTTGGGGCGGTAATCCTCTATCTGTGGCGTCTAGCAACATGGAAGCCCAAGGTGCCTGCTTGCGAGGAGCGATAGCCACTGCGCTTCGTTCGTCGGTCAGGTGCCTAAACCCGGCTGACTATCGGAGTTTGTTTTGATGTTGATGAAAACCGCGACACTATTGGGCGCTATGTTTCTGGCGATCGCGCCCGCCGCTGTCTTGGCCCAGCCGAGCGCGCAGTCCGGCAGCCATGCGACGCGGAAAAACGATGATCGCGGAACGCAGAAACAGGGGAGCACAAACCGGGATGACCGTCGCGCCCCCGTCGCTGGCCGGAACGACAAGGCGCCGTCGGCGGCTCAGAGCCGCCATGGCAATTGGGACAGCAAATGGGGCAGCCGCCCGTCCGATCCGCCGCGCAGCTGGGGCAATCGCAGCAACTGGTATCAGCATGTGCGCGCCTGCCAGCAGCGCTATCGCAGCTATAATTCGCGTACCGACCAATATTTCGTGCGTCGGGGCGTGAGCCGCACCTGCACGCTCTGACGCCGCTTCACGCCCGCGGATGGGCGTTACGATAGACGTCCATCAAATGTGCTGCATCGACCTGGGTATAGACCTGGGTCGATGACAGGCTGGCATGGCCGAGTAGTTCCTGCAAACTGCGCAGGTCTGCGCCGCGCCCCAGCAAATGCGTCGCGAAACTGTGGCGCAGCGCATGGGGTGTGGTGTGGTCCGACAGGCCCAGCCGACCGCGTGCGCCCTGCACGGCGCGGCGGATCAGCGCAGGCGAGAGCGGCCCGCCGCGCGCACCCCGGAACAGCGCTTCGTCTCGGGTCATGGGGAAGGGGCATTGCTCGACATAGGCTTCGATCGCTTGGCGCACTTGCGGCAGGAGCGGGACTTGCCGGGTCTTGTTGCGCTTGCCGGTGACGCGCAGCGTATCGGCGAGCGGCAGCGCGGCGCCGGTCAGCCCCATGGCTTCGCCTATGCGCAGGCCCGCGCCATAAAGCAGCAGCAGCACCGCCCAGTCGCGCGCGCCGATCCAGGGCAGGCGCGCGGTTTCGGCAATGTCCTGCGCCAGCGCGACGGCTTCGTCGGGCGAGATGGGGCGTGGCAGGCCGCGCTTGGCCCGTGGCCCCTTGAGCAGGGGCACGCGGGCATCCTCGCCGCCGGTAAAGCGCAGAAAAGCGCGCACGGCGGAGAGTTCGCGCGCCGCCGACAGATTGCCGATCCCGTCCATTCGCCGCACCGTCAGAAAGGCGCGCAGGTCCGCCTGGTCGATCCGCGCCAGACTGGCGGGGGTCACCGCCGCGCCATGATGGCCCTCCAGAAAGGCGACCAGCCGCTCCGCCGTCGCGACATAGGCGCGCACCGTATGCGTCGACCGGCGGCGGTCGAGCGCGAGATGGTGACGCCAGCGGTCTATGATGTCGGGGGAGGGCATGGGCGGAAGGATAGGGCAGGTTGGGGGAAATGGGAAATGCGGGATCGGCATTCGGTACGCCACTAAAATCCTCCCCTGGAAGGGGAGGTGGCTGGCCGCAGGCCAGACGGAGGGGTGTCACCCTCACGATGGGGCGACACCCCTCCACCGGCTTCGCCGGTCCCCCTCCCCTTCCAGGGCAGGGCTATCGCATATGACCAAGCATTGAGAGAAGGAATGCATCGTTCCAGCCCGCCCGTTTGATTTTGCCTTTGATTGATCCCTTGTCCGGG
>Ga0156326_170_pt1 | contig 30895 bp, 25 predicted proteins | sample RifCSPlowO2_12_FD_107974 | JGI IMG/M metagenome (GOLD analysis project Ga0156326, IMG submission 107974) | Sphingomonadales bacterium RIFCSPLOWO2_12_FULL_63_15 | reverse complement strand
GGAAAGCGCCGCCCAGCACTGACAGGATCGACGCATAAAAGCCGAGCAGCGGCATCATGATGATGACGGCCAGCGTGCGGGGCAAGACCAATGCTTCCATCGGCGATACGCCGATGGTCCGCATCGCGTCGATTTCCTCGGTCAGCTTCATCGTGCCCAATTGCGCGGCAAAGGCCGAGCCGGAGCGGCCCGCGACCATGATCGCGGTCATCAGCACGCCCAGTTCCCGGAAGGTCAGGCGACCGACCAGGTTGATGGTCAGCATCTCCATGCCGAACTGGCGCAACTGTACCGATCCCTGCTGGGCGATGACGATGCCGATCAAGAAACTCATCAGGCCGATGATGCCCAGCGCGGACACGCCCACCACCTCGAAACGCTGCACCACTGCATTGACGCGGAAGCGGCTGGGATGGCGGATCAGGCTCCAGGCAGCGACCAGTGTCGCGCCGAAAAAGCCCAGCAGTCCCAACATGGTCGACCCGGCGGTGCTGACCGCCTCGCCGATCTGGCCGACGACGCGGCGCAGGGCCGGAACGCTGTCTGGGTGGATCGACACCGGATCGTCGAGCGCGCCGACCGTATCGATCAGCCGCTGCGCATCCGGGTGCGCGCCGCTGATCTGACTGCCCAGCCGCTTGGCGGTGCGATGCACCGTCCACGCGCCGATCGTGTCCATATGATCGACGTCGGACAGGTCGATCGTCCCGACCGGACCCTGTACGGCATCCAGCCGGTCGGGCAGGTCATGCAGCGATGCGATCGCCAGCGAACCGGACAGCCGCAGCACGCTGCCGCCGTCGCTTTGTTCTTCGGCCAGTGAAGCGGCTTTATTCATGCGATGGGATTAGTGGTCCAATATCGGTTGCACGGCAAGCCGAAACGGCCCATCCGCAAGTCCGAACGAAGGGCAGCGGCAAAAGTTTCGGATACGGCATGACGCATCGGTTGGCGATTTACGACATGGACCGCACGGTGACGTTCAGCGGCACCTATACCGGCTTCCTCATCCATGTGGCGCGGGCGATGGCCCCGTGGCGGCTGATCCTGCTGCCCTGCGTCGTGCTGCTGATGCTGGCCTATGTCCTCAAGCTGCTGTCGCGCCAGCGGCTCAAGGAACTTAATCAAGCGCTGATGATCGGGTTCCATGTGGAACGCGCCCGGTTGATGCCGCATGTCGAAAGCTATGCCGACAAGGTGCTGGCGACCAACCTGCGCGCCGGTGCCGTTGCACAGATCGCGCGCGACCGCGCCGATGGCTATCGCCTCGTTCTCGCCACCGCCTCCTACCGTCTTTATGTCGAGCCGATCGCCCGGCGGCTGGGTTTCGATGCAGTGATCGCGACCGACCATCTCTCGCAGGATCTGTGCTATGTCCGCGCCAAGATCGCGGGCGAAAATTGCTACGACACCGGCAAACTGCGGATGATCAAGGCGTGGATGGCGGCGCAGGCGATCGACCGGACCCAGACCCATATCCGCGCCTATTCCGACCATGTGTCGGACGCGCCGATGCTGGAATTTGCCGATGTCCCCATCGCCTCCAACCCCCACAAGCCGCTCGCCAAACTGGCAGCGGTGCGCGGCTGGACGCGGGTCGACTGGAATTAGAGATAGACATATGTTCGTTTCGAGCGAAGTCGAGAAACGCGCGAACCGAACCGATATGTCGGTCTAACGCATCGCCGACCGCGCCAGCGCGTCGCAGTCCGCATCGCTGGCACGCGGCACCTTGTCGCCGCCGATCGCATCGCCGATCATCTTGATGATGCCCTTGGCCGATCGCGCTTCCTTGGGCACCTGAATATCGGGCGCCTTGATCGTGCCGCGGATCGGCACCGTGCCTTTCAGCCGCAACAGGCTCCCCTGCTTGGGCTGCCCGCTCAGCGTTAGCATCAGCGTCTCGTCCGATAGGCGGATCGTGCCGGTGGCGCGCGTCTGTGCGCGGGATGTGTCGATCAGCACCGGGTTGGTCCGCGCGACCCCGCCCTTGACGTCGAACCGCGCGACCATGCAGCGCAGCACCGCCATCTTGTCCTTGTCGAGCGTCAACCCCTTGCCGACATCCTGCCCCATCAACGCCGCCGTGCGCGCCGGGATCGATCCGTCGCGTGCGACCAGCGCGATTGTGCCCGATGATTGCCCGACCGCCTGGCGGATGGTGCGCCCCGGTCCGTTCAGCGCGATGCGCCCGACCAGCCCGCCGTCGATCCGCGTTTCGGGAAAGAAGTCGAGCAGCCGCGCCGATCGCAGATCAAGCGCCAGATCGAGTCGCGGTCCGCCGTCACGCTGATCCACCGTCAACCGCCCGCCCAGCACGCCGCGCGTCAGGTCCATCCGCAACGGCTCGACCACCAGCCGACTGCGCTCCAGCGTCAACACGCCCTTGAGCGAACGGAACGGGCTGGACCCCGGCCATAACAGCCGGTCGGCCTGTATCTCCAACCGCCCATCGGTGCGCGCCATCTTGCGCAGGTAGATGGCGGTGTCGGGGATCAGCCGGTCGCCCAGCCGCACGCGCTTGGCCAATGCCTTGCGCCGGCCTTCGTCCGACGACAGGTCGTTGAAATCCAGTTGCGCCGCGCGGATCGCACCGTCGATCCGGGTACGGCCTTCGCGCTTGCGCACGGTGGCATGGCCCGCAATCTCGGACCGCCCGATCGTACCTTTGAGCGATTCGATGATCCAGTCCGGCCGCTCCCGCACAACCTGCGCCGTCAGTCGCACCGGCTGGGTGCCGGGCAACCCCGCTTCGATGATCGCGTCCAATACCCGCAGGTCGATCGCATGGCCCGTCACCTTGCCGCGCAAATGGCCGATGTCGAGCGGGCCATCCATGGTGCCATCGAACGTCATGCCCACGGCATCGCCTGCAATTTCTGCGCGAAATGGCCAGCGAGTCCCCGCCTTATGCCCCAATATCGGCGCGCCGCTGGCGGTGACCGTCACGGGATAGCCGCGCACATCGCCCTTGCCCGACAGGCGCAGCCCCTTGCCATCGACGGCCAGCGCCGCGTCGAGCGACCGGCCGCGCTTGTCGTCGCGATAGGCGATGCGGCTGTCGCTGACGGTCAGGCTGCGCAGCGCGGGACGTCTGCCCTTGCGATCATCGCCACCGCCACGCTCGCCGCTCCAGCTTTCACGTCCATCGACCGCGCGATAGAAGTTCAGGTGCGCGCGGCGCAGGTCCAGCGTCTCGACCACCGGCCCGCCGGTCAGCAGCGCCAACGCCGAAAAGCCGACCCGCGCCTCGCCGATCCGGGCCAGATCGCCATCGCCCTTGGCCCAAGCAGGCTGGGGTACGCGCATATCGGTCAGGCGGACGACGGGATGGAAGGACAGGCTATCCTCGCGCGTCATCGTGCCGATCGTGACCGGCTTGCCGATCCGCGCCGACAGCCGCGCCTCGATCCGGTCCTTGAACATCCCCCAGGGGAAGGCCGCCAGCAGCAGTGTCGCAACGACCAGCAATGCCAGCAGCCCGGCGCCAATACCTATGGCCCATCGCGCTCCCCGCTTTGCGTTCACCGACACCACCCAAGTCCCCCATCATTGTGTCGCGCTCAACGCACGACTCGTCTTAGGGTTCAGCCGCGCACCGGCGAGATCAGCGGCTTGTCTGCGAAATGCGCCGTCAGATTGGCGAGCAGCATCTGCGCCATATGCGCTACCGCCTCATGCGTGGCCCCGCCGGTATGCGGGGTCAGCACGACATTGGGCACATCGGCCCAGCGCTTGGGATCGGTCGGTTCGGGATCATAAACATCGATCGCCGCGCCCCCTAATCGCCCGGATATGAGCGCCGCGATCAGCGCCGCCTCATCCACCAACTGCCCCCGCGCGACATTGACCAGCAACCCCTCCGGCCCCAGCGCATCCATGATATCGGCCGAAATCATGCCGCGATTGCTCTCATCCGCCCGCGCCGCGACCAGCAATATGTCGCTCTCGCGCGCCAGCGCGTCCAGGCTGACGGTGCGTGGCCAGGGGAGGGCAGGCTTCTCGCGCGGTCCCCACCAACGGACTTGCATCCGCATCGCCTGCGTCCGTTCCGCCACCGCAACGCCGATCGAGCCCATGCCTATGATACCGAGCTTCGCCCCGCCCATCGACCGGGTCCGCGTCTTGGCCGCCATCGTCCATTGGCCGCTCCGCACATGCCGGTCGCCGCCTACGATCCAGCGTCGATGCGCGATCATCAGGCCGATCGCATGGTCGGCCACATCCTGCGCATTGGCGTCACCGGCATGAGTCACTGCAATGCCGCGCTCCCGCGCCAGCGCCAGGTCCACCCCGTCATAGCCGACAGTGAAGCAGGCGATCAGCGACAGGCGCGGCATTGCCTCGACCAGCGCCCGCTCCAGCACGAACTCGCCTGCCCAAATCACCGCGTCCACCCGCGCCAGCGCGGCCGCGTCGGGTTCTTCCCACAGCGCCATGACGTCATAATCCTGCGCCAGCAGCGGCACGACCGGGGCCAGCAAAGCCTGACCCACCAAAAGAATAGGTCGTGTCATCGCCTCACCCGATCGCCCGCAGCGCTTGCGCAAAGTCCGCGATCAGGTCGTCGGCATCCTCGCAGCCGATCGAGATACGCACCATATTATCGCCAATCCCCAACGCCGCCTTGCGTGCGGCCGGCACCGACAAATGCGTCATCGCGGCGGGATGGCTCGCCAGCGTCTCGGTCCCGCCCAGGCTGACCGCCAGCTTGGCGATCTTGAGCGCATCGAGAAAGGCAAACGCCTCCGCCTCGCCACCCTTCAGATAGAGCGAGAAGGTCGATCCTGCCCCGGTGCAATGCCGCGCGTAAATGTCGCGCTGCCGCTCGGTTTCGGGAAAGCCCAGATAGACGATCTTCTCCACCTGCGGCTGGTCGCGCAGCCAGGCGCACACCTTCGCCGCATTCTCGCCCGCCCGGCTCATCCGCAATTCCAGCGTCTCCAGACTGCGCATCAGCATCCACGCCGAATGCGGGTCTAAAATCGTACCGATCGTATTGCGCATCAACCGGATGGTGGTGATCAGCGCGCTGGACCCCAGCACCCCGCCCGCGACCAGGTCGCTATGCCCGCCAGCATATTTGGTCAGGCTATAGATCACCAGATCCGCGCCATGGGCCAACGGCTTCAACCATAACGGCCCCAAAAATGTATTGTCGATTGCGATCGGCGGCACATGGTCTTCGCCTTCGAACAGGGAGTTGCGCCGCGCAACCACCGCTTCGATGTCGACCAGCACATTGGTCGGATTGGCCGGGCTCTCCAGATAGATCATCGCCACCCGGCCCAGCCCCTTGGCCTTCTCGATCACCGCGCCAATCTCGTCGGCGCTCGCGCCAGCCGGGAAATCGAGCCACTGCACGCCGAACTTGCCCAATATCCGCCCGATCAACGATTCGGTCGCGGCATAGAGCGGCGCGCTATGGACGATCACGTCGCCCGGCTGCACCATCGCCAGCAAAGTGGTGGCGATCGCCGACATGCCGCTGGAAAAGAGCAACGCATCCTCGGCTTCTTCCCACACCGACAACCGATCCTCGGCAATTTCCTGATTGGGACCATTGAAGCGCGAATAAACGAGCCCTTCGGACCCGCCCGGACGGATGCCCGTCACCCCCTCGAAATGCCGCTTGCCCGCTGCCGCGCTTTCGAACGCGAAGGTGGAGGTCAGGAAGATCGGCGGCTTCAACGACCCTTCGGACAGGGTCGGGTCATAGCCATGCCCCATCATCAGCGTCGCGGGCTTCAGCTTGCGCCCGTCAATTTCCATGATCGGCGGCTTGGGACGGCGGCGGTTGGACTCGACACCCGTCAGATCGGCTTCGGTTTCGCCAGACATATCGTTGATCTCCTGCATGATGCGGCATCTGCTGCGCCGCTCTTGGTGGCGGGATGGTAACGCAGGGACAGGTCGGACGGCCAGAGGGGAGAGACATAAAATTTTACCGACGTGGACTTAAATTACGCGGCCGCGCCGTGCAGATCATCGGCGAATATCCATGCGGGGAGCCGCGGAGCGCGCGCACGGTCGGCTATGCCCTCCGCGTCTCTGCGTCTCCGCGCGAACCCTTCTTCCCGCCCATGTCGTGACAGGCTGGGGCCGACTCCCTACATCCACCCCATGGATGCCCTCCCCCCCGTGCTGGAAGACTGGTTCGCCGCCCGCAGCTGGGCGCCACGTTCGCACCAGCGCGCCATGCTCGCCGCCGCGCGCCGGGGCGATCATGCGCTGCTCGTCGCCCCGACCGGGGCGGGCAAGACGCTGGCGGGTTTCCTGCCGACCCTGGCCGACCTGATCGACCACCCGACCGACCGGCTCCACACCCTCTATGTCTCGCCGCTCAAAGCGCTGGCGGTAGACGTCCGCCGCAATCTGCTGACCCCGATTGAGGAGATGGCGCTCCCCATCCGCGTCGAAACCCGCACCGGCGACACGCCCTCGGACCGCAAGGCGCGCCAGCGCGTCAAGCCGCCCCACATCCTCCTCACGACCCCCGAATCGCTCTCGCTGCTGCTCAGCTATCCCGACGCGGCGCTGATGTTCGCCGACCTGCAAACCGTCATCGTCGATGAAGTCCACGCCTTCGCCACGCAGAAACGCGGTGATCTGCTCAGCCTGTCGATGGCGAGGCTGCAGACGATCAACCCCGCCCTGCGCCGCGTCGCTTTGTCCGCCACCGTGGCGGACGTCGACGCCTATCGCGCCTGGCTCGCGCCCGATGGCGATATCGACACGGTCGCCGCCGTGTTGGGGGAGGCGGGCGCGGAGCCGAACGTCACCATCCTCATCCCCGAAGGCCGCGTCCCCTGGTCGGGCCATTCGGGCAAATATGCCGCGCATCAGGTCATGGCCGAAATCGCCGCGCATCAAACCACGCTCGTCTTTTGCAACACGCGCGGCCTTGCCGAACTCATCTTTCAGGAGCTTTGGTCGGCGAACGACGCCAACCTGCCGATCGCCATCCACCATGGTAGCTTGTCCATCGAAGCCCGGCGCAAGGTCGAAAGCGCGATGGCCGATGGCAAACTCCGCGCGTTGGTCGCCACCGCCTCGCTCGACCTTGGCGTCGATTGGGGCAATGTCGATTGCGTCATCCAGATGGGCGCACCCAAAGGCTCGTCGCGCCTGCTCCAGCGCATCGGCCGCGCCAACCATCGGCTCGATCAGGCCAGCGAGGCGATCCTCATCCCCGGCAACCGCTTCGAATATCTCGAAGCCCGCGCCGCGCTGGATGCCGTCGAGGCAGGCGAGCGCGACGCCGATGATTTCCGCGTCGGCAGCCTCGATGTGCTGGCCCAACATATCATGGGCCTCGCCTGCGCCGGCCCCTTCCACGAAGCCGCGATGCTCGCCGAAATCCAGTCGGCCACCCCCTATAGCGCGCTGACGCCCGACGCTTTCGCCTCCGTCCTCCATTTCATCGAAGGCGGCGGTTACGCCCTGCGTGCCTATGACCGGTTCAAGCGGCTGGCCCAGTATGGGGACGGCATATGGCGCGTCGCCCATCCCCGCTTCATTCAGCAACATCGCCTCAACGCCGGGATCATCGTCGATCAACCCGCGCTTGCTGTTCGCTTCGCCAATGGTCGCAAACTCGGCACGGTGGAGGAGGGCTTTGCCGCCCAGCTTACGGCCGGCGACAGTTTCTTTTTCTCCGGCATGGCGCTCGAAGTGGTGAAGATGGACACGACCGACTTGGTCGTCCGCGCCACCTCCAAACAGGCGCGCATCCCCAGTTGGGGCGGCAGCCGCATGGCCATGTCCACGCGCCTCGCCGACCGGGTCCGCGCTTTCCTCGCCAGTCCCGATCAATGGCATCGCTTCCCGTCCGACGTGCGCGAATGGCTGGACATGCAGAAACTCCGCTCGGTCCTGCCGCAACCGGGCCAGCTGTTGATCGAGACCTTCCCGCATGAAGGCCGCCACTATCTTATCTGCTACAGTTTCGAAGGCTGGAACGCGCACCAGTCGCTCGGCATGTTGCTCACCCGCCGGATGGAGAGCCAGGGCCTCATGCCCTTGGGCTTCGTTGCCAACGACTATGCGCTGGCCGTCTATGGCCTCAAGCCCGTCACCGACCCGCACAGCCTCTTCTCTGCCGACATACTCGACCATGAATTTGTCGATTGGGTCGAACAGTCCAGCCTGCTCAAACGCGCCTTTCGCGACGTCGCGGTCATCTCCGGCCTGATCGAGCGTCAGCATCCCGGCAAGCGCAAGACCGGGCGGCAGGTCACTTTCTCCACCGACCTCATCTACGACGTGCTGCGCAAATATCAGCCCGACCATCTGCTTATCAAGGCAGCCTGGGCCGACGCCCGCGCGCGGATGACCGATGTCGGGCGGCTGGGCGACCTGATCGACCGGGCGGCGACCACGATGCTGCATGTCACGCTCGACCGGGTCAGCCCGCTCGCTGTGCCGGTCCTCATCCTCATCGGCCGCGAGCAGGTCGCGCAAAGCGCTGCCGAGGATGCGTTGCTGATCGAAGCCGAAGCACTGGTGACGTTGGCGATGCGCGCCGATTGAGCATTGCTGCGGCAATGATCGAAAATCCCACTATCTGAAAGCTAGATAAGCCGTTTCTCTTGCGGACCTTACGGGTCCATCCATCGTTTCCCAGTCCGAGGGGTGTCGATCGTCACGATCGACAAAACAACAGAGGAACCTGATCATGTCGAATTCACCGATTTCGGCCGCGCCCTTGCGCGGCCTGACCCTGGCTGCCGTCAGCCTGTCCGCGCTTGTCGGCGCACAGGCCCTGGCCCAGACCAGCACGCAGGTCGCTCCGCGCATGGCAACCGTCACCTTGCCCGCCGATGCCGGGCAGACCATGACCGTCCCGGCCGAAGCCGCGCCCGCGACCGTCCCCAACCTGACGCGCGACAATGGCGCGCCGATCGGTGCCAACCGCAACAGCAAGACCGCAGGCGACCTTGGCCCGGTGCTGCTCGAAGACACCACGCTGATTGAAAAGCTCGCCCGCTTCGACCGCGAACGCATCCCTGAGCGCGTCGTCCACGCGCGCGGCACCGGCGCGCATGGCGTCTTCCGCGCCACCGCCGACATGAGCGACCTGACTCGCGCCTCGCTCTTCACGGCGAGCAAGGAAACCCCGGTCTTCGTGCGCTTCTCCAGCGTCATCCACCCATCGGGCAGCCCCGAAGGCCTGCGCGATCCGCGGGGCTTTGCCACCAAATTCTACACCGATCAGGGCAATTGGGATTTGGTTGGCAACAACCTGCCGGTCTTCTTCATCCGCGACGCCATGCAATTCCCGGACATGGTGCATAGCCTCAAGCCCTCGCCGGTGACGAACAAGCAAGACCCCAACCGCTATTTCGACTTCTTCTCGAATACGCCCGAATCCACCAACATGTTGACCCAGCTTTATTCGAACCTGGGCACGCCATCCTCCTACCGCACCATGGACGGCAATGGCGTCCACGCCTTCAAGCTGGTGAATGCGCAGGGCAAGGTCACCTTCGCCAAGTTCCGCTGGATCAGCCGCCAGGGCGTCAAGAATCTGACCGGGAAGGATGCGGGCGCGGCCCAGTTCAACTTCCTGACTGACGATCTCTATCGTGAAGTGGGCAAGGGCAATTTCCCGACCTGGGATCTGATGGTGCAGACCATGACCCCCGAACAATTTGCAGGCCTCGACTATAATCCGTTCGACGATACCAAGGAATGGCTCGACGTGCCCTTCCGCAAGATCGGCGAGATGACGCTCAACAAGATGCCGGCCAATTATTTCGAATTCACCGAACAGTCGGCCTTTGCGCCGTCCAACATGGTGCCCGGTATCGAAGCCTCGCCCGACCGTATGCTCCAGGGCCGCCTGTTCAGCTATGCCGACACGCAGCGCTATCGCGTCGGCGCGAACGTCCTGCAACTGCCGGTCAACAAGCCGCTGGCGCCGGTGGTCAATAATTCGCAGGACGGCGTGATGGACGCGACCGGCTCGACCTCGAACGTCAATTATTTCCCGGCGATGGTGCAGAAGCAGGCAGCGGCCGAATTTGGCCAGTCGACCTACGAAATCAACGCGACGGTCGATACCAAGCCGATCGAAAAGACCAATAATTTCGCGCAGGCTGGCATTTTCTATCGCGCACTGTCGGCCAAGGACAAGGCCGACCTGATCGCCAACCTCGCGGGCGATTTGGGCCAGGTCACCTCCGACCGCACTCGCACGATGATGGTCAGCTATTTCTACCAGGCCGACAAGGATTACGGCACCCGCATCGCCAAGGCGGTCAACGTGCCCATGGCGGAAGTGACCAAGGCGGTCTCCGAATATGAAGCCGCCTACCCGCAACAACGCCTGACCGTGCGTTAAGGCGCAACAAGAACACCGTTTGCCCTGAGCCTGTCGAAGGGCCTTTCCTTCCTTTCTTATGCGAAGAAGGGAGGGGCTTCGACAGGCTCAGCCCGAACGGATCATTTACACAATAAGGCTGACTAGCGATGCTCTCCCTCCTCCTGGCCACAGCGCTGGCCGCCGCAACCCCCGCGCCCGACGCACTCCCCCCCCCCGAACGCCGCCAGCAACTCTTGTTCGACGCCGCCCGACTCGGCCGCACCGACATGATCGAACCCCTCGTCAAGGCAGGCGTCGACCTCAACGCCCCGGACGCCCGCGGCTTCACCCCGCTGATCCTCGCGGCCTATAATGGTCAGGCGGAAACGCTCGACGCGCTGATTGCCGCCGGTGCCGACGCCTGCAAGCCCGACCAATCGCAGGGTAACACCGCGCAAATGGGGGTCGCCTTCAAGGGCAATGACGTGATCGCCGCGCGGCTGCTGACCGCAGGCTGCGACGTCAACGCCCGCAATAAGGCGGGGCAAACCGCGCTGATGATGGCGGCGCTCTTTGGCCGCAGCGCCCAGGTCGCCATGCTGGTGAAAGCCGGTGCCGACCCAGCGCTGGCCGATGCCTCCGGCCGCACCGCCAAAGCGGTCGCCCAAGGCCAGGGCAATGACGCGATGGTCAGACAGCTCGAAGCCAGGCCATAACCGCTCCGGAGCGGACATAGCGTACAAAGCCTGTTCCACGTGAAACAGAAGATGGCGCTATTTCAGCATCTTCCGACCAACCAAAGCAGACATGGGCCGGCACCGGACGGGGAGGCGAACCACCCCCGTCCAATGTCATTTTCGCAAACCAATGTCCGCTTCGCTGTCCGCTTTAGACGTCCAGATTGGCGACGTTCAGCGCATTATCCTGAATGAACTCGCGCCGCGGCTCGACGACTTCGCCCATCAGGCGGCTGAAAATCTCGTCGGCAATATCCGCCTGCTCGACCTCGACCCGCAGCATCGACCGGTTGTCGGGGTCCAGCGTGGTTTCCCACAGCTGCTCGGCATTCATCTCGCCCAGCCCCTTATAGCGCTGGATCGCCAGCCCCTTGCGCCCGGCCGCCAAAATCGCCTCCAGCAATTCGCTTGGCCGCGTCACCAGCGTCATGCCCTTGGCAGGCGCGGCGGGCAGGTCATCGTCGCCGGCTTCCTCTGCCGCCATCGCCGCTTTGGCCGTCACCAGCCGGGCAGGGGTCAGATAGCTTTGCGATTCTTCGCTCGCCAATGTGTGCAACTTGCGCGCCTCGGCCGACCCGACGAAACCATGTTCGATGACATGATGATCGGTCACGCCGCGCCACAGCCGTTCGAAATGGAAACCGCCTTCTTCGGCGATTCGGCCGGTCCATTTACCCTCGGCATCCTGCGCGCCCATCCAGGCGACCGCAGCGGCCAGGCGGGTTGCCTGCTCGTCCTGCGACAATTCGGGGTCGAGCGCCCCGGTCAGGCTCAGCGCTTCGATGATCGCCGGGTCATAACGGCGGGGGACGTAACGCATCACCGCGCGCATCCGCCGGGCATGATCGACCAGGCTCTTGAGGTCATTGCCGGTCCGCGTGCCGGCCGGTCCCTCCAGCACCATCGATTCGACACCATTATCGACCAGATATTGCTCCAGCGCTGTGTCGTTCTTCAGATAGAGTTCGCTGCGGCCGCGCGTCGCCTTATAGAGCGGCGGCTGGGCGATATAGAGATGCCCGCCTTCGATGATCTGCGGCATCTGGCGATAGAAGAAGGTCAAAAGCAGCGTGCGGATATGCGCGCCATCGACGTCCGCGTCGGTCATGATGACGATCTTGTGGTAGCGGAGCTTTTCCAGGTTGAAATCGTCGCGAATGCCCGTGCCCATCGCCTGGATGAGCGTGCCGACCTCCTTGGATGACAGCATCTTGTCGAACCGCGCGCGCTCGACGTTCAGGATCTTGCCCTTCAGCGGCAGGATCGCCTGATTATGCCGGTTGCGGCCTTGCTTTGCCGAACCGCCAGCCGAATCACCCTCGACCAGGAACAGTTCAGACTTGGCCGGATCGCGTTCCTGGCAGTCGGCCAGCTTGCCGGGCAGGCTGGCGATATCCAGCACACCCTTGCGCCGCGTCAGCTCGCGCGCCTTCTTGGCGGCCTCGCGTGCGGCGGCGGCGTCGATCACCTTCTGGATGATCATCTTGCCATGCGCCGGATTTTCTTCCAGCCACTCGGCCATCTTGTCGGCCATCAGGCTTTCGAGCGGCTGGCGCACTTCGGAAGAGACCAGCTTGTCCTTGGTCTGCGACGAGAATTTGGGATCGGGCAATTTGACCGAGACGATCGCGGTCAGCCCTTCGCGCATATCCTCACCAGTCAGGCTCACCTTCTCCTTCTTCAACATGCCCGACTTTTCGGCATAATTGTTGAGGGTGCGGGTCAGCGCAGCGCGGAACGCCGCCAAATGGGTGCCGCCGTCGCGCTGCGGGATATTATTGGTGAAGCACAGCACATTTTCATAATAGCTGTCGTTCCATTCCAGCGCGACTTCGATGGTCACATTGTCGCGCGTGCCCGAAATGGCGATCGGCTCCGGCATCATCGCCGATTTGTTGCGATCGAGATAGCTGACGAAGGCCGCGATGCCGCCTTCATAATAAAGTTCGACCGTCTTGCTTTCCTCATGCCGCGCATCCGTCAGGAACAGGCGCACGCCGCTGTTGAGGAACGCCAGCTCGCGATAGCGATGCTCCAGCTTGTCGAAGTCATAGTCGGTGACATTCTTGAACGTGTCGGTTGAGAACATGAAGGTGACCTTCGTGCCCTTCTGCCCCGGCGCGGCCGGACCCAGCACCTTGAGCGGCGCTTCGGCATCGCCATGGCGGAACCGCATCCAATGTTCCTGGCCGTCGCGCCAGATGTTCAGCTCCAGCCAGTCGGACAGCGCGTTCACCACGGACACGCCCACGCCATGCAGGCCGCCCGATACCTTATAAGCATTGTCGTCCGACGTATTTTCAAACTTACCCCCGGCGTGCAGCTGGGTCATGATGACCTCGGCCGCCGACACGCCTTCTTCGGTATGGATGCCGGTCGGGATGCCACGACCATTGTCCATCACGCTGACGGAGCCATCGGGGTTCAGCGTGATGTCGATCCGGTCGCAATGCCCGGCCAGCGCTTCGTCGATCGCATTGTCGCTGACCTCGAACACCATATGGTGCAGGCCGCTGCCATCATCGGTATCGCCGATATACATGCCCGGCCGCTTGCGGACTGCGTCCAGACCTTTCAGCACCTTGATGCTGTCGGCGCCATATTCGTTGCTGTTCGGGGAGTTTACGGGTTCTTCGCTCATAGCCCAGCCTATAGGGAAAGGCGGGCTGAAACTAAAGCGAAACATGGCCCCTTCCCCCCACCAGCCTGCCGGTCTATCCCGTCTCCATGGTCCGAACCCTTGCCCTCCTCCTGACGCTCGCCGCTTGCTCCGACAGCCGCGAGGTGCTGGACGAATTGCCCAACAGCTCACTCGCCGATGCGCCGCGCTCGGCGGTCTCCGAAACCCGCATGGATACGCCATCCGCCCGGCCCGTGACGATCGGCGAAGACGGACCTCGGCTTGATGCCTGCGGTGGTCTTGGCCAGGTGAGCCGCAGCGGGGCAGGGGGGCTGCCGCTGCTCGCCGCGCCGTTTGCCGATGCCAAGGTGATCGCGCAACTGCCCGAAGGCCAGCGCGCCTATATCTGCACCCGCAGCCTCGACCAGAAATGGCTGGGCGTCGTCGTCCAGCCCGCACCCGCGCAAGAGGGCGAACCGGCAGGCGATTGCGGCGTGTCGTCACCCGTGGACCGCAAACAACCCTATGACGGCCCCTGCGTCAGCGGCTGGCTCGCCAGCCCCTATATGCGGCTGATCGGCGGATAAAAGGCCGGAGCTGCACCAACCTCCGTTCGCTTCGAGCGAAGTCGAGAAGCACTACGCACCGCCTTCTATCTCACTCACTCGACGCCGGTAAACACCAGCTTCTGCACCCGCCGCCCGGTATTCACCTCGGTCGTATAGATATTGCCTTCGCTATCGGTATCGATGCTGTGCAGCCAGGTGAACTGTCCCGCCTGCCGCCCGATCCGCCCGACCGCCCCCAGCACTTCATGCGTCTTGCGCAGCAAAATCCACACCCGCCCGTTCATCATGTCGGCGACATAGAGATAGGTCTGCTCCGGGTCGGGCGAAAAGGCGATGTCGGTCACCGTATGCGTGCCCCCGGTTTCCGGGGCGATGGCGAGATCGCGGACGAAAGTCAGCGCCCCGTCCTTGCCGCGCTTGAACAATTGCGCCCGGTTGTTGTTGCGGTCGCACACATAGACATGCCCATCCTTCGTCGGCACCACGCAATGCACGATGTCGCCAAAGATATCGGCTTTGGAATTGGCCACCTTGCTGGGATCGACCGCATGGCTCTGGTCGAACGTCCCTTGGCGGGTCGGCGCGATCGGCGGCTTACCATAGGCGCCCCAGCGCCCCTTATAGCCATTGGTCTTCGCGTCGAAGCCGATCACCCGGCGGTTCACATAGCCGTCCGACACCAGCACCATGCCATCGACCTGATGCACGTCGGATGGATTGCCCAGCCGGTCGGTCGAATCATTGCCCTTGGTCTCGCCCCGCTTGCCAAAGGCGCGCAGGAAATTGCCGTCCGCGCTGTAGTTCAGCACGACATGATCGTCCTTGCCATTGCCGCCGAACCAGACCGTATTGGCCTGATCGACGAATATGCCATGCAGGCTGGCGGGCCACTGGCTGACCCCATCGACCGTGGGCGCGCTCGCCGCACCACCCCAGCCGCCCATATAAGCGCCATTCTTGGCGAACCGCACGACCGGCGGCGCAGGCTTGCAGCAGACCGCGATCGGCGGCGTTTGCGCCAATCCCGTGTCCGTGCCGGTCAGCGAATGGGGCCGATGCACGACCCAGACCATATCGTCCGGCCCCACCGCCACGCCGCTTACCTGCCCCAGCAACAGGTCGTCCGGCATCGTCGGCCAGGCGGCATCCACCTTGAAACGCGGCATTTTGGTTCCAGCCGGTGCAATCTGCTCGAACGCCAGCGGCGACAGCGCGGGCGGCGAGGGCGCGGCGGCACCCAGCATCAAAAGAAGGGCGCAGGCAAGGACGGGGCGCATGGGGTCAGGCTCCTGGGATCAACGGGTTGGCGGGATCATGCCCATCTGATCCGACAGGTCAACGGCGCAGGCAGGTTCGCAGCAACTGGCCTTTCCCATCAGGGCCATTGCGCGGTAAATGGCATGGCATTGCTCCCCAAATGGAACGCTAGGCCATGTCCACTTCGCATCTTCGCCCGCCCTCGCTGTTGCGCCTGCTCGGTGCCTGGCGCGCGCTCGATAGCGCCCAGCCCGCCTATCGCCAGCTTGCGCAGGCCTTGCGGATGCTGGTGCTGGACGGCCGGATCGGCCTCAACGTCCGTTTGCCGGGCGAGCGGGAATTGGCCGCCGCGCTCGGCCTCAGCCGCACCACCATCGCCGCCGCCTTCGACCGGCTGCGCGACGAAGGCTATCTCGAAAGCCGCCAGGGGTCAGGCAGCGTCACCCGCCTCCCGCCCGGCGACGCGCCCGCACCGTCCGTGGACGACGATGGCACCACGGGCGGCAACCTCCTGAACTGGACCCATGCCGCGCTCCCCGCCGCGCCCGGCGTCGCGCGCGCCTATGCCGCCGCGCTCGACGCGCTGCCCGCGCATCTGGGCGACCTTGGCTATGATCCGCTCGGCCTTCCCCTGCTGCGCCGGGCGATCGCCGCTGATTATGAACGGCGCGGTTGCCCGACCAGCCCGGACCAGATCATCGTCACCAACGGCGCGCAGCAGGGTTTTTCGCTGCTGCTCCACTGGCTCGCTGGGCCGGGCGATCGCGTCGTCATCGATCATCCGACCTATCATAATGCAATCCAGGCGTTGCAGCGCGCCCATGTCGTGCCGGTCCCCGTGGGCCTCCCCACCCAGGGCTGGGACATCGACGCGATGGACGCGGCCTTCCGCCAGACGGCGCCGCGCTTCGCCTATATCATCGCCGATTTCCACAACCCCACCGGGCGCAGCATGGACCCGGCCACCCGCCGCGCGCTGGTCGCGGTCGCCGCGCGCAGCCACACCCCACTGGTGATCGACGAGACGATGGCAGCGATGGGCCTTGATTTCACGGCCCCGCCGCCGGTCGCGCTGCACGATCCGTCGGGGCGGCAGGTCATCACCATGGGTTCGGCCAGCAAAATCTATTGGGGGGGACTGCGCACCGGCTGGATTCGCGCCGACCCGCAGACGATCGCCGCGCTCGCCCGCCTGCGCACGACGACCGACATGGCCAGTCCCGTGCTGGAACAGCTCGCCGTCGCGCATCTGCTGGATACAGGCGAGGGGCTTGGCACTCGCGCCGCGATGCTGCGCGACCGGCGCGACCATCTGCTCGGCCTGATCGACCGGCATCTGCCCCATTGGCGGGTCGAAGCGCCTGCGGGCGGCCTGTCGCTCTGGGCGCAACTCCCCCGCGCCGAAGCCACCGCACTCGCGGCGCTGGCCGAAAATCTCGGCGTGCGTGTCGCGCCGGGACCGCGCTTTGGCGTCAGCGGCGCGTTCGAACGCTTCCTGCGGCTGCCCTTCACTTTGTCCGAAGAGCAACTCGCCACCGGCGTCGAACGCCTCGCCGAAGCCGACGCCCGCCTCCACGCCCGCCTGCCCAGAAGCCGCGATTCGCTCGCGCTCGCGCTGGAAGCGGACCGATTGATCTGAGGGGGTAACGAGTAGATGCCCCTTCTCCCCGGCGGGGAGAAGGATACGCAGCCTTGGTGCCGCAGGCACCTAGGCGAAGTTGGATGAGGGGGCTCGACGCTGCCACTTGTCTGCCACCAAAAAAGGCCGCGCAGGTCACCCCGCGCGGCCTCTTAATTCGCTCTGACCTTAAAGCCTTATGCCTTCTTCGCCGCCTGATAGCGGGCGATGGCTTCCAGCGTGATCTGCTTGGCGTCTTCCGCGCCGCCCCAGGTACCGATGCGGACCCACTTGGTCTTTTCCAAGTCCTTATAGTGGGTGAAGAAATGCTCGATCTGCTCCATCACGATGCCGGGCAGGTCGTCCTTCTCGCTGATGTCGGCATAATAAGGGAAGGTCTTGTTGTCGGGCACGCACACCAGCTTCTCGTCGCCGCCGGCTTCGTCTTCCAGGTTCAGCACCGCGATCGGGCGCGCGCGCACGACCGATCCGGGGACGAAGGGCGAGCGCGCGATGACGAGCGCGTCGAGCGGATCGCCATCGGGCGACAGCGTGTGCGGCACGAAGCCATAATTGGCGGGGTAGCGCATCGGCGTATGCAAAATGCGGTCCACGAACAGCGCGCCCGACGCCTTGTCGAATTCATATTTCACCGGCTCGCCGCCGACCGGCACTTCGATGATGACGTTCAGGCTGTTTGGCGGATCGTCGCCCACCGGGATCAGTTCGATATTCATGGAAACGCCTTTTGCTACGATGATGCGCTACGGGTGATTATGTTCTCGGCTTGAGCAGTCGGTCGAGACTGCCTTCACCCTCTCCTGTCTTTTCGAGGCGCGGATAGCGCAGCCCGCCCGAATAATCGAGTGACAATGTGCGGTAATATTTATCCTGCTTTAGGATGATCTGGATCGGCTGCTTGGCCTTGATTGCCGCCTTCCACACATCGCTGGAAAATTCGTCGCCATTGACCGCCACGATCTTGGCACCGATCACCAGCCCCGCCTTGAACGCTGCGCTGTCCCAGATGACGGCGCTGATATCGCCGTCATTCTTGACGATCGCGCCCAGGCCAAAGCTCTGGTCGACCATCTTGTTCGCGCCCTCGGCGGCCTTGGTGATGGCGTTCGGTTCGTCGCCATAGACCAGCTTATAGCCGCCCAGGATGAAGCCGCCCTTGGGCGTTTCCTTGGTCGGGCTGTCGACATAGGTGCGGAAGAAACCGGCCCAATCATAGGGCGCGATGCCGTTAAGCGTGTCGATCACCTCCTGGCGATTATAGACGAGCTGGCCCCAATCGCCCGGCTTCACGCCGAAAAAGGCCTTGGCGAAATCGTCCAGCCCCTTGGTGCCGCGCGTCGCCTTCGAAATGATCGCATCGGCCTCCAGCCAGATCATCAGCCCTTCATTATAATAATCCTCCGACCGCTGCCAACTGGCCCAACCCTTGGGCCGCCGCGCGGAGATGATCGGATCATGGGTGGTATCTTCCATCGGCCGCCACTGCCGCCCGACATTGGTATCGAGCTTGGCCGCGATCTGGGCATAGGCGTCCAGCGTTTCCTGCTTGGTGAACATCCCCGACCGGGCACCCAGCACATAGCCCCAGAACTGCGTCTGCCCTTCATAGACCCACAGCAGATTATCCTGCATCGGCGTGCGGAAATCCGGCGTCCACAGCAAATCTGGGCGGCGGAACTTGCCGTCCCAGCTATGGGTGAATTCATGCGGCAACAGGTTGCGGTCCAGCAGCGCCTCGCCCGACTCCCATTTCTTGAAATAGCCCGGCTCGACCTGATTTTCCGAGGAGCGATGATGCTCCAGGCCAATGCCGCCCATCTCGTCGGTCAGCGCCAGCAGGAAATCATAATGGTCGAAATGATAGCTGCCGAACAGCGCGCCCGCTTCATCGACCAGCTTCTTATGCTTGGCCATCTGTTCGGGCTTGTATTCCAGCTCGTCGGCATCGTCGGCGACGATGTTGAGCGTCACATTCTTGCCCAGGTCCACCGCCTTGAAATGGCGGCCCGCAAAGACCGGCGAATCCTGCAACGCTTCATAATCAATCGTCTCATAAGCGACGCGGTTGCCGCTCTTGGTGCCGCGCAGCGCGGTAGCCGCCTGCCAGCCCGCCGGATAGGTGACGGTCGCCTGCACCGGGATCTGCCGCGTATAATAGCCCGCCGGATAGAGCGAGACGCTTTCCCATTGGATGTTCAGCATCTTGGGCGTGATGACGACGCGGCCCTGATTGGGCTGGGTCGCGGACAGGAACTGGAATTGCGCCACCACTTCGCGCGCGCCCTGCGGCACGTCGATGATGAAGCCGAAGACGTTGAGCGGATCGCGCTTCCACGCCACCGGCTGGCCATTGGCGGTGATGGTCAGCCCCGTCAGCTTCTCGATCTGGCCGCGCGGCGCGTGATTGCCGGGCAGCCAGGCAGGCATCAGCAGCGTCATCGGCCCGCTGGCGGCAACCGGAATCGTTTCCTTCACGCGGAAGATGCGCTGGGTCGTGTCGCTGGCATCGACCTCCAATTTGATGGTGCCGCCGGGATAGGGCATGTCTTTTGGGGCAGGGGTCGCGTCATCGATCGGCAGGGCGGTCGGCTTGGACCGGATCGCCTCCTGCGCGAAAAGGGGGGTGACAATCGCGGTCGACAGGCCCGTTGTCAGGAAAAGGGCGGCAGCAAGGCTGCGGATCATGAACATCTCCGAAAATGCAGTTTGGGCCGGACGGCCCTCATGCCCGCACAATGGCGTCGCTACGCGGGCGCGTCCACCCCTTGATGCAGGCACATAAAAAGCGCGTTTCCTTGGGGGCCAATTGCGGTTAAAGGCCCATCCCCATGGCTAAAATCGAAACGCCGCGTCCGGTACGCGGCACGCAGGACATGCTGGGCGGCACCACGGAAGCGTTCCAGGAACGCTTCGCGCATGTGGTCGCGACCTTCGACCGGGTGCGCAAACTCTACGGATTCCAGCGCGTCGAAGTGCCGGTGTTCGAATCCACCGCCGTCTTCGCCCGCTCGCTGGGCGAAAGCACCGACGTCGTGTCGAAGGAAATGTACACGTTCGAGGATCGCGGCGGCGACAGCATCACCCTGCGCCCCGAATTTACCGCCGGGATCAGCCGCGCCTATATCACCGAGGGCTGGCAGCAATATGCGCCGCTCAAGGTGGCAACCCATGGCCCGCTATTCCGCTACGAACGCCCGCAAAAGGGCCGTTTCCGCCAGTTCCACCAGCTTGACGCTGAAATCATCGGCGCGGCCGAGCCAGGCGCGGACGTGGAATTGCTGGTCATGGCCGACCAGTTGCTCAAGGAACTGGGCATCGATGACGGCGTGACGCTGACGCTCAACACGCTGGGCGATGCGGCGAGCCGCGACGCCTGGCGCGCCGCGCTGATCGCGCATTTCGAGGCGCATCGCGACCAATTGTCGGAAGACAGCGTCGATCGTCTGCAGCGCAACCCGCTCCGCATCCTCGACAGCAAAGACCCGCGCGACCGCCCGGTCGCCGACAGCGCCCCCGACATCGACGCCTATCTGACCGACGAAGCGCGTGGCTTTTTCGACAAGGTGACGAGCGGCCTGGATGCCGCTGGCGTCGCATGGGAACGCAACGCGCGCCTCGTGCGCGGCCTCGATTATTATCGCCACACCGCGTTCGAATTCGTCACCGACCGGCTGGGCGCGCAGGGCACCGTGCTGGGCGGCGGTCGCTATGACGGCTTGGTCGAAAACCTAGGTGGTCCTGCCACGCCAGCCGTTGGCTGGGCAGCGGGCATCGAACGGCTGGCGATGCTGGTGGATGCGCCGGGGATTGAACGGCCGTCGATCGCGATCATTCCAAGGTCAGAAAGCTTGGAAGGCCGGGCTATCCGAGCAACAGCACTGCTACGTTCAGCAGGTTACGCTTGCTCCTTAGCCTTTAAAGGTAACCTGAAGCGAAGGGGAGAACTGGCGAACAAGGCAGGCGCTGTAGCCAAGCTGTTCATTGGCGAGCCGGACGGTGTTGGTTCACCGCTCGAATTTAGCTTTTATAACACGACGCTGAATAATCAGGAGCAGGACTCTTTCGTTAGAGATGCGCTGGAGGTTCTTGGCCCAGAGTTTGGTTGGCAGGTGGGTACGCAGGGCTGGTCCCGCTAATGCACATCTCGCCTGATCGCGCACCCCAAACCCCGTTCGCCCTGAGCCTGTCGAAGGGCTCGCCTGAGCGTAGCGAAGGCACTTCGCCTGCGGCTCAGCGAAGGGCTTCGACTTCGCTCAGCCCGAACGGATTTAGGGGCAACACTTAATGCATATATCCCCTGAACGCATCGCGCAGATTGAGGCGCGCCGGGATGAGGTGCAGGCGTCGATGACGCGCGCCGACCTTGCCCCCGATGCGTTCGTGCGCCTGTCGAAGGAATATGCCGAGATCGAGCCGGTCGCCCGCGCCGCGCATGAAGTGCGCCGCTTGCGGCAGGAACTGGCCGCGCTCGATTATATGGCGGGCGGGGTCGATGCCGATGCCGACCCGCTGATGCGCGAAATGGCGCAGGAGGAGATGCAGCTCCTCAAAAGCCAGCTGCCCCAGGCCGAACGCGCGCTGGCGCTGCAACTCCTGCCCCGCGATTCCGCCGATGCCCGCCCCGCCATGCTGGAAATCCGTGCCGGAACCGGCGGCGACGAAGCCGCGCTGTTCGCCGGCGACCTCTTCCGCATGTATCAGCGCTATGCCGATACGCAGGGCTGGAAGATGGAGCAGATGACGGCGAATGCGTCGGAAGCGGGCGGTTTCAAGGAAATCGTCGCCTCCATCACCGGCACCGGCGTCTTCGCGAAGCTCAAGTTCGAAAGCGGCGTCCACCGCGTCCAGCGCGTTCCCGTCACGGAAAGCGGCGGGCGCATCCACACCAGCGCCGCGACCGTCGCCGTCCTCCCCGAACCGGAGGAAGTCGACGTCCAGATCGCCGATGGCGACCTCAAGATCGACATCTACCGTGCGTCGGGCGCAGGCGGCCAGCACGTCAACACCACCGACTCCGCCGTCCGCATCACCCATTTACCCAGCGGCCTTGTGGTGATCCAGCAGGACGAACGATCCCAGCACAAGAATAAGGCCAAGGCGATGCAGGTGCTGCGCGCCCGCCTGTACGAAGCCGAACGGCAACGCACCCAGAGCGAACAGGCCGGCGCGCGCAAGGCGATGGTCGGGTCGGGTGACCGCTCCGAACGCATCCGCACCTATAATTTCCCGCAAGGCCGCGTCACCGACCACCGCATCAACCTGACGCTGCACCGCCTGCCCGAAATCCTCGAAGGACCGGGCCTTGCCGAAGTCATCGACGCGCTGATCGCCGAAGACGAAGCCGCGCGGCTGGCGCAGCTGGACGGGGTGGGGTGAGCATCGCGCCTGCGCTGCGCGAGGCCACAGCCCGTTTGAGCGCGACGAGCGACACAGCGCGGCTCGACGCCGAATTGCTGATGGCCCATGCGCTCGGCCTCTCGCGCGCCGACATGCTGCTGCGCCAGCGCGACCTGCCGGTCCCCGCCACTTTCGCCGCACTGCTCGACCGCCGCCTGAACGGCGAACCGATCGCCTATATCAGCGGCACGCGCGATTTCTGGACGATCAGCCTGACGGTCACGCCCGACGTGCTGATCCCGCGCCCCGACAGCGAGACGCTGATCGAAGCGGCGGTCGCGCATTTCGCGGGGCGCGCGCCTGCGTCCGTTCTCGACCTTGGTACCGGCTCCGGCGCGCTCCTGCTCGCGGCCCTGAGCGAATGGCCGACCGCGCAGGGCTTGGGGATCGATGCCTCGTCCCGCGCGCTTGCCGTCGCGCAGGGCAATGCCGCGCGGCTGGGCCTGGCGACGCGCGCGCAATTCCGCCTCGGTGATTGGGGGCAGGGGGTGGATGGCCCGTTCGACCTCCTCCTCATCAACCCGCCCTATATCGCCCGCGACGCGGCGCTCGCGGGCGATGTGCTGCGCGAACCGGGCAGCGCGCTGTTCGCGGGCGACGACGGCCTCGATGATTATCGCCGCATCGCCCCCGACCTGCCGCGCCTGATCGCGCCGGGCGGCATGGCCGCGATCGAGATCGGCCATGACCAGCGGCTTGCCGTTACGGCGCTGCTGGAGGGCGTCGGTCTTGGCGTGCGGCCGTTGCACGATCTGGCAGGGCTGGACCGCTGCCTGGTCGCCACCCGATGATTAACGATGATAAAGCCGAATTTGCTTGGTTTATCCCATGAAAGCCATTACATCGGGGTCAGGAACAGCACGCTCCGGCGACATGACCCTTTTAGGTCATTGATGGAAAAGCTGTTTTCTAGCTCCTTAAAGTCATGATGGCGCTGCTGCGCGGCACCTCTGGCATTGGACGGCATAAGCCAGATGATGGCCTATGTCCTGCGGAGCTATATCCGGCCCGATGAGCGGGTCGCGCTTGGGGATGGCGACGGAACAGTGTTTTCAGCCAAGGTTATGACAGCGAACACAAGGATCATATCTTGATCAACAACCGGCAGGCCGGTCGCCGCAATCGCGGCCGGAATAATAACGGACGTCCCAACACCAACAATCGTGGCGGGGGTGGCGACAGCGGCAACCGCATCGACAATCGCGCCCGTGGCAATGCGACCCAGCTTCTTGAAAAATACAAGAATATGGCGCGCGATGCTCAGATGTCGGGTGATCGGGTCAATGCCGAATATTATCTCCAATTTGCTGACCATTATTTCCGCGTCCTGGCCGACAATCGCGCCCGGCAGGAAGAACAGCAGCAGGGCCAGCCCCAGCGCCAGCGTCGCCCGGACGAGAATTTCGACGAGGATGGCGATGATTTCGAGGGCGTCGCCGACGGCGTCGACGAATTCCGCACCGACAATTCGTCCTACGACCGCACGCCGCGCGAGCAGCCCGGTTTCGATCGCGCCCCGCGTGAGCAGAATGACCGGAACGATCGCAATGACCGCAACGACCGGGCCCCGCGCGAACAGGGCGACCGGCCCCAGCGCGACTATGCCGATCGCGGACAACGCGACCAGGGCGACCGTCCGCAACGCGATCAGGCCGACCGCGCTCCCCGCGAATTCGGTGATCGTGCGCCGCGCGACCAGAATCGCCGCCAGGACGAACCGCGCGAGGATCGCAATGCCCGTCGCGACCGTCCGCGTCGCGATCGCCCTGTCGCCGCCGAATCGCAGGCCCCGGTAGAGCAGGCCGCGCCCGCGCCGCAGCCCGTCGTTGAACAGGCACCCGCGCCCCAGCCCGAAGCCGAAGCGCCGCGTCCCCGCCGTGGTCGCCCGCGCAAGGTCGTGCCCGAAGCCGAACAGGCAAATGAAAGCCTCGACCTGGCCGTCTTGCCGCCCGCAATCGGTCGCGCCGACAATGACGGTGAAGCCGAAGCGCCCAAGAAGCGCACCCGCCGCACCCGTCCCGCGACGGAAGCGGCCGAATAAAGCCGCACGTCGGTTCTACCGGATAGAAAAAAGGGGATGGCGCAACCGATGCACCATCCCCTTTTTCATGCCCGCTTTCCAAGCCCGTCGCGATCCGGCACAAGGCACCGGCGTTCCGACCGGAGAGATGCCGCCATGCCCCGCTTGTTCCTGCTTGCGCCCCTGCTCGCTCTCCTGCCCGCTGCCGCGCTGGCGCAGGACGCGACCGACCCGACCGCCGCTTCGGCGCAGGGGGACGTGGCCGTCACCATCTACAATAATAATCTCGCGCTGGTGCAGGATGTGCGCCAGCTTGCCATCCCCGCCGGGGTCAGCCGCATCGAATTTCCCGATGTGTCGGCGCAGATTCGCCCCGAAACCCTGGCCTTTGCCGCCGATGGCGCATCGATCGTCGAACAAAATTTCGACTTCGACCTGCTGTCCCCTGCCAAGCTGATGGAAAAGGCGATCGGCCGCACCGTCACCATCGTCCGCACCAATCCCGCCACCGGCGCGGAACAGCGCGAACAGGCCAAGGTGCTGAGCGTCCAGGGCGGCGTGGTACTGCAGATCGGCCAGCGGATCGAGATTTTGCGCGACGACGGCCTGCCGGTGCGCGTCATCTTCGACAAGGTGCCCGCCAATCTGCGCGCGCGCCCGACCCTGTCGGTAACGGTGGACAGCGCCCGCGCAGGCACCCGCGCGGCCTCGCTCCGCTATCTGACGCCGGGGCTTGGCTGGGCGGCGGACTATGTCGCGCTGTTCGATGCCAAGGCCGGGCGGATCGACGTGCAGGGCTGGGTCACGCTCACCAACACCAGCGGCACCAGCTATGACAATGCCCGCACCCTGCTGGTCGCGGGCAGCGTCGGCCAAAGCCAAGGCGGCTATCGCCCGCAACGTGCCGCCGCTATTCGCCGTGCCGGAACGGAAACCGCGCCGCGCGAGCAATTGGGCGATTTCTACCTCTACCCCATCGCCGCCCGCACCCGCATCTCCGACCGCCAGACCAAGCAAGTCAGTTTCCTCGACGTACAGGGCGTGCCCGCGCGCGCGGGCTATGCCTATCGCAACGGCTGGCTCGCCAGCAGCGAGGAACCGCAAAGCGTCCGCAGCGTCGTGCATTTCTCGACCGCACGGGCAGGCGGCCTTGGCGACGCGCTGCCCGCCGGCACCGTGCGCTTCTACATGAAGGATGCCGGCGGCGCGCCGCAGTTCATCGGCGAAAATCAGGTGGATCATACGCCGATGGGTAGCGACCTGGCGCTCGCCACCGGCGATGCCTTCGACGTGAAGGTCAAGCCCGTCGTGGAACAGCGCGAGCGTGTCTCCAACAGCAAATGGCGCAGCCATATGCGCTACGACCTCAGCAATGCGAAAGATCAGCCGGTCACCGTCGAACTGACCCAATCGGGCCTCGACTTCGCTTTTGACGATACCCGCATCGTCAGCGAAAGCCTGCCGTCGCAGCGGATCGACAGCAACAGCGCGCGGTGGCAGGTGACCGTGCCTGCCAACGGCACCACCAGCCTCACCGCCATTTTCGAAACCCGCTACTGACGGCCCGCGCATGCGCCGCTGGCTGATCCTGCTGCTGCTCGCGATGACGGGCGCGCCCGCGTCTGCGCAGACACTTATCGTCTCGCCCGGCGCGCAATCCCGCTCGGTCACCGTCTATCGTGATCCCCAACGCGGCGATGGGAGTATCAACGCCCGCTTCCCCACCGGCTTTGCGCTCGTCACCGAACATCGGCGCATCACCCTACCACCCGGCGATGCGACCATTCGCTTCGAGGGGGTGGCCGACGGCATGATCGCGGTCAGCGCGGCGGTGACTGGACTGCCCGGCGGCGTCATCCAGAAAAATCGCGACGCCCGGCTGCTGTCGCCCGCCAATCTGACGCTCGGCGCGCTGGGCAAGGCGGTGCATCTACGCCGCACCGATCCCGCGACCGGCAGAGTGGTAGAGCAGGACGCGATCATCCGCTCCACGCCCGACCAGGCGCTCGTCATCGAAAGCGCGGACGGGGTGGAGGCGTTGCGCTGTTCGGGCCTGCCCGAAACGCTGATCCATGACAGCGTGCCGTCCGACCTGTCCGTCACCCCCACCTTGTCGATCGATACACAGAGCGACCGGGCGACGCAGGCCGATGTCACGCTCACCTATCTCACCACCGGGTTCGATTGGGCAGCCGACTATGTCGCCCGAATCGCGCCGGACGGGCAAACGCTCGACCTGTTCGCCTGGCTGACGGTCGCCAACGGCAACAGCGTCGCCTTTCCCGACGCGCGCCTGCTGGCGATTGCGGGACGACTCAACCGCACATCGGATTATGACGCGCTCGGACGCGCGCCGGACGCCCCACCGCTTTACCTGAGTTGTTGGCCCGAACCGAGTTATGACGGGGAGGATGACGAGATGGGATATGGCATGGCTCCCCCGCCACCGCCGCCGCCTCCCCCGGCTATGATGGCGGCCCAGGAAATCATGGTGACGGGTCGCCGCGTCGCAACGCAGGAGGAACTGGGCGACCTCAAACTCTATCGTGTGCCGATGACGGTCGACCTGAACCCCAACGGCCAAAAGCAGGTCGCCCTCCTGCATCAACGCGCGATCGCCTTCACCACTGTTCATACCGCGCGGTTGTCGGCGCAGGGCGAGGCCAGCGAGGGCGGCCCGCTCACCCGCACGCTGCGCTTCACCAACCGGCGCGAAAGCGGGGCAGGGGTGCCGCTCCCGTCCGGCGGACTTTCGCTGTTCGCGATGCGCGGGGATGAATCGCTGTTGCTGGCGCAAGCGCGGATGCGTGACCAGGCGATCGGGGACAAGGTAGAGATCGCCGCAGGTCAAAGCCCGCACTTGCGCTACGAACGCTCCTTCGATGACAAAACGCAGCGATACGGTCTTCGGCTGATCAATAGCGGCACCGAACCGCTGGTCGCGGAAATCATCGTGCAGGATGACGAAGCCAACCGACTCGTCGGATCACGTCCGCGTCTCGTCCGTCGCGACGGGGCTTGGCTCTGGACGGCTACCGTACCGGCGCAGGGAACGGCCCAGCTCGACTATCGCCTGCGGACGCCCCGCTGACGATCAGGTCGCGGGCAAAGGGCGCGGCCGGTGATCCTCATCCAGCGCGACGAAGGTGAACAGGCCGCTGGTCAAATCGACCTGCTCCTGCTCCGCCCCGCGCGTCGCCACCACATCGATGCGGATGGCGAGCGACGTTCGCCCGCGTCGCTCCTCATGGGCATAGACCGACACGACATCGCCCAGCAGAATCGGCGTGATGAACTTCATGCTTTCGATCGCGACGGTCGCCACGGCCCCCTGCGCGATTCGATGCGCCACGATGCCGCCCGCAATATCCATCTGGCTCAGCACCCAGCCGCCGAAAATATGGCCATTGGCGTTGATGTCGGCGATGCGCGGCATGACGCGCAATACCACATCGTCGCGCTTGTCAGTCATCCAACGGCACCTCGTCCTTCAACCGGTCCATCACCTGCTCGTCATGGCCGGTGCCGTGCGACAGGAAGGCGAGCGCCATCAGGCCCGTGCCCAGCATGAAGGTCAGCCACACCCCCAATATGGTCGCGATGATCATATGGATCGGCATGGTTTCCGACCGATAATAGAGAAAGAGCAGCGCCAGCGCGGTGCAGGCCGCCCCGCCCAGCGCCATCCACGCCATGATGCGGCGAAACCGGGTCCAGGCCACGGCGGCGATCTGCGGATCATCGAGCGCTTGCTTGCGTGTCATCCCTTTTCTTTGGCCCGCGAAAGTGGGATCATCAAGCGCCTGAACCAAATTATAGGGCAGAAGGAGAGCAGCCATGACGATTGCAGCGATTTTGCGGGGCAAGGGGGGCGATGTCGTCCAGGTGCGGTCCACCGATACGGTGTTGTCCGCTGTCCAATTGCTCGCTGATCGGCGAATCGGCTGCGTGCCCGTGGTCGATGATGGCGAAGTGGTCGGCATCTTTTCCGAACGCGACCTTGTCTATCGCGTGGCGACCGATGGCGCCGCGGCGCTCGATCACCCGGTCGGCGACCTCATGACCTCGCCCGCCATCACCGTCGATGACAAGATGCCGGTGATCCATGGCCTCTCGCTCATGACCAAGCGGCGCATCCGCCATCTGCCGGTGGTGGTCGATGGCCAGTTGGTCGGCCTGATTTCGATCGGCGATCTGGTGAAATTCCGCATCGACAGCATCGAATCGGAAGCCAGCGCGCTCCGCGACTATATCCAGACGGCTTGAAAGAGGCGGCTGCCCCCTCGGTTCAGGCCGGTGCCTGGGCCGGGGGCGCGCGCCGCACCACCAGCGCGACCAGTTCCATCACCGTGGCGCGCGAACACAACATCAATGCTGCGAGGAACGCGACGCCGCCCGTCGGCACCAGGATTGCGAGTCGGATCGGCGCGGCCAGCGGCGGCAGCAGAAAATCAACCGCCATCACGACACCCGCCATCAACACCGAACAGCCCAGCGCCGGCGCGGCCGCGCGGACCAGATCGATGAGGCGCAACCCCATCGGCGCCCCCGCCAACCGCGCTGTGATCGCGGTCAGGATCGGAAAGGCAGCCAGCCACGCCCAGGCGAGGCCGATCGCGCCGAATTTGATCCCGATCAGAAAGGATACCGGCATCAGCACCGCACCGACCGCCGCGACTCGCGCCGTGGTGCCGGGCCTACCCAGCGCATTGCTCACCGGCGCGAACATCACCTGCACCGTCATGAACGGCATGGCGAGCGCGAGAATCGCCACGAAGGGCGCCATCTCCAGCCATTTCGCCCCGAATAATGTCTCGACCAGCGGCTCGGCCGTCACCGCCATGCCCAGATAGACCGGACAGGAAATCAGCAACAGCAACCGCACTGCCTTGCAGAAGGACCAGGCAACGCGCGACGGGTCTTTCTGCATCCGCGCATAAGCGGGGAAGGCGACATCGTTCAGCGGCGGGATGAATTTGCTGACGAAAATCTGCATCAGGAACAGCGCTTCGGCATAGAGGCCAAGCTGATGCGGCTCCAGCACCCGCCCGCCGATGAAAATATCCGCCTGACTCTGCGCGATCCAGAACAGCTGGCCACCCAGCAGCGACGCCCCATAAGTCACCATCGCCCCGGTCCCGCGAAAATCGAAACTGGGAATCGGCCGGAAACCCGTCGCCAATATATAGCCCAGCCCCTTGATCCAGAAGCCCGCGATCGGGGCAAACACCAGCGTCCACACTCCCCAGTCGGACAGCGCTCCATAGAGCGCAACGGCCGCCGAGGCGAAGGCCGCGATCAGATTGACCAAGGCAGGCCGTTTGAAATCCAGCGCCCGTCCCATGATGGCTTCGGGAATCGAGATGAAGGGTGTGGATAGATAGAGCAGCGCCTGCACCCGCAGCAGGTCCGCGACCATCGGCTGGTCATAATAGTCCGCCGCGATCGGCGCGATCGCCAGTTGCAGCGCGGCCAGTGCGCCATTGAGCAGCAGCATGATGCCGAATGCCTGCCGCAACCGGTGCGGCGTCACCGAATCGGACTGGACCAGCGCGCTCACCAACCCATAGCCATTGAGGAAGGTCGCGAAGTTCAGGATCACCTGCGTCATCGCGAACAATCCATAATCGGCCGGATCGAGCAGGCGTATGACCGCCAGGGTCACGACCCAACTCATCATCTGCGAGACGATCTGGCTGCCGGAGCGCCAGAAGATCGCGCTTCTTATACGCGCGCCGAATCCCGCGTCATTCGCGTCGGCATCCTGCAAACTCATTCTCTTTGTCACCCTTGGCCATGGTCGCCGTCGAACCGGGTGTAGCCCTTAACCTGCAAAAATTTCTGAAACAAAAATGCAAAAAGCATTTGACGGGTCAGGCCTCCCCGCTTAGAGGCGTGTTCACCGGACGGGGCGCTGCCTTATGGAAGCGCTCTGGAAGGTTGCCACTATGGCGGGGCGCTGGTTCACCTGGACCGTAAGGATCAGGTGGGGTTTGCTGTCCGGTTTTTAGTTTGGCGGGTTCTTTGACATTGTTGGTTTAGATGAAGGGACATGTGGGCGGCGGCTCCGGTCTGCCACGGCTTTCAGGCGTGGTATGGTCGGTTAAATTTAGGCCGTTCCTTATTGGAGCTTTTCGAGCTTGCTCGGAGGGTTGTCTATATGTCTCAATATATATTCACTAGTTTATATATTGTGCAGGAATGGCTCCTGGAAATGAGCGGTATGTGTTGGCCCTATTCCGGCTGGCACGTATCGGACATCAAACTTGAGAGTTTGATCCTGGCTCAGAACGAACGCTGGCGGCATGCCTAATACATGCAAGTCGAACGATCCTTTCGGGGATAGTGGC
>Ga0156326_162_pt1 | contig 30958 bp, 30 predicted proteins | sample RifCSPlowO2_12_FD_107974 | JGI IMG/M metagenome (GOLD analysis project Ga0156326, IMG submission 107974) | Sphingomonadales bacterium RIFCSPLOWO2_12_FULL_63_15 | reverse complement strand
CTCAGAACCGTTCGTCCTGAGTAGCCCCTTCGACTGCCTGCCAAGGCAGGCGCTCAGGACAGGCATTGAGCGAAGTCGAAATGGCGTATCGAAGGATGTAAGCGCAGCCGACCCTTCGATACGGGTCTTCGATAAGCTCAGCCCCTACTCAGGGCGAACGGAGTGATGCGACTTAAAGTCATCATACTCTAAAATACTCTAAAACGGGAGAATCCGGGACGGCGGCAGTCCAATGCACCGCCCCGGACCCCCAGTCCTTGCCGCGGCAAGGATTGGCTGGTGGGGGCGAGCCGTTACGGCCCGCCCGAACCTTTAGCTTGGAATTAGATCAGAACTTCGCGACGACACCAGCCATCGGGCGGATCGAACGGAAATTGCCCATCGTGTCAGCCTGCACCCGGAAACGGATGTTGCTGCTCATGGCCGAGCTGCCCATGTCGGCGGGCGAGAGCTCCACGCCAGCGCCATAGGTGGTCCCATGGAAATCCTGGCTATCGGGGCCGAGCGCGTCGAAATTGACCCACTTGTAACCGACCTTGCCGAAGATCATGCTGTCCTTGCCGGCCTTCACACCGACACGGCCCGCGGCATTATATTCCCAGTCGATGTCGCCCGACACGCCCTTGGACGCGCCGCCTTCAACGCCAAGAACGATCGGCCCTGCAACATTATAATTCACGCCAGCGACGCCTTCGACCATGCGGCCCTTATAGCCGACGGGGGGAATGCCTTCCTTGCCGGTTTCGCTGTCGAAATTATGCACGCCGCCCATCACGCCGACATAGGGTTCGAGGCGACGGGTAGAACTGCCATCGTCTTGCGCCATCGCGACGGCGGGAATGAAGGACGCAGCGGCAGCCGCTGTGAAAAGCAGTGTCTTCATGGGGGTAACCCTTTTTCTATTGTTGAGGATAAGCAGCGGTGTGGACCCGCCGGGTCGGCGCGAGCGCTCCAAGCTGCTGCACCAGACACGACACAAAATGACCGGACCCGCCCGAAGGTTTCCTGAACGAACGATAAAAACCGGACGAATGACATTTATGTGACGGAAAAAACACGGTTTCTGTCGCCCAGATGAACGAAACACCCCTTATCTGAACGTCAGATAAACGCTGGACGGCGCACCCCATTTTCATTCACAACCAATTCAACCGGCCCGCGTTACGTCAGTGACAGATAAAGATGAGGAGAAAGGCGATGACGGGCATCCGACATCGGTTACTGGCTACGATGGGCCTGATTGGCGCGCTGGCATTGGGGGGCTGCGCCTATGATGACGGCTATGGCTATGGCGGCGTCAACGTCGGCACGGGCTATTATGGCGGTGGTGGCTATTATGGCGACGGCTATTATGGTCCCGCAGGCTATTATCAGCCCGGCGCCTTTGGCGGCTGGTACAATAATTATTATTATCCCGGTAACGGCTATTATGTCTACGACCGGGGCGGACGCCGTCACCGCTGGAACGATGGGCAGCGCCGCTATTGGGAAGGCCGCCGCGCCGAGCGCGGCGACAATCGCTGGCGTGACCGGGATCGCGACGGACGACCCGACCGGCGGCCCGATTGGCGCGGGCGCGATAATGACGGGCGCGGCGATGGTCGCTATACCCGTCCGCGGCCGCGGCCCGGCGTAGAGGGCGACCGTGGCCGGGGCCGCTGGCAGGGCAACAACGCCGTGCGCCCGACGCCGCAGGCCCGGCCGGATCGCCCGCAGGCGAGCCAGCCCCGTCCGCAGCGCAGCGTTGGCAATCGCCCCGCCCCCAGTATCCGCGCCGATCGACCGGCGCGCACCAACAGCCGTGGCCCAGCCATGCGGACACGCCCAGACTGATGCGGAGACAGATGAAGGCACTCTTACTGACACCCCTCCTGCTCGTCGCCGCCTGCGACGGGCGGGAGGAAAGCGCGATCGACAATCTCGCCAATGGCGCGAATGTGGCCCAGGTGGAAAACAGCTTCCGGGCCGAAGCGATGGCGGTGATGGAACCGCTCGATCCGCCAGCGCCGGGCACGCCGGGCGGCCTGCCGATCGACCCGGCCCCGCTTGCCGAAGGATCGATCGATCCCGACAGCGCGCAGGGCGCGGCGCAGGTCGTGCAGGGCTATTATGGCCTGCTGGAGGAAAAGCGGTTCGAAGATGCGCAGGCGCTGTGGAATCCGCGCGGCCAGATCGGGACGCAGGATGACGCGCATTTCGCGGCGCGTTTCCGGGGTTTCAGTGAAATTCACGCCAATGTCGGCGCGCCATCCGAGCCGGAAGGCGCGGCGGGCTCGCTCTATGTCATCGTGCCAGTCCAGCTTTATGGCCGGATCGCCGCGAACGGCAAACCCTTCTACGCCTTGCGCCAGGTGACCTTGCACCGCGTCAACGACGTGCCCGGATCGACCGCCGAACAGCGGCGCTGGCATATCGAACGGATCGGTGCCTATGCCCCGCCCATCCAGGCAGCGGATGCCAGCAATGCGATGGAAGCCATCTCCATGACCGACGGCATGGCGGGCAAGAGTAAAAAATAGGCACCATCCGCTTCGAGAAGGTCGAACGCCGCCCAAAAGCAGGCGGTTCGGCTTCCCGAAGCGGACGGTGATGGTCAGATCAGGCGACGGTCGCCTTGACGATCTTGCCCGGCGTGCGCGGCGGCTCGCCCTTGGGCAGCGCGTCGACATGTTCCATGCCCGACGTCACTTCGCCCCAGACGGTATATTGGCCGTCGAGGAAGGTCGCGTCGTCGAAGCAAATGAAGAACTGGCTGTTGGCGCTGTTCGGGTTGGACGAACGCGCCATCGAGCAAACGCCGCGGACGTGCGGCTGACGGCTGAATTCGGCCTTGATGTCGGGCAGCTTGGACCCGCCCATGCCGGTACCGGTCGGATCGCCGCCCTGCGCCATGAAACCCGCGATGACGCGGTGGAATACGACGCCATCGTAAAAGCCGTCCTTGGCGAGCGTGGTGATGCGCTCGACATGGCCGGGGGCCAGGTCAGGACGCAGCTTGATGACGACGTCGCCGCCACTGTCGAGGGCGAGGGTAAGTGTTTCTTCGGCCATGATGATCCTCTCTTGCCGGGGAAGGGGTAGTGGCCCCCATATAGAGGCTATCAAAGGGGATGGAAGATTGTTGTGGATAAGGCGTTCATTGCCGCCGCCCCATTGCAATTCCAGTGTGCATAGGCGAAAGCACCCCCATGTTACAGGAACCGGACAGTAGCGCGCGCCATGAGCGATCGCGGCGACAAGGCCAATGCCCGGCCCGATGAAGAACTGATCGACGCGACCGCGATCGATCAGGCCGAATCCCGTCATGACGAGGATGACCGGCTGAGACCCGAATATGTGACGGCCGTGCTGGACGCGGTGGAGGATGGCGATGCCGAGCGGGCGCGCGATCTCGTCTCGCCGCTGCACCCCGCCGACATTGCCGATCTGCTCGAACTCACGCCCGCCGACCGGCGCGGCGCGGTGGCGGCGGCGCTGGGCGATCTGGTCGGCGCGGAAGTGCTGTCCGAACTCAACGACTATGTCCGCGACGACCTGATCGGCGACCTTGCGCCGGAACAGGTGGCGGGATTCGCCGCCGAACTCGACACCGACGATGCCGTCGCGATGATCGAGGATATGGACGATGCCGACCAGCAGGCCGTCCTCGATGCCCTCGACCCCGAAGACCGCGCGGCGATCGAAAGCGCGCTGTCCTACCCGGAGGAATCCGCCGGGCGCCTGATGCAGCGCGATCTGGTCGCCGTGCCCGAACATATGACGGTCGGCCAGGTGATCGACTATCTGCGCGATCATGGCGACCTGACCGCCGATTTCTGGGAAATCTACGTCGTCGATGCGATGCACCGGCCGGTCGGCTATTGCCAGCTAAGCTGGATTCTCACCTGCCCCCGTTCGGTCGCGATGGCCGACCTGATGAAGCGCGAGCAAACGCTGATCCCGGTCGATATGGACCAGGAGGAAGTGGCGCTGCGCTTCCAGAAATATGCGCTGATCTCCGCCGCCGTGGTTGATGCAAGCGGGCGGCTGGTCGGCATGGTCACGGTCGATGACGTCGTCCACATCATTGCGGAAGAAGCGGGCGAGGATATTTTGCGCCTGTCGGGCGCGGGCGAAGGCGACATCAACGAACCGATCCTGATGACGGTGCGCGCGCGCCTGATCTGGCTGGTCGTGAACCTGGGCACCGCGATGCTGGCCGCGTCGGTCGTCGGCCTGTTCGAAGGAACGATCGAGCGCTTCGCGATGCTCGCCGCGCTGATGGGCATCGTGTCGGGCATGGGTGGCAATGCGGGGACGCAGACGCTGGCCGTGGTCGTGCGCGCGCTCGCCACCAACCAGCTCACCAGTTCCAACACCGCGCGGATGATCGGCCGCGAATTCCGCATCGCCGCCACCAATGGCGCGACGTTGGGCACGCTGATCGCGATCGGCTCCTATGTCATCTATGGGCGGCTCGACCTGTCGCTCGTGTTCGGCGCGGCGATCCTGACCAACAATATGGTCGCGGGGCTTGCCGGGGTTTTGGTGCCGGTCACGCTGGAGCGCAATAATGTCGATCCCGCCGTATCCTCCGCCGTGTTCGTGACGATGATGACCGATTCGCTCGGCTTTTTCACCTTCCTGGGGCTGGCCACGCTCTTCCTGCGTTGAAGCCGCGCTGGTCCGTCCCCAAATCGCGCCCATGCCGCTGCACATCACCAAGATCGCTTTTCGCAGCGAAAGCCCCGCCACCTTGCGCGCCTGGCTGGAAAGCCAGCCCGGCGAAGCGCGGATCACCACCCGCTATCTGCCCAAGCGGGTCGAGGAAATGGCGGGCGGATCGCTTTACTGGATTCACGCGCATATGATCGTCGGCCGCAGCCCGATCCTGGGCTTCGAGGAAACCGGGCAAGGTCGCCATTGGGTCCGGCTCGAACCCCGGCTGATCCCGGTGCGCGCCGCGCCCAAGCGCGCGCATCAGGGCTGGCGCTATCTGGAGGACAAGGACGCGCCGCCGGACCTGGCCGATGGCGAAGTCGATGCGCGCGACGCCATGCCCCCTGCCCTGCTGCACGAACTGGCGAGGCTCGGTCTGGTCTAAAGGGCATAAGCATTTGAAACGCTGGACTTCCTCTTGAAAAGAACATAGCAAGAACGCTATGGTTCAGATGTCCACTCGTCAGAAGCTCGAAATCCTCGCCGATGCCGCCAAATATGATGCGTCTTGCGCGTCGTCGGGCACATCGAAACGGGATTCGCGCGGCGGCAAGGGCATTGGCTCGACCGAAGGGATGGGCATTTGCCATGCCTATGCGCCCGATGGCCGCTGCATTTCGTTGCTCAAGATATTGCTGACCAACAGCTGCATCTTCGACTGCCATTATTGCATTAACCGCAAGTCGAGCGACGTGCGCCGCGCGCGCTTCACCGCCAAGGAAGTGGTGGACCTGACGCTCAGCTTCTACCGCCGCAATTATATCGAGGGGCTGTTCCTCTCCTCCGGCATCATCCGATCGTCCGACTATACGATGGAACAGATGGTCGAGGTGGCCCGGTCGCTGCGCGAGGATCATGATTTTCGCGGCTATATTCATTTGAAGACCATTCCCGATGCCGACCCCGGCCTGATGCGGCTGGCGGGGCTGCATGCCGACCGGCTGTCGATCAATGTCGAACTGCCGACCGAAAGCGGCCTCAAGCGGCTGGCGCCGGAAAAGGACGGCACCCGGATCGAAGCGGCGATGGGCCAGATGCGGACCGAGATGGAGGATAGCGGCGACGCGCGCCGCAAATATCGCCATGCCCCGCGCTTTGCGCCTGCGGGCCAGTCCACCCAGATGATCGTGGGGGCGGACGCCGCCGACGACCGGGCGATCATCACGCGGGCGAGCAGCCTGTATGACCGCCACCGGTTGCGCCGGGTCTATTACAGCGCTTTCTCGCCTATCCCTTCGCCCAGCGCCGTGCTGCCGCTCAAGCGCCCGCCGTTGATGCGCGAACATCGGCTCTACCAGTCCGACTGGATGATGCGTTTCTATGGCTATGACGCGAGCGAAGTGGCGGCGGCGACCGATGCAGCCACCGGCCACCTGCCGCTCGATATCGATCCCAAGCTCGCCTGGGCTCTCAACCATCGTGCCATCTTTCCGGTTGACGTCAATCGTGCCCCGCGCGAGGCGCTGCTGCGCGTGCCGGGCCTGGGGGTCAAGGCGGTCGACCGCATCCTCGCCAGCCGTCGCCATCGGCGCCTGCGGCTTGACGATGTTGCGCGGATGACGACCTCTATCAAGAAGCTGCGACCCTTTCTGGTGGCGGCGGATTGGCGCCCGGTGGCGCTCATTGACCGCGCCGATCTGCGCGCGCGCATGACGCCACCCGCCAGCCAGCTCGAACTCTTTGCCTGACCACGACTTTTCCGGTTGCTTCCGAGTCGCGATCGTGGAATTCTTCGGCTTTCCGTCATTCAGGGGGTCGGGTCTTGGCGACGATGTTCGACAATCAGGCAATGGGCCGCAGCGGCGGCTTTGCGAAGCGGATCAGCAGCCATCTGGCGGCGGCGCTGGTGGCATTCTGCCTGTTGCAGATATTCATCGTCGCGAAGATGGGCGGATCGCTCGTCCTGCACCTGGGTGTCATCGTCGCGATCGGCGGCTATGCCATTGCCGCGCGCGGACTGGAGCGGCGCTGGCAGATGCTCGACCACAGCAGCCTGTCGCGCAGCGGCCTGGCGCTCCGCTTCCGCCGCGACGTGGTGCAACTCTGGGCCGCCAGCCTGATCGGCGCGGCGCTATGGATTCCCGTCGCCATCATCTTTCGCGCCCTGTTCGGCTGAAGGCGTTCGGCTGAAGGCGGATCGGCGGGAGCCAATTGCCGTTCGCGTCGTTGTGATCCTTCGAACCAGGGAGGAACCAGCATGGCCGACATCACTATTTTCGATCGCCTGAAACAGGATCATGACGCGCATCGACAGCTTTTCGAGAAGATGGCCAAGGCGGAAAGCGACGACCAGCTCGAAAAATTGTTCGCGCAATTTGCCGTCGAAGTGACCGCCCACGCCGCCGCAGAGGAGGAAACGCTCTACGCCACCATGTTGTCCCGCCCGGACCTGCGCGAAGATGCGCAGCATAGCGTGTCCGAACATAAGGAAATCGACGATTATCTCGAAGAACTGGACGGGCTGAAATTCAACGGCGAAGCCTGGCGCAAGAAATTTGCCGAGATGAAGAAGCGCTACCTCCATCATATCGAGGAGGAAGAGGAAGAGATGTTCCCGACCGCCGCCAAGGATCTGACGGCGGACGAAGAGAAGAAGCTCGGCGCGCTGTTCGCCAAGCGCAAGCCCGCCGAACTGGAACGCGCCCAGGCAGAGGATTAAGCGAGACACCATGCACCGCGTCGCCCTGACCGCGCCCGATGATATGGACGGTTGGCGGTCGGCGGCGCGGCGGCTGGCGATGGCGGGCGTAGATGCGGCCGATGTGGTCTGGCAAGTGGGCGATGCGCCGGGCGACCTGTTCGGCGACGCCCCGCTCCCGCCCAAAGACACAAGCAGCGCTTTTTCCGTGCCGCGCAGCTTCGTCTCGCTGGCCGAGAGCGCGATCCTGCACAGCGATCCCAGCCGCTTCGCCTTTCTCTACGCGCTGCTGTGCCGCGTGCGCGCGCTGCCCGGCACGATGGAGGACAGCGCCGACCCCATGCTGGCGCGGGTGCAGGCGCTCGCCAAATCGGTGCGGCGCGACATTCACAAGATGCGCGCCTTCGTCCGCTTCCGCGAAATGGAGGATGGCGAGGGCCCGCGCTTCGTCGCCTGGTTCGAGCCGGACCATCATATCGTGCGCGCCAATGCCGGTTTCTTCATGCGCCGCTTCGCCACCATGCACTGGTCGATCCTGACGCCCGACATCAGCATCCATTGGGACGGCACGACCTTGCGCGAAGGCCCCGGCGCCAGCCGGGCCGACGCGCCGCAGGGCGACCCGGTCGAAGCGCTGTGGAAGGGCTATTATGCCGCCATCTTCAACCCGGCCCGGCTCAAGACCGGCGCGATGCTGTCGGAAATGCCCAAAAAATATTGGCGCAACCTGCCCGAAGCCGCGCTGATCCCCGACCTGATCCCCGGGGCGCAACAGCGCGAGGCGATGATGATCGCCACCGCCCCGACCCCGCCCAAAGGCGCGAGCAACAGCGCGATCGCCTGGAATGCCTTGCGCGCCGAAGCCATGGCCTGCACCCGCTGCCCGCTGCATCAGCATGCGACCCAGACGGTGTTCGGCGAAGGCCCGTTGGCCGCGCCGCTGATGTTCATCGGCGAACAGCCGGGCGATCAGGAGGATCTGGCCGGTCGTCCCTTTGTCGGCCCGGCCGGGCAATTGTTCGATGCGGCGCTGGCGCAGGCGGGCGTCGATCGCGCCCAGGCCTATGTCACCAACGCGGTCAAACATTTCAAATATGAACAGCGCGGCAAGCGCCGCATCCACCAGACCCCGGTGGCGGGCGAGGTGCAAGCCTGCCGCTGGTGGCTGGACCAGGAGCGCGCGATCCTGCGGCCGCGCATCATCGTCGCGCTGGGCGCGACCGCCGCGCGCGCGATGCTGGGCAAGGCAGTGACGATCAGCGGGACGCGCGGTGCCGCCATCCCGCTCGAAGACGGCGCGGAAGGTTGGGTGACGGTCCACCCCAGCTATTTGCTGCGCCTGCCCGACGAAAGCCGACGGGCAGAGGAACAGGCGCGCTTCATCGCCGACCTGGCGATGATCGGTGATCGGCTGCGCGCTCTGACCGCCGACTAAACCCTGTATTTTTGTGGGCCGCGCGCCTAAAGGCCTTGCGCGAACGCTTCCGTCCGACCCGCAACCTAGAAAGCCCCGCCATGACCGACTATCCCATCAAGCGCGCCCTCCTGTCCGTGTCGGACAAAGCGGGGCTCATCGAACTGGGACAGGCGCTGGGCAAGCATGGCGTCGAACTGGTCTCGACCGGCGGCACGGCCAAGGCGCTGCGCGACGCGGGCCTGACCGTCATGGATATTTCCGACCTGACCGGCTTTCCTGAAATGATGGACGGCCGCGTCAAGACGCTGCACCCCAAGGTGCATGGCGGCCTGCTCGCAGTGCGCAACAACCCGGCGCATGTCGCGTCGATGGACGAGCATGCCATCGGCGCGATCGACCTGGTCGTCGTCAACCTCTACCCCTTCGCCGCGACCGTGGCCAAGGGCGCCGCGCGCGACGAGATCATCGAGAATATCGACATTGGCGGCCCCTCAATGGTGCGTTCGGCGGCCAAGAATCATGAAAGCGTCGCGATCGTCACTGATCCTGCCGACTATGCCCGCCTGATCGCCGAAATGGACGAAAAGGGCGGCGCGACCAGCTATGATTTCCGCCGGATGTTGGCGGCCAAGGCCTATGCTGCAACCGCTGCCTATGACTCGATGATCGCCAGCTGGTTCGCCTTCGCCGACCAGGGCGTCACCTTCCCCGAAACGCTCGCGGTCGCCAGCACGCTTGGCACCACGCTGCGCTACGGCGAAAATCCGCACCAGTCGGCCGCCCTCTATCTGCCCACCAGCCCGTCGGCGAACGGCATTGCCCAGGCGACCCAGATCCAGGGCAAGGAACTGTCCTACAATAATTATAATGACGCCGATGCCGCGCTGGAGCTGGTCAGCGAATTTCGCGACGGCCCGCCGACCGTGGTCATCGTCAAGCATGCCAACCCCTGCGGCGTCGCCACCGGCGCGACCCTGATCGAAGCCTATGAGGCGGCGTTGGCTTGCGACAGCGTGTCGGCCTTTGGCGGCATCATCGCGGTCAACCGCCCGCTCGATGGCCCCACTGCCGAGGCGATCAGCGGCATCTTCACCGAAGTCGTCGCCGCGCCCGGTGCCGATGATGCGGCCCGCGCGATCTTTGCCAAGAAGAAGAATCTCCGCTTGCTGCTGACCGGCGACCTGCCCGATCCGGCGCGGACTGGCTTGCAAATCAAGAGCATAGCGGGCGGCCTGTTGGTGCAGAGCCGCGACAATGGCCAGGTGACGCGCGACGCGCTCAAGGTCGTGACCAAGCGCGAGCCCTCAGAACAGGAACTGGCCGACTGCTTGTTCGCCTGGACTGTCGCCAAGCATGTGAAGTCCAACGCCATCGTCTATGCCAAGGGCGGCAGCACTGCAGGCGTCGGCGCGGGCCAGATGAACCGTCTCGAATCCGCGCGCATCGCAGCATGGAAGGCGAAGGACGCGGCCGAAAAGGCAGGCTGGAGCGAACCGCGTACGATCGGCTCGGCCGTAGCCTCCGACGCCTTCTTCCCCTTCGCCGATGGCCTGCTGGCTGCGGTCGAAGCCGGGGCGACCGCGGTGATCCAGCCGGGCGGATCGATCCGCGACGACGAGGTCATCGCCGCCGCCGATGAAGCAGGCCTTGCCATGGTCTTCACCGGCATGCGCCACTTCCGGCATTAATCGTCAAAGAGGCCGGTGCGGCACGAACGGGCCAAGCCTGTTCACAAAGCTATGACACGGGTGCGAAGACAAAGCCTTCGCACCCGCAAAATAACGGTTTTCCGCCACTTTTTGTCAACTGGCCCCTTTTCAAAGGCTCCTGCGAGGCTTATTTACAGCGTGACCCTATTTCCACGCAGATGTGGGGCTGAAAAAAACAAAATGTTCGACAGGAGAATAGGATGAACAAGAAGATGCTGGTGGCATTCGCCGCCACTATGGCCCTTGCGCTGCCCACTATGGCGAGCGCCGGCAGCAATGATATGGATGTGATCGTCGACGGCCATGCGGGCACCGAAACCCGCTCGATCGCCGTATCCGTGGCGGACCTCAACCTGGCCAAAAGCCGTGACATGCGTCGCGCCGATTCGCGTGTGACCCGCGCGGCCAAGCAGGTGTGCGGTTTCGTCAACGGATCGATCCTGCCCGTGACCGACGATTATCGCACCTGCTTTGGCCAGGCCATGGACGGTGCGCGCAGCGACCTCAGCAATATGGCCCAGCGCCAGATCTGATTGCCGCTTGTCGCCCTCCCCCACGAAGGGGACTGCAGGGGGCCGTTCCGCATCAGCGGGGCGGCCCTTTGTCATGGGCAGCAGCGCATGGGCGCTTTGCTTACGCGCCATTAACCAGTCCTTAGAAGATTTCCTTCACTCCCGAAGCGACGAAAGACCATCGGGGGAATAGCCTGCCATGCCGCGTACCGACCAAAATGTGGACGTCGCCATCATCGGCGCTGGCCCGGCCGGATTGACCGCTGCCTATCTGCTGACCAAGCAGGGCTATAGCGTGACGGTGATCGAAAAAGACCCCGTCTATGTCGGCGGTATCAGCCGTACGGTCGAACTGAACGGCTTCCGCTTCGACATTGGCGGGCATCGCTTCTTCTCCAAATCGCAGCAGGTGGTCGACCTGTGGAATGAGATTTTGCCCGACGATTTCATCCAGCGTCCTCGGATGAGCCGCATCTATTATGAGGGCAAATTCTACAGCTATCCGCTGCGCGCGTTCGAAGCGCTGTGGAATCTGGGCGTCTGGCGTTCGACCCTGTGCATGGCGAGCTTCGCCAAGGCGCGGCTCTTCCCCAATCGCAACGTCCGCTCCTTTCAGGATTGGACCGTCAACGCCTTTGGCCACAAGCTATTCTCCATCTTCTTCAAGACCTACACCGAAAAAGTATGGGGTACGCCGTGCGACGAAATGTCGGCCGACTGGGCGGCGCAGCGGATCAAGGGCCTGTCGCTGTGGGGCGCGGTGGTGGATGGCCTCAAACGCTCGCTTGGCCTCAACAAGAAGCCCAATGACGGCATGGCGACCAAGACGCTGCTCGAAACCTTCCGCTATCCGCGCCTTGGCCCCGGCATGATGTGGGAAGCCGCGCGCGACCGCGTGGTCGAAGGCGGCAATCAGGTGCTGATGGCGCACAGCTTCAAGCGGCTGGAACAGGAACCGGGCAGCGACGGCTGGCGACTGGTGGCGGAAGGACCGCAGGGCGATGTCGTCATCACCGCCGCCCATGTCATTTCGTCCGCGCCGATGCGCGAACTGGCGGCCCGCATTCATCCGCTGCCCGCGACGCTACCGCAAGCGATGGACCTCAAATATCGCGATTTCCTGACCGTCGCGCTGATGGTGAAGGGGGAGGATATCTTCCCCGACAACTGGATTTATATCCACGACAGCAAGGTGCAGGTCGGCCGCATCCAGAATTTCCGCAGCTGGTCGCCCGAAATGGTGCCTGACCCGACGCTCGCTTGCGTCGGTCTTGAATATTTCTGTTTCGAAGGCGACGGCCTCTGGTCCTCGACCGACACCGATCTGATCGCGCTGGCGACGCGGGAAATGGCGCTGCTGGGCCTCTGCAACCCCGACGATGTCGTGGGCGGCGCGGTGGTGCGGCAGGAAAAGGCCTATCCCGTCTATGACGATGCCTATGCCGCCAATGTGCTGGCGATGCGCAGCGAACTCGAAGCGCGCTATCCCACGCTGCACATGGTCGGCCGCAACGGCATGCACCGCTATAATAATCAGGATCATGCGATGATGACGGCGATGCTGACCGTCCGCAACATCGTCGCGGGCGCGCGCGTCCATGACGTCTGGTCGGTCAATGAAGACGCCGAATATCATGAGGCAGGCGATGAGGGCCAAGACGCGGACACACAAGCCGCGCTCGCCAGCACCCGCGCCGTGCCATCGCGGCTGAAGGCTGCCTGATCCCATGATCGACCAGCTGCGCGGCGTTGCCATGCTGGTCGTGCGCGCCACCTTTGCCCGCTACCTGCTCGCCAGTATCTGCGCGCTGGCGAGCGACATGGCGCTGTTCCTGGCGCTGGACCAACCAGGCGCGTCGCCTTTGCTCGCGGCCTTTGGCGGCTATGCCGGGGGGCTGCTGGTCCACTGGATCATCAGCATACGTTTCGTCTTCGACACCGGCACGGGACCAACCCACGCGCAGCGCGCAGGCTTTGTCGCAAGCGCGCTGCTCGGCATGGGCCTGACCTTGCTCCTCGTCGGTGGCCTCAGCGCGCTTGGCCTCGCCCCGGCGCTCGCCAAGCTCGTCTCCATCCCGGTGAGTTTCCTCACCGTCTATGCGATCCGCACTTATGCTATCTTCGCCCGCGCCTGATCGTAACCGGGCGGCGCTCTTCGCGCTGCTGGGCTGGATGCTGTGTAGCGCGGTGATGCTGGCACTGTTCCGCACTGACATCGCCACGCTCGGCTTTCGCGATCCCGACGATGCGATGCGGCTGGTGCAGATACGCGACTGGATCGGTGGGCAGGCTTTCTGGGATGTCTCGCAACATCGCGTAAATCCCCCGCTCGGTGGGCCGATGCATTGGTCCCGCATCGTCGACATGCCAGTCGCGGCATTGATTCTGTTGTTCACGCCGCTCTTGGGCGCGACCCAGGCAGAAATATTGGCCTGCGTGATCGTGCCGCTGCTGCTGCTCGGCGGGCTGACGGCCGCCTTATTCATCGCCGCGCGCCGGATCGCCGGGCCTATCGTCGCCTTGCTGAGCGTCGTCCTGCTGCTGACGACACCCAGCATATTGGTGCAATTCACCCCCTTGCGCATCGACCATCATGGCTGGCAGATTCTGCTGGCCGCGATCGCTTTGTGCGGCGCGACCGACGACAGGCCAGCGCGCGGCGGCACCGTTGCCGCGCTGGCGCTGGCGCTCTGGCTCCAGATTTCGAGCGAAAGCCTGCCCTATGTCGCGCTGTTTGGCGCAGCCTTCGCGCTGCGCCACTGGATCGCCCGCGATCAAGCGCCACGCTTCATCGCTTTTGCGCTCACCCTGGGCGGCGCCGCTCTCTTCTTGCTCGCGCTGTTGCGCGGGCCGAATGCCGCGATGGCCAGCCATTGCGACGCGCTATCCTATGTCTATGTCTGGTCGCTGGTTGCCATGGCGATCGCCACGCTCGCGGCCGCCCGCGCGATCGGCACCGCCACCGCGCCCAACCGCTTCGCTATCGCTGCGATCGGCGGCGGCGCGGCGTTGGCGACCTTTGCCCTGACCGGCGGCCCCTGCCTGTCGGGCGACCCCTTCGCGGCGCTTGGGCCGCTCGCCTATAAGCTCTGGTATCTTCAGGTGGTGGAGGGCCGCCCGATCTGGGAACAGAGCCTGTCGATGCGCGACATCATCCTGCTACCGTCGATGCTGGGCCTTGGTGCCGCACTGCTGGCGGCGCGCACCGCGCAGGGCGAAGCGCGGCTGCGCTGGCTTCTGCTCGCCCTGCTGCTGCTCGGCGCGACCGGCGTGGCGATGCTGGTGATGCGCGCGCTATCGGTCGCGCATGTCCTGGCCCTGCCCGGCATCGCCTGGTTGTTGATCGCCCTGTTCCGCCGCATCCAGAGCGCGCGCACCGCATTGGTGCGGGTCAGCGGGTCGGTCGCGCTGGCGCTCCTGACCCCGGTGGGGCTAAGCGCCCTGTGGACGGCGCTGGCCAGCCCGCCCGAACCAGCCGCGCAAAAAGGGGGTGATTGCCGGTCGGCCAGCATGCTTGCGCCGCTCCGCGCGCTGCCGCCTGCCACCCTATTCGCGCCGCTCGACCTTGGCCCGGACATTCTCGCACGCACCGGCCATAGCGTCATCGGCACGGCGCATCATCGCAATGCCGTCGGGATCACCACCGTCATTCAGGGATTTGTCGATCGGCCCGATCAGGCGCGCGCCACGATCGCCCAGACGCGCGCAACCTATCTCGTCACCTGCAATGGCCTCAACGAACTGCGGCTCTACGCCAAAACCAACCCGGCGGGCCTCGCCGCCCTGCTGGCAAAGGGCAAGCCGCCTGCCTGGCTCGAACAGCTCCCCACCAAGGAACCGCTGCGCCTCTACCGTATCAGGCCGGAATGAAGCGCATCGCCACGCCGTTCATGCAATAGCGCTTGCCGGTCGGCCTTGGCCCGTCATCGAACACATGGCCCAGATGCCCACCACAACGCGCGCAATGGACTTCGGTGCGCGGATAGCCGAGGTCGAAGTCGCGGCTGGTGCCGACCCCCTTGGGGAGTGGCGCATAGAAGCTGGGCCAGCCCGTGCCGCTATCAAACTTGGTTTTCGAACTGAACAGTTTTTGGTCGCACCCCGCACAGGCGAAGGTGCCCGCGCGCTTTTCCTTGTCCAGCACACTGGTGAAGGGATGCTCGGTCGCCTGTTTGCGCAACACATTATAGGCAAGCGGCGACAAGCGCTGGCGCCATTGCGCATCGGTCAGGGCAAAGGGATAGGCCGCCTCCGCCTCGCCGACGCCCAATCGCCAGAAACCCAAGGCCACCGCGCCGGTCGCCATGCCGGCAAGAAGATGTCGTCTGTTCATCGCACGATCCTATCCGCCCTAGCCTGTCGAAGGTCTGAACAACTGTTTCCACCAGCGGCCGCCCGATTGCATCACATGGCGGCGGAACAGCAGCACGCCGACGCGGATGATCAGCCCCACGAACAGCGCCTGCCAGACGATCGCCAGCAGATGCGGCCATAGCGCATCATCCTGCGCCGCCCGCGCGATCATGGTGAAGGGCGAACTGAACGGGAAGATCGCCGCGGCAATTTCCGGTGCCTTGCCCATATGGTCGATCGCATAGCTGGCGAAGAAAAAGATCATCATCTGCCCCATGGTGACCGGCATGTTGAGCGTCTGCACCTCGCGCACCGTCGCGGCCTGCGCGCCGATCCCTAAGAATAGCGAGCCGAGCAGCGTATAGGCCATGGCAAAATAGATGACCGCCAGAGCCAGGAACACCGGCCAGCCGACCGCTGGCACCGGCACCGCCGCGCCATTGCCGCCCAGCGCCAGGAAGATCGCAAAGGCCGTCCCGCCCCAGAAGGCGATGCCGACAAAGCTCATCGCCAGCATCGCCATCAGCTTGCCTAAGAAAATCGCGTCGATCGGCACGGCCGCTGCCAATATCTCGATGATCTTGTTGGTCTTTTCCTCGACCAGATTGGACAGGATCATCCCCGCCAGCAGGATCGTCAGGAAAAACATCACGATCTGCGCCACCCGGCCGATCTGCAACCGCCCCTGCGCCTGCGCGCCGTTGCTGGTGGCGACTTCCTCGCGCTGCACCTGCACCATGCGCAGCGTATTTTCCGCCTGCGCCGCACTGGCGATCAGGCTGAGGTCACCCTGCAACTTGTCCAGATCCTCCGCCTTGCCGGTCAGCACCGGCCGCGCGACCGTGCCCGACAGGATCGCCACCACCGCCGAATCCACCCGCGCCAGTTGCACGCGCGGCGCGGGCGTCATCGGCACCCGCCGCACCCGCACCAGCGCCTGATCCCCCATCCGCTCGGTCAGCCGGTCATAAGCGCGCTCCAGCCGCACCGCTTCGCTGGCGGGCATGGCAATGCCGACCACAGGACGCAGGTCGGTGCTCGAAATCTTGTCGGTAAAGCCCGCAAAGACCATTCCGATCAGGATCGGCAGCAACGGTCCGAGCAGGAACAGGATGAAGGTGCGCGACAGGACGACAGCGGTGAAATCCCGCCGCGCGATCACCAAAGCGGCGCGCCACATTTCCCTCATGCCCCAACCTTCTTCATACTAAGGCCTCCCGCTCGGCATCATCGCGCATCTGCTGCGCCGCCGCCGCACCGGCGATCGCCACGAACGCATCATGCAGCCCCGGTCGCTCGATCGACAGGCTCTCGATGCCTGCATCGCCGTCCAGCAAGGCGCGGAGCAACGGCTCGATCCCACCATCGGGCAATGCGAAATGCCACGCCCCTTCCTCTTGGATGGCATCGCCGGGCAACGCCGCCCGCCACGCCCCATCGCTCGCCCGCGTGCGCAACCGCACCTGCGACCGCAACTGCGCGCGCGCATCGTCCACCGTGCCCTCGAACCGGATGCGCCCGCCCGCGACGATCGCGACTCGCTCGCACAGCCGTTCGGCATGGGCGATGACATGGGTGGAAAACAACACGGTGACGCCCCGCTGCGCCTGCTCGCGGATCAGCCGCTCCAACTTCTCCTGGTTGATCGCATCCAGCCCCGAAAACGGCTCGTCCAGCACGATCAGCCGCGGTTCGTGGATGATGGTGCCAAACAGCTGCACCGTCTGCGCCATCCCCTTGGACAATTGCCGGATCGGCTTGTTGATCGCCGCGCCCATGCCATGGCCCTCCAGCATTTCGCGCGCCCGCCCCCGCCCCTGCCGCAATGGCAGCCCGCGCAGCGCCCCCATGAAGGCGATCGCCTCATAGGCCTTCATCGAGGGATAGAGCCCGCGTTCCTCCGGCAGATAGCCGACCTGCCGCGCCATGCGCAGCGGCTGCTCCGCGCCCAACAGACTGCGACGCCCCTCGTCGGGATCGATGATGCCGAGCAAGGTGCGCAACAGCGTCGTCTTGCCCGCGCCATTGGGGCCAAGCACGCCATAGATGGTGCCCGCAGGCACGGCGATGTCGACCCCGTCGACCGCGCGGAAGCTGCCGAAAGTCTTGACAAGGCCATGGCCTTCCAGGGCATAGGCTGGAGCGGGAGCAAGGCCCGGAGTGTCGCCGTTCATGCTCTTGTGATAGTCTGGACCCGTGGCCGTGCAAACCGAAACCTTGGAAGAACGGCTAAAGGGTCAGGCCGCGCAATTGGGCTTTGCCATTTGCCGCATCGCGCCCACCGACGCCGCCCCGCAAAGCGCCGAGCGCCTACGCCAATGGCTCGACGCCGGCCATCATGGCGACATGCTGTGGATGGAGGATCGCGCCGAACAGCGTGGTTCGCCCCAGGGGCTGTGGCCGGACGTGCGCAGCGTCATCATGCTGGGCATGAGCTATGCGCCGGGGCGCGATCCGCTGGCGCTCGCCGATGTGCCAGACCGCGCGCGCATCTCGGTCTATGCGCAGGGCAAGGATTATCATGACGTCGTGAAGAAGGCGCTCAAGGCGCTGGCCCGCTGGCTGGTCGATCAACAGCACGGCGCGCTCAAGGTCTTCGTGGATACAGCGCCGGTGATGGAAAAGCCGCTGGCGCAGGGCGCAGGGCTCGGCTGGCAGGGCAAGCATAGCAATCTCGTCAGCCGCGACCATGGTAGTTGGCTGTTCCTGGGCGCGATCTACACTGAGTTGACGCTGGCCCCCGACGGCGCGGAACGCGACCATTGCGGCAGTTGCACCGCCTGCCTGACCGCCTGTCCCACCGACGCCTTCCCGTCGCCCTATGTCGTCGATGCGCGCCGCTGCATCTCCTATCTGACGATCGAACATAAGGGGCCGATCCCGCACGATCTGCGCGCCGGGATAGGCAACCGCATCTATGGCTGCGACGATTGCCTGGCGGCCTGCCCCTGGAACAAATTCGCCGACGCCGCCGCCGCCCACCGCGCCTTCCTCGGCCGCGCGGAACTCGCCGCCCCGGAACTCGCCGACCTGCTGGCGCTAGACGATGCCGACTTCCGCGAACTCTTCTCCGGCTCCCCCATCAAACGCATCGGCCGCAACCGCCTGGTCCGCAACGCCGCGATCGCAGCGGGCAATAGCGGGGACGCGCGGTTGCGAGGGCGGCTGGAAGCGCTGGTCGCGGATGATGATCCCGTGGTGGCGGAGGCGGCGGCGTGGGCAATCGAAAAACTATCAAGCGCCGCCCCCCTTAACCCTCTCCCGCCTTCGCGGGAGAGGGTATGAAGACTTGGCAGCTTGCTGCCTAGTCGCAGTCGGTGAGGGTCTTTCTGTCTTTCTGAGCGCTTACCGAACCGGCAGTAAGACCATCCCCCAACCTTCTCACGAGGCACGTGACTCATTTGAACCCGTGAAGGCGGGAGAGGGCTAAAGGCAGACAAAGCGCGACGCCGCCTTAAGCCTAAAATCCTCCCCTGTAAGGGGAGGGGGACCACGAAGTGGTGGAGGGGTGTCACCCCATCGATAGGGCAACACCCCTCCGTCAGGGCTACGCCCTGCCACCTCCCCTGCCAGGGGAGGATGACTGAAACCGACCGAGGCTGTGTAAAAACGCTGTTTTGTGGTAGAGTTTTTCGGGAAATCGGGAGGCTTACCGATGGGCCGTTTCGTGGAAGAACAGGACCGCCGACAGGATTTTTTACTGCCGGCATCGCTCGATGATTATGTAGCTGAAGATAACCCGGCTCGGGTCGTTGAGGCGTTTATCGACGAGTTGGATCTGGTGGCAGTTGGTTTTGCCGGGGCGACGCCAGCGCCTACCGGGCGCCCAGCCTATCATCCTTCGACGATGCTCAAGATCTACCTCTACGGCTATCTGAACCGGATCCAGTCTAGCCGACGACTGGAGCGTGAGGCGCAGCGCAATGTCGAGTTGATGTGGCTGACCGGTCGATTGGCACCGGACTTCAAGACGATCGCCAATTTTCGACGGGACAATGGTGCAGCGATCCGGGCGGTCTGCAGTCAGTTTGTGGTTCTGTGCCGACAGTTGAGCCTGTTCGGACAGGCGACCGTCGCGATCGACGGCAGCAAGTTCAAAGCGGTGAACAACCGGGATCGCAACTACACGGAACACAAGGCCGCCAAGCGGATCGAGCAGGTCGAGGCCAGCATCGAGCGCTACCTTGCGGCCCTCGATCGTGCCGATCGTGAGGCCAGCGACGTTCCGCAAGCTCGGGTCGAACAGATCCGCGACAAGATCGCGGGCTTGCGCGGCCAGATGCGGTTCCTGAAGGAAATGGCCGCACAAGTCGAAGCGGCGCCAGATCATCAGGTGTCGCTGACCGATCCGGATGCCAGGTCCATGAACAGCAGTGGTCGCGGCACCGGCATTGTCGGTTACAACCTGCAGGCAGCGGTGGATGCCGAGCATCACCTCATTGTCGCGCACGAAGTGGTGAACGAGGGCAATGACCGGGCACAGCTCGCGCCGATGGGCCGGCAAGCGCAAGCGGCCATCGGCGCACCCGAAATCACCGTCCTGGCCGATCGCGGCTATATGAACGGCGAACAGGTGCTGGAATGCGAAGGCACCGGCATTCTACCCTGCGTTCCCAGAACCGACACGTCCGGCAAGGCCCAGCGCGGTTTATTCACCAAGGCCGACTTCGTGTACGACGCCGACCACGACCGATATACCTGTCCGGCAGGGGAATATCTGACCAAGGCGCGTACGCGGTCGGATCATCACGGCGACATCGACCATTACCGCAACCTGAGTGCCTGCCACGGATGCGCACTGCGACCGCGCTGTACCACTGAAAAAGTGAAGCGCGTCAAACGATGGAAGCATGAGGCGGTCATCGATGCCATGCAAAGGCGGCTGGACCTTTTACCCAATGCCATGGGCATCCGTCGCCGGACCGTCGAGCATGTCTTTGGTACGCTCAAATCCTGGATGGGCAGCACCCATTTTCTGACCAAGACGCTCAAAAACGTCAGAACCGAGATGAGTCTGTGCGTGCTGGCCTACAATATGAAGCGGATGATCCAGATCATGGGCATTCAGCCGCTCATTGCAGCGATCCGCACCTGAAAGGCCGGCGCGAAGGCCTGGCATTCCGTCACCGCAGCCTCCCGATCCTACCGCGCGCCTTCCACCTCGGGAGCGTTTCTACACAGCCTCGACCAGTTGTTGCCACTCGATGGTGGATTGGCATTTACCAGAAACGAAAATCCGTTAATGCTGGCGAGGGCGTAATATCAAGGGATTGGGTGGTGATCGCAGCGGGGCACATAGCACTTTATCGGGATCATCAAGCTGCCTCCATTCGACAAAAGTTGGCTACGAATGAGGAGGCGCATCTCAGGCTGATTGAACAAATTCAGCATTTGATGACTGAAAAGGCGTCATTGGAGGAGGCTCTGCTCAGGGCTGATAATATGCCTGCGCGAACCGATATATGTCCAAGGTGTAGAATTTGGACCGGCCGAGAGGTAATGTTGTCGCCTGTCCCGGTTCCGGCGGACGGAGACGACGAGACCGATTACTTCGCCTGCTCAGACAGGTGCGGTTTCGACAATCTTCCATAATTTGCGTAGCGGGTTTTCGTAAAAACTGGCGGTCAGATCACCGTTTCCCCATTACCAAGACCCGCCATTCCGCTACCCACACCTTCGTCATCCCAGAGCAAGGCCCATCCGAGCGCCCCCCTAAATCCTATTCCCTTCCAATGTAGGATTTCCTCTGATCTATCCTGTCGGATGGACCCGCACGCCCGCCGCCCCAGCCGTCCCTGCCCACAACCACCAAGACAGTCGTGCCACTGTGACCCACCCGGCGCGTCACCGGCGCGCAGGCGGCGCGGCGTTGTGACCTTGCAGCGCCTTCGTAGTAGCGTCAGCGACGCACCCCCGTCGCGATTCCGCCCAAAATCCCAGCAAAATCCACCCCAGCAACGGCGTGAACTTCACCCCTGTGACCCTGATCGCCGATTATTTCGCGCGCAGCGCCGTCGCGCAGGCCGCCGGATCGACGTCCGATCCGGTCGGCGTCCTTGCGTCCACATGCGTCACCACCGGCTCCTTCCCGCGCGCGGGCGAATAGAGATAGGCGTCGAGCACGCAGCGGCCATTGGCGAATTGCAGTTTGCGCACCGTGGTTTCGCGAATGTCGAGCCGGGGCGTGCCGAACATCCGGGTCAGCGCGCCCGCATCCGACCCCATCAGCGGGCCTTGCTTGGCAAAGGCGCTGGCGGGGGGACCGGCGGGGGCGGGCGTGCCGGTGCGCGGGACCACCGTGCCTGCGCCACAGGCGGCAAGCGGCAGCGACAGCAGCGCCGCCAGCGCGGGACGCAGGGATGTCATGCGGATTTCCTTTGGCCATGCAGCATATGCACCGCCATAGCCGCGCTCCAGATCGGTGCAAGCAGGTTGACCAGCGGCAGCAGGAAGGCGATCGCCGACAACAGCCCCATCAGCCAACGGCTGCCCCGTCCGATCGGCGGCAGCGCGGGATGACGCGGCTCGACCATATCGGCCATGTCGCGCCCCAGCAGATAGGCGTTGAGCGCCAGGAACAACCCGATCGTCCCGACCCCGGTCACCAGCAGCAGCAAGTAGGCGGGCAGCGCCAGCAAATTCCACCCCAGCGCCCGCGCCAGCGACGCCAGCGCATAGCGTCCACTGCGCCCCCATCCCACCGGCCGCGCCGTGGCCGCAGCCGCGGGATAGGATTGGCGCTCGACCGCTTCGATGATGTCGTCGGCAAACAGGCCCATCACCGCCATTGCCGTCGCCCGGAACAACAGCCAGCCAAGCGCCACCACCGCCAAGGCAGTCGCGGTCGCTTCGGCCAAACCGCCTCCACCCCAGCCATAATGGAGCCGCAGCGCATGAAAGCCCGCCCATATGCCCCCACCCAGCGCCGCGAAGAGGAGCAGCGTCAGCGTCAGTGTCTTGAACAGCAGCCGCAACGCCGCGCCATGGAAGAGAGAGGGGAAAGCGCGCAGCGCAGCGGTCAGGAACATGGGGCGACTATCCGCGCCCCAGCCATCGCCGTCAATCGCCCCCTCTCATCACCGCGCCCATCAGCCCCGGTTGCACCGCACGGGCCGCGCCTATAGAGACGGCGGGATTTTCTTTCTTCTCTGACCCAAGGAATTTGCGTGACCTCTCCCGCCCCCACATTGGATGTCGTCGCCATCGGCAACGCCATCGTCGACGTTCTGGCGCGCAGCGATGACGCCTTTCTCGCCGAACATGCGCTGACCAAGGGCGGCATGCAGTTGATCGACGCCGACATGGCCGAAACCCTCTATGCCGACATGGGCCAGGCCAAGGAGATCAGCGGCGGATCGGCCGCCAACACGCTGGCGGGCCTTGCCGCGCTCGGCAAGAGCTGCGGTTTCATCGGTCAGGTCAATGACGACCAGTTGGGCGACGTGTTCGCGCATGACGTCCGCGCGCTCGGCATCCGGTTCGACACGCCCGCCGCCACTGGCGACATTCCGACCGCGCGCTGCCTGATCCTGGTGACGCCCGACGCGCAGCGGACGATGAATACCTTTCTGGGTGCCTCGCAATTCCTCCCCGAAGCCGCGCTCGACATCGACCTCATCCGCTCGGCCGGCATCCTCTATCTCGAAGGCTATCTCTGGGATCCCGAACAGCCGCGCGCCGCGATGCGCGCCGCGATCGATGCCGCACGCGGCGCGGGGCGCAAGGTCGCCTTCACCCTGTCCGACAATTTCGTGATCGACCGCCATCGCGCCGATTTCCTTGACCTGATCGACAATGGCCAGATCGACATTCTCTTCTCGAACGAGGGCGAAATCCAGTCGCTCGCCGCCGTCGAAGGCTTCGACAAGGCGCTGGCCCTGTTCGCCGACAAGGTGCCGGTGCTGGTCTCGACCCGCAGTGAAAAGGGCGCGGTCGCGATCGTCGATGGCGTCCGTTACGAAGCGCCCGCCGCGCCTGTGACGGAGATCATCGACACGACGGGCGCTGGCGACCTGTTCGCCGCAGGCTTCCTCGCCGCCCATATCGACGGGCGCGGGGTTGAGGATTGCCTGGCGCTGGGTGCCGCCGCCGCCGCCGAAGTCATCTCCCACTGGGGCGCCCGCCCGGAAGCCGATCTCGGCATCATCCGCGACAAACTCTTCGCCTGACCGAACAGAAAAACGGAGGGGTATTGCCCCTCCGTCCATTCAGTCCACCTTCTTCTTCCGAAACAGCGCCCGGTCTTCGGAGCCAAAGCCCCAGCGCCAGATGACGAAGCCATAGGCCCCCAAAATCACCCAGATGCCGACCGCCAGCTCGACCCATTCTAGCCGTGGCGGCAGGGCAGTGACCGCAGCCCCCACCAAGCTGGCGACCGCCGCCGCGCTCAGCAGCGACCAGCGCCAAGCGTTGATCGGCGCACCCAGCAAACGCGACAGCAACCGCGCCTTGACGAACGCCCCGATCCCCAGCGACAGGCACAGCGCCAGCGCCGGTGCCGCCGCCAGCCACATCGGTGGCAATTCTATCGCGCGCGCGCCCAGGATCAGCGCGAAACTGAACGCCGCCTGGCACCCGATCATGCCTAGCGAGATCATCAGATTGCGGTGCCGGGCAATATAGACCAGCGCCGATTCGCTGACGACCGCCGTCGCCGCAATGACCTCTGCCAGCAGCAGAAAGCCCAGCGCCCCGGTGCCCGCGACGAAATTGGGACCGACCAACCCCATCACCGCTTCGCCCGGAATGGCGAGCGCGAGCGCAATCCCCGCCTGCGCCGCGATGATCCAGAAACCCACCTGGCTCACCTGCCGCGCAATGCCGACCAGGTTGTTTTCGGCCAGGTTGCGGGTAATGACCGGCCCCAATATCGGATCGAAACTGGTCTTGAGCTTTTGCGGCAGCGACGCGACCTGCTGCGCGACATAATAGACGCCGATCACCGCCGGGCTGACGAACAGCCCCAATATCGCCATGTCCAGTCGCCGCGACCCCCATTCGACGCCGTCGGCCGCCGCCAGCGGCAGGTTGCGCCGGGCCATCCGCCATAGCCGTGGAAAATTAGGCCGCCAGCCCGTCGGTATGCCATAATGGCGCACCATGGGGATCAGTGAGGCGATCAATGCCGCGGTCATCGCCATGGCATAGGCCATGATCAGGCCGTCCCGCCGGGAGTAGAAGGAAAAGGCAAAGACCCCGATGCTGATCGTCCACGGCTCGATGATCGCCCGTGCCCGCACCGTCGCGCCGACATCGAAGCGATAGGCGCAGGCCGCCAGCGCTACGTCCGACCCCGCAACCGCGATGACGATCAGCGCCAGCAATCGGTCGAGCCCGTTGATGCCGCTATTAGGGAACATCGCCTGCGGAAAGACGAGCAACAGCGCCGCCCCCAGCAGCGACGCGGTCAGCGTCAGCACCATCGCATCGGTCACGACATGATTATGCGGCCGTTCGGTCTGGCTGAGCGCGCCCGCCAGCCCGCGCTTCAGCCCCAGCGTGGCGAGCTGCGCGACGAATTCCACCACCAGCACCGCATAGGCGAAGCGGCCCAGCGCTTCGGCACCGTAGACGCGCCCGGCGATGAACAGGAAGGGCAACCGCGCCGCGAGCCGCAGCAGGAAGCCGAAGACATTGGTCCGCCCGCCCTTGGCCAGGGCGGCGATATCATCCTGATCGCTCTGCGCGACGGCAGCGGGCGATAGGGACGAACCCGTGGGATTATCTGTAGACAATATAGGGCTGCGGCGCGGCGGCTATTCGGGACGCAACGGACGCGCCAGCAGCGCGTCGATGACCTGGGCGAGCGGCACGGCGTCGGCCAGCAGCGCGCACACCGCATCCACCACCGGCATTTCGACCCCTGCCGCGTGCGCCGCGGCGCGCAACACTGGCGCGGTGAACGCGCCTTCGGCCACGGTGCGGCGGTTGGCGAGCAGGTCGGCGGCAGCCTGTCCCTCGCCCAGCCCCTTGCCCAGCGAAAAGTTACGCGAATTAGTGGAGGAGCAGGTGAGGACAAGATCGCCCAGCCCCGACAGTCCGCCCAGCGTCTCCGCCCGCGCGCCGCGCGCCAGGCCAAAGCGCGTCATTTCCGCAAAACCCCGGCTAATCAGCGCCGCCCGCGCGTTGAGGCCCAGCCCCGCGCCCTCGGCCACGCCACAAGCGATCGCCAGCACATTCTTGACCGCGCCGCCAATCTCCGCACCGATCACATCGTCGGACAGATAGGGGCGGAAAGCCGGTCGGGCGATCCGCGCCGCAAGCCGTTCGCCCAGCGCCCGGTCCTCGCACGCCAGCGTGATCGCGGTCGGCAGGCCGCGCGCCACTTCATGCGCAAAGGTCGGGCCGGACAGCACGGCGATGGGCGACCGGGGCTGCGCCTGTTGCGCGACTTCCGACATCAGCAGGCTGGTGCCTGCCTCGATCCCCTTGGAACAGAGCAGCAGCGGGACGCCTGCGGGTGCCTGCGCCACGACGCTGCGCAGATGCTGGGCGGGGCTGACCACCAGCAGCAGGTCGCAATCGACCATATCCGCCATCGCGCGGGTCGCGGCGATCGAGGGCGAGAGCGGGATGCCCGGCAGATAGAGCGGATTTTCCTGCGACCCATTGACCGCGCCGACCACCTCGGCCTCCAGCGCCCATAGCCGCACCGCCTGTCCATCGGCGGCCAGCAATTGCGCCAGCGCCGTGCCCCAGGCACCTGCTCCGATGACGCCCGCCTTCATGCCTTCACTCCCGCTCCGCGCGCCTTTTCCGCCGCCGGGTCGAGTGGCCAGCGCGGCCGGGCGGGGAAGGTCAGATCATCGACCAGCCCCACCGCATAGCGCTCTGCCCCGGCCCAGGCGATCATTGCCGCATTGTCGGTGCAAAGCCAGAGCGGCGGCGCGACGAAGGGCAGGTCATGCTCGGTCGCCAGCGCTTCAAGCGCACCGCGAATCGCCTGGTTCGCGGCGACGCCCCCGGCGACGACCAGCGCCGTCACGCTTTCGCCTGTCCCCAACGCGCGGCGGGTGCGGTCGATCAGGCAGTCTATCACCGCCTGCTGAAAGCTCGCGGCGATATCCTGCGTCGAATAGTGCCCGGACTGGACCGCGCGCATTACCGCGCTTTTAAGACCTGCGAAGGAAAAATGCGGCTCGGCGGTGCCGACCAGCGGGCGGGGTAGCGGCACCGCCTTGGCATTGCCCTGCGCCGCTGCCTTTTCGACCAGCGGCCCGCCGGGATAGCCCAGCCCCAGCAGCTTGGCGGTCTTGTCGAACGCCTCGCCCGCCGCATCGTCGATCGTCGTCGCCAGCCGCGCATAATCGCCCGGCCCGCGCACCAGCAAAATCTGGCAATGGCCGCCCGATACCAGCAGCAGCATATAGGGAAATTGCAGCGTCGGATCAGCGAGGCGCGGCGAGAGCGCATGACCCTCCAGATGATTGACCGCGATCAGGGGCTTGCCCGCCGCATGGGCCAGCGCCTTGCCCGTCACCAGCCCCACCATCACCCCGCCGATCAGGCCCGGCCCGGCGGTCGCGGCGATCACATCGACATCGGCCAAGGTCATTTCCGCATCCGCCAGCGCCGCCGCGATCAGGGGCGTCAACGCCTCGACATGCGCGCGCGCCGCGATTTCGGGCACGACTCCGCCATAGGGGCGATGCGCCTCCTCCTGCGTGGCCAGGCGATGGGCCAATATCCGCCCGTCGGCCGTCACCAGCGCCGCTGCGGTTTCATCGCAGCTCGATTCCAGGCCAAGGATGATTGTCATTGCCGCTTCCATCTAAAGCCCGTGGTCATTAGAGCAAGCCGCATATGTATTTGTCCGATCGACCGTTGCGCCTTGGCACCAGAGGCTCCCCGCTTGCGCTGGCCCAGGCGCACATGACCGCCCATGCGCTTATCACCGCCCATGGCTGGGGGGAGGATGCGATCGAGATCGTCACTGTCCAGACCAGCGGCGACCGTATCCAGGACCGGGCGCTTGCCGATATCGGCGGCAAGGCGCTGTGGACCAAGGAACTGGAACGCGCATTGGTCGCGCAGGAGATCGACTTCGCCGTCCATAGCATGAAGGATGTCGAAACGATCCGCCCCGCCATCTTCCAGATCGCCGCGATGTTGCCGCGCGCCGATGTGCGCGACAAGCTGGTGGGGGTGGAGAGTTTCGACGCGCTGCCCGCCAACCCAATCGTCGGCACCAGCTCGCCGCGCCGCGCCGCGCAGGTCATGCGGCTGCGCCCCGACGCTACCATCACCTTGTTTCGCGGCAATGTCGCCACCCGCCTCGCCAAGTTGGCGGCGGGGGAAGTCCATGCCACGCTGCTGGCGGCGGCGGGCCTCGACCGGCTCGACCAGAGTGATGTCGGCGTGACCATCCCGATCGACACGATGCTGCCCGCCCCGTCGCAGGGCGCGGTGGGGATCGAGGCGCTGGCCGACAATACGCCATTGCTCGAAGTGCTGGCGGTGATCAGCGACATCGACACGACCGATGCCGTCGCGGCCGAGCGTGCGGTGCTGAAGGCGCTGGGCGGCACCTGCCATTCGCCGATCGCCGCACTCGCGGTGGTGGATGGGGACGGTCTGTATCTGCGCGCCGAGGTCATCAGCCCCGACGGGCAGGAAACGGTGGCCCAGGAAACATGGCTGGCGCGCGGCGACGATGTGGTGGCGCAGGCGGTCGGCCGCGCCTTGCTGGAGCAGGCCAGCCCGGCGCTACGGGCCTTGTTCGAAGGGTGAGGCGGCTCATCATCCTGCGCCCCGAACCGGCGGCGGGCAGGACGGCGGACAAGGCCGCGCGCCTGGGCTTCGAGGTGCTGCGCCATCCGCTGTTTGCGCCTCTGCCGCTCGACTGGACCGCGCCCCCCGCCGACGGATTCGATGCGCTGCTGCTGACCAGCGCCAATACGGTGCGGCTCGCCGGAGCGCGACTGGCCGCGTATCGCGCGCTCCCGACCTATGCGGTCGGCGCGGCGACGGCGGCGGCGTTGCTGGAAGCAGGCTTCGCCGAGGTGACCTGTGGCGAGGGTGACGCCAGTGCGATTGCCGCCCGGATCGCGGCGGATGGCCATCGCGTCGTCCTCCATCTGGCGGGCACCACGGTCGCGCCGATGGACGCCGGGCCGCTGCGCCTCACCCGGATCGCCGTCTATACGATGGCCAGCCTGCCGCCCGACCCGGCGCTGCTGCACGATGCTATCCCCGGCACCATCCTGCTCGTTCATTCGCCGCGCGCGGGCGAGCGACTGGCCGAACGCATCCCGCTCGATCAGCGGAGCGCGCTGCATATCGTCGCGATCAGCCACGCCGCGCTGGCCACTTGCGGCAGCGGCTGGGCCAGCCTTTCCGCGCCGCACAAGCCGGTCGATGACGACATGCTGGCCCTCGCCCTTTCTTTGTGCGAATGACGGGACAATGACAGGCGAAAGGGTCAGCATGCACGACGCGGACGGCGATAGGAGTATCCCCGTAACCCCGCCCCCTGCCCGTCGGCGCAGCACCCTGCCGCTGGTGACATTGATGCTGCTCGCCTTCCTGATCGGCGTCGCGCTGACCGCCTGGGCCTGGCCACAGATTCAAAAGCGCTGGAACGGCCAATCGGCCCGACCCGTCGCCGTCGTGCCGCAGGTCGGCACCCCATCCCCGACCGTCGCGCCGGGCGCGCTGACCGCCAGCAGCGCCCAGATGCTCGACGCGCGGGTCGCGGCGCTCGACGAACGACTGACCCGCATCACGGTCGAGGCGCAGGCCGCTTCGGGCAATGCCGCCCGTGCCGAAGGGCTGCTGATCGCTTTCGCGGCGCGCCGCGCGCTCGATAATGGCGGGCCGCTCGGCTATATCGAGGCGCAGTTGCGCTCCCGTTTCGGCCAGGCCCAGCCGCGCGCCGTCGCCACGATCATCAATGCCGCGCGTGAGCCGGTGACGCTGGCCGATTTGCGTGTCGGCCTCACTGACCTGAGCGATCGATTGACCACGCCGCCGGTGGAAAGCGACTGGTGGGACGCCATTGCCCATGAAGCGCGCGAATTGGTGACGATTCGCAAGGCTTCCACCCCCTCCCCCCGGCCCCAGGCCGCGCTGGAGCGGGCCGTGCGCTATCTCGACGGTGGCCGCGTCAGCGCGGCGCTGGCCGAAGTGGAGCGGATGCCCGGCCGGGCCGCTGCCGATCGCTGGCTGCAATTTGCGCGCCGCTATCTCGAAGCGCGGCGCGCGCTGGACCTCATCGAAACCGCCGCGATCCTGGAACCGCGCCCTTTGCAGGCCGTTGATCCCGCGCCCGTCACCCCGGTCACTCCAACGCCCTGAACCATAACAGCGACGAACCGTTCGTCTCATAAGACGAAACCAATAGACGCGCGCAGTGTTTGTCACGATAACGTCATCTTTGCCCGAATGGGCCTGGGATTCTTGTTTTCGTGCCACCTTACGCTCAAACCGTCAGCAGTTTTTGGAAAGATCGTTTCGCATCGGGGCCAGCCGCGCCGGTGCGCCCGTCCTTGTCGCATCTGCTCGGCAACCTGTCGCTTCCCCGCGACCTTGCCCGGACCCAGGCGCAGGCCGATGTGCTGGCGCAGCAGATCAAGGGTGATGGCCGTTCCATATTGCTGATCCCCGGCTTGCTCGCGTCCGAACGGCGGATGGACGCCATGCGGCAGATTTTGACCGCCGCCGGCTATGCCGCGCATGACTGGGCGATGGGCCGCAATTATGGACCGAAACCCGACAGCCTCGACCAGATCGACCGCCGCGTCGATGCCATTCGGCGTGCAGGCGGCGGGCCGGTGACGCTCGTCGGCTGGAGCCTTGGCGGGCTGTATGCGCGCGAATATGCCAAATATGCGACGCACAAGGTCGGCGGCGTAGTGACGCTGGGCACGCCCTTTTCCGGCGATCCGCGCGCCAACCATGCCTGGCGGCTCTATCAACTCGTATCGGGCTTCCCGGTCGATAAACCGCCCTTCCCCTGTACCCGAGAAGTCAAGCCGCTGGTGCCCACGGTCGCGCTGTGGTCGCAGCGCGACGGCGTGATCCTGCCCGAATGCGCCAAGGGCCGCAGCGGCGAACGCGACAAGGCGATCGAGGTCGACTGCACCCATATGGGCTTCGCCGCCGCGCCCGAAGGCATATTGGGCGTCGCCAAGGCGCTGGAGTCGATGCGCGCGTAAGGCGTCCAGACGTGCCGGCGCGACGGCAGGGTCACAGGGCGCAAGTTCACACCGTTGCAGGCAGCGATTTTCCGGCTCTTTTTGCGGGAATAGTGGCGGGCAAGTGCTGCCAACGCACCGGCCACGCGCCACCGACGCGCCTGCAAAGTCACGCTGACGCGCCACCCACGCGACAGGGACGCGACAGGTGGGTCACAAGGATGTGAGGGGGTTGGCGATTGCCCGCTGGGGCGCGCGGGCGCGAAGGGTGTGCTGATCCATCGTCAAGGATAGATCAGAGGAAATCCTACATTGGAAGAGGAATAGGAGAGGTGGAGGGCCGCATCCTTCCAGTGCCGCAACCCGATCCCTGCGACCTGCTCAGGACCGGCTTGATTCGGGGGCTATGACCCAACTTGAACAGTGCTTTTGGAAAAGGCATTTTTGTTCAATGACATGCACGCACCGGCGCGAGTGTTACCACTACATTTTTGGGT
>Ga0156326_139_pt1 | contig 31477 bp, 29 predicted proteins | sample RifCSPlowO2_12_FD_107974 | JGI IMG/M metagenome (GOLD analysis project Ga0156326, IMG submission 107974) | Sphingomonadales bacterium RIFCSPLOWO2_12_FULL_63_15 | reverse complement strand
GACGGTGGCAGATCTGGTGGCGATGCTGGCGGCGCGGGGGGGCGGCTATGCCGAGGCGCTGGGCGATTCCACACGGTTGCGCGCGGCGGTCGACCAGCGGTTCGTGCCGATGGACAGTCTGATCGGTGACGCGAAGGAAGTGGCGCTGTTTCCGCCCGTGACCGGCGGATGAAGCGGGTCGCGATCCAGGCGGAGGATTTCGATGTTGGCGCTGAGTTGGCGGCGCTCGAAGCGCTGGGCGGCGGCGGGGTGGCGAGCTTTACCGGCGTGGTGCGCGGCGGCGACGGGCTGGTGGCGCTGGAACTCGAACACTATCCCGCGATGACGCAGGCGCAGGTCGGGCGGATCGTCGATGAGGCTATGGGGCGCTGGCCGCTGCTGGGCGTGAGCGTCATCCATCGCTTCGGGCGGCTGGAGCCGGGCGCGCGAATCGTGTTCGTCGGCACGGCGGCGCGCCATCGCACGGCGGCGCTCGAAAGCTGCGCCTTCCTGATCGACTGGATGAAGTCGGATGCGCCCTTCTGGAAGAAGGAGCATTTTGCGGGCGGCGCGACGCAGTGGGTGGCGGCACGCGACGAGGATGCGCTCAAGGCGCAGGGCTGGGACAGCTAGGCGGCTTCGGGCAGGCGGCAGTTGAGTGCAGCGGCGTCGCGGAGGATTTCGGACAACAGGTGAAATTCTTTCTCGCGCGGGCTGTTCTTGCGCCAGACCAAGGCGATGTCGCGCCAGGCGCGTTCGGATTTGAGCGGGCGGGCGGCGATGCGGGTATGTTCCAATATGCCCGCCGCGATCGCCATTTCGGGGATCATCGTGACGCCCAGGCCATTATCGACCATCTGAATGAGCGTGTGGAGCGAGGTGCCCATCATCGTCGCGCTGGCGCGCAATTCGGGGCGGTTGCAGGCGGCGAGCGCATGATCCTTGAGGCAATGGCCATCCTCCAGCAGCAATAATTTGCTTTCATCAATCATGTTCGGGCCGATCCATTCGGGCAGGTCGACCGGCTCGTCATGCGGGAAGGCGACGAACAGCCGGTCCTGGAACAGGATTTCGCTGTCCAGTTCGCCGATTGGGAAGGGCAAGGCCATCAGCACGCAATCGACATTGCCGTGGCGCAGCGATTCGACACCCGCCTGGGTCGTTTCTTCGCGCAGATAGAGTTTGAGTTCGGGCCGGTCGGCGCGCAGGCGGGGGAGCATGCGCGGCAGCAGGAAGGGGGCGATGGTCGGGATGACGCTCATGCGCAATTCGCCGGTCAGCGGCTTGCCGGATGCTTCGGCGATGGCGGCCAGTTCCTCCGCCTCGCGCAACACGCGATGGGCTTTGGCGACGATGCGATCTCCGAGCGCCGTGAAGCGGACGACGCGGCGGGTACGTTCGACCAACGTTACCCCGACCAGCGATTCCAGTTCGCGGATACCCGCCGACAGGGTGGATTGGGTGACGTAGCAGCTTTCGGCCGCCTTGCCGAAATGCCCCTGTTCCTTGAGCGCGACAAGATATTGCAGCTGTTTGAGGGTGGGCAGGTAACTGGACATTTATCGGCTTCCTCGATCAGAAAGCCGAATATAAGTTCCTTAGCCGATAAATCCAAGCCATTTGGCGACGCCGAACAGCGACGTCAGCGTGAGGATGATGCCGACCGCCGTGAACAGGACGCGGGGGGCCACGCGGCTGGCAAGGATCGCGCCGAAGGGGGCCGCGACCACGCCGCCGATCAGCAGTCCTACCGTGTAGGTGGTGAAGGTTTCCCAGCCGAGATGGAACAGGAAGGTGATGCTGATCGAGAGGGTGAGGATGAATTCGACGCTGTTCACCGTGCCGATGGTGTGGCGCGGGCTGGCCCCCTGCAGCAGCAAATTGGACGTGACCACCGGCCCCCAGCCGCCGCCGCCCGTCGCATCCATGAAGCCGCCGACCAGACCCAGCGGGGCCACCCATTTGGGATCGCGCGCCTTGGGCGGCAAATGGAAGCCGCGCCAGATGAGGTAGACGCCGATGGATGCCAGATAGACCTGGACGAATGGCTTGATGATCGCCCCGTCGATGTTGGAGAGGAGATAGGCGCCCGCAACGCCGCCGATGACGCCGGGTATGATGAGCCGCGCGAACAATCGCCAATCGACATTCTTGTGCAGGATGTGGCTGATCGCCGAGACGCCGGTGGTGAAGGTTTCGGCGGCATGGACGCTGGCCGAAGCGCGGCTGGGCGGGACACCGAGCGCCAGCAGCAACGTGCTGGAGATCACGCCATAGGCCATGCCGAGCGCCCCATCGATCATCTGCGCGCCGAAGCCGATCAGGATGAAGGGCAAAATGTCGCCGAAATTGGCGATGAAGGCGTCGATCATCCGTTTCCCTTTGGCGCTTTTGTCTACTTAGATGATAGGCATATCGTTCCTTGTAAAGCAAGGTTGCGTTTGCGGGCGGATACCGGCTCTTTGCGGCGTCACTGGAAATAATGGTCCCGCTTCTCTATATCGGCCGACAGGTTCAGTTTTTGTCAGGCAGGGGCGCGTTCATGTTGCGCAATCTCATTTCCTATCTGGATTCGGTGAAAAGCCGCGATCCTGCGCCCCGCTCCCGCGCGGAAATCCTGCTTTATCCGGGCGTCTGGTCGCTCGGCTATCATCGCATCGCGCATCGGCTCTATCGCGCGCGGCTCTATTTTCTGGCGCGCCTGGTCAACCATCTGTCGCGTTTCCTGACCGGGAACGACATTCATCCCGGCGCGAAGATCGGCAAGCGCTTCTTCATCGACCATGGCTTTACCGTGATCGGCGAGACGGCGGAGATTGGCGACGATGTGACGCTCTACCAGAATGTGACGTTGGGCGGGACTGACCCGGCGAACGGGATTGCGGGCAAGCGGCACCCGACCTTGTGCGACGGCGTGATCATCGGGTCGGGCGCGCAGGTATTGGGACCAGTGACGGTTGGCGCGCGGGCGCGCGTGGGGGCCAATGCCGTGGTGACCAAGGATGTCGCCGAAGGCGCCACGATGGTCGGCATTCCGGCGCGGGCGATGCTGGTCGATGTCACGGCCTATCAGCGTGATTTCATGCCCTATGGCACGCCCTGTTCCGACTGTTTCGATCCCGAAAAGCAGAAGCTGGAACTGCTGCAGTGCGAGGTCGAGCAGTTGCAGAAGCGGCTGGCCGAATTGATGGTCGAAAAGCAGCTTCCGTCGCTGCCCGATGACGCCACCCTGTTTCAGGAGCGTGACCGGGCCTGATGAGCAATGTGACGCCGTTTCCCCATTCAGGAACGGGGCCGGGCGAGCGCCAGGTGGGGTTCGAACGGCTGGAGTTGCAGCGGATCATGGACCTCTACGGCCGGATGGTAGCGGCCGGGCATTGGCGCGACTATGCGATGGACATGGGGCGCGAGGCCGCGATCTTCAGCGCCTTTCGCCGCACCGCCGAGCGGCCTGAATATCGGATCGAGAAGCGACCGGCGCTGCGCCATCGGCAGGGGATGTGGGTGCTGGTGGGGGAGGGTGGTCAAATACTCAAGCGCGGGCAGGATTTGCAGAATGTGCTGGCCCGGGTGGAGCGGAAATTGATGCGGGTGGTCGAGGGGTAAGGCGGAATTGAGTGGAGCGCTCGCCCGTTGCGCTGGCCCACCCCGCTGCGACTAACGCGCTTCGCGCGTAAGTCTCGCTGCCCCTCCCGCCTGCGGGAGGGGGGTGGGTTAAGCGTAAGGGAGGCGGTTGGTGAGGGATGGCGGCAGGGTGCCCACTACGAGCATCCGGGCATGGTGCCAGAGCGCCGAGAGCAACAGCAGTGACGAACCGATGACGAGCGCCGTGAAGGCGGCCGAAAGCTCGACCGCGCCCGCCTGCTTGAACAGGGCGTAGAGGGCGAAGAGGACATAAGCGAGGCTCGACACGAGAAGCGCGCGTCGGTCGATCGCGAGGCCGACCAGGCCAAAGGCGATGTAGAGCAAAATCACGACGACCGCCTTGCCGATGCTGATGTCGTCGCCCCGGAACACGCCGAGCAGATTGAACAGCGAATGGGCGATCATCGGTGCGGCGGTCAGGTGCAGCCAGAAGGCGACATCGGCGCGGCGCGTGGTGCGGGTTCGGTCGCTCATGTCCCAGCGCATGGCGAGCGCGAAGATGGCAAGGCCACCGGCCAGTAGCAGCAGATAGGCCAGCCGGATATCGCCGGGGAAGGCGGCAAGGACGAGGCCGCCGACGACGCCAGCGGCGGCTGCCGCGCCCGCCGCGACCGTGATCGGCACCATGAAGCGCCGCCAGTGCATCCACGCGGCCAGCGCGCTGAAGGCCGCGACGCCCGATATGATCAGCGAAGCCACCCGATCGCCGACGTCAGGGAATATCTGGGCCGCCAACGCGCCCAACGCGAAAGCGACACCGCCGACAAAGCCCGCGAGCAAGAGGATGGAAGGCAGCGCCATGCGCCGTTGGCGGGTGAAATATTCGGCCAGACCCCAACTGACCGCCGCGACCAGTGCGCCCGACATGAAGGAGGGATGATGTTCCGCCGCACCGAGTCGCACGCTGTTGCCGAGCCAGCCGACCGCGACGAGCAGGATGATGCCGGCGATGGCGACGAATATGTCGTTGAAGCCGGTCAGGAGGCGGAAACTTTCTTCATCAACCACGGGGCTGGCGCGCAACTGAGCGACATGATCGCGCAGGGCTTGTGCGGCCTGCGGTGACAGGACGCCCGCCGTAACGGCATCCTGCAAGTCGCCTTCGCTATACATCGTCCAGCTCTCCTGTCGGTTTCGACCGCACGAAGCTACCACAACTGTATTATGTCATCAACACAGTTCCTTTTGCTCTTTTTCGCGACGCTGCGCGATGATAGCGCGGTAGGGCAAAAGAGAGAGAGGAAAGTCCGCCCATGTCCCTGCCGTCTGCGCTCGAAGGCCGCTTGTCGCTGCCGCTGATCGGATCGCCGATGTTCATCATTTCGCAGCCCGAACTGGTGATCACCCAATGTCGTGCGGGGATTGTCGGTGCCTTTCCGTCGCTCAACGCCCGGCCGTCGGGCATGTTCGAACAGTGGCTGCAACGGCTGGGCACGGAATTGACGGCGGCGGATGCGCCGTTCGCGGTCAATCTTATCGTCCATAAGAGCAACAGCCGGTTGGACGAGGATCTGGATCTGTGCGTCCAATATCAGGTGCCGATCATCATCACGTCGCTGGGCGCGCAGGAGCGGGTGAATGCGGCGGTGCATAGCTATGGCGGTATCGTGTTGCACGACGTTATCAACGACCGGTTCGCCCGGAAGGCGATCGAGAAGGGGGCCGATGGCTTGATCGCGGTAGCGGCCGGGGCGGGGGGCCATGCCGGTACGTTGTCGCCCTTTGCGCTGGTGCAGGAAATCCGCGCCTGGTTCGATGGGCCGCTGGCGCTGTCGGGGTCGATCGCGACCGGACGCGCGATCGCTGCCGCGCGGATGATGGGGGCTGACCTTGGCTATATGGGATCGCCCTTCATCGCCACGACCGAGGCCAATGCGGATGGTGCCTACAAGCAGATGATCGTCGACAGCAGCGCGGGCGACATCGTCTATTCCGACGTGTTCACCGGCGTCCATGGCAATTATCTGCGCCCTAGCATCGTCGCGTCGGGCATGGACCCCGACAATCTGCCCAAGGCGACCGAGATGGACTTCGCCAGCATGACCGGCGGCGACAAGAAGGCCTGGCGCGACGTATGGGGATGCGGCCAGGGGATCGGCGCGATCGACCAGATACAGCCCGCCGCCGACTTCATCGCGCAGTTGAAGGCGCAATATCGGTCGGCGATCGACGGCTTCACCTCATAGGAAGGCGCGCAACTCGGCGATGAAGCGGTCGAATTGGTCGTGATGGAGCCAGTGGCCAGCATTGGGAAATTCGACCAGCCGCGCATCGGCGAAATGCGCCATGCGGCCGTCCTTCGCCGGGTTTGACGCCCAGCTATCCTGCCCCAGACACAACAGGGTCGGACAGGTGATGCGCGACCAGAAATCGGGCAGGTCTGCGTCACTGCCCGCCTGCGGCGCGGCGCTGCTGAGATAAGGGTCGAACTTCCAGCTGAAGCTGCCATCTTCATTGCGGTTGACGCCATGGATGGTGAGGTGGAGCGCCTGTTCGACCGAAAGATGCTCATTGCGTTCGCGCATGCGGCCGATCGCGGCCTCGATCGTGGCATAGCGTCGGGGCGTGCGGCGGGCATTGGCGCGGCGCGTGTCGATCCATCGCCGCCAGACGTCGAGCGATGCTTCCTCGGCCTTTTCCTTCAACCGGTCGGGTGACAGGCCAAGCCCTTCGAGGGCGACGATGCGCTGCACCTTCTCGGGAAACAGGCCAGCATAGCGCAGCGCGATCGATCCGCCGAGCGAATGGCCGACGATGGTAACGGGCGGTCGGTCGAGCAGGTCGACCAACTGGGCCAGATCATAGAGATAATTGGCCATCATATAGGAGCCGTCGGGCGACCAGGCGCTGTCGCCATGGCCGCGCAGGTCCGGCGCGATGACATGATAGTCCTTCGCCAGCGCGCGCGCCGTCCAGTCCCAGCTGCGCCCATGATCGAAGCCGCCATGGACGAGGATCAGCACCGGCGCGGCGCTATTGCCCCAATCGAGATAGTGGAGCCGGGTGCGGAGCGAGGTGAAGAAATGCGAGGTCGGGGTCAGGGCGGTGGGCGTGTCCATGCAGTCCTGCTGGCCGGAGGAGAAGGTGGGGCGTTTGCCACTCCCTTTGGCGAACTTGCCCCTGCTTGCAAGGGCGGAGCGACCAAAATCGCGCAATTTTCCGATGTTTGGGCGATGATAGCGGTCGGTCGATCCCTTGCTGCCCCGCTATTCGCCGTCGACCGGCGGCAGGAGATGGGCCGTGCGCGCGGCGGCGGCGGTATGTCCGGCGGTGGCGACGATCCGTGCCAGTTCGGCTTGCCGGAACGGCTTGTCGAGGCGCGGGCGGCGGCTGGCATGAGGCGGCAATTCGGCGAAACCGGTGATGATGACGACCGGCAATCCGGGCCGCATCTGATCGATCCTGTCGGCAAGCTGCGCGCCGGTCATGCCCGGCATGGCATGGTCGGTCACGACCAGATCGACATCGCCTTGCTCCAGCATTCTTAAGGCTTCGGCGGCGTTCGATGCGCGGAACACGGTATGGCCCAGATCCTCCAACATGCCAGCGGTGTTGGTCAGCACCAATTCGTCATCATCCACCGCGAGGATGACAAGGGGGACGCTGGGGCTGTTGCTGTAATCGACGGGCGCTATGATGTCGACGGCGGGACCAGCCTGCGACACGGGGAGCCAGAGCGAGACGGTCGTGCCTTCGCCCGGTTGGCTGGTGATGGTGAGTGATCCGCCGCATTGCTGGACGAAGCCATGCACCATCGACAGGCCAAGACCGGTGCCTTTGCCAACGCCCTTGGTCGTGAAAAAGGGTTCGCGCGCGCGCTCGATCGTGGCGGCGTCCATGCCTTCGCCGTTGTCGGCGACGGACAGTTCGACATAGGCGCCGGGCGACAGGTCTGGCCGGTCGCCCTGTTCGATGGTCCAGCCCTGCGCCGCGATGATGATGTCCCCGCCATTGGGCATGGCATCGCGCGCATTGACCGCGAGGTTCAGGATGGCGAGTTCCAACTGCGCCGGGTCGGCATGGACATTGGCAAGCGACATCGGGAAGCGGGTTTCGATGTCGATGGCACCGCCCAGCGTCGTTTGCAGCAGTTCCGCCATGCCCAGCACCAACGCGACGGGGATCGACGCTTTGCAGCTTCAGTTCCTGCTTGCGGGCGAAGGCCAGCATTCGTTGCGTCAGCGTCGCGCCGCGTTCGGCCGCGGCCATCGCATTGTCGAGATAGCGGCTGATATCCGCGCCGTTCGCCATGCGTTGGCGGGCAAGGTCGAGGCTGCCGACGATGACGGCGAGCAGATTGTTGAAATCATGGGCGACGCCGCCGGTCAGCTTGCCGATCGCGTCCATCTTTTGCGTCTGGATGATGGCGTCACGCGCGGCGTCGAGCGCCTGTTGCGATTCGCGCCGTTCGGTCAGGTCGCGGGTGACCTTGGCAAAACCGAGCAACTGGCCCTGGGAATCGCGAATGCAGTCGATGACGACATTGGCCCAGAAGCGCGATCCATCCTTGCGAATGCGCCATCCTTCGGCTTCGAACCGGCCATCGCGTTCGGCGGTATGGCGCGCGCGCGAGGGCAGCCCCGCCATCCGATCCTCTTCCGAATAGAAGCGGGCGAAATTCTGGCCTAGGATTTCGTCGGCCTTATAGCCTTTGAAGCGTTCGGCCCCCATGTTCCAGCTGGTGATGGTGCCCACCGGATCGAGCATGTAGATGGCATAGTCGGTGACGCTTTCGACGAGTAGGCGGAAGCGTTCCTCGCTGAAGCGGAGCGCGTCCTGCACTGCGCGTCGTTCGGTCAGGTCGCGCGTGACCTTGGCAAAGCCCAGCAATTGGCCGTCCTGCGCGTCGCGGATGGGGTCGATGACGACATTGGCCCAAAATTGCGTGCCGTCCTTGCGGACGCGCCAGCCTTCGGCTTCGAACCGGCCGTCATGGTCGGCGGTATAGAGGGCCAGCGCAGGAATGCCGGTGGCTTGATCCTCAGGCGTGTAGAAGCAGGAGAAATGCTGGCCGATAATCTCGTCGGCGGCATAGCCCTTGAACCGCTCCGCGCCCGCATTCCAGCTGACCACCACGCCGTCGGCATCCAGCATGTAGATGGCATAGTCGGTAACGCTCTGAACCAGCAGTTCGAAGCGGTTGCCCGTATAACCGGATAGACCCTTGTTCATTATAGTCCCGATCAGGACGCCATGATCATGACGTCATCCCCTTGCCTTCAGGCAAACGCCAAAGCCGCCCGATCGTTCCACATGGTAGGAAGGCGGAGATGCGAACGGTGGGATGGCTTGACTTGGGCGGTCGCTCTGCGCCACCACGCCCCGGCATAGACGGGTTTGGCTGGACGGGATGTGGGCATGGGCGAGGGTGTGACGGTCACGGTGATTGGCGAAGCCATGCTGGAGCTGAGCCGGGGGACGGGCGATAGCTGGAACCTGCGCTATGGCGGCGATGTCATCAATACGGCCGTGCATCTGGCCCGGTCGGGCGACAGGGTCGGGCTGGCAAGCGCGATGGGCAGCGACCCGATGAGCGCCGACCTGTGTGCAGCATGGGAAGCCGAGGGCGTGGATACCTCGCTCGTGCTGCGCGCTGCCGACCGGTTGCCGGGCCTCTATGCGATCGAGACGGATGCGAGCGGCGAACGCAGCTTCCATTATTGGCGCAGCGAAGCGGCGGCGCGGCGGATGTTCGTGCTGCCCGGCAGCGCAGCGATGGTCGAGGCCGCGGCGCAATCGGACCTGCTCTATTTCTCGCTGATCACGCTTGCCATCCTGCCCGATGAAGGGCGGGAGGCGTTGCTGGACCTGTGCGCGGCGGTGCGGGCGCGGGGCGGCAAGGTGGCGTTCGACGGCAATTACCGCGCGCGCTTGTGGGACGATGCGGCCACCGCCCGGCACTGGCGCGACCGGGCGATCGCGCTCGCCGATATCGGCCTGCCGACGCTGGCGGACGAGGTCGAGATGGGCGAGGCGGACGATGCGCAGGATGCCGCGACCCGCTGGGGCGCGGGCGCGGGGCGGGAGATCATCGTCAAGCTGGGCGGCGATGGCTGCCTGGTCGACGGGCAGGTCGTGCCCATTCCCCGATCGCTGGACGTCGTGGATTCAAGCGGCGCGGGCGATGCCTTCAACGGCGGCTATCTCCACGCGCGACTGGGCGGCGCGACACCGGCGGACGCCGCGCTGGCCGGGCATCGGCTGGCGGGATGGAATATCGGACGGCGTGGCGCGATTCCTGCGCGGGATGGGGATGCGCCTTATTAATCTATCGGTGAAGGTGGAGCGGTGAGGGGAACCGCGAAATAGCCAAAAAACGTTAGAAATAGGACGTTATTTGCAGGCATGATTCTTGAAATACCCCCAATCATACCCCCAAAAGCTTCGGATGGAGGCGAACGACACCGAACAAAAACCGGGTGTCCATTCGCCAACCATTATCCAAATCGCCCCATGATTCTGGCCAGCGCCATAGTCATTTCCGCGTCGGCCGCTTCGTCCAACTCCCAATAGAGCGCCAAGTGCCGGGCGTATGTTCGCTGCCACATTCCCTTGGGGCGACGCGGGAAGGCGTCCAGCCCCATGTCGCACCCAAGCTTGGCTTGCAGCCGAAATAGCCGCTCACTCGCTCGATCGTGTCGCGCAACGCGCTGGATATGATAGCCTAGTCGCCACGCCGTCCGAGATGCGAACCGATCGCCACCGGGCGGCAGATAGAGTTTGCCGACGCGGATGCCACGATAGGGGCAAATCATCCACCACCGCTTGCCGCCATAGTGGGGACGGGTGAAGCACAACGTTACGGTCTGGCTCACCTCTTGCCGATCATCGCCGCTGCCACGCGAATAGGACAGTTCCAGCCGTTCCTTGCCCGGCTCACTCATCATGGCTTTGTAGCCAATAGACCCGGCGTGTTCGCCACGTCGCGACCATGAAAGCGTCCCTTTAAGATCGTCGCCTTCCTTGGCGCGGCCAGTGCGCAGCACCCAAGCCAGGTCTAACCGAAACGACGCTTCAGCCGTTGGCCTGCCGCAATGTCGCCCGGAGCCATATCCGCCCATATTACTCTCCCGTCCGGGCGCTAGCGCCGCAAGATTTTCCTAAATCATTTGGGGATTGCACCCTCCCATGGGGTTTGCCCCGCTTTGCCAGTTTCCCGTTACGCGCACAGCGTTGCTTGCCCTTCGCGGTTCGCGGCCCGGTTGACAGTCCGCCATGCAATTTGCAGCGGCCGGAACGGTAAAGATCGCGGCGTTTGCAGGGCGTCCCGCCACGGGTTGTTGCGCCACAAGTGATGTCCCGGCATTCGGGCGGCAAATCGCCGCCATGGTCGCACCATTCACGCCATAGCTGGCGCGTCTTAGCGCCGGTCAAGTCGCTCCTCTATTCTGAAGCATCCCTATTCGGCACTGACAAAACTGACAGAACCGGCTGCCTTGGGGTTTCGTCGGTTTTGTCAGTATCCCGGCATGGCATAGTCACCGCCCGCTCGCGGTTGCGGTGTTGGCGTGGTCGATTGCCTTAATATTCGGCCGGTAAAGCTTGGATGGCCTGCCGCCCGTTAGCCCCACGTCGGGTTGACTGCTAACCAGCCAATCAGCCTCGCACAGCGTTTTTAGTGCGCCTTCCACCCGTTCTTTCTGGCCCAAGCCGCTCCAGCCTTTGCGCTGCACGTCGCGGGCGGTGAAAATGTTAGGCAGGTCGCCCCTTGTCACCCGCCGCCAAAGGGAACGCGCCGCGCTCACATTATCCAGTGACAGGGCCGCATAAGCGCGCCGGGCATGGCTTTCGAGATAGTCGCCCCACTGGATTGCCATTTGCAGCGCGTCACGGCTCACAGGGCCAAAGGCGTTGCTGGCGACATGGCATAGCAGCGCAAGCCGGGGGACAAGCCCGCGATATTTGGAAAGGTGAGCGGTCAAGGCTGGCCCCAGATCGCCTCCCCTCAACTTGTGTTCCAGCCCTTCCATCCATTGAGAGAACAATGTTTGCGCGTCTGGCGCAAAGCGGAGAAAGGGGAAGTGGCCCGGACCTGCGGTGCTATCCCAATCTGCCAGCAACTCGCGGGCATCCAGCGCGGCCATCTCTCGATAGAAATCCCACGCTGCCTGCCTTGCCTCACTTATCGCCGCGCGGTCGCATTCCACATATGCCCCGGTGAAATCTGGCCAAGCGAGTAATTGCAGGCGTTGCACCATGCCGTCATTGAAGCGTTGCAGGCTGTCCGTCATGTAGCGGGCGAGCCTGTCCGGCTGTGTCGTGCCGAACAGGGAGATGTTCACCGCCGGGATGCGAACTGTTCCGCGCGCGATGCGATCGAAGGTATAGCTTTCGCCTCCGTTCCAGCCGCTCAGGAAAAAGCCGCGCGCGCTGGACCGTTCTTCCCTGTCCAGTTCAGCGAATAGACTCAGCAGTTCGTCGCGATGCACGGTCACCCCTTGCGGATTGGCGGCGCATATCTCCCCCAGCTTTTCAGCCGTGGCGTCACTTGTCAGAAAGCGCCGTTCTAGCGGTTCAACGGGAGCGGGCACGGCTCTGAGAACAGCCATTGCATCCCCGCCGCTATCGATCGCTTTTCGCGCTGCCTTGTCGGCCTTCTCGGCGGCCAGCTTATGGACCCGCTTGGCGAGTTCATGATCGGCCAGCGCCGCCATATTCTTCTCCGCTGCCTCCCCTTCCAGAGCCTTCAGCGGCCCTAGCGCTTCGGATGCGGCCGGGCTTTTTTTCGCGCCAGGAGGGGCGACGACACAGCCCCATAGATTACCTGCTTCCTGCCAGTCGGTCTGTTGCTGTGGACGGATACCGATGCGGCGGCCGATCAGGCCACCGGCGGCGACTAGGGCAGGGATAGCCACCATATCGAGCGGGACGTTCATCCTTTCGGCAACGTCGCCTAGCCATGGCTGCAGTGCCATAGGGAGCATATCGGGACGGCAGGGAGCGACCAGCAGCAGTTCATCCCCCAACGGCGAAGGGTCGGGCCAAGTATTGGGCCAGCCCGATTGCGGAACGACACGCGGGCGCGCGAAGCCATCGGACAGCGCGCGGTCCACTTTCGCGGCAACAGCGTCCGACTTCCACGCATGGCCCGGATCGAACGACTGCATGGCAGTGCCAGCCGCCAGCAACTCGCGGCGTGCCATTGCCGCGTCCAGTTGGCCATTGGCAACCAGACTACCGATTTTGAGTGCGCCGGAATTAAGAGCGTTTTCCTGTTCACCATTACCAGCCGCGCGGATGGCGTCACATTCATTCGCCAGCGCCTTCAGTCCATAAGCGCTATCCCGCCCGATCTTGGCAGAATCCGTGTGCGGGGTATTGGGCGTTTTGTGGCCGCGTGTCGCCACGATGGCGATTAGGTCGGCGGGAGCCGCTACCGGCTCCAGCTTGTCGGCCCACGCGTAAAGTCGCCCGTTCGGGTGGCGGGACGGCGGCAGGATGACATAACCACCACTGCCGCGCACCTCTGCGCCCGGCATGGATGGAAATGGCCAGCCAGTACGCGGATGCCGTTGGGCGTTGCGGACTGGCACGGCAGGATTATGCTGCCAATGCAGGTGAAAGCCCTTGCCGGTCGTCGCTTTGCGCGTGGGGGGCAGATCGGGCGCGGATGCCGCAAACAGGTCTGTGTCGTCCACGTCCAGCACCCAAACACCAGATCGTTCGCCTGTAGGCATGGCAATCATGGCATCGGGCCAGCGCCGCCACCATTGCGCGATCGTTCCCGCGTCAAGGCTGGCGTCCATGAAGCCGTGCGATGTCAGGGGCCGCTTGGTGCTGCTATCGCACGGGAATATCGGCAAGCCACTGGCAGCATAGGCCAGCGCGGCGGCGGCAAGGTCGGGATGCTCAGTCATGGACCGGCCCCCCGAAACACAGCATTGCCAAATCATGGGCCAGCCAAGGTGACAGGCGAAAGCGGCAGCCAAGGATTTGCGCCTGCCGTTCCATTGCGATAGAAAAGGGATGCGACGGCCCACTACAGCAATCGCGCGAAGCCCCGCCGACCACCGGCGGGGTTTTGCATGTCCGGGGCATGGCGGTTATGCCTCCCCGTCGATCAAGCGACGCAAGCTTGCCGCCGGGATCAGCGTCCGCTTGCCGATCTTGCGCGCCTCAAGGCGGCCTTCAGCAATGAGTTGGTAAAGGCGTGTCTTGCCCAATGTGGAAAGGCGGCAAGCCTCATTCACGCTGTAGGCAAGCGGTTCGGGAACGATATGCATCTCATCAACTCCGTTCGTTATTGAACGGCGTCGATTGTCTTTGAGCAGGACAAGCCCGTCAGCCGGATTGGGCCGGAATTGGCCGGATAGATGAACCGGCTAGTTTCCGCCTTGGCGCAATCGAGCGAGAACTGCATGAACAACCGGCTGCACTGAAGTTCGGCCCGGCTCATTTTTTCCCCGCGTATTCAGGCGACGAAATATCTCATCGATCATTGCGGATTGGCCTTGCTGGCCATAGCCTTCGGGCACTCCCATTTCGTGCATATAGACTGCCAGTTCCTCTGCAAAATCTGGCCACCAATCAGCGCGACGTCGTCCGCTATTACCAGTCGGGGGTTGGGCTATGGCAACTAACGGCTCAGCATTGTCGTTTTTCGGATCGCCCCAACCCGCAATAGCCATACGCCGTTCGATATCCGCTTTCGCCATTCTGATTCCGGCATAGGTGATTCGGGCATTTGGATGCTGCTGCCTAAGCAATCGATGCGTGAATTCACTCATCGTCCACATGGTGGTGACGTCCGCACCGGCGGCGGCTGCATCGCTCCAATCAAGCGTCGTTATGACATAATCGGTAACAATGGCTTTCGCCAAAGGCATGTCTGACGCAAGGCGGGGGGCGCCAATTGGTCTGACTCGATCACGCGATAATGGGATGCCCTCACTCTCATCTGCAATGCAATTTTTTGCTGTGGACGGACGGGGCGGGGCAGGTGGTTCATCCTGCCACCGTGTAACTTCCAATGCCTTAACCCGAATTTGATCCTGTTCGATCCATGTGTATATCTGCCTAATAGCCCCACCATAGATCAGGCCGCTCAATTCATTACGCGATGCAACTAGCCTCTCGGCTTCGGCTGGCGCGATCCAATCTGCGTCATCCATTATCCGCACTCCGCAGCGGTTCCGATACAAAATCGGGGAAGCGTGTCGGAGTGTCGCGCTTGTCGGCTGGCCAGCCTATCCCCGTTGCAAAGATGAGAACAAAGCGGGAAATGTCAACTGGTCGGGCTACCCGCTATCGGCAATTCGATCGTCTGCATGATGCGATCGGTCTCGGACAGAATCTTGATGATCTTTTGATAATGGCGGATGTCGTCCCAACTCAGGGCGCGGCCCTTGCGGTCTTTCAGCCATTTTTGCGCGGGCTGGTAGCCGCCGATATGGAAGGTCCAGGCGATGGCTGGCACGTTGTCGAAATATTGGCTTGCGTTGATCCAGACGCGCCCGGCATCGAAATGCGGCTTTTCCACCACGCTCTCACCATCGCCGTGGAACGGGAAAAGGGTTGCGCCGATCGCTGCATCTTCCATCAGGTGCAGGCGGCGCAGCGCCTCCCCCTTTTCGCTAATCGAGCGGAAGTTTTCCGGGCTGGCCGGGAAGGGGACGCGAGGAAAGTCGATTTTCAGGAATTCGGCATAAGTCTCCCGATAAGCCGGGCTGTGCAGCACGCCATAGATATAGTCGAATATCTTGACCTCATCGGGCCGGGCCTCGCCGGTTGCCTTGCGGAAGGCATCCGTGCCGTCGGGCGCGGTTTGCGGGCCGGTGAGGCCAGCCGCCTTGCGGATTTGGGCATATAGCTTGGGATCAAAATTGACGCGGATGCTTTGATCCAGCGTGCCATCCTCTGGGTAGAGGTAGAGAGGCGAAATTCCAGATTGCGTGCTGCTTTCGGCGCATTTGCATTCCATCAAATTTGCACTGACGAAGAAATGATCGACTTCGGGATTTTTGTTACTACGCGCCGAAGCAAGTCCTATATTCGGCCGCTTGATCAAATGTGACATAAAATCAAACCTACCCCAATCGACCATATCTGGCCGGTATAGGATCACTCTATTGTCCAGTGGTCTATAGCTTATGGGCTTGATGTCCATTTGCCAATTTGTATTTTGTAACGCTAATCTTGCCGCAGGTAATTTCCATCCGCGTGAATCTCCAGGCTCATACTTTCCGTCTTTTTTATTTGGGAAAAATTCTCTGCGAACTTGGGCGTCAGTTTTTGCTGGTTCGGCGAATTTGGATATGCGGTCGATCAATCCAGCGCTGGTAAAATCGATTACCAACCCATCTCGTGCGGTGACGAGGCCCGTGGAAAATGCTGGCATGAGGGCAGACACAGAAAAGCCCGCCTCGTACATCGCACCCACATCAAAATCGCGTGAGACAAAAGAAAATTGTGGCGGCTTATGTGGGGTCAGTTTCGGGCAGTTAATTGCAGTGGTCCCGCCCCAAAGCGCAGAATATTTTTCTTCACGTTCGCCCCACAATTCACCGTGATGAACTTGCGCCAATGGCTTGGGGGCTTTGCGACTATTCCGGTGTTTTACCGCAATGATGATTGCCACGCCCTGTTTGATGTCAAACACGTTCTTGTCGGGCAAACCGTCAGGGCAGACTTCCTTTTTGTTGGCATTCCATGCAGGTCCAGCACGTGGATGCGGTCAAAGGTCTGCATCAGGTGCCACCGCATGCCACGGAAGGTTGGGTTGTCAAGGTATCCGTGATTGGTGATCAATCCCAGAACGCCCTCGCCGTTCTGCTCGATCATATGTTCGGCAAGCCGGATAAATTTTACATAGTCGTCTTGTAGCCAGTGCTTGCGCTCTCCGAAATGGACGCCATCAACATATTTGTAATCCTCAATCCTGTCGGTGATCCATTTGCCATTGTTCTGGCTGATACCCGAATAAGGCGGGTTGCCGATCACGCACATGATCGGGGTCTGGCGCTTGATGTCGCTGGCGGCCTTGGCTTCTTCCGCAATGGCGCGGGACAGGCCGAACAAAGTCTGTTCCACCCGTTCGCCTTCCTCCAGCGAATTGGTGAGGTACACGCCAAGGCGGGGTGGCTTGGCCGATGGCTTGTAACCCAGCCCGGTCAGGATCATGTCCAGCTTCATATGGCACATGGCGTAGCTGGCCATCAGCAGCTCGAAGCCATGGATGCGCGGGATCAGATCCTGTTCCACATAGCTGGACCATTGCCCCGGCGCGATGCCCTGCACCCGTTCCGCGACCAGCTTCACTACTTCGGCCAGAAAGGTGCCGGTGCCGGTGGCGGGATCGAGAATCTGGACGCGGTGAACCTGCTTCTTGATGGTGGCGGGATTGCCGTGCTTGTCGTTCTGCCCCGTATCCCAATCTATGGTGATGCGGCTGGTATCGGCCAGCCCGTCCGCCAGCCCGAATTCGGTTTTCAGCACGTCATCCACCGCGCGGACGATGAAGTTCACCACCGGTTCGGGCGTATACCAGACGCCGCGCGCCTTGTGCTTGGCCGGGTTATATTCGGCCAGGAATACTTCGTAAAAATGCAGGAACGGGTCTTGCCGGGCGGTCACCTTGCCGAAATGGCGCAGCACCTGCGCCATGTCCGTCGCGCAAAACACGTCGCACAGTTCGTCAATCACGCGGCGCAGGCGTTCGTCCAGATTAGGCCCGGCAATGTAGATGAACAGTTCGCGCAGGAAGGGATTGGATTTGGGCAGCAGGTCTAGCGCTTCGGCCCGCGTGAAACTGTCGGGCGTCTCATCATGCAGGCGCGCGGCAAACAGGCCATAGGCGATGGTTTCGGCGTAAATGTCGGCAAAATCCTCCACGGTGATGTCGTGGATCAGGTTGGCCTTGAACGCTTCATACTGGCCGATCAGGTCGGTCGCGCCGGTGCCCTGACCCGTCGCCTTGAAATCCGCCACCAGCGCCCGGCCCATAATGTCCTTTATGATCGCGGCCTTGCCCGCCATCATTTCGGCCAGCCGCTTGGATGATGTTATGCTGAGCGGCGTGACATGGGCAAAGTCGCGCAGACGGTTTTCCAGCAGGGAAAAATTGTCCGGCCGGGCGGGCAGGGTCGGGATCAGGTCGGCAATGGTGATGAAATCCACCACGTCACCGTCACGGATGAACTCGAAATCCAGCCCGTTGGTATAGATCAGGTTAGGCAACCCCTTCCGATAGCGATCCTTCTGCGCCTTGCTGTAATCATTCGCCGCAAATTTCCGAACATCCTTGCCGATGTCCTTGGCTTCGCACCAGCCGATGGCAACATCGCCGCGCTGGAACACGAAATCGGGCGCGCCAACTTCGGTGATATGCTTGGGTTCGTTGATGACGGTCAGCGCGGGGTCGATCGAGCCAAACAGTTTGGCGAGCGCCGGGCGGAAACTATGTTCGGTCGTCTGGCCACTGGCATAGAGGGCGCGGATTTCAGAGATATAGCCGTCAATGTTCATCTGCGCCGTTGCCCCAATATCTTATATCGAAGGGGCTTAACGGCAGTCGCTCTCATCGCCAAGCGGTTCAGCCTGCCTCTCTTTCGGGGAAGGGGACGATATCCGCCCCTTTTCGCAACTGGTCGAGATACTCAGACCACCACTGCGCCATATCCACCCGCTCTTTCCAGTGTGCGCCGCGATGATAGGCCGCGCGCACCTTGTCGCTGTCGCCATGAGCCAGCGCGCGCTCGATAGCGTCGGGATGCCATTTGCCGCTTTCGTTCAGCAGCGTTGACGCCATGGCGCGGAAGCCGTGCCCGGTCATTTCGTCGCTGGCATACCCCAACCGCCGCAATCCGGCATTGATGGTGTTTTCGCTCATCGGGCGGGTGCGGGTGCGGACGGAAGGGAACACATAGCCAGACGGGCCGGTCACGGCTTGGACCTCTCGGAATAGGACGACGGCTTGGCGGGACAGGGGGACATGGTGGGCTTTACGCATTTTCATCTTGCCCGCCGGAATGATCCAGAGCGCGCCATCCAGATCAAACTCGCCCCATTCGGCATGGCGCAACTCGCCGGGTCGGACGAACACATGGGGCGCAATCTGCAAGGCCAGTTTGGTTATGCCACTGCCCTCATAGTCGTCCATCGCCCGCAATAGCTGGCCGACCTTCTTTGCGTCCGTAATCGCGCCATAGTGGGTGACAGTCGGGGCAGTCAGTGCGCCGCGCAGATCGCGGGTCGGGTCCGATGCTAGCCGCGCGGTTGCCACTGCATAGCGGAACACAGCGCCCGCTAATTGCAGGCTGCGCCGAGCGCTTTCCAGCTTGCCCTTGCCCTCGATCCTGCGAATGGCGGCCAGCACGTCCGCCGGTTCTATGTCGCCTATGGGCAATTTCCCGATCGACCCGCAAACCAGCGACAACAGATATTCGCTGCGGATGGCCGTAGCCGGTGCCCAGCCCTTCGTGCCGTCGCGCCTGCGCTTCTCGCAAAATTCATCGCAGATGGCCTTGAACGTGTCGGCGGCCTGTATCCGCGCACGGACCTTATCGCGTTGCTTCTCGCGGGACGGGTCTTTGCCAAGCGCGATCAGTTCCCGCGCTTCCTCCCGCCGCCTGCGCGCCTCCCCAGGGCCGATTTCGGGATAGGCTCCCATGGCCAGCAGCTTCTCACTGCCATCCACGCGATATTTCAGCCGCCATAGCTTTCCGCCTGCCGGGGTAATCAGCAGGAACATGCCGTTCCCGTCCGCCAGCTTGATCGCCTTCGCGCCGGGCTTGGCATTGCGGATGGCAATGTCAGTGAGGGCCATAGGATACGCCAGCCTTTCCGGGGCTATACCCCCAATATACCCCCAAGCGTGGGGGTATCGATTCGGCCGTTTTGCATATACCCCCCAATCATACCCCCAAGGGCGAGTGACTGGATACGAACGCGAGTGAACGCTGGCGGCCTGATAACCGCTGAATACCTTGGATTTTTGGGCTTTGTCTAGACGCCTGTGAACATCGGCGGACAGGAAATTGGAGCGGGTGAGGGGAATCGAACCCCCGTCGTCAGCTTGGGAAGCTGCTGCTCTACCATTGAGCTACACCCGCGTTCGACTGCCCATTGCCACGGCGGAAATGCGCCGTCAACCGACCTGGCGCTTGGCCAGTTTTCGCGCCAGTGTGCGGCGGTGCATCCCCAAACGGCGGGCGGCTTCGGAGATGTTGAAGTCACTGTCCTTGAGCGCTTCGTGGATATGTTCCCATTCCAGCGTCTTGATGGACGTCGGGCGGGGGGCGAGCGGGGTGTCGGGATCGCCGCCGGAGCGGGCGAAGGCGGCCTCTATGTCGTCGGTGTTGGACGGTTTGGCGAGATAATGGGTGGCGCCGAGCTTGATCGCATCGACGGCGGTCGCGATGCTGGCAAAGCCGGTCAGCACGACGATGAGCATCGAGGGATCATGGGCGTGCAGCGCTTGGACGCAGGCGAGGCCGGACTGGGGGCCGAGCTTGAGGTCCACGACGGCAAAGCCGGGGCGATGGTCGGCGAGGCAGGCGTTGACCGTTTCCAGGCTGTCGGCGAGCAGCACGGTATAGCCGCGCCGCTCGAACGAGCGTTTGAGCGTGCGGGCAAAGGCTTCGTCATCCTCGACGATCAGCAACAGCCGTTCAGACGTCATTCTTGCCCTCCTCAAGAGCCAGGGTCGCGAGCGGCAGGCGCAGCAGGATCATCGCGCCGCCCTCCACGCTGTTGCTGGCATTGACCCGTCCGCCCAGCTTGCGCACGACATTGACCACCAGGAAGAGGCCGAGGCCGCCGCCCTGCTTGCCTTTGCTAGACCGATAGGGTTTGCCGACATCGGCCAGCATCTCTTCGCTAAAGCCTGGGCCATTGTCGCGCACGGCGATATGGAGCCAGCGATTATCGCGGCTGACGAGCATGTCGATATAGGTCGCGCCCGCTTCGCGCGCATTGTCGAGCAGGTTGGTGACGGCCTGCCGGATCACCGGATCAGCGACGATGCGGGGATAGTCGTGCGGACCGAAATCGCAGCGCAGCGGCATGCCGGGATTGGCGCTGCGCCAGTCGCGGGCGATGGCATCGACAAAATCGCGGACATTGGTGATTTGCGGGGCTTCGCCGCGCGCTTCGCCGGCCGACATCAATATGCCGGACAGGATCGCCTTGCAGCGTTTGATGGCGGTTTCCATCTCGCCGACTTCCTCGACCAGGGCGGGATGGCCGGTGATTTCGGGCATGTGCCGCCAGTCGCCCAGCACGACGGCCAGTTGGGCGAGCGGGGTGCCCAGTTCATGCGCCGCGCCCGATGCGAGCAGGCCCATGCGGACGATATGCTCCTCCTCCGCCGCCTGTTGCCGCAACCGGGCGAGATAGGCTTCGCGCTGTTGCAGGTTGCGGGTGATGCGGGTCATGAACAGGACGAGCAGCACCGCGATCATGGTGAGGCAGATCCAGGTGCCGATGATATGCAGGTCGAACAGGCGGCCTCCGAACGCTTCGCTCAGATCCAGCGGGCGGTAAAAGAGCGAGAGCATCGCGGCGCAGAGCGAGGATATGGCGACGATGCCCCAGACGCTCCAGCGGTGAAGCAGGACAGCGCCCAGCGCCACCTGCACCAGATAGAGCGAGATGAAGGGGTTGGTCGCCCCGCCGCTCAGATACAGTTGGGTGGTGAGCGCCAGCACGTCGAATAGCAGCGCGAGGAAGAGTTCAGCATGGCTGATGTCGGTGCGTCGCCGCAAGATCATCATGCTGCCAAGGTTCATGGCAGCCGCGATGCAGGGGACGACCAGCATGGACGGGAAGGGTAGGCGGATGTCCATGGCATAATGGACGATCAGGATGGTCGCGACCTGCCCCGCGATCGCGATCCAGCGCAACTGGACCAGCAGCGCCATATTCTTGCGCCCGGCCGCATCGGCGGACCATTGGCTGGGAAGCCAGCGCGCGCGCAGGGGCGTGCTGCCCTTCATGCCCGGCGATCTTTTCCTGACTGGCGCATGACGAAGATATAGGCACCCGCGACCATCGCCGCCAGCGCGAACCAGGTGATGGCGTAGACAAGATGGTTGTTCGGGAATTGCACGACGGTCAGCCCGCCGACGGGCAGGGCGTCGGGCTGCGGCCCGGCATCGGCGTCGATGAAGTAAGGCAGCGTGGCGGGCAGGGTGCGGGCGGCGGCGATGGCGGCGACGTCGCGCGAATACCAGCGGTCGGCGGCGGGGTCATTGTCGCGCAGGAAACCACCGCCCGGCTCGGTCAGGCGTAGCAGGCCGGTGATGCGGACTGGCCCCGCAGGGCGGGCGTAGCTGGTGCGGGCGTCGGGCGGCACAAAGCCGCGATTGATCAGCAGCGTCGTGCCGTCTGCCCGCCGGAGCGGGGTCAGCACCCAGAAGCCGGGGCCACGGACGGTCGAGGCCTGGACCAGAGTGGCGCGGTCGTGGAGAAATGTGCCGCTCGCGGCGACGCGGCGATATTCGTCCGATTTGGTCGCTATGGCGGGCGCTGGCACCGGCGGGGCGTGAATGCGGACAGCGACCCGGACAATCAAATCGCGTTTCCATGCCAGCCGTTCGACCTGCCAGACGCCAAGCGTACATAGGGTCGTAAACAGCAATGCCGCGATCAGCGTCAGGCCGATCGCGAACCCCGCCCGGCCATGGCGGGGGTTCGCTTCTGTCACGGCATCTGGCTCATGTCATGCGTCATGGCGGGCATCATGTTGGTGTTGAGATGATACATGACCCACATCGAACCGGACAAGGTGATGACCACCAGGACCAAAGTGAACATCAGCGCCATCATCGACCAGCCGCCTTCCGAACGGGTGTTCATGTGCAGGAAGTAGATCATGTGGACGACGATCTGCACGACCGCGAAGGCCATGATGACGAGCGCGGTGGTCTGCGTATTGGCGAAATAGCCGGTCATGACCAGCCAGAAGGGGATGGCCGTCAGGATGACCGACAGGCCGAAGCCGATCATATAGCTGCCCATCGTGCCGTGCGCGCCATGCGCCTCGCCGTGAGTGTCGTGATCGTGCGCGCTCATCGCAGCATCCCCATGAGATAGACGAAGGTGAAGACGCCGATCCAGATGACGTCGAGGAAGTGCCAGAACATGCTGAGGCACATCAGGCGGCGCTGGTTGGCGGGGATCAGCCCTTTTTTGGCGACCTGCACCATCAGCGTCACCAGCCAGATGATGCCGAAGGTGACGTGCAGGCCATGGGTGCCGACCAGCGCGAAGAAGGCGGACAGGAAGCCCGACCGCTGCGGCGTCGCGCCCTCATGAATGAGGTGCGCGAATTCGTAGAGTTCGATGCCGAGGAAGGCGAGGCCGAACAAGCCGGTGATGGCCAGCCAGCCTTGCGTCGCGCCAACCTTGTTCTTTTCCATCGACAACATGGCAAAGCCATAGGTGATGGACGAAAAGAGCAGCATGGCGGTGTTGAGTGCGACGAGGTTCAGGTCGAACAGGTCGCGCGGCCCTGGCCCCGCGGCATAGCTGCCGCTCAGCACCGCATAGGTGGCGAACAGGCACGCGAAGATGAGGCAGTCGCTCATCAGGTAAATCCAGAAGCCCAACGACGTGCTGGAACCTTCGGGATGATGCGGTTCCTCGCCCAAATGGAAGAGGGGCTTGCCGTCCTGGTCGAGGAAGGCGGGGTCGATCTTGGAGCGTGTGGCCATGATTTTAGCCCTGTGTTGCGAGCAGCGCGCTGCGCTCGCCCTCGGTGCGCTCGACCACATCCTGCGGGATATAGAAGTCGCGCTTATAGTTGAAGGTATGGCCGATCGCGACGGCGAGGATGCCGACGAAGGATAGGCCAGCCAGCCACCAGATGTACCAGATCATGCCGAACGAGAAGGCCACGGACAGGCCGGCGATGATCAGGCCGGTTGCGGTATTGGACGGCATATGGATCGCCTTGTAGCCGGTCAATGGACGCTGATAGCCGCGCTTCTTCATGTCCGCCCAGGCGTCGCCATCATGGATGACGGGCGTGAAGGCGAAATTATAGTCCGGCGGCGGCGAACTGGTCGCCCATTCCAGCGTGCGGCCGTCCCAGGGATCGCCGGTCGTGTCGCGCAGCTGGTCGCGATTCTTGATGCTGACCGCGAACTGGATGAACATGCAAGCGATGCCCGCCGCGATCATCACCGCGCCCAGCGCCGCGATCTGGAACCAGATTTGCAAGCTCGGATCATCGAACACGCGCATCCGGCGGGTGACGCCCATCAGGCCCAGCACATAGAGCGGCATGAAGGCGGTCCAGAAACCAACGACCCAGAGCCAGAAGCTGCGCTTGCCCCAGGTGGTTTCCAAGCGGAAACCGAATGCCTTGGGCCACCAATAGTTGATCGCCGCGAACAGACCGAACAGCACGCCGCCGATGATCACATTATGGAAATGCGCGATCAGGAACAGCGAGTTGTGCAGCACGAAGTCGGCTGGCGGCACGGCGAGCAGTACGCCGGTCATGCCGCCCACGGTGAAGGTCAGCATGAAGGCGACCGTCCACATCATCGGCAGTTCGTAGCGGATGCGGCCGCGATACATGGTGAAGAGCCAGTTGAAGAGCTTGGCCCCGGTCGGGATGGAGATGACCATCGTCGTGATGCCGAAGAAGCTGTTGACGCTGGCGCCCGACCCCATGGTGAAGAAATGGTGCAGCCAGACGAGATAGCTGAGCAGCGCGATGACGATCGTCGCATAGACCATCGAACTATAGCCAAAGAGGCGCTTGGACGAGAAGGTCGAGGTGACTTCGGAGAACACGCCGAACAGCGGCAGGATGAGGATATAGACTTCCGGGTGACCCCAGATCCAGATCAGGTTCACATACATCATGGGGTTGCCGCCCATGTCGTTGGTGAAGAAGGCCGTGCCGATATAGCGGTCAAGGCTGAGCAGCGCCAATACGGCGGTCAGCACCGGAAAGGCGGCGACGATCAGCACGTTGGCACAGAGCGAGGTCCAGGTGAAGATGGGCATCTTCATCATTGTCATGCCGGGCGCGCGCATCTTTACGATGGTCGCGATCAGGTTGACGCCGGACAACAGCGTGCCGATGCCCGCTATCTGCAAGCCCCAGATATAATAATCCACCCCGACGCCGGGCGAATAGGCGATGCCGGACAGGGGCGGATAGGCGAGCCAGCCGGTGCGCGCAAATTCGCCCACGAACAGCGACATCATGACGATGATCGCGCCAGCCGTGGTCATCCAGAAGCTGAAATTGTTGAGGAAGGGGAAGGACACGTCGCGCGCGCCGATCTGGAGCGGGACGATATAGTTCATGATCCCGGTGATCATCGGCATCGCGACGAAGAAGATCATGATGACGCCGTGCGCCGTGAAAATCTGGTCGTAATGATGGGCGTTCAAATAGCCTTCGGAGCCGTTGAACGCCATCGCTTGCTGCAACCGCATCATAATCGCGTCGGCAAAACCGCGCAGGAACATGATGAGCCCCAGGATCATATACATGATGCCGATGCGCTTGTGATCGACGGTGGTGAACCAGTCGTTCCAGAGCGTGCCCCAGAGTTTATATTTGGTAACCAGCCCGAACACCACCGCGCCCCCCAGCGCGACCATGAGGAAGGTGCCGACGACGATCGGCTCATGCAGGGGGAGCGAACTCCAGTCGAGACGACCGAAGATCAGCTTCCAGATGCCACTATTTTCGGAGGCGGGATGCGGGGACATGGGCGTTACGGCCTTGAAAGGGGGGATAGAGAAGGAGCTGTTTTATTGGCCTGTTCCCCGGCGAAGGCCGGGGTCCAGTTCGACACCGGGACTGGACCCCGGCCTTCGCCGGGGAACAGCAACTCCTGTTTCGAAATATGGTGAGCCTTAATTCCCATGATGCGCTCCGTGCCCGTCATGGTCCTGCTGACCCGGTGCCTGGTTGCCCTGCGCGGCGGGGGTTTGCTTGGCAGCAGGGGTCATGCCCGCGGGCTGGGCGATCTCGCCCTTCTTGCCGGGTTCGACCGGGTGATAGCCGCCGACGTCGATCGTGCCGTCATGGCGCAGGCCCTTGGTATCGTGGGCCGATTCCTTGCCAGCGCCGCCATGCATGTCGGTCATCATGATCTCGTCCATGCAGCGCTTGCCCGGTTGCGCGCACATGTTGAGCGCGGCGTGGAACAGGCGGGGCTCGACGCCCGCGAAATATGTCGGCTTCACCTTCTCGCTCGGCTGTTCCAGCTTCACATAGGTTGCGCGGTCGAGGGTTGCGCCGCTGGCCTTCACGCGGGCGACCCACTGGTCGAACCCGCCCTGATCCATGGCGTGGAACTTGAAGCGCATGTTGGAGAAGCCTGCGCCGGAATAGTTGGCGGAGAAGCCGTCGAACGTGCCGGGCTTGTTGGCGACGGCGTGAAGCGTCGTCTGCATGCCGGGCATCGCATAGATCTGGCCAGCGAGCGCGGGCACGAAAAAGCTGTTCATGATGGTGGAGGAGGTGATCTTGAACTCGATCGGGCGATCGACCGGCGCGGCCAGTTCATTGACCGTCGCGATGCCGAGTTCGGGGTAGATGAACAGCCACTTCCAATCCATCGCCACCACTTCGACCTGCAGGCGCTTGGCCGCCGGATCGACCTTGCGCGCCGAATCGATGCGTTCGATCGGACGATAGGGGTCGAGCAAATGGGTGCTGGTCCAGGTCACCGCGCCCAGCGCGATGATGATGAGTAGCGGCGCCGACCAGATCAGCAATTCCAGGCTGGTGGAATGATCCCAGTCAGGATCATAATCCTTCGCCTGCGCCTGGGCGCGATATTTCCACGCGAACCAGCCGATCGTGCCCATGACGGGCAGGACGATCAGCAGCATCAGCGCGGTCGATATCAGGATGAGGTCGCGTTGTTGCATTGCAACATCGCCCGACGGGGCCATGACCACCCAGTCGCATGCGCCTAGCGGCAGCAGCAGGAGGGGAGCGAATCGGCGCAGAAATGCGCGGCTTGGGGCGGGCGTGCGGGCGATCATGAGGCTCGTCTAGTCGGGAAAATTCCGGGGTGACATTGGACCTTTTGTCCTATCCCTGCGCAGTGGCGAAATGGGGCATGGGTATATTTGACCACCGGAATGATTCGTCGTGCAGCCTTGTGCGGCCCCGAATCGTTCCCGCAGCATGAAGGCCCGTTTCACGCCATGACCTCCGCGACGACCACGCCCGGCCCTGATCTGGAGACCAACTCCACCCAGGCGGAACGCGACATGCGCAACCTTCACGCCCATGACGGCAAGAAGATTGCGCCGGGCGAGATCGCCATCGGCGTGATCATCGGCCGGACGTCCGAATTTTTCGACTTCTTCGTCTACGCGATCGCCTCGTGCATCGTCTTTCCCGCGCATGTCTTTCCCTATCTGTCGCCGCTGGAGGGGACGCTCTGGTCGTTCGCCATCTTCGCGCTGGCGTTCGTGACGCGGCCGATCGGGTCGCTCATCTTCATGGCGGTGGACCGGCGCTTTGGGCGCGGGGTGAAACTGACCATCGCGCTGTTCCTGCTGGGCGGATCGACCGCGGCCATCGCCTTCCTGCCGGGCTATGAGACGATCGGCCATTGGTCAGCGGTGCTGCTGGCGCTGTTCCGCGCGGGGCAGGGCGTGGCGCTGGGCGGGACATGGGATGGGCTTGCTTCGCTGCTGTCGCTCAACGCGCCGCAGGCCAAGCGCGGCTGGTATGCGATTATGCCGCAATTGGGTGCGCCGCTGGCGCTGATCGTGGCGGCGGGGCTGTTTGCCTTCTTCCTCTCCACCCTGTCGACCGCTGATTTCCTGAGCTGGGGCTGGCGCTATCCCTTCTTCGTTGCCTTTGCGATCAACGTCGTGGCGCTGTTCGCGCGGTTGCGGATCGTGGTGACGGAGGAATTTGCGCGGCTCTACGAAGCGCGCGAATTGCAGCCTTCGCCGGTGATCGAAACCGTGCGCAGTGAAGGGCGCAACATCATCATCGGGGCGTTTGCGCCGCTGGCTAGCTTTGCGCTGTTCCATATGGTTACGGTTTTCCCGTTGTCGTGGATCGCGCTTTACACCGACGAGCCGCTGGAACGCTTTTTGATGATCGAGGTCATCGGCGCGTTCGTCGGGGTGCTGGCGATCATCGTGTCGGGCTTCGTCGCGGACATGATCGGGCGGCGTCGCCTGCTCGGCTATTCGGCGGTGGGCACGGCCTTTTTCGCGGTGGCCGCGCCGTTGCTGCTCAATGGCGGCGATCTGGGCGAAGTGGCGTTCATGGTGATCGGCTTTATCCTGCTGGGCCTCAGCTTTGGCCAGTCGTCGGGCGTGGTGGCGTCCAACTTCCGCTCCGCGACGCGCTATACCGGATCGGCGCTGACGTCGGATCTGGCCTGGCTGGTGGGCGCGGGTTTTGCGCCGCTGGTGGCGCTGTTGATCTCGACCGAGTTCGGGCTGGCGGCGTCGGGCGCTTATCTTTTGTCCGGGGCGATCGTTACGGGCTTTGCCCTGTTCGTGAACAAGGAACTGGCGGGCCGCGACCGCTAAATCGCTTTGCGCATCCGCGGCTTTTTCAGGAAGATCGGCGCATCCGCGCCAGGGCCTTGCGATCGAACCAGCCGGTGAGGCCGGGGCGCGGGCGGAAGCGGGGGAGCCAGTCGGCATAAAGGCTGGCGAGGCGCTGGGGCAGGCCGTCCGGCCCTTCCCGCGTCATGATGTCCGATACGATGCGGTTCTGGAAGAAGCGCACCGAATAATTGATCAGCCGCTTATATTGCATCGTCCAAGTCGAGGGGCGGGCGAGGCTGACTTGTTCGCACAGAAAGCCCGCTGCGTCGCAGGCCAGCACCCGGCTATGCTGCCAGTCAGCGTCGCTGGCGAGGTTGGTATGCGCCCAGGCGGCGACTAGGCCATCATCGCCGATCAGGTCATCGGGCAGGCGCAGGCCGCGCGCGCGGATCGCCGCGACGAACGGTCCCGACAGGGCGTAGAGATCGCCGAACAGGCCGCCTTCGATTTTGAGGTTGCGGCGGTAGAATTCGGCCATGCGCCCGTTCATCGGCATGCCGGCGCTGGCATTGGCTTGGGGGTGCGCGGCAAGGTCCGCGACCAGCGCGTCGATCGACCCGGCGACGATCTGCGCGTCGCCGTCCATGAAGATGACGGCGTCCTCCGTCCCGGTCAGCAGGCCATGGACCATATGGTTCCAGGTGCGCGATTTGCCGCCCGCTTTGATGTCGTGGACGATGACGTTGGTGCGCCCGCCCGCCGCTGCCGTGGCGCGGGCGACGGTGGCGTCGGTCGTGCCGTTGACCAACACATGGAAAAGCGTGTCGGGCCGGTCTAGCGGGAGCGAGGCGAGGCAAGCGCCGATCCGGCGCTCTTCCTGATGGGCGAAGATGGCGACGGCGACGGCCATGGCGTCTAGCGGAAGTCCCAGCCCTGCTGGCCATGTTGGGCCAGATCGAGGCCATCGGCTTCCTCCTGCGCGGTGGCGCGCATGGGGATCAGCATCGAGACGATCAGCGCGGCGATGGCGCTGCCCACCATGGCCCAGAGCGCGACGATGACGAGGCCGATGGCCTGCGAGACCAGCGCGCCGGTCAGGGTGATGCCGATGTCGAAGCCGACTCCGGCCATCAGTGGCAGGGCGAAGATTGGCAGGAGCAATAGGCCGGTCGCGCCGCCGATGCCGTGGATGACGAAGACGCTGGCGCTGTCATCGACATGGCGGGCGACAAGGGGCTGAACCAGACGGCAGATGAACGCGGCGATCACACCGATCAGCATCGCGCCGCCGGTGCCGACCAGCGCGGCCGATGCGGCGATGGCGGCGATTCCGGCCAGGGCACCCGACATTATGCCGGTGGCGGTGGTGCGCTTGCCCAATATGCGATCGAGCAGCGCCCAGGTCAGCGTAGCGGCGCAGGCGGCGAAATGATGGTTGAGCAGCGCGGTCGCGGCATCGTCGGTCGCGCCGAGCGCCCAGCCACCGACCATGCCGGAAAGGCCGATCCACAGCAGCGCTCCGCCCGCGAGGCTAAGCACCGGCGCATGGCCGACACTGGCGGGATCGCGCCTGCGCCCGGCAATCAGTGCGAGGGCAAGGGCGGAGAAGCCCGCGACGCCATGGACGACCAGACCACCGGCGAAATCCATGACGCCCAAATCCGCGAGCCAGCCGCCGCCCCACACCGCATGGGTGATCGGCGCATAGACGAGCAGCAGCCAGAGCGGCGCGAAGGCGAGGAACCAGCCGATCCGCGTGCGTTCGGCGACGGCGCCGACCAACAGGCAGGCGGCGAGCAGGGCAAGGGCAAGTTGGAACAGGACGAAGGCGGATTCAGGCACCGTCAGCCCGTCGCGCAATTGCGCGAGATTGGCGAGCAGCAGGTTCGCCCCGCCGCCGAGCCAGGCGCTGCCCGGTGCATAAGCGAGGCTGTAGCCGACGATCGCCCAGGCCAGCGACACGGTCGCAATGACGCCCGCGCCCTGGGCCATGACCGAGAGCGCGTTGCGGACATTGACCAGGCCCGCATGGCGCAGCATCAAGCCCGGCAAGGCCGCGAGCAGGATCAGTAGCGCGCAGACCATCATCCAGCCGGTGTCGCCGCTGTCGGCGACGGCGATCTGGGCATAAGCGGCTTGCGGCGCGGCCAGCGCGGCGATCAGGGGCAGGGTCAGAACAAAGCGCATCGGCAATCCCGGCAATCCAAACAGGCCCCCGTTCTAGCGCGGACAGGGTAAAGTTTTCGATAAGCAGCCCCCGTTATCAGCGGACGATGACAGGCGCGTGCAAGACTGTTATGGCCAAACCATGCGGGGTTTGCTGTCTTTCTGTGCGGCGGTCATGATTCTCCTCTCCATGGGGATGGGAACGCTCGCCCATGCGACCGAGGCCTTAGGGTGCGTCGAAGATGAGACCAGCCTGTCGATCAGCGCGGCCGATATGCATGGCGACCTGCAACCCGGCGACGCAGATAATGGCCTGCCGCACCATCATGGCGGGTGCCATGGCCATCATGTCGGCACGGCGGGATCGCGCGTTTCCTTCGATGGGACGGTGGCGACCCGCGACCATCTGATGATCCCCCCGGTGCAGCGCCTGTCCGCTGTGGAGTCTGCCCGGACATTACGCCCACCCATCGCCTGACATCGACCGAATAGACCGCGCTCGCCTGGCGTCGGTTCCTTTCTCGTTGATTTCAGGAATTATCTTCATGAAACGCATCCTTGCGGCCTGTCTGGCCGTGTCGTGCTGCACCAGCGCCTTTGTGGCGCGGGCGGACGAACCCTCTTTTACACTGGAGCAGGCGCTGGAGCGCGCAGGCGCCACATCGCCCGCGATCGAAAGCGGAGCGGCGGGCGTGCTGGCCGCGCAGGCGGCCCGCACCGTCGCGGGGCTGCGGCCCAATCCCGAACTGAATATCCAGACCGAAAATATCGCGGGCAGCGGCGACTATCGCGGCTTTCGCAGCGCCGAGACGACGGCGCAGGTGACGCTGCCACTGGAACTGGGCGGCAAGCGCCCGGCGCGGCTTGCGCTGGCCAATGCGCAGCAGGACCGAGCGCAGATCGAACAGGCGGTGATCGCCGCCGACCTGCGGCTGGCCGTGACGCAAGCCTATGTCACCGCCGTTTCGGCAGCGGAGCGAGCGACGGTGGCGCAGCGGCAGGTCGCGATTGCGGCGGAAGCGCTGCGGTCAGCGCAGGTGCGCGTCCGTGCGGGGCGTGCCTCGCCATTGGAGGCGCAGCGGGCCGAACTGGCGCATCTCAATGCGCAGGCGACGCAGGAACAGGCCGAACGGTTAGCGAATGTCGCCCGCGCCAATCTGAGCCGGATGATCGGCGCGCCAGTAGAAGGCGCTCTAGCCCGGATTATTCGTGACGTTGTTCGCTTCGGCGGTCCGCGTTTTTCGGT
>Ga0156326_105_pt2 | contig 33477 bp, 28 predicted proteins | sample RifCSPlowO2_12_FD_107974 | JGI IMG/M metagenome (GOLD analysis project Ga0156326, IMG submission 107974) | Sphingomonadales bacterium RIFCSPLOWO2_12_FULL_63_15 | reverse complement strand
CAGCGATGCCGGTCGTCCGCGCAATACAGCCAGCCGCAGCAAATGCCCAGAGCGGGCCCGAAACCGAGCGTCGTGAATAAGAGAGGCTAGCAAATCGCCGACCAGAAAGGCCGCGATGGTGATTGCAAAGGGCTGGGTCGATAAATCTGGCGTGAAACCGGGGCGCACCCATTCCCACAGCCCGGCGACAAAGGCGGCAACTGTGGGTGCCAACACGGTGGCAAGCCCAAAAGGCATGGGCGCGACCGACAGGTCGGACGAGCCGCGCCGCTTCATCCACTGGACGAGGCCGATGGCCGCGCCATAGGCCAACGGCGCACGCGCAACCCCGGCCAGATCGTTCCAGATATCAGGGCTGTCGATCAAAACCACCCCAGTTCCCAGCTGGATCAGGCATTCATATAGCGCGATGAGCGGTGCCCAGCGCGCTCCGCAGTACCAAAATAACGCCACGCGCACCCCGGCGGCTGGATACCAAAGGCTGAAAAAATGCGCTCCGCCCCAAGGCTGGGCAATATGATGCGCCAGAATGAACGTAAAGCCATAGGCGATCAAAAGCGCAGCAACCTGTTGGGGGCTGCCAAAGCTGGAGCGAGTAACGGACAAAGACATCCACTTCGTTCTTAGCCAGATGTGCCAGACTGCCAAGCCGGGAAAAACCCCGTTCTTTTTTACCTCTCTCAGGGAAAAGCCCGGATAGGCAGTTTGGTGCAATGCCATCATAATCTGATCCACGGGGGCAGCAACTGCGCTTTCGGTTCCCGGATGGTGCCTGCGACCCGCACTGTCCGGGAACATAGACTTTTGGGTCTAAGCTCCGGGTCGGTCAGATTACACGGGGAATGGCATGAGCGTGTTCGCACCAACAGCGCCGCCTTGCGGGCCTAGCGGGCGATGGAAACGGCCAGCAAGGTACAATCTCAGGCTGCTGAACGACTGTAACTGGCAAGCGGATAAATTCGGCTAAGGAAGCTGCCTCCGGACAGATAACCAGCAGCGCCTTGTCGTCGCAGACGAAGTGGGCTGGAGGCAGGCGAGCGCATCATCGCCGCCAGGGCTGCCTCCAGCATCAACCAGCGCTTTTTAAGCATACCCCTAATAAAATTATGAACAGTTCATAATATTTTCTGCGAGAATGATCTTTTTTACACGCCCATCGCTGTCATCTGCCTTTACATATACATGGCCTTTCTCGATCATACGATGCATCAGAATGTAAAAACCCCTGTATGACAGATCGAGAAAGCTCATGGTTTCCTTGATGGACAGCGGGCCATTCTGCTTCAGCAGGAACATGATTTTAGCCTCCGGGCGAATAAAATTCATCCCGAATTTGTTATGAAACGCCACATCCGCTTCAAGAATGTCCTGTATTTCAATATCACTGATCATTCGATATCCTCAATAGTCTGAGTTTTTCATAGAATATCGACCCGATTTATATGAATAATGTATATACTATTTTGGAGAATTTATATGTTTGTTTGCAATTCTCGGAGAATTGAATGCATTTCATATAGGAAATTAGTCAATAAAAAAATGTATATGTAATTTATGCATACTAATTCTCTCGGCTTATCCTGCCACATAGATATAGCAGCAATCTGCCGATGAAGCGTAGCGTCAATGGCAAGTGACGAGGTGTAGGATCGTCGTCACGCCGGGGGTCTAATCAGGGGGAAGTAATGACGTGATGGACGCACGACCGGGCAAGTAACGCTCGATCAACCCAAAATATTCAAAATTAGGACGACGGCCAACGTGCGACTGGTTTCGCGCGACGAGGTCGTGCGTCCTGCGATGCAACAGGAAGGTTCATAACCATGACCAACAAGACAAATTTCCAGCGAGCGCTACTGCTCTCGACTTCGTTGCCAGCCGCCTTCATGCTGGCGCCGTCCGCACAGTCGCGTGACGTGACAGTGCCTGCCCCTGTGGCGCCTGCAACCTCGGTGTCTGGCGCAAGTGTGAACGCATCAATAGTGACCGCGATCACCGCCCCCGATGATGCGAACCTCAAACTTACGGTTCCTGCTGCGGCTGTCGTTCTGGGTGACTCGATTGTCCTTAACCCCGCCACCGGCCAGGGCGACGGCAAGATTGAATTTCTGAACGATGGCAAGATCGGCGCGGTGGATGCGGCAACCGACGCGGTCACCGACAGCGCAGGCGCAATCTTCAATGGCCGTGCGGCTGCCGGTGCGACCAACAGTTTCACAGGGACCAACAATGGCCTGATCGCTGGCGGCTTGCGCGCAGTCGGCTTTGGCGGTGATGTCGCGATCACAAACGGTGGCACCATTCACAACGGCATCACGGCAACCGGCCGGGGCGCTGTGTCGGTGACGACGTCGGCCGCAGGCGCGGTGCGTTCGGGCAATGTCGTGGCGCAGTCTACCACGCTCGATACGGCGGCAGCACCGGTCGATGGCATGACCAAGACCAGCTTTACGGGCGGTAAGGCCAGCATCGTGCAGGCAGGTGATGCCGCCGATGCGGACGACACTGTTCGCGGCAGCCTGAGCGCCACGGGCCTCGGCGGTGCGGAAGTGACCGTGTCTGCCAAGGCGCGCAATGTCACGGCCAACGCTGGTGGCATCATCGAAACCGTTTCCGGCAGCAACCCTGTCGTGACTGGCACGGTAACCACCACGACCAATCGCTTCGATGTTACGCGCGGCGGCGGCGCGGCGAAGGTGACGGTCGGTGCGGACGGCGATGTCGTATTCGTCAGCGCGAACGGTGTCGGCGGCGCAAGCGCTGCCATTGACGGCGCGGTCGAAAATGGCGTGAATGTCAATTCCAGCGGCGCATCGACGACTTCCACGGATGTCAGCGTCGTTGACGGTGTCGTGCCAGTCAGCTCTTCAACGAAATTCACCAGCACAGCGGTTGGCAAGGCTGCTGAACTGTCGGTTGGCGAAGATGGCAGCATTGGCGGCTCGGCTTCCGTCAACGGCCAGGGTGGCGCTTCGGCCACGATCGATGGCGCGGTGGACGGCAGCGTTGGCCTGACTTCGACGGCGACCAACAATGTGTATGACTCGGCTTCAACGCCTGCTGGCTATGTCTATAGCGACAGTAATGTTGCAGCGGGTGGTTCGGCAACGGGTGCCGTCGGTGCGACAGGCGCAGTCGATGGCAATTTCACCGCAATCGGTGACAATAGCGTCGTTCTGACCAATGCCGGAACGATCAAGGGCAGCGTTGCGGGCACGTCGCGTCGTACCGTGAGCAGCTTCACCGGCAAGGGTAGCAACGCCACGACGACCAGCGCCACGCTGAACGAAGTGTCCAGCCAGGACGAAACGCTGACGCGCAGCGCGACGACCACCGGCACGGCCAGCTTTGCCAACGCGGCTGGCGGCCAGGTGCAGGGCAATGTGTCGCTCAATGCGGGCGGGGATGTCACCTACAGCAATGATGGCGTCGTGTTCGGCACGACCAGCCTGACCAGCCAGGGAACTGACAGCACCTCGACCGGCAGCAGCAGCAGCAAGGTGTCCACCGCCATTGCGACACCGCCTGCTCTTGACGTCGTGACAACCACGGTTGAGAGCAAATCGGCATCGACGACGGCCCGCACCGGCGGTAATGTCACTGGCACCTATGCCAATGCCAATGGCACGCTGAACTTTGGCGTTAACGGCATTGGTTCGGTGACGCAGATCGCCGACAAGGCCAGCAGCGCGACCGTATCCGGCGTCATCTACGGCAGCCTGTCCTCGCAAGCCGGTTCGGCGAACAGCCAGTCGAGCAGCGAGAGCAAGTCGGTTCAGATCCTGTCGGGCGGCAATGGCACCCGCACCCTGAACAGCGCCTTCAGCTCTTCGTCCACCACCAATGCCGGTGGCGACAGCAAGGTCATCGTCAGCGGCAAACTGGCGCAGGGCGAAGCCGGGGTAACGCCTTCGCTCTTCTCCAACGCCACCGGCAACAGCAGCGTTGCTGTTTCGGGGACCGTGGAAGGGGGCATATCCTCCACCGCGTCTGCAACCGACAGCAGCAATGCAGCCTCGCTCGCAGTGTCGCAGACGATCACGTCCGGCGTGACGCGCACGGACAGCCTGACCCAAACAGGTAGCACAACGTCCAAGGCGGTTGGCGGCACATCCACAATCGACATTGCGGCGACGGGCAAGGCCGCTACTCTGTTCGGCAACGTCAATGCCTTCGGCCAGACCGGCGCAAGCGTGACGGTCGCCAATGGCGGCGTAATCGGCAGCGACGGTCATATCGCCAATGTCTCCGCGCAGGTTTCGGGGCTGGATTTCTCCAGCACGTTCGAGCGCAGCTTCACCCGCGCCCCAGCCGATGGCACGGCAACAGCCTCCGAAAAGGAGACGATCAGCTATGTCACCAGCGCCAATGTGGGTGATGCCACTGTCGCGGTCGGTGGGGCAGTCACTGGCAGTGTGTACAGCGGCACGGATCGCGGTAATGCCACCGCCACCATCACCGGTACGGTCGGTGGAAACGCGCAGGCAACCGCAGCCAATGGGTTCGACTATCAATATAGCCGGACGACCGATTATGCGGGCAAGGTCGCCAATTCGGCTTCCACCGGCTTTTTCGGTCTGGCGCCCGTTCTGTCCAAGGTGGTTGACAGCTATACCAGCACCCTTGTCGGCGGCGCAGGATCGGTTGTCGTCAATACCGCAAGCGACCTGCAAAAGGCAGGCAAGGTCGGCGTTGGCGGTTCGGTCTATGCAGAAGGTCTGACGTCCGCCACCGCCACGATTGCCAATGGCTCCAAGGTCGGCGGGAACGTGCAGGCATATAGTTCCTATGTAAATCAGGTCGGTGGCTCGACGACCCTCTACAATAGTGCCGGGGAAGCGACCGAAAGCAGCAGCACCTATGCCACGACGCTGGCTGGCGGCGACGCCAGCGTGACGATCGGGACGAAGAGTGAAGTCGGCGGCAGCGTCTTTGCAGAGGGCGACAAGACGGCCACCGTCAGCAATGCCGGTCTGGTCGCAGGATCGGTCTACGCTGAAGCACTGCGCTCGGTCGTGTCGTCTAACTCGAAAAGCACGAACCTCAACAATGTCGGCCTGCGTCAGGATGAAACCACCTCTGTCTTTACCGGCATCGGTGGCACCGCGAAGGTCACCAACAGCGCGGGTGCGTTGATCGGCGGGAATGTCTTTGTCGCCGGTGCGACCGGCACGGTCACCAATGGCGGCGGCATCGCCGGCGCGGTGGTGCTGGGACAGAGCGTCGACAACCACAGCCAGAAGCAGATCGATACCGTCACTACCACGACCCAGACGGTAACACCTGCCGAAACGCTGACGGCGCAGACCTATACGTTCGACCAGAATAATTTCCTGGGCGGCGGCGTCTTTGTCGGCGGTGCGACCATCACCGACCCGTTCAGTCGGGCTGATGAGCCAGACGTCAAGACCAGCAATGTGAAGGCGACGGTCAACCTCAATGCCGGGTCGGTCACACTCGGCAGCGTCGTGGGCCAGCGGGATGTCGAAACAGGGGCTTTCCTGACCGACACCACGCTCAACCTCAACGGTTCGGGTTTCCTGGGAGCCGACGTCCTCAACCTCAAGACCCCGACTTCGCCGGACTTTACACCCGAAGCGGTTCTGTCGAAGGAAGCGCAGCTGCTTGGCTTCGACCCGTTCGACACCAGCGCGGTGCAGATCCTTGGCGTCAACAGCGTCAACAAGACCGGCACCGGCACGTTCGTCCTGAACCTGGCCGCCTATAATGCGGACCCGGCTGCGGCGCTCGATCCCTTCCGCTGGAGCGCGGATGTCGGCACCATCAATGTCAACGCTGGCGAATTGCAGATCACTGGTCCTGCCTATGATCCGACCGACGCGGACGGTGCCTATATCGGCATTCAGGGTGACATCGTCGTCAACGGCGGATCGCTGGTATTCGGTCGTCGTACCTTGATCGACGGTGGCCTCGTCGGCGGCAGCATCACCTCGGGCGGCGTGGAAACCATCACCGGCGTGCATGTCGTGCTGAACGGTGACTATACCCAGTCGGCTAACGGCACCACCGTGGTCGGGGTCAGCCCGTCGCTGGTACGTTTCGCACCGGTCTCGGTCGGCACGGCCAATGGCGGCAGCGAAGTGCTGGGACCGATTGAAGCGGGGGCGACCGTGCCCTTCTTCACGACCCCGGCGAACGGCTTCTCCGACCAGTCCACCCCCTCGCGCGTCGATGTGTCGGGCAAGGTGACGCTGGCCGGCAAGGTGCTGGTGGATGTGACAAAGGATGCGATCTACTCGGCAGGGGACGGCTATACGCTGTTCACCTATGGCGACGCGGGCAGCACCGTGACCGCGACCGTCAGCCAGTCGATTGCGTCGCCCTTCGTCAGCTTCGAGATGAAGAATGACGCAGCGACCAAAACCGTCAAGATCGTCGCGAAGCGTGCCGGTTACGCCACGGTGGCGACGAACCCGAACGCGGCGTCGGCAGCCAATGCCCTCGACGCGCTGATCCCCACGATCGTCAAGAAGATCAGCGATGATGCCAATGGCGGCGCTGTCTTTACCACGGTCAGCGAGATCGGCCTGGTTCAGGATGCCGCCAACATCATCTCAGGCCTCGACTGGCGCTTGAGCCAGGCAGGGGCGGCGCAGGTGTTCAACGAACTGTCGTCGGCGGAAATCTATGGTTCGCTGGCCGCGATCGAGCAGAATTCGGCACTCACCGAATCCTTCGAGACCGCGTCGTCGATCGGTAGCACCGGGCTGTGGATCAATCCGGTCGGTCGCTTTGCCCGCTATGGCGGCACGAAGTCGGGCGCATCGAAGATCCGCGACAACAGCTATGGCGGCGCAATCGGTCTGAACCTGGGTTATGGGGCCAATGGCGGCTTTGGCATCGGCTTTGCCTATGCCGAACATGACATCGCCGCACGCGGCACCCCGGAAACGGCCAAGGCCAAGACCTACTCGATCGGCGTCAACTGGAAGCATGTGTTCGGGCCGATCCAGGCTGGTGCGCAGTTCGTCTATGGCTTCTCCAACTTCGACGTGACCCGCGACCTGACCGTGCTGGACCGCACGATCACCGCCGCATTCAAGGGACGTCAGTGGGACGGCAATATCGAACTGGGCTATGACGTGCTGGCCGGTTCGGGCGTCACTGTTCTGCCCTTTGGTAAGCTGGCGGTGCGTCACTGGACGCTGGGCGGCTTCACCGAACAAGGCGGCGCGGGCATTGGCCTGACTGCCGGTCGGGACTCCAAGACGGTGTTCGTGCCTGAACTGGGTGTTCGTCTGGGTGCGGAACTAGCCAATGGTGGTGATGTCACGATCCGTCCCTTCGGCAAGCTCAGCTACACCTTCCAGGGCGACGTCGGCAGCAGCCGCACATTTGCCTACGCAGCGGGCGGTACGCCGTTCACGCTGGAAGGCGTCGATCCCAAGGGCTTCGGCTCGATCGACGGTGGCATCAGCGCACTGTTCAAGGAGCGCGTCGGCGTCTTTGTACAGGGCGGCTTGAATTTCGGCGGCTCGCAAAAGGGCGCCGAAGTCCGTGGCGGCATCAACGTTCGGTTCTGACCCCCAAAGACCAGGACGAACCAGACGATGATGCTACCCAGGGGGGAGGAAGGCGAAAGCTTTCCTCCCCCCTGCTTTTGTGCATGAAGGCCGTATCGTAAATTATTGCGTCGCTATGGATAATAACCAGCGCACATATCAATACTTCAAATTTTGAGACCATTGGATCAAACGCCATCGGGGCGGCGCGTCAACGTCAGGCTGAAAAGTTTAGCGGCTAAACTTTCTTGCCCCGGCAAGGGGCCATACAAGCCCGGCATTATCGGGAGCATGTTGCGCTGCTGTCGAACCGGCGTGGCCCCTCTGCGGCCCCTCCCAGGGAAGATTTGACGCATATGCTAAACTTCTGTCCGTGCTTCCCATTGATCCAGCATCATCCGATGGGGCACATCGGACCCAATCGTGGCCGCAATAGCCTGCGCCCTGCCCTCTGGATCAAGCAACATGGCCTTGGCGTCCGCCTCCGCAATTTTGTTGCCGTGCTTGTCGAGCCTGATTGCTGCCAAGCCACCAAGAAGAATCACCGTCGCTTCCATGTTGGCTGGGTTCATAACGATGGAAGTGACCAGCGAACGCAGCAACTGGTTCATATGCGATCGGCTGTCGTCATCGACCATCTTGCCGCGCAATTCCGACGCCCGCTTCAGCAATTCCGTTGGGGCTGGCCTGTTTGCCGCTTCGCGCTCTTGCCGACGCAACCGGGCAAGGTCATCCTCTCCGACAAGGATTTCCCGCTCAAGCGACAGAATGCCGCGTTCCATGGCTGCGCTGCCGGTGCGCGAATAGCTATCAACCAGCTTTTCAAGCCGGGCTTTTCTCTCCTGCAACGATAGTTCGAGGTTGGTTATCAAACCGGCCGAACTGCCTGGCCCTGTTTGATCAGGGACAGCGATATGGAGAACATTGTCCAGAACACCGCGCTCAAGATTTGGATAATGATAGGTGGTCCGCGCATCACAGCCAGAATTCTGATGTCGGTTTCGGCATATCAAACGCCGGGCGCTTTTGTTGTGGGTTCCAAGAAACAACGGGCCAAAGCAGGCACCGCATATGACCATACCCGCCAAAATGTTGATACGCCGGTTCCGCGCGCTGGGACTTGCACTTGCGCGGCGCTGCAAAGCCGCCTGCGCGGCCTGCCATGTCGGCTCGTCAATGATAGCCGGATAGCATTTGGTCCAATCCCCTGCCGGAACGCGCTTGCCGTTCTGATCCTTGGTTTGCGGAAGATACTCACCCAAAGCGTTCCTTGCGCGGATAAGCTGGCTGATATTGGGCGCTGCCCAACTTCCGGCCGTCCAACGCGATTTCGAATCAGCGTTCAGTCGGCGCGCTATACCCATCAACGAAACGCCTTCAATGCACCAACGGAATATAGACCTGATCCATTGCGCCCTTGCCTCAATGATTTTGTAGCGGCCATCGACTACTTCAATCCAGCCAGGCATGATCCGTGGATCGGCTTGACCATCCTTGGTCGCGCCGCGTTCGCGCGTGGCCATCCATGCGCTTTTGATCCGCTTGCTTTTTTTGTCACTCTCATCGAACGCGAGGCCCGCTCGGATGAAGGCTTCCAACAGATCGGTCCAGCTAGACCTGACACTGTCATTATCCCATTTACGCCCGGTCGACGTTTCAAAAATGGTGACGCCTGCGCCGGTCAGGCTGGTGATAAGATTGAGGGTCTGGATAGGCTGCTGTCGGCTGAGACGGTCCAACTGCTCGACCAGCAAGACCCAGCCATTCAAATGTCCGAGACGTGCGCGGTCTTCAATTTCAGCAAGTTTTCCACCCACGTCGCGATTGCGTCCATGATAAGCGGAGCGACCATCCTCGATTAAGGTTTCAACGATATTCCAACCATGAAGTTTGGCTGCATCTTCGCCTAAACGCAGTTGCCGCCTATGGCTATCACCTTTGTTTTGCTCTTGGCTTGACCACCGTATGTATAGGAGCGCATCCACCGAAAAGTCCTTTCTTTTCAGCGAGTGCTATCGTTAAAACCTTAACGCAATGCTCTTATAGCACTGGCACCATTATAACATCGAGGTATTATGACCAAGACACCGCCGCCCAAACTCCCCCATGCCCGCTACATCGTCCTGCACCATGATGGCGCGTGGAAGATCAATCTGAACAACAGCTATTATGGCCCCTTCGCGACCCAGGCGGCGGCGGTCGAGAGCGCGACGGCGACCGCGCGGCAGGCAAGCGAGGGCGGTTATCCGGCGTCGGTGCTGTTGATGAAGGGCACCGAGTTCGAGACGCTGTGGACCAGCGAGGCGACGTGAGGCCTGTCCAATAGTGTAGTTTTCAAGGCTTTATCCGCCAGCGGGGGAACTGAATCCGCGCACGGGACATTCCGTTGATCCAGATTATATGGAAATGGGAATGAGCAAGAAGGTTCTGATCGTCGAGGACGAGATATTCGTCGCGCTGGAAATAGAGCAAATCGTCGAGGACGCCGGATTCGACGTCGGCGCGATCGCGGCCGACCGGGATGCGGCGCTCGCCTGCGCCGATTCGTGCGACATCGCGCTCGTCGATCTCAACCTGCGCGATGGGCCGACGGGTCCGGCGATCGGCATGGAGTTGGCGCTGCATCATGGCGTGCGGGTCATCTATGTGACCGCCAATCCCGCCCAGATCGGCCCGGCTTCGGTGGCGGCGCTGGGCGTCATCACTAAGCCGTTTCGCGCGCATAGCATCGTCGCGGCGTTGCAGCTGGCGGCAGAGGAAACGCCGGAACCCTGCGCTGCCGATATTGCGGGCTTTATTCCTTTCCTGCCGTCCGACTCATCGAACGGCGCGGAATCCAGAGGCTGATCGCAAGGCCCTCCGAGCGCCATTCGCGCTCGATTCTACCACCCAGTTGCCGTTCGACGCTGAGCGTCATCAGGCGGCTGCCGAACCCGTCGGTGCTGGAAGGCGCCACGCTCGGCCCGCCCTCTTCACGCCAGTCGATGCGGACATCGTCGCCGACCGCGCTGACATCGAGAAGCACGCGTCCGTCCGGCACCGAGAGCGCGCCATATTTGGCGGCGTTGGTGGCGAGTTCGTGGAAGAGCAGCGCAAGCGGTGTCGCGGAACGGTCGTCGATCGCGGCATCGTCGCCCGACAAGAGGATGCGCGAGCCGTCCGTGCCGCGATAGGGCGCGAAAATCTGCTTGAGGATACCCGACAGGCTGCCGCCCCCCTGCCCCGGCTGCGGCGCGGATTCGGCGCTGTGCGGGCGCACGAAATCATGGGCGCGACCCAAGGCGAGGATGCGGTCCCGCAAGTCGTCGGCGACATCGCTGATCTGCGGATGCTGGCGCGCGGACAGGCCAATGAGGCCAGCGATGACCGAGAAGATATTCTTGATTCGATGGGATAGCTCGTGCGCGATCATCTCGCGCTCTGCCATCATCAATTTCTGTTCGTGAATGTCGGTGCAGGTGCCGATCCAGCGGGTGATCGTGCCTTCGGCATCGCGGATCGGCAAGGCGCGGCCCAGCGTCCAGCGATATTCGCCGCTATGGTGGCGCAGGCGATATTCGATCTCATAAGGTTCGCCGGTGACGAGGCTGGTGCGCCAGCGGCCCCAGGCGCGCTCCTGATCGTCGGGGTGGAACACGCCGCTCCACCCGTCACCATCGGTCGAACCAGCGGGCGTGCCGGTATATTCATACCAGCGCGCGTTATAATAATCGTGAAAGCCATCGGGCAGCGTCGACCAGACCATTTGCGGCATGGTGTCGGCCAGCGTGTGGAACATGCGATCGCTGGTGGCGAGCGCCGCCGCGCTTTCATTCTGGAAGGTGATGATGTCGCGGTCGCGGCGACGCCCCTCCAGTTCGACCATCACCTGCCGCGCGAGCAGGACCATGCCCTGGCGCTGCATCGGGGTCAGGTCGGCGCGCGGCTTGGTATCGATGACGCATAGCGCGCCGAGCGGCACGCCATCGGCCCCGACCAGCGGTGCCCCGGCATAGAAGCGGATATGCGGCGGGCCCGTGACCAGCAGATTGTCGGCGAAGCGATGGTTCTGGGTGGCGTCGGGGACGACGAAAATGTCCGACCCCAGCATGGCGTGGGCGCAGAAGGAGACGTCGCGCGGGGTCTCCTCCGCATCCAGCCCGGTACGGGCCAGGAAGCGCTGGCGCACATCCTCGACGATGCTGACCAGCGCGATGGGCGCGTCGCACAGCGTTGCCGCGAACTCCGTGATCTCGTCCAGATTGCGGAAACCACCGGCGTCCAGATCGTAGAGCGCGAGCAGCGCGGCACGATCCGTCTCCAGGCCGCGGCCCTCAGCCATCGCTGACCCGTTCGATATCCGCGCCGACGGCGGACAATTTCTCTTCGAGCCGTTCATAGCCGCGATCGAGATGATAGACGCGGTTGACCTGGGTTTCACCTTCGGCGGCGAGGCCCGCGAGAATGAGGCTCATCGACGCGCGCAGGTCGGTCGCCATTACCGGCGCACCAACCAGGCGGGGCACGCCGCGCACGACGGCGGTGCGGCCATTGACGGCGATGTCGGCCCCCATGCGCGCCAGTTCGGGCACATGCATGTAGCGATTTTCGAAGATGGTTTCGGTCAGCACCGATGCGCCATCGGCCATGGTCAGCATCGCCATGAACTGCGCCTGCATGTCGGTCGGGAAGGCCGGGAAAGGTGCAGTGGAAAGGGTGAGCGGGCGCAGCTTGCCGTCCGAGGCGACGCGGATGCCGCCCTTATAGGGATCGACCTGCACCCCCGCCTCGCGCAGCGCGACGATGATGGCGTGCATGTCGTTTTCATTGGCCCCGGCGAGATCGAGTGAGCCCCCGGCGATGGCGACGGCGCAGGCATAACTGCCCGCTTCGATCCGGTCGGGCATCACGCTATAGGTCGCGCCATGCAGCCGTTCGCGGCCATGGATTACCAGTCGGTCGGTGCCCACGCCTTCAATGTCGGCCCCCATGGCGATCAGCAGGTTGCACAGGTCGACGATTTCCGGTTCGCGCGCGGCATTGTCGAGGATGCAGGTGCCCTTGGCGAGTGAGGCGGCCATCAGCGCATTTTCGGTCGCACCCACTGACACGACCGGGAAGGTGAAGTGACCGCCGGGCAGGCCGCCATCGGGCACGCTGGCACGAACATAGCCTGCGGTAATTTCAAGCACCGCGCCAAAGGCTTCGAGCGCCTTGAGATGGAGATCAATCGGTCGGTTGCCGATGGCGCAGCCGCCCGGCAGCGACACCCGCGCTTCGCCCGCACGGGCGAGCAAGGGGCCAAGCACCAGGATCGACGCGCGCATCTTGCGCACGATGTCATAGGGCGCTTCGGTCGAGGTGACACGACCCGCACGCATGGTGAGGACGCGGCCGAAATCCTCCGGCCTTGCGCCCTCGATCATGGTCGAGACACCCAGCTGGTTCAGCAAGTGGCCGAAGCTGTCGACATCGGCCAGGCGCGGCAGATTGCGCAGCGTTACCGGTTCGTCGGTCAACAAGGCGCAGGGCAGCAGCGTCAAAGCCGCATTTTTCGCGCCGGAAATGGGAAGGCGGCCGTTCAGTGCGTTGCCGCCGCGAATATCAATGCGGTCCATCGGACAGGGTTAATAGCGGCAAATGCGCGCCGCGCAAGGCGGACGCCGTAGCATTCGTCACCTGTGCGCGGCGTGCGCGCAATATAACGGCAACAATCGTCGCCAGCTTGATCGAGTTTAGTGCGACGGGCGCAAATGCAGCCAAAAGGCGCTTGAGGCGTTCTGCCATCGTAACGAGAATTGGAAGAAGGTGTTATTGGTGGCAACAAGTTGTTTCGCCGCAAGGCTGGCCAAACAGGTACCGCTGTCGGACGCGGAAAAGACGGCACTGGCACGGTTGGAGGAAAACCCCCGCAAGGTAAAGCGCGGGGCGATGGTTCAGCGTGTCAATGATACGGTGACCGAGTTGTTCGTGCTGCGCGAAGGCCGGATGATGAGCTTCGTCATCATGCCCGACGGCAGCCGTCAGATATTGCGCGTCTATTTTCCCGGTGATTTCATCGGGTCGGCCAGCACCATCTATAGCCGCGCGCCCGAATCGCTGATCGCGCTGACAGACGCGATTATTTGTCCGTTCGACAAGCATGCGCTGCGCCGACTGCTCGATGAATCGCCGCGTGTTGCGGCGTTGCTGTTCCTGCTGTCCAATGCCGAGCGGGTGGCGATGACCGACCGGCTCGCGTCGCTGGGGCGGACATCGGCCAAGGCGCGCGTCGCCTCCTTCCTGCTCGACATGTTCGACCGCATCCGCGTTACCGACGATGCCGTCACCGACAGTTTCGACCTGAAGCTGACGCAGGAGGAAATCGGCGATTCGATCGGCCTGACATCGGTGCATGTGAACCGCATGATCCGGCAAATGGAGGAAGAAGGGCTGATCAGCCGGTCCAACGGCCGCATCACGCTGCGCGATCTGCCCCGGCTGGAAGAGATCGGCCATTATACCAATCGGCAGAAGGATATGGACCTGGACTGGTTGCCGGTCGGATAGCGATCTGATCTTGATGCAGGTGCTCTTCATTTCCGTTCGTGCTGAGTAGAGCCTGAGCCTGTCGAAGGCTCATATCGAAGCATCTGGCGGCTGCGCATGATCCTTCGATACGCCATTTCGACTTCGCTCAATGCCTGTCCTGAGCGCCTGCCCTAGCAGGCAGTCGAAGGGGCTACTCAGGACGAACGGTGTTATTTGAAGGGCTTAACGTACTATTTCTGCCGTGGCGCGGGCGCGAAACAGCGGTCGCAGCGGCGCCAGCAGGTGACGCCGGGCATGGCGAGTGCTGGCTTGAGGTCGGGTTGCGGCGCAAGGCGGGCGAGGATGTCGGGCGACAGGCCTTCGGGCGCGGCACGATTATGGCACATCAGGCAGTTTTGCACATATTTGGCGCGGGTCAGGCCGCTATGGTCCTCCTGCGCGGCGAGCGGGCCAGGCCCAAGCAGCAGCACGGCCAAGGCAAGCCGCAACGCCCGCATCATGCCAGCAGCTCGACATCCCAATAGAGCCAGTCGCGCCAGCTGTCGTGCAGATAGCCGGGCGGGAAGGCGCGGCCATGTTCCTGCAACTGCCAGGTCGTCGGGCGGATCGGTTCGACATGGAGGCGCATGCCCGCTTGCTTTGGCGTGCGCCCGCCCTTTTTGAGGTTACAGGGCGAACAGGCGGTGGCGACATTTTCCCAGGTGGTGCGCCCGCCCGCGCGGCGCGGCACGACATGGTCGAAAGTCAGGTCGGTGCTGACGCCGCAATATTGGCAGGCGAACCTGTCGCGCAGGAACAGGTTGAAGCGGGTGAAGGCGGGATGTTCGGACGGGCGCACATATTGTTTGAGCGCGATGACCGAGGGGATTTTCATGTCCAGGCTGGGACTATGCACCTGCCGCTCATAGCTGGCGATGATGTCCACGCGATCGAGGAATACCGCCTTGATCGCCGTCTGCCACGGCCAAAGGCTCAGCGGATAATAGCTGAGCGGGGTGTAATCCGCATTGAGTACGAGCGCCGGGCAGTTTTCCGGGTGCCGTATAAGGTCGGGATGGTACATAGAAACCTTCTACCCCCTTGCCGACGCCGCTGATTAACCAGCAACATGACATCCGCATGACATCCGCATGACAGCATCAACCAATATCGTCCGTCAAGAGCCTGTATGACCGATACCAACGCCCTACCGCATATGGTGACCCGCTTTGCCCCCAGCCCGACCGGGCGGCTGCATGTCGGCCATGGCTGGTCGGCGTTGCTGGCCATGGACATGGCGCACGCGGCGGGAGGCGCTTTTCGCCTGCGGATCGAGGATATTGACGGGACGCGTAGTCGGCCGGAGCATGTGGCGGGGATCATTGAGGATCTGCGCTGGCTGGGCGTGGCGTGGGATGGCGATGTCGTTTTCCAGTCGCAGCGGCTGGGGGCTTATGAGGCGGCGCTCGATCGGTTGCGGGGCATGGGGCTGCTCTATCCCTGTTTCTGCACGCGGGCGGATATTCAGGCGAGTTTGACCGCGCCGCATGGGCCGGAGGGCCCGGTCTATCCTGGGACGTGCCGGGGGTTGGACGCTAGCGAGCGGGCGCGGCGGATCGCGGCGGGGGACGCGCATGCGTGGCGGATCGATATGGCGGCGGCGGTGGCGCGGGTTGGGGCGGTAAGGTGGCGGGCGCTCGCCTTCTCTACCTTGTCATTCCCGCGAAGGCGGGAATCCATCTGCGACGGAATCGAATTGACTCAAGGTTGGGAGATGGGTCCCCGCCTTCGCGGGAATGACGATGAAAAGGGTGAGACGCTGCATTCCGCCGACCCCCTTGCCCATGGCGATGTCGTGCTGGCGCGCAAGGATGCGCCGGCGAGTTATCATTTGTCCTGCACGCTGGACGATGCGGCGATGGGGGTAAGCCATGTGCTGCGGGGCGATGATCTGAAAGGCGCGACGGATATTCATTGCCTGTTGCAGGCGTTGCTCGGCCTGCCCTCCCCTGTCTATTGCCACCACCCGTTGCTGGTCGGGCCGGATGGCAGGCGGCTGGCCAAGCGGGACGGGTCGATCGCGCTTGCCGATCTGCGCGCGCAGGGCGTCGATCCCGCCGAACTGGCGACTGCCCTAAGAGGCAAGCGCTTTCCGGTTGGAATCAGGCTGGCAAGCGCCTAGATTGCTGTCATGAATATTGTCCTCGTCATCGCCCTCATCCTTGCCATGGCCGCGACGCTGTTCGCGCTTATCCGTGGCATCATCAGCTTCCTTCAGACGACGAAGGAGGAATTGAACGCGCCCGAAGGCAGCGGCCCTGGCCCGTCGCGATTGAAGCAGAATAAGGCGATGATGAACCGCGTGCTGTTTCAGGCCATCGCGATCGTCATCGTCGCGCTCCTGCTGCTGATGAAGGGCAACGGGTAAGATTGCATGGTCAAGCTGAACAAGATCTACACCCGCACCGGTGATGCGGGGACCACTGGCCTTGCCGACGGTACGCGCCTGCCCAAATATGCGCCGCGCATGCAGGCGGTGGGCGATGTGGATGAAGCCAATAGCGCCATTGGCTTGGCCGTGCTGGCGATCGGCGATGCGCCCGAAGCGGCGTGGCTGACCATGATCCAGAATGATCTGTTCGACCTGGGGGCCGATCTGGCGACGCCGATCACCGATGCGGGCGACCCGCCCTGGGCCTTGCGGATCATCGAAAGCCAGGTCGAGCGACTGGAGCAGCAGATCGATGCGATGAACGCCGAATTGGCCCCGCTCGACAGCTTCGTGCTGCCCGGCGGATCGGCGGCAGCGGCGGCGGTGCATCTGGCGCGCGCCATCACGCGACGGGCTGAGCGCAGCGCGACGGCGGCGGCGGTCGATGTGACGCTGAACGTGCAGGCGCTGATCTATCTCAACCGTCTGTCCGACCTGCTGTTCGTCATGGCACGCCGCCTGAACGACAATGGTGCGCGCGACGTCAAGTGGGTGCCGGGCGCATCGCGCTGAGCGGTCGGGTCGCTCGACTCATGCGCGGCACAGTTGATCGCAGAGACGCGCGTTAACCCTGTTTCTTCAGGATGCGTTTAGACGCGCCGACGACTTTCCGCCCGGTCTATAATCATGACTGGGCTGATATGCATTTCTACCTCGCGACCTCCTTCATTTTCCCCCGCTCGCTCAGGCTCCGGCTGTTCACCCTCTGCTTCGTCGCCACCCATTTGCCGCTGCTGGGCTATATGGCCTGGGGGCTGGCGACCGGGCGGCTGGCACTGGCGGAGTTCGTGCTGCTGACGCTGGCGACGGTGATCGGCGCCGGCATTGCGCTGTACGGGATCGGCGCGTTGCTCAATCCCATCCATGCGCTGGCGCAGACATTGCAGGGGCAAGATAGCGACCCCACGCCCCTGCCCCAGGTCGGCGATGTCATCCAGACGCTCTATGCCGGGGTGCATCGTGCCGCCCATGTCACCCGCACGCAGATGCAGGATCTGAACGTCGCCGCGCATGAAGACCCGCTGACCGGTATCGCCAACAGGCGCGGTTTCCTGATGCAGATCGACATGCTGCCCCAGGCGCGGCGCAAGGGGTGCGTGGCGATCATCGACATCGATCATTTCAAGCAGGTCAACGACCGGATGGGCCATGACGAGGGCGACCGGGTGCTGGCGGCCTTTGCGCAACGGCTGGCGGCGCAGCTGCGCCGGGTCGATCATGTCGCGCGCTGGGGCGGCGAGGAGTTCATGGTCTTCTTCCCCGACTGTATCGAGGATGAGGCCTGCTGGTCGCTATCGCGGATCGCCACCCAGATGCGCGACGATCCGATCGGCCAGGTCAATGGCCGCGCGATCAGCTTTTCCGCCGGTGTCGCGCGCTGGCAGGGGACGCCGATCGACGAGACGATCGCGAGCGCGGACCAGGCGCTCTACGATGCCAAGCAACAGGGCCGCGATCGCGTCTGCCGCGCCGCCCAACCGGTCTGCTGTTAAGAAAGGCGGGAACCCTAAAGGGCAGTCATGCGCTTTTTGCTCCATCATCATGCGAGCATAGCGTAAGGGGCAGGCATGGCCAGAAGCTGGACCGAGTTGGACAGGGATGCGCTGATGTCGCGCTATCGCGAGGTGCGCGCGCTGACACAGGCGCTTGGGCTTCCCCTGTCCGACGCCGACGCGACGGTCCAGTCGATGCCCGACGCTTCCCCCGCCAAATGGCATCTGGCGCATGGGACATGGTTCTTCGAAACCTTCGTTTTGCGCGATCATGTGCCGGGCTATCAGCCGTTCGATCCGCGCTACGCCTTCCTGTTCAACAGCTATTATGAGGCCGAAGGCGCGCGGCATGCGCGGCCGATGCGGGGGATGCTGACGCGGCCGTCGCTGGACGAGATAAGCGACTATCGCGCGCATGTCGATGCGGCGCTACTGGCGGCGATCCCCATGCTGTCGCGCGAGGCTAGGACGCTGGTGACGCTGGGGCTGCATCATGAGCAGCAGCATCAGGAATTGATGCTGACCGACCTGCTGCATCTGTTTTCGCTCAATCCGATGGAGCCCGCGCTGTTCGCCGGACCCGCTGCTGCCTCCATGGACCTGCCCGACGCCCTGCACTGGATTGAAGGGCGCGAGGGGCTGGTCGAGATTGGCGACGAGGGCCGGGGCGGGTTCGCCTTCGATTGCGAGGGACCACGGCACAAGGCACTGCTCCATCCCCATGCGCTGGGGCACCGGCCGATCACCAATGGCGAATGGATCGCCTTCATCGAGGATGGCGGTTATCGCACGGCGGCGCATTGGCTGGCCGATGGCTGGGCCTGGGTGCAGGCGGAAAGCGTCGATGCGCCAGCCTATTGGGCGCAGGGCGAACAGGGCTGGACCCGCTTTGGCCTCGATGGCCGCCAGCCGGTCAATCCGGCCGCGCCGGTGACGCATATCAGCCTGTATGAAGCCGACGCCTATGCCAGTTGGGCAGGCGCGCGGCTGCCGACCGAGGCGGAATGGGAGAGTGCGGCGCAGAATATCGCGCCGACGTCGGGCAATCTGCTGGATGATGCCGCCTGCCCCCGTCCCCACCCCGCCGATGCCACCGCATCGCTGACGCAAATGTTCGGCGATGTGTGGGAATGGACCGGCAGCGCCTACCGTCCCCATCCCGGCTTTCGCGCTGCGCCGGGCGCGGTCGGTGAATATAATGGCAAGTTCATGTCGGGCCAGTTCGTGCTGAAGGGCGGTAGCTGCGCCACGCCGCGCGGGCATGTGCGGGCGAGCTACCGCAACTTCTTTTACCCCCATCAACGCTGGCAGTTCACCGGGCTGCGACTGGCGAAGGATCTGTAACGACCATGCTGCTGACAGACGACGCTCCGACCGTAGCCCATGCGGTCGACCCGGCCTTTCGCCGCGACATCATCGAAGGTCTGTCGCGCAGCCCCAAGGCGACGCCGCCCATCTGGTTTTACGACCGGCACGGGTCGGAATTGTTCGAGGCAATCACCGACCTGCCCGAATATTATCCCACGCGCACCGAGACGGCGCTGCTCGAACGGCACGGTTCGGACTTTGCCGAAACGGTGGGCGAAGGCCGGGCGGTGGTGGAGTTTGGCGCGGGCAGTTCGCGCAAGACGCCACATCTGTTGCGCGCGATCGCGCCGGGTGCCTATGTGCCGATCGACATTAGCGGCGATTTCCTGCGGGCGAGCAGCGCGACCCTGGCGCAGGCCTTTCCCGACCTGCCGGTGATTCCGGTGGAAGGGGATTTCAACCGGCCGCTGACATTGCCCGATGCGATCGAAGCCATGCCCCGGCTGGGTTTCTTCCCCGGATCGACCATCGGCAATATGGAGCCGGATGCGGCGGTCGACCTGCTGCGCGCCATGCGCCGCCTGCTGGGCGATGAGGCGATGCTGTTGATCGGCATGGACCGGATCAAGGATCGCGACCGGCTGATCGCGGCCTATGACGATGCGGCGGGAGTGACGGCGGCGTTCAACCTGAACCTGCTCACCCGGATCAACCGCGAGTTGGAGGGCGACCTGCCGATCGACGGCTTTGCCCATCGCGCGATCTGGAATGACGACAAGGCGCGGGTCGAAATGCATCTGGAGGCGATACGGCCGCTGCATTTCCATGTTGCGGGAGAGAGCTTCCGCATGGCGCAGGGCGAGACGATCCACACCGAAAGCAGCCATAAATATGGGGTGCGCGACGGTCGACTGCTGCTGCGGTCGGGTGGCTGGGAGCCGGTGCGCGCATGGACCGATGCAGACGGGCTGTTTTCGCTGATGCTGGCACGCGCGGGGTAGCGGGCGGCGCGACGGCTGAAAGAGGCCGCATATCTAGCAGCAGAAGGAAAAAGCTTCGACAGGCTCAGCCCGAACGGACGAGTGATTGGCGCGCGCGGGACCGCTGTAGACAAGAGGCTGTCTTAGTCCGCGACTTGGGCCGTCCATGTAGGAATCCAGTGCCAGACGCCACGGCATTCGCCCATGCTGGTCGCTTCGACCAGACGGAAACGGGTGCCGTCCCAGACATAGGCTTCGCTACCGCCGCAGTCGCCGATGCCGCGGCCCTTGGCGAAACTGTCGAGGCGGGATTTTTCCGGGGTCCAGCCGACATTGACCAAGGTGGGATGCTTGTCATCGCTGAGCCAGCCGGGCGCGGCGTCGAAGGGCGCGAAGCGGAAGGTGCGGCGACCGGCGATGCCGGTGGCGATGACCGGAACCGAGGTGAAATTATAGGCACCCGACCCACAGGGCACGAGGATCAAGGTTTCGGTCTTGCTGAGGCGATGCAGTTCCGGCGTCTGGTCGCTGCGCATTTCACCGGCGCAACCCGTAAATGCCACGAGTTTGGCCAGTTCCTCGCGCCAGAGCGGGGCTGGCGCTGTACCGCTGGGCACTGGTGCGCGGCGGATAACCGGGGGTGTGGGTGCAGGCTTGACCGCCATCACGCCCATGGGACCGGTCGCGACGAGCGCGGTCATCGTGCCCGCCCTGCCCTGCCGCGCGTCCATATAGCGCAGCGCAGCGCCCGATCCGGCGAGCGAAGGCGTGCCCCAGGATCGGTTTCCGGCACGGACGTCCATGGCCGTGCCGCGCGCCATGGCAATGGCCAGGGCGGAGGCCTGCAGTCCCCTGACCTTTGCCTCCCCATCGCGGGCGCGCGCGGTTGCCACCGTGCGGCCATCGACCAGGAAGCTGACATTCGCCACGCCCTTGCTCTCACGGCTGATCCAGACTTCGGTCGCTGCATCCGGCCCGGCCTCACGCGCCACGCCGATCATCAGCGGAACCTCCGGCCAGTCCGCGCCTTCGGGCATCAGCGCGACCGCCTCGCATCGGTTGCGATTGTCGCAGCCGATGGTCCAGTCCTTATAGGTTTCGAGCGCGCCCGGCTTTGGTGCCTGCACAGTCGGTGCCTGAGCCAGAACGGTTGCCGATCCCAGCATGATTGGTAACGCGATTGCGAAAAGTGTCTTTTCCCCCATGGCTTAACCATAGCGTATTTATAGGATGAGCGGTAGTAGTTTCGTTAACCAAACGAAAATGCAGACATCAGCGCAGGCTGAGCATCAGTCCCGCGAGCGCGGCGCTCATGAGGTTGGCGAGGCTGCCTGCCACCAGCGCCTTCAGTCCCAGCCGCGCGATCATCGGCCGCTGATTGGGCGCGAGGTTGCCGGTCACCGCCATCTGGATCGCGATCGAGCTGAAATTGGCGAAACCACACAGCGCGAAGGTGACGATGGCAATGGTCGCAGGCGACAGCGCGCCCTGCACTTGGCCCAGGTTGATATAGGCGACGAATTCGTTGAGGACGACCTTCGTCCCGAACAGGCCGCCCGCGACCTGCGCTTCTTCCCAAGGGATGTTGAGCAGATACATGATCGGCGAGAAGACATAGCCAAGCAGCATCTGGAAGCTGAGGTCAGGATAGCCGAACCAGGCACCGATGCCGCCCAATATGCCGTTGGCGAGCGCCACCAGCGCGACGAAGGCCAGCACCATCGCGCCGACCGCGACAGCGAGCTTCACCCCGGTCTGTGCGCCCTGCGCGGCAGCCATGATGAGGTTGGCGGGCTTTTCCTCGTCATGGCTGGCGACCGGCATGGGTTCGCCCGGCGTGCCTTCGGGGAGTAGCGCGGCCGGGCCGACGCCGCTGATGCGCGTCTCGGGCAGCGGAACATCAGGCGTGTCGCCGAGCGGCAATTCGCCCTGCACCGGGACACGCGGATCGGGCATCATGATCTTGGCCATCAGCAACCCGCCGGGTGCCGCCATGAAGCTGGCGGCGAGCAGATAGTCGATGCGGATGCCCATGGAGGCATAAGCCGCCAGGATCGTGCCCGCGACCCCGGCCATGCCGCTGGTCATCACGGTGAAGAGTTGCGAGGGGGTGAGTGCGGCCAGATAGGGGCGGATCACCAGCGGGCTTTCGCTTTGTCCCACGAAGATGTTGGCGGCGGCGCACAGGCTTTCGACCTTCGACACGCCCGTCACGGCTTCGATCGCGCCGCCAACCCAGCGGACGATGAACTGCATCACGCCCAGATAATAGAGGATCGACACCAGGCTGGCGAAGAAGATGATGACCGGAAGCGCGGCGATGGCGAAGCTGGCCCCGCCGATTTCGGGACTGGCGAGCGGGCCGAAGATGAAATCGGTGCCCGCCTGCGCATAGCCCAGCAGGTTCGACACGCCCTTCGACATGCCGCCGATGATAGCGCGACCGGCGGGCACATAGAGGACCAGCAGGGCGATCCCCGCCTGCAACAGAAAGGCCGCGCCGACGACGCGCGGCTTGATGGCGCGGCGGTCGGACGAGAGGGCGAGGGCAACGGCAAGGATGAGCAGGATGCCGGCTAGGCCGATAAGAAGATGCATGAAGCGCTTTCGCGGGGGAGGACAATCAGGCGCGACTATATGAGCGGGGCAGCGGCATGGCCAGCCGCTTTGCCGTGCGTGTGGATCATAATAAATGAGATACTATAGTTTTTTCTCCAATTGCTTGGCATCATGCGCCACAAAGACGGACGCAAAGCGGGAGAGGCAGGACCATGGCAGAGACAGGCACAGCAATGACGGCCGGGGCGGAATGGCGGCGGGCGCCGATCCTGCCGATCGCGGCGGGCCTTGGCTATGCCACCAGCGTCATCCATATCTATGGACTTGGCCCCTATATCGAGCCGATCAGCCAATCCTTTGGCTGGTCGCGAACACAGACCACCATCGGCCTGACGCTGGCGACATTGGTGCAGGCGCTGTTTTCGGTGCCGATCGGGCTGATGGTCGATCGGTTGGGGCCGCGCCTGTTCGGGCTGGTCGGTGTGGTCCTGACCTGTGCTGCCTTTGCCATGCTGGGGACAGCGACCGGGGACAAGACCCAGTGGCTGATGCTGTGGAGCCTGTTGGCCTTGGCGACATTGCCGGTGCAGGCGACGGTGTGGACCAGTGCGGTGGCGACCCGCTTTGCCGCGTCGCGGGGGCTGGCGTTCGCGGTGACATTGTGCGGCGCTTCGCTGGCCGCCGCGCTGTTTCCGTTGCTGGGCAGTTGGCTCATCGCACGCCATGGCCGGCAGACCGCTGCGCCGATCCAGGCGGCGATCTGGGTTGCAATCGCCTTTCCGATGATCTTCCTCTTCTTTCGTGGCGCGCACGACCGGCGGGCGAAAGTCGCACTGGTAGAACGGCCAGCGCTTGAGGGCGCGACGCTGGGCGAAGGCGTGCGCTCTTCCATCTATCATCGGCTGCTGCTGGCCAGCCTGCTCTTCACCTTCACCATCATCGCGCTGGTCGTGCATTTCGTTCCCATCCTGACCGATCGCGGCGCGGAGCGGATGGAAGCTGCGGGGATCGCGGCGCTGGTGGGCATCTTCTCGGTCATCGGGCGGCTGGCGACGGGGCTGCTGCTCGACCGGTTTCGCGGGTCTATGGTGGGGGCGGTCGTGTTCCTTTTGCCCGCCATCGGCTGCCTGCTGTTGCTGCTGGGTGGGGATAGCTGGCGCGCGCAGGCGGCCGCCGCCGCTATGATCGGGCTGACATTGGGCGCGGAGGTCGACGTGATCGTCTATCTCACCACCCAGCATTTTGGGCTCAAGACCTTTGGCGGGCTTTATGGCGGGTTGCTGATGGCCTTGTCGGTCGGCACCGCAACCGGGCCGCTGGGGGCGTCGGCGCTTTATGACGCGACCGGGGGCTATGGCCCGTTCCTGTGGCTGACCATCGCGCTGATGGTGGCGAGCAGCCTGACATTGGCGAGCCTGCCGCGTGCGGCTTATGCGAACGGTAAGCCTTAGCCATGACGGGAATCATCATGACGCGACGTTTGCTGTTCGACCAAGCTTGCGTGAGGAGCAAACGAGTGACGACTATAGCAGGCGCCCATGATCACGGCCTGATCCATGACCTGAGCCATATGAGCGTTCTGTCGCGCCAGGCAATCGGTCGGCGGCGCACTTTGCGGCTCCTTTTGTCGGCGGGCAGTGCAGCGATGGTCAGCGCCTGCGGGGGCAGCGACGCCAGCGGCTCGATGGAAACGACCAGTTCGACGACAACCACCACAAACACCACGACAACATCGACAACCGGAACGACCAGCGAAAGCTGCATCGCCGATCCGACCGAAACCAACGGACCATATCCGGCTGATGGGTCCAATAGCGTCAATGGCAGCGTGGTCAACGCTCTGGACGACAACGGTATCGTTCGCGCCGACATCCGTTCCAGTTTCGGCACGGCGTCCGGCACGGCTGCCGGGATTTACATGCAATTGACGATCACTGTCGTGAATGTGAACAGCGGTTGTGCGCCGTTGGCTGGTTATGCAGTCTATCTGTGGCATTGTACGCGCGACGGCCAATATTCGCTATACGATATCCCTGGCGAGAATTATCTGCGCGGTGTCGGCGTGACCGATGCCAACGGACAAGTGACTTTTATCAGCATCTTTCCAGGATGCTATGCTGGACGATACCCGCATATCCATTTCGAGGTCTATCCCAGCCTAGCCCGTGCGACGACCTACGCCAATCGCGTGCTGACGTCCCAATTGGCGATGCCGACAGCGGCCTGTACCGCCATCTACGCCACAAGCGGCTACGCCAGCAGCAGAAGCAATTTCTCCAGCACGACGACAGCCAATGACAATGTGTTTGGCGACAACACGGCAGCGCAGATCGCAGCGATGACGCCCGCCCTGACCGGCGACATCACCAACGGCTTTACCGGGTCGGTGACAGTCGGGCTGGCTATCTGATCACAAGGGTACCTCAGGCGCCCTTCGCGTCCTGCTTGGCCTTGTGCGCGGCCAGCAGGGCGTCGATTTCGACGATGCGCAGGCGTTGGGGGGTGTCCTTGGCCAGTCCCTTGAGACGGCATTCGGCCCAGAGCGCACGGCGTTCAGCGGTGAGGGCCTTGAGATAGAGGTCGGCCATTTGGGGCTCCTGTAAAAAGATCGGGGGCGGTGCGTCGCCGCCCGCCCCCTCCACCATCGGCTGTACCGATGGTTCCCCTCCCCGTACCGGGGAGGAATTATCGTCAGGCTGCCTTCGAGCGGCTCATACGCTTGCGCTCGTTCGGGTCCAGATAGCGCTTACGCAGGCGGATCGTCTTGGGCGTGACTTCGACCAGTTCATCATCGTCGATATAGGCGATGGCCTGTTCCAACGTCAGCTTCCAGGGCGGGGTCAGGCGAACGGCGTCGTCCTTGCCGCTCGCGCGGAAGTTGGTCAGCGCCTTGGACTTCATCGGGTTGACTTCGAGATCGTCGGGCTTGGCGTTCTGGCCGATGATCATGCCTTCATAGAGCGCCTCGCCGACGCCGACCATCAGGATGCCGCGTTCTTCGAGCGGACCCAGCGCATAGGCATTGGCTTCGCCCGACCCGTTGGAGATCAGCACGCCATTCTTGCGGCCTTCGATCGTGCCCTTGTGGGGGCCATATTTCTCGAACAGGCGGTTCATGATGCCCGTGCCGCGCGTGTCGGACAGGAATTCGCCATGATAGCCGATCAGGCCGCGCGAGGGCGCGGAGAAGGTGATGCGGGTCTTGCCGCCGCCCGATGGGCGCATGTCGGTCATCTCGGCCTTGCGCAGGTTCATCTTCTCGACAACCGTGCCGGAAAATTCATCATCGACGTCGATCATGACGGTTTCATAAGGCTCGGTCTTGTTGCCGTCCTCGTCCGTGCCGAACAGCACGCGCGGGCGGCTGATCGACAGTTCGAAGCCTTCGCGGCGCATCGTTTCGATGAGCACGCCCAGCTGCAATTCGCCGCGGCCGGCGACTTCGAAACTGTCCTTGTCAGCGCTTTCTGTGACCTTCACGGCGACGTTCGATTCGGCTTCGCGGGCGAGGCGATCGCGGATCATGCGGCTGGTGACTTTGGTGCCTTCGCGGCCGGCCATCGGCGAATCGTTCACGGCAAAACGCATCGAGAGCGTTGGCGGATCGATCGGCTGCGCCTGGATCGGTTCGGTGACCGAGATGTCACAGATGGTGTTGGCGACGGTCGCGACGGAGAGGCCCGCCAGCGAGATGATGTCGCCTGCCTTGGCTTCGTCGACAGGAACGCGATCAAGGCCATGGAACGCCATGATCTTCGACGCACGACCGGTTTCAATGACCGTGCCGTCCATGTCGAGCGCGTGGATCGCCTGGTTCACCTTGACCGAACCGCTGGTCACGCGGCCGGTGAGGATACGGCCGAGGAAATTGTCGCGGTCAAGCAAAGTCACCAGGAAGGTGAAGGGCACGCCATCGACTTCCACGGCAGGCGCGGGGACGTGATCGACGATCTTCTGGAACATCGGGCGCAGCGTGCCCTCACGACGGGTCGGATCTTCGCTGGCATAGCCGTTGCGGCCCGAGGCGTAGAGGACGGGGAAGTCGAGCTGTTCGTCGGTCGCTTCGAGCGACACGAACAGATCGAACACTTCGTCCAGCACTTCCTGGATACGCTCGTCGGGGCGATCGACCTTGTTGACGACGACGATGGGCTTCAAACCCAGCGCCAGCGCCTTGCCGGTCACGAACTTCGTCTGCGGCATCGCGCCTTCGGACGAATCGACCAGCAGGATGACGCCATCGACCATCGAGAGGATTCGTTCGACTTCGCCGCCGAAATCGGCGTGGCCCGGTGTATCGACGATGTTGATGCGGGTGCCTTCCCACTCAACCGAGGTCGGCTTGGCGAGAATGGTGATGCCGCGCTCTTTTTCGAGATCGTTGCTGTCCATCGCGCGCTCTTCGACGCGCTGATTGTCGCGGAAGGTGCCGGACTGGCGGAAAAGCTGGTCGACGAGGGTTGTTTTGCCGTGATCGACGTGCGCGATGATGGCGATATTACGCAGGGACATGTCTTGCCTTCGGGATATGTGTTGGCCCACGCCGACACAAGGTCACGCAGAGGCTTCGGCCGCGCACCTACAGGAAATGACGCGTTGCGGCAAGAGCAGGGCCGCAGCCAAGCCAAAGGCCAAGTGCCTTCGTGCTTCCCATCGCGCGACGTGGCTCCTATCATCATGGCGACGATTGCGCCTTGCAGCGCAGGTGTTCTATATCGATATGACACCCAAGGAGATAGCATGGCTACGACTGCGCCCACCGCGACCCAGACCGCGACCGCCGATATGTTGAACCTGACCGCGCCCGACCCGGTGCCGGTCGTCGCGGCCGACAAGGCGGCCGGGCTGGTGCCGATTGACGAAGCGAAAAAGTCCAAGCTGGACGAGAAGGTCGATGCCTTCATCGACGATCTGGTGGCGCAGGATGCCAACAGTCCCGAATTCGGCGTGCGGGTCGATCAGTTGACCAATATGGGGCGCAAGGAAATCGCCGAAGCGGCAGGACACAGCAACCGCTTCCTCGATCGCCCGGTGCGGGCGATGGACAGCGACACCAAGGTCGGCGCGGACCTCGCCGAACTGCGCCGCACGGTCGAGGATCTGGACCCTGGCAAGCGCGGAAACCTGCTCGCGCCCAAGAAGCTGTTCGGGATCATCCCGTTCGGCAACAAGATGCGCGACTATTTCGACGGCTATAAAAGTGCGCAGGGGCATATCAATGCGATCCTGGGGTCGCTGGCCAGCGGCAAGGATACGCTGATCAAGGATAATGCCGCGATCGACGTAGAACGGCAGAATATGTGGCAGACCATGGGTCGGCTGGAACAGATGATCCATATCAGCAAGACGATGGACGCCCGGCTGGAGGCCAAGGCGCTGGAGCTGGATTCGAGCGATCCGGCCAAGGCCAAGGCGATCCGCGAAAGCGCGCTCTTCTACATCCGCCAGCGGACGCAGGATCTGCTGACGCAGATGGCGGTGACGGTGCAAGGCTACCTCGCGCTCGATCTGGTGAAGAAGAATAATATCGAACTGGTCAAGGGCGTGGACCGCGCCAGCACGACCACGGTCGCGGCGCTGCGGACGGCGGTGACGGTGGCGCAGGCGCTGGCCGGGCAGCGGCTTGTGCTGGAACAGATCAGCGCGCTCAACACCACGACCGCGAACATGATCGATCGCACCGGCGAATTGCTCAAGAGCCAGACCGCGCAAATCCACGAGCAGGCCGCGTCCAGCACGATCCCGATCGAAACGCTGCAGCGCGCCTTCCAGAATATCTATGACACAATGGACAATATCGACGCGTTCAAGATGAAGGCGCTGGAGAATATGAAGACGACGGTGACCACGCTGTCGGGCGAAGTGGAGAAGTCCAAGGGCTATATCGCGCGAGCGCAGGGCCAGGCCGAAGCGGCGCGCGACGTGCGCGTCGATAATTCGCTGTTGAGCGCGATCGAGGGGTGAGGATGATCTGCCGTCCTCTCGCGCCGTTCGCCCTGAGCGAAGTCGAAGGGTTCGACCGACCGATAGGGAGGTCACTTCGCTTCGCTCAGTGCAAGGCTTCGACTTCGCTCAGCCCGAACGGGGATTGGGTGTTATGAGCCGGTCCGATCGCGTTTTGGCCGATGCCGAAGCTGTGCTGCGCCGTCATAGCGAGCGCGGGCAGAGCCTGAGCGCGCGGGCGCGGCAGCGGCGTAATGCCGGGCTGATGCGGAAGGTCAAATATGCCTTCTGGGCGGTGCTGGCGGTGGTGCTGGGCAGTGCGGTGGCGGGGTTCGTACTGCCGCTGGGCATAACGGGCGTGATGATTGCGCTGGGTGTGATGATCGCCGCGCTATTGCTGATCGCGCTGTTGCCGACGGAGACGAAGGTTAAGTCCGAGGCGCTGGCGCAGACGCCGCTCACCGCCTTGCCGCTGCAGACTGAAATTTGGCTGGAAAATCAGCGCAAGGCGCTGCCCGCGCCTGCGATCACACTGGTCGACAGTATCGGCGTCAAGCTGGAGACGCTGGCACCGCAACTGGAACGGCTCGACCCGCAAGACCCGGCCGCGCAGGATGTGCGCCGCTTGCTGTCGGATCATCTGCCCGAACTGGTGACCGGCTATCAGTCCATCCCCCAGCCGATGCGGCGCGAAGAGCGGAACGGGCGCGTGCCAGAACAGCAGTTGATCGACGGGCTGGGCGTCATCGACGCGGAAATCGCGCGGATGAGCGAGCAATTGGCGAGCGGCGACCTCAACAAATTGGCGACGCAGAACCGGTTTCTCGAACTGAAATATCAGGAGGCGAAGGAATTGGGGGCGTAAGGCTCCCGCCCTTCCCCCATGATCCACCTTACCCTGATCATCGTCGATTTTCTGACCGGGCTGCTGGCGGCGGGTGCCTGGGCGCTGGCGTCAGCGGGTGGCGCGATTGCGGCGCTGGTTGGCGGCGGGCTATTGGGGGTGTCGCTATTCCGGCGCTGGCGGCGCAGGCGCTAGTCGCCGCGCACCACCCGGTCGATGGTGGGTTGGGGAAGCGGGAAATCGAAATGGATGCCGAAGCGTTTGGCCCGGACCCACATGACCCGGCCTGCTACACTCAACGCGCTCGCTTCGATCACGACATGGTCACCGATCTGTGGTGGACTGTCGCTATGTGCCAGCGCGCCTGTCATCGACAGGTCAAGCAGATGCGCGCGCACCGGCAAACCCTGCACGCGCAACAGAACCGGCTCGAACAATTTGAGCCGCGTCGCGCGACGGGCCGCGCCAAGCGAATGATGTTCCTGCAATCCTGTGCCTCCCGTTGGGAAGCATAACATGGGCGAGGACGATGCGTTCCCAACAAGAACCCTCAGGACGGCATTAACCCTCTTTATCGGTCATTGAGCGCGCAAGGAACAATGCTGGCCGGATCGGGACGTGCGGCGATGCGGCGGAAACGGGCGAAATAGCCGCCGGCGGTTGGCTTGGGGATCAATTCTTCCATGCGGAAGCCCACGGCCGCCAATTCGCAAGCGAGTAGGCGCGGCGGTGTGCCATGCTGGTCGGTCGGTCGATCGGCATCGACGACGATCAGTTCGCCATCCTTTTTCAACGCTGGGGACAGGTGCCACAGGAAGGCATAGGGCTCGGCGATCTCATGATACATATGCACCATCATGATCCGGTCGAAGCTGTTTTCGGGAAGCCGGGGATCTTCGGGCGCGCCCAGCTTGACGCTGACATTGTCCCATTTTTCGCGGGTGATGCGGCGCGAGAGTGCTTCGATCACTTCGGGCATGATATCTTCGGCCAGCACGCGGCCCTGCGCGCCCACGCGCGCGGCGAGGCGGACAGTATAATAGCCCTCGCCTGCGCCAATGTCGGCGACGGTCATGCCGGGGCGGATGCCCGCGCGGTCCATGATATCCTCCGCCTCATGCACGCGGTCGCGCGCTTCCTCACTGGACCAGCGGGTCGAAACGATCGGCGCGACCGGGCGATCGGCCTGGGGAAAAGGCTGGGCAGCGGCGGCGCGTCTGGTCCCGTCGCCCGGCGACAGCATGTCGCAAGCGGCCAGCAGGACGGAGATGCCCACCAGCGCCAGGCGCATCATCAGTCGACATCCTCCACATCGACCTTTTCGCCCGTCACCTTTTGCGACAGCGCAGCGGCCATGAAAGGATCGAGCGCGCCATCGAGAACATCGTCGGGCGCGGTCGAGGTGACCCCGGTGCGCAAATCCTTCACCAGCTGATAGGGTTGCAGCACATAGGAGCGGATCTGATGGCCCCAGCCAATCTCGGTCTTGGCCGCATATTCGCCCGCCGTGACGGCTTCGCGCTTGGCCAGTTCGGCTTCGTACAGGCGCGCCTTGAGCATGTTCATCGCGGTCGCACGGTTCTTGTGCTGCGACCGGTCATTTTGCGACGCGACGATGATGCCCGATGGAACGTGGGTGATCCGGACAGCCGAATCGGTGGTGTTGACGTGCTGACCACCTGCGCCCGATGCGCGATAGGTATCGATCTTGAGGTCGCTTTCCTTGACCTCGATATCGATATCGTCGTCGATCACCGGATAGACCCACACCGACGAGAAGCTGGTGTGGCGACGCGCGGCGCTGTCATAGGGGCTGATGCGGACGAGGCGGTGGACGCCGCTTTCGGTCTTGGCATAGCCATAGGCATTTTCGCCTTTAATCAGGAAAGTCGCGGACTTGATACCCGCCTGATCACCCGCCTGATAATCGACCAGTTCGACCTTATAGCCGCGCCGTTCCGCCCAGCGGCGATACATGCGCGAGAGAATTTCGGCCCAGTCCTGGCTTTCGGTGCCGCCAGCACCAGCATGGATTTCGAGATAGGTGTCGCTGGCATCGGCTTCGCCCGCCAGCAGCGCCTTGATCTTGTCCTCATCGGCGCGGTCGGCCAACGCCTTTAGCGAGGCGATGGCTTCGCTGACCATATCCTCATCGCCTTCGGCCTCGGCCATTTCGATGAGTTCGGCATTGTCGGATTTCTCCGCGGCGATCGCGCGGGTCGCGCCGATCGCGCTGTCCAGCCGGGTGCGTTCGCGCATGACTTCCTGCGCCAGCTTCGCATTGTCCCACAACGTCGGATCTTCGACGCGGGCGTTCAACTCGTCGAGGCGGCGCAGTGCGCGGTCCCAGTCGAGGAAGCGGCGCAACAGGTCCAGCGCGGCGTCGATACGATCGATATATTGCTGCGCTTCGGCGCGCATAGTCTCATCTCCAAGTGACGGCGGCCCGGCCGACGCTGCACGCTCCTTAGCGCGTCGCGGCGGGCTTGTCGAAGCGCGCTTCCTTCCCGATGCCGGGCCGGTTCGTCAAGCGCTTAGCCCTGGGTCACGCTTTCCAGCACGGCGGCGCGCAGTTCGGGGATGCCCATGCCCTTTTCCGCCGACGTCGCGATGATGTCGGGATGGGCGGCCGGGCGCTTGCGGATCGCGGCGGCCGTATCGACGAACACCTGTTCCAGTTCGCTCGCCTTGATCTTGTCCGCCTTGGTCAGGATGATGCGGTAGCTGACCGCCGCGCCATCGAGCATGTCGAGCATGTCGGTATCGACATCCTTGATGCCATGGCGGCTGTCGATCAGGACCAGGGTGCGCTTGAGCGCGGCGCGACCGCGCAGATAGTCGTTCACCAGGAACTTCCATTTGCGCACGACGTCCTTGGGTGCCTTGGCATAGCCATAGCCCGGCATATCGACGAGGCGGAAGCGCAGCGGTTCGCCCACGTCGAAGAAGTTCAACTCCTGCGTGCGACCCGGCGTGTTCGACGTGCGCGCCAGCGTGTTGCGGTTGGTCAGCGCGTTGAGCAGCGAGGATTTGCCGACATTGGAGCGGCCCGCAAAGGCGACTTCGTTCACTGCCATGTCGGGCAGGAATTCCAGCGCGGGCGCGGACTTGAGAAAAGCGATCGGGCCGGAAAAGACCTTGCGCGCTTCTTCGATGATGTCGGGATTTTCCATATCAGTCATCTTTCATTCCTCCCCTGCAAGGGGAGGGGGACCGGCGAAGCCGGTGGAGGGGGAGCGCCCCTAGCACTAACGATGAAAGGGAAGCATGGACCGCCTGCCCCCTCCACCAGCCTTCGGCTGGTCCCCCTCCCCGTGCCGGGGAGGATATCATTTTGCAACCGCCACGCTGAGCGCGGGATGGCGTTTGTAGAGCCACCATTGTTGCGCCATCGACAGGCAGTTGTTGGTGATCCAGTAGACCAGCAGGCCCGCCGCGAAGGGGGCCATGATGAACATCATCATCCAGGGCATGATCGAGAAGATCTGCTGCTGCATCGGGTCCATCTGGGCCGGGTTGAGCTTGAACTGCAACCACATCGAAATGCCGAGCAGCACCGCCAGCACGCCGATCGCCAGGAAGGATGGCGGGGTGAAGGGCAGCAGGCCGAACAGGTTGAGGATATGCAGCGGATCGGGCGCGGACAGATCCTTGATCCACAGCACGAAGGGCTGGTGGCGCATTTCGATCGTCAGCATCAGCACCTTGTAGAGGGCGAAGAAGATCGGGATCTGGATGAAGATGGGCAGGCAGCCCGCGAGCGGGTTGACCTTTTCCGTCTTGTAAAGCGCCATCATCTCCTGCTGGAGCTTGGGCTTGTCGTCCTTATATTTCTCTTGCAGCAGCT
>Ga0156326_126_pt1 | contig 33931 bp, 35 predicted proteins | sample RifCSPlowO2_12_FD_107974 | JGI IMG/M metagenome (GOLD analysis project Ga0156326, IMG submission 107974) | Sphingomonadales bacterium RIFCSPLOWO2_12_FULL_63_15 | reverse complement strand
CATTCAACTCTTCACGCGCCGCATCGCAAGGGCATGAAATCACGCCGGATAATTATGAATCAGACACTAAGGCATGGAATTATTACAGATGGATATTTAAGCATATTTAATGAAGTAGACGGCGCTATCGTTGATTTGATTGGAGATAATTTAATAGTTAATGACAAAACGATTCCTGATATTCGCGTTGACAGGTGCTGGGCCGATCATTGGAGAGCGCTTGAAATTGAAGACAAGTTCGGTGGGCGAGTGCCATAATCACATAACTACCCGTCATATCATCCACAAGCGGCCAGCAATTCGCAAAGCGCCTCCGCCTATCCCGACGAAACTCTGCGGGAATTTCATCTGTGGTTCCGCCATGAATATCTCACAACCAAGTCTCCGAAATATATTCTCACCAAGGCCAATCTGCTTAGCGGGCAAGAGCTGCTAAGAAGATCGTTAGCAGCTATCAGTCAAAGCACTTTCCAAGTCAAAAAATAGATACCACTGAAAGGCTGCATCGCTGTGGTGTCGCCAGCTACAATGGGCAAGGGGAAATTACCTCAAGCGCAGCGCGAAAGTCCCCGAGGGCGCTCGGTGCGCTTGCCGGCTAATATCGAGGATTTGGATGCCCGACGAGGATTCGAACCTCGATTAACGGAGTCAGAGTCCGTTGTCTTACCTTTAGACGATCGGGCATCAGAAGCGATGCTAAGCGTCGCCGTGAACGCCGCACATAGGCAGTGATTTTTCTCTGGTCAAGAGCTTCTCGCTGGGCTCACGCGACTTTTTTAGGAGCAATGGCAACGGTCGGAATGGCCCTGTCAACCAATGGCTCATGGGCATCTGCCGGCGGCCTTGCGGCTGGCGATTGAGTAATTCGCCGCCAGCTACGTTGATTGTCGCGCGACGTTCGGCAAATTCAAGGGAACTGAAAGTGGAGCGGAGCATGTCGGTCCTTGTAGCGCCGCTGCTTAAGGCTGAGACTAAACTGCAGCCCGAATACCAGCGCGGTTACGAGTGCTACGCCTGACAAAAAGCTCGCAGTGAGTTTTTCGTATCGGGTGGCGACGCGGCGGACATCCTTAATCCGGCAGCAAGCGCTTTCGATGAGGCGGCGACCTCGGTGGTGCTGCTGAATATAGCGGATAGCGCGCTTGCAGTTGCGTCAGCCGGGAATGACCGGGCTGGTACCTTTCTCGCGCAGACCCTTGCGAATATTGCTGGCATCTTGGCCCTTGTCACCGAGCAAGTATCGCATGGGATCCGCTCGTCCGAGCAACGCCAGCGCTGCCTTGATGTCGCTGACGTTGCCCGCGGTGAACACCAAGGCATAGGGCCGACCCAGCACGTCGGTTGAGGTATGTACCTTAGGTGTCCATCCATCGCGAGACCGACCTATCGGTAAGCGATGTTCTCAGCCCACGTGGTGCCGGGCATGAGGTCGCCGACACTGCTCACAGTATAACCATTGGCGAGCTTGGTAAGCGTGAGGTTAGCCAAGTATGCGGGTTGATGCCGGAAATCTTGCAGTTCTCGATCGGCGTTGCGATGACTGCCTAGTTATCGCCGCCCTCGTCTGATCCGGCAAACAGGGGTTCTCGCGATTGAGGACCAAGGGTCTGATTGACCGTTCTACTGTATTGGTATCGAGCTCGACGCGCCCATCGTCGAGGAAGACGCTGAGGCCGTCCTAACGGGTCAATGCATAGCGGATGACCTCGGCCGGCTTCCTCTTGGCGCTGACCTCGTGGAGCCGCGCTTCCAGGTAATGGCGCAGGTCATCGACAATGACACGGGCGTGGTCGTTGCGCACGGCCCGCGGTGGTCGGCACTGTGCTGCCACGAACGTCGCTCTCGATGGTATAGAGCCCGTGATGCGCTTCAGGACCCCGGTGGCAACCGGAAACTTGACGTCAAGATCGAAGAACTTGCGCCGCACGTGCGACCAGCAAAACGCAAGGGTGATGCATCATGTAAAGGACAAGATGTCAAGGACAAGCCCACGCCCATGGCAAACTGGATCAGGACGCTGAGCCAGAAAAAGCCATTCAGGGCCGTGTCCGTTGCGCTTGCCAACAAACTGGCCCGGATCGCCTAGGTCATGCTGACAAGGAAGGAAGTCTATCAGCCCTTCGCGCATTTGGCCTGATCAAATCAGGTCACCCGAGTTGGTAATGGCAGTCGATGATGAGTAACGATCGAGCCAAATAATGAAAACAACCCATCTGATTCAATGCGCCTCAAAAGCGCGCCATCTTGATCAGGGACTTCACCGGCGGATTTCCATCAGGGCCAGCGGTCAAATTATGCGCCGCACAAACAGGCCGGACATATGAAAACAACCGATCACACCCATCCCGACAAAAGCCCTTGCCATAGGGGGCGTACACATATGAATCATGTCTTCGGACTAATTTTGGATCTAAAATCCCATAAATCCTAGATTCACGGTGGCATACCCACCCCGATATTCCTCCAGCGCAAAACGCGACGCCGGTAGGCATCACGGCCCCACACGCCCCAAGCCTCACGGGCATACCATACACTGGCGAGAAAATCGTCCGTATTGACGGTCTCATTGTCGCGCGGGGTTCCGAAATCCACCAGCATGTTGCGACGAATGATGGTAAAGCCCGCGTCAGACCAAGCGGTCTTCCCATCTGCCGACACACCATCAGCGCGACGCCGCGCATGGGCTTCGCTAAGCCACAGTTCGACCAGATGCTGCACTTGGTCGAGCCGGTTGATGCTGTCGGCCATCATATGTTCGAGCATCGACAGGCGCTTGTCCATCGCCGTGGCCGACAGCGGATTATCCGTCGGGCCGAATGGATCTGGCACGAAAGTCAAGCTGTTGGAGGGGTCGTTTTCTGGCGGTTGCATCGTCTTTACAATTGCGGGCAATCGCCAGACTATCGACCGTAAATGAGGAAATGCGGCAGTCTGCAGCATTTTTGCGATCAGGTCTGCTAGCTTTTCGGCTTCCTGAAGATCATGTGTGACTTACAGAATATGTAAGCCTTTGCCATCACGCCGCCGCGGTTAATATCTCTTCGCTGCGTGCCCGGTTGGAGAGGATGATGACCGACCAGTCGTCCGGCAACCGCGAAAAGTCCATCGCGTTGGTGGGTGCGGGATATCGCGGCGCACGTCAATGGTTAGCGCGGTTGAACACGAACGGCATAATGGTGTAGCAGCGCAAGAAACATATTCTCTCTCTCTCTCTCTACGGACTATGCCCATGAAAGACCTGATCGCCTTCGACCTCGACGGCACCCTTGCTGAAAGCAAACAGCCTTTGGGGGAAGAGATGTGCGAGGCGCTGGCGGACCTGCTGGCGGTGGCGCATGTCGCGGTGATTTCTGGCGGCGATTGGCCCCAGTTTCAAAAGCAGGTGGCCAGCCGCCTGCCCCCCCGCGCGGACCGATCGAGATTATGGCTGATGCCGACCACCGGCACCAAGCTCTACACCCATGGCGATGGCGACTGGTCGCCAGTCTATGCCGAACTGTTCGACGACGCGCAGAAGACCGCGATTCTGGCGGCGTTCGACGCGGCACTGGTGGCGACTGGATTCGTGCCCGAACAGACATGGGGTGAGCGGATCGAGGATCGGGGCAGCCAGATCACCTTCTCCGCGCTGGGCCAGCAGGCACCGATCCACGCCAAGGAGGGATGGGATCCCGATTTCGCCAAGCGCCGGATCATCCAGGCCGATTTGCGGCAGCGCCTGCCGGGCCTGTCGATCAACATGGGCGGTGCGACGTCGATCGACATCACGCGTGAAGGTGTGGACAAGGGCTATGGCCTCAAGAAATTGCGCGATGCCAGTGGGATCGCGCTCGACGCGATGCTGTTCATCGGCGACGCCATCTTTCCGGGCGGCAATGATTACCCGGCCAAGGAGATTGGGCTGGACACGGTGCGCGTGCGCGATCCGCAGGAAACGCTGGCGGTGATCGCGGCGATCGTGGCGTGCCAGAAATAGGCGTGCCGACAGCTTAGCCTTTGCCCTTGAGCGCGGCGGCCAGCGACACAGTGGCGCTGCCGCGTCGGGCAGGGGCGGCCTGGCTGGCGTCGGGTTTCCAGCCGGACAGATAGACGATCGCCATCTGTTCAGCCGTCCGGCCGTCCGCGTCCGCTGCCTGCGCGAAATGCGCGCCTGCGCTTGCCAGCGTTTCGCGGTTCAGTAGCGGTGGCTGCTCGGCCAACCGGTTGCCCGCGCCCATGCCGCGCAGGTCGCGTATCAGCCGCAGCATGTCGCCATAGCGCACGACCAGCGTCTCGCCATCGGCGACCGGCATGGCAAAGCCTGCGCGACTGAGCAGATCGCCCGCCGCGCGGACATCAATCTGGGGATGGATATGCTGGCCGGGCCGGTCGCCTTCGCCCGCCAATAGCGCGGCCTTCAGCCTTGGTAAGCTGCCCGCGCCGGTGAAGGCGCCGAGCATCAGTCCGTCGGGTCGCAGGATGCGCCGCATCAGGATCAGCGCGCCGGGCAAGTCGTTGACACTGTCTAGCGTGCCGCAGGCGATGATGAGGTCGAAACTGTCATCGGCAAAGGGCAGGGCGTCTTCGTCGGCCTGTACGCCGTTTGCCCCGCGCGCGGCGAGGAAGCCGGGATCGACGCAGGCAACGCGCTTGCCCATCGCTTCCAGCGCCGCCTTCGCGCTGTCGTCGGGGCAGCCGATGACGAGCGCTTCGGGCAGATCGCGCTGCACGTCGGCCAGCCGGTCGAGCAATTCCTCCAGCATGGCGCGATAGAGAAAGTCGTGATCGGCAAAGCGGGCGATCATGCGGTCGCGGCCCTGCGCGCGGCGCGATCGGTCGAATATGTCAGGGGCGGTCATGGCGGGCCTTGTGCATCGGGCGGCAAGCGGGAACAAGCAGATGATGTCCGTCTTGCCGCTTCTCAAGGGCGCGATCCGTCCGCTGGTCGATTATGCGCTGCCACCGCGCTGTCCCGGTTGCGGCGCGATCGTGCAGGAGGATTTTGCTTTCTGCCTCGATTGCTGGGGCGGGATGGAATTGCTGGGCGAACCCTGTTGCGCGCGCTGCGGCCTGCCCTTTCCGCATGATATGGGGGATGGGGCGGAATGCGCGCGGTGCCTCGCCGATCCGCCGCCCTTCGACAGCGCGCGGGCGGTGCTGGCCTATGGCGATGTCGCGCGCACCGTCGCGCTGCGGCTCAAATATGGGCGGCGGATCGGCTTGGCGCGGCTGATTGCGCGGCAGATGGTGCGGCATGTGCCTGACTGTAGCGATGATCCGCCACTGATCGTGCCGGTGCCGCTGCACCGCTGGCGGCTTTGGGGGCGGGGGTTCAACCAGTCGGCGCTGATCGCCGATCATCTGGGCCGCCTGACCGGGTTGCGGGTCGAAAAACATCTGTTGCTGCGGACCCGCCGGACCCAGCCGTTGCGGGGCATGAATCCGGCGGCGCGGGCGAAGACGGTGCGCGGTGCTTTTGCGCTGGCGGATGGGCATGGGGTGAAGGGGCGGCGCATACTGCTCATCGACGATGTCCACACCAGCGGCGCGACAGCCGGAGCCTGCGCAAGGGTTTTGCATCGTGGCGGGGCGAGTCATGTGCGTCTGTTGTGCTGGGCGCGGGCCCTGCCGCGCGACGCTGCGGATTGACAAAGCGGTGCGCGCGCCCAATTTCGGACGCTAAGGAGTATGACAGGCATATGGCGAAGGTCGAAATCTATACCAAGGCATTTTGCGGCTATTGCGCGCGCGCCAAGGCGTTGTTCCGCGACAAGGGCGTGACGTTCGAAGAATATGACATCAGCATGGGCGGTCCCAAGCGCGAGGAAATGCTGGCGCGCAGCAATGGCGGGGTGACCGTGCCGCAAATCTTCATCGACGGTACGCATATCGGCGGCAGCGACGACATGGCGGCGCTCAACCGGCAGGGTAAGCTCGACGCCTTGCTCGGCCTCTGATGCACATGCGCGCCGCGCTGTTCCAGATGACCAGCGGGATCGACCCCGCCGCCAATGCCGCCGCGATCGTGGAGATGATCGCGCGCGCCAAGGGCGAGGGGGCAGACATGCTCTTCACGCCCGAAATGGCGGGCTATCTCGATCGGGACCGGGCACGCGCGGCGGCGACCTTGCGTTGCCAGGCGGAAGATGGCGTATTGGCGGCAGTGTGCGAGGCGGCGGCGCGCGAAGGGCTGTGGGTGCATATCGGTTCACTGCCGCTCAAGGACGAGCGAACGGACGGGCGCTGGGCCAATCGCAGTTTCCTGATCGACGATACCGGCGCGATCCGCGCGACCTATGACAAGATCCATCTGTTCGATGTCGATCTGGCAACAGGCGAAAGCTGGCGCGAGTCATCGGTCTATGGACCGGGGGAGCAAGTGGTCGCGGCGGATACACCCTGGGGCCGGATGGGTTTTTCGATTTGCTACGACATGCGCTTCCCGGACCTGTATCGCGCGCTGACTAATGCTGGGGCAACGATCCTGTTGGCACCGGCCGCCTTCACCGTGCCGACGGGGCAGGCGCATTGGCATGTGCTGCTGCGTGCCCGCGCGATCGAAGCGGGCTGCTTCCTGATCGCGACAGCGCAGGTCGGTCATCATGCGGATGGCCGGACGACTTATGGCCATAGCCTGGTGGTCGATCCATGGGGCGATGTTCTGCTCGACATGGGCGAGACGGCCGGGCTGGCGCTCGTCGATCTCGACCTGTCGCGGATCGAGGCTGTGCGGGGGCGGGTGCCCGCCATGGCCAATCGCCGCCCGATCCCGGCGCAGGTGACGCTCGCATGATCGTGTTCGACCTCAAATGCGAAGGGCAGGGCCATGTGTTCGAAGCCTGGTTCGGCTCCAGCAACGATTATGCCGACCAGCAGGCGCGCGGCCTGATTGCCTGTCCGCTTTGTGGTGACGCGCGCGTGATGAAAGCGGTGATGGCCCCGGCCGTTGCGGCCAAGGGCAATAGTCGCGCGGTGGTACCGCGCCCAGAAGCCACAACCCCGGTGGTCGCCAATGGCGGCGACGAGGCGAAGATGCGGGCGCTGGTCGATGCGCTGGCGCAGGCGCAAAGCAAGGCGCTGGAGGGATCAACCTGGGTCGGGCGCGGCTTTGCCGAACAGGCCCGCGCCATGCATTATGGCGAGCAGGATCGCGCCAGCATCCATGGCGAAGTCGCGCCGCAGGAGGCCAAGGCGCTGATCGCCGAGGGGGTCGAAGTCGCGCCGTTACCTTTCCCGATCATCCCGCCCGAAGCGAAGAATTGACCGCACCGTTCGCGCATAATAGAGCGACCGATGTGTGCACCCGTAGCTCAGCAGGATAGAGCATTAGATTCCTAATCTAAGGGCCATGGGTTCGAATCCCGTCGGGTGCACCATCTTTTTTGGCCTCAAGCGCCGGCGCGGGCATCCGCCCGCTTGGCTATCCTCGCATAAGCTCGGGCGGCCGTTCGGCCTTGCGAACCCTGACGGGTTCGAAATCGCTCTTACCGGGTGCACCATCTTCCTACAGCCATTTGAGCTTGCGGAAGCGGGCATAGAGTAGGCTGCAGATGATTGTGATCACGCCCAACACGACGAAATAGCCGTAGCGCGTCCGCAGTTCGGGCATATTGTCGAAATTCATGCCATATATGCCCGCGATCGCGGTCGGCACCGCCAGAATCGCGGCCCAGGCGGCAAGTTGCCGAGTGATCGCGCCGGTCCGCTGCTGTTCGAGCAGGTTGCTGAATTCGAACACGGACATCAATATCTCGCGCAGATCATCGACCATGGTCTGAACCCGGCGGACATGATCGCGCACGTCGCTGAAATAGGGTCGCGTATCCGCATCGATGCACGGCAGGTCCAGTTTGACGAACTTGTTGGCGACTTCATGCATGGGCGTCAGGATACGCTGGAAACGCATCACCTGCCTGCGTAGATTGAATATCCGGGTGATGTCTTCCCGCCCCAGGAACTGATCGACGGTCTGTTGCTCCATCGCCAGTACTTCGTCCTCCACGCCCTCGATGACGGGCAGATAGCCATCGACGATGAAATCGAGGACGGCATGCAACACATAGTCCACGCCTTGCGCCAGCCGATCCGGCACGGCTTCCAATTCCTGCCGCAGGGCGCGATGCGCGCGTGCTGATCCATGACGCACGCTGATGATATGGCTGTGGCCGATAAAGATCGCGGTCTCGCCATAACAGATACTGCCTTCTTCGACATGGGCCGTGCGCGCGACCACGAACAATTGGTCGCCATAAATATCGACCTTGGGCAGCTGATTGGCCTTGATGGCGTCTTCGATCGCCAGCGGGTGCAGGTCATAGCTGCGCCGTAGGGTCTCCATTTCCGCGATGGTCGGTTCAGCCATGCCGATCCAGACAAATTCGGATTTGTCATGCGCGCAGTCGATCCGCTCGTCGATCGTCACCGGCCTGACGCGGCGGCCATTGCGATAGAGATAGGCGGCGATGACGGTCATGAGTGATCCTGCATGTGGAGTCGGACATGCCGATTAGCAGATGGCCTTTCCCGCGTCCTCCAGGCACGCCCATCCGTTCGTCGCTCGCCAGCCTCGCCCGGCGCAATTTTATCGGGAACCATCGTAAGCTGACTTCGCTCTGACACAGTCGAGCGCGAAAGGGATGTATCGATGCGGGCACCCAGGCCGGGATAAACCGGGTCACGCGCACAGTGGAGCTACATCCGTGTCTATCCTGACCATTGATTTCGAGGCATCCTGCCTCCCGCGCCATGGTCGGTCCTTCCCGATCGAGGTCGGCATTGCGGTGGAAGGCTGGTCGTGCAGTTGGTTGATACGGCCGCATCAGGATTGGGAAGATTGGGGCTGGACGCAGGAGGCGCAGGCCTTGCACGGTCTTGATCGATCGACGCTCGTGCAAAAGGGCTTGGATGTCGATGCGGTATTAGCCTTGCTGAGCGATGCCGCAATCGGTCGGCGCGTGGTGGCCGACAGCCGCATCGATCAACAATGGCTGGATACGCTCGCCTCCGCTGCGGGGCGACCGGCTCCCTTCCTGATCGAGCATGTGTCCGCGATTGTTGCGGAACGGCACGCCGACGATGCGCAAGTCCATGAAGCCGTGGCGATCGCCGACCGTCGATGCCCCACACGCCATCGCGCGGGCACCGACGCCTTGTGGCTCGCCACCATGCTGGCGCATCTCCCCGCCGCTGCACCACCGCAGATTGGGACGAAAATGCCGGAATTCTCGTCGGTTTGACGCTGCTGTGTCGCCTGTGCAATAATTTGTAACGTTCGGCAAATTTCAGAGACATTCAGGCGATCTAAGTCCGGCCGCGTTGTGGGCGCATTGGGGGCGTCTGTCTGTTTCTGGAGGTACGCGCATGATCGGCGATCGAGGCAAGTGTGGATGGCACGATCTTTGGGCATGACCCCGCCGCTCATCCTGGTGACGGAAACGGAAGCCGCGCAGCAGCAAGCGGTCCGCACGCATCTGGAGGAAACCGGCTTCAGAGTTGTGCCAAGCGGTGGTGCTGCCCAGATTTTTCAGGCGCTGGCCACCATGCCCGTTGGCGTCATAGTGCTGGACGCCGCGCTTCGCGGCGCGGATGGCATGGACTTGTGCCGAGACGTGCGTGCGCGGAGCGAGGTGCCGGTGATCCTGGTGGGGGCCAATAGTTCGGAGGTCGATCGCGTCGTCGCATTGGAGCTTGGCGCGGACGACTATATCAACAAACCCTATTCTGCGCGTGAACTGGCTGCGCGCCTGCGTGCCGTCCTGCGGCGGGGGCGGGGCGAGCGCGCGATCGGCCTGCCGCGCCAATCCATGGCGTTCTTCGACGGATGGACCGTAGATTTTTCGCGCCGGACGCTGGCTGATCCGGCGGGCGCGACTGTTGGTCTGACGGCGGCCGAATTCGCGTTGCTTGGCGTATTGCTCGATCATCCGCAAATCGTGCTCACGCGCGCGCGGCTGATGGAGTTGGCAGGCGTGCGCGATGCGCCATCGTCCGATCGCAGCATCGACGTGCTGGTCAGCCGTTTGCGTCGAAAGCTGCAATGGGGCAATGAACCTGCCCCAATTGTTACCGTAAGACGCGCAGGCTATATGTTCAGCGCGGCGGTGGAGCGACGCTGACCCACTAAAACGCCCGGAATTTCTGGTTTTTCGCAATGGCGATCACCCCGTAACGATTTTGCCATCCAGACATGTTTTTTAACAAAGCCGCTGCGACGCAGCAAAGCCCCACCTCTATTGTCCGAGACTGAGCCGGTGCCCCCTGACCGGCATAGCAATAGAAGGATAGACCCCATGAACGAGCTTCTAGGCCGCGTCTTCAGCTTCGAAAAGCATGTGTTTCCCAATGAAAGCGCGCTTTACAATCGGCTGGCCAGCGATGGGCAGAGCCCCAAGGCGCTGATGATCTCCTGCGCCGACTCGCGGATCGTGCCCGAACATATCATGCAGGCACAGCCGGGCGATCTGTTCGTCTGCCGCAATGCTGGCAACATCGTGCCGCCGCATGCGACGCAGAATGGCGGCGTTACCTCCACCGTCGAATATGCGGTGATGGTGTTGGGCGTGCGTGACATCATCGTATGTGGCCACAGCGATTGCGGTGCGATGAAGGCGATGTCGACCAACGCCGACCTCTCCAAAATGCCCAACGTCGCGGCTTGGTTGCGTCATGCCCATGCCGCGCAGCAGGTTTGCAGCGAAAGCTATCCCGACACGCTGACCGACGCGGAAAAGTTGCGTAACATGGCGTTGGAAAATGTCGTCGTCCAGTTGGCCCATCTGCGCACCCATCCATCGGTCGCTTCGGGCATCGCGCGTGGTGATATCGCCCTGCACGGTTGGTATGTGGACATTCATGCCGGGCAAGTTCTGGGCCTCGACGGCGATACCGGCCGCTTCATGCCGCTCCGCGAGGATCAGCCCATGCCGATCGCGCTTCCCAACGCCCGTCGACTGGCTGGCGATGGCGAATATGCCCTGGCGGCGGAGTAAATCATGCTGAAAGCCTTTTCCGGCGGCACCTTCGGCCGCGACTTCACGGCGTCGATCGTCGTCTTTCTGGTGGCGATGCCGCTCTGCATGGGCATTGCCATTGCCTCCGGCGTTCCGCCGGAAAAGGGTCTGATTACCGGCATCATCGGCGGCATCGTCGTTGGCCTGCTGGCGGGTTCTCCGCTGCAGGTCAGCGGACCCGCCGCTGGCCTTGCGGTCATCGTCTTTGAAATCGTCCGCGAGCAAGGTCTCTCCGCACTTGGGCCGATCCTGATTCTGGCAGGTGCCATACAGGTGGTCGCGGGCCTGATGCGCGTCGGCGGTTGGTTTCGTGCGATTTCGCCGGCCGTCGTCCATGGCATGCTGGCTGGCATCGGCGTGTTGATCGTTGTTGGCCAATTCCATGTGTTATTCGATGATACGCCCCTGTCGAGCGGTCTAGCCAATTTGCTGGCCATGCCTGCGCAGTTGCTCGGTCTCTCCACTGGCGACACGGTAACGGCCTTCACCGTCGGCCTGGTTACCATTGGCGGCATGCTCGGCTGGGAGAAGTTCCGCCCTGCGTCGCTGAAGCTCGTCCCCGGCGCACTGGTGGGCGTCTTGCTTGCGACCCTGGTTGCCTTCTTCCTCGCCCTTCCCGTCGCGCGGGTCGTGGTGCCCGAATCGATCGTGGCGGCTGTGAGCCTGCCGGACGCAGGGTTGTTCGCGACGATGATGGACCCTGCGGTCATCACGATCGCCATCGCCATTGCGTTCATTGCCAGCGCCGAAACATTGCTGTCGGCCGCCGCCGTCGACCGGATGCATGATGGCGTGCGTACCGATTATAACCGGGAGCTGAGCGCCCAGGGCGTCGGCAACCTGCTGTGCGGCTTTGCCGGTGCATTGCCCATGACCGGCGTTATCGTTCGCAGCTCGGCCAATGTGCAGGCGGGCGCAAAGACCCGCATGTCGGCGGTACTGCACGGCGTCTGGATTTTGGGCTTTGTCGCCTTGCTGCCTTGGCTGCTGCGCGAAATCCCGATGGCTGCCCTGGCTGGCATTCTCGTCGTGACCGGCGTGCGCCTCGTCAGCGTCGATCACGTCCGGCACCTGCTTCACCGTTACGGTCCGTTGCCCGCGATCGTCTGGGCGGCCACGCTGATCTGCGTGGTTACCATGGACCTGCTGACGGGTGTTCTGGTGGGTATCGGCCTTTCGATGCTGGAACTCATCCCTCACCTCAGCCGCCTGCGCCTCAAGCTGGAGGATGAAAGCCGGGGTGATGCGCATGAAGTGGCGCTGCGCGGCAGCGCGACCTTCCTTACGCTACCCAAATTGTCGGCAAAGCTCGATTCGTTGCCAAAGGGTGGCCTTGTCATCCTCAATGTCGAACGTCTGGGCCATATCGATCATACGACCGCAGAGATGGTCCGCGAATGGGTCGAGCGTCGGCGCGGCAGCGGGCTTCCGGTGGAATTGTTCGGTGCGACCGGACGGATGCGCCAACTGGTCGCCTGATTTTTCAAAATATCGGTCGATACAGGGTGTCGCCGCGCCACTACCCCCGGCGCGGCGGCATTTTTTTGATTTTGTATCAGCGTGGCAACGCATTGAACTGTGCCCGTTATGCAACAGCGATACGCGCCATCTCGCAGATGCGAGAAAAACCTGTTTGACTGTGGGGCTATTTTGAATAGGCAAGGGTCATCCACCGGCACTGAGAGCGCAAGCAACAGACTTTCGGGTTGAGTGGAAGCAGGACGGAACATTCTTTCGTAAAGGGGAATGTTCATGAAGTATAAAATCGCCTGTGCCGCCCTCGTGCTCATGTCCAGCGTACCGGCCTTTGCTCAGGAAGAACCCACCAGCCCCGTCACCGTGACCGGCAGTGTAGCGATGGTCTCTGACTATCGTTTCCGCGGCGTTTCCATGACGGACAAGGGTATGGCTATTCAAGGTGGCTTGACTGTCAGCCATGAATCCGGTGCTTATGCTGGTGCCTGGGGTTCCAATCTTTCAGGCTGGGGCACATTCGGCGGCGCGAACATGGAACTCGACCTGTTCGCCGGTTACGCTATTCCGCTCAACGAGACGACGACGCTCGATATTGGCTTGACTTGGTATATGTATCCCAGTGGTCTCGACATCACTGATTTCGCAGAGCCTTATGTCAAGCTTTCCAGCCAAATCGGGCCGGTCAAGGGTTTGGTCGGCGTTGCTTACGCGCCTAAGCAGGAGGCGCTCGGCAACTGGTCGAATACGCCGCAGAGCCGCGTGGGAGATAAGGAAGACAATCTCTACATCTGGGCAGATGTTAGCGGTTCTGTGCCTAACACGCCGGTCACTTTGAAAGCGCATCTCGGTTATTCGAATGGTAACCCGGGCTTGGGGCCAAATGGTACGTCGCTGGCGCCAACCGGTAAGTATGTCGATTGGCTGGTAGGCGCGGATGTCGCTGTTCCGGGTACGCCGCTTACGCTGGGCATCGCCTATGTCGATACGGATATCGCGCGCGTCGAGGAAAATTATTTGCGTCCGAACTTCTCTGACGCTGACGGTTCTTCGATTGCCCGCAGCCAGGTCGTCTTCTCGATCTCGGCCGCATTCTAATAGCATAAGGAACGCCGGGGCCAGCAACTGGTCCCGGCGTTTTCGCATCTGCGTGGCTTTGCTTCACGCATGACAAATTGTTGCTAAGCCGCTGGCAAGCGTCCGGTGCGTCTGATCCGGTTGACCCCCGAAACGGTCGGCCCTATCCCATGGCCATGACATCACGCGCCTTGCAGCATTCATGACCGCTCCGTCGATCATCCTCGTCGAAGACGACCCGCCGCTTCGCACTCTGACCGCCCGTGCTTTGCAGGAGCATGGTTATGAAGTGCGTCCCGCTTCGTCTGGCCCGGAAATGTGGGTTGCGTTCGATGCTGGCCCTGTCGATCTCGTCGTGCTCGACGTCATGCTGCCCGGCACCAACGGCATCGACCTGTGCCGCCAGATCCGCCGCAAGAGCGATGTCCCCATCATTTTCATCAGCGCCAAGGGCAGCGAAACGGACAGGATTGTCGGCCTGGAATTGGGTGCGGATGATTATCTGCCCAAGCCATTCGGCACGCGCGAACTGATCGCCCGCATCCGGGCTATCCTGCGTCGGGTGGGGCTTGAGCGTGGCCCGGACGAACATCGCGAGAATGAAGCGCGGTTCGATGGCTGGGTCGTCAATTTTCCGCGCCGCGAGCTGCGATCTCCGACCGGCGGGCTGGTCGATCTGACAGGCGCGGAATTCGATCTGCTTGGCAGTTTTCTGAGCCATCCACAGCGGGTCATCGCCCGCGAGCGCCTGATCGAACTGTCGCGGACCCGCATGGGCGATAGCAGCGACCGCAGTATCGACGTGCTGGTCAGTCGCCTTCGCCGCAAATTATCGACCGAAGACCGGGGCGCACCGATCACGACCGTGCGCGGGGTAGGCTATATGTTCAATGCAGAGGTCAGCCGCGCTTGAGGTGGCACATGCACGGATCGCTTGGGCTGGTTGGCCGCCTCTTCGCGATCCTGCTCCTGACTTTGACGTTGGAATTTGCCGTCGGCACGCTCATCTACGAACGGGCAAGCCAGATATCGCTGCAGGATGACGAAGCACGGCGGCTGGCCGAACATCTGGTCATCGCCCGCAAATTATTGACCGAACAGCCGCCTGCTGAGCGGCGCGCCATGGGCGTTCAACTGACCACCGATCGCTACGATGTTCATTGGTCGGCTGCATCGCCGCCACCCCCGCCGCTGTCGCCGGAACTGGAACGGATGCGGCAGCAGATCATCGCGTGGGAGCCGACGCTCGAACGCTCGCGTCTCTGGCTGCGGCTCACGTCGCCCAGCCGCCATTCGGAAATCAATGGCGGACTGCAACTGCCCGATGGCAGTTGGCTCTATTTCGGCATGCACCATGGCGGCGGCAAATGGGCCTTCACCATCGGCCGAATGGGCCTCGCCCTGATCCCGGTGCTGGCGCTGTTGGTGGCGGGATGGATATTGATTCGCCGTACATTGGCACCATTGCGCGAACTGACGCGCGCAACGGAAAAGATCGGTTTGGGTGCCGAAGTCATCCTGCCGGAAGCGGGAACCAGCGACGTGCGCGAACTGATCCGCGCTTTCAACGCCATGCAGACCCGCATCCATCGCCTGATCAACGAACGCACCGAGACATTGGCGGCGGTCGGCCATGACCTGCGCACCCCGCTTTCTCGGCTGCAGTTGCGGCTGGAAACGGTACGGCAGGATGATGTCCGGGAAGCCATGGACGGCGATCTCGAAGAGATGGGCGCCATGATCGAATCGCTGCTCGATTTTCTGGGCGGCGAGAAGAATCCTGAGCCTCTGGTCCGGGCGGACCTGGCCGTCACGATCGCGACCGTGGTCGATGCTTTTCAGGATCATGGGCAGGATGTCGATTATAGCGGGCCGGACCATCTGGAGATGGAGATCCATGCCTTGTCGCTGCGGCGCGCGGTGCGCAATCTGATCGAAAATGCGCTCCATTATGGCCAGCGGGCGCGCGTCTCCCTGCTGCGGGTGGGGGATGAGGTGCTGATCCGTATCGACGATGATGGCCCCGGCATACCGCGCGACCAGATCGGCGAAGTGCTTAAGCCCTTCGCCCGGCTCGATACCGCGCGGCAGCGGAATACGCGCGGTCTGGGGCTGGGGCTGGCGATCGTGCAGAAAGCGGTGGAACTGGAACGCGCGCAGTTGACGCTGATCAATCGCCCCGAAGGCGGACTGCGGGCAGAAATCTGCCTGCAGCGGCCCAAGAACGTGCGGCGTTAACGCCGCTTCATCTTCCCACGCAGCTATCTCCCTCGCCTGCGACCAGATCCAGGCAGCGACCATCGATCTGGTCCTCTGCAACCGGCAGGCCGATCAGCGCGGCCAGACTGGGCATGATGTCCACCGTCTCCACGCCCAGCGACTGCTCGAAGCCGCGCATGTTCTTGCGCCAGAACAGGATCGGTACGCGACGGTCACTATCCCATGGGCTGCCATGCGTGGCGACTGAACCCATTACCGCCTGTTCGGGGATCGACATGACCCGCGATTTGAGCAGCAGGAGCAGGTCGCCCGACCGCGTCGGATCGAAGCTGGCCCGCGCCTTCTGGATCAGAGTCCAGTTTTCGGGCGGACCGGCAGGGGAGTGGGTGGCAGCGATTTCCGCCTTGGTAAAGGCAGCGGCGACCTGCGGATGGGCGCGTAGCAGCGCGAGCGTGGCAGCCTCCACCTTCGCGCGCTGGGCGGACGTCAGCCCTTTGTCGAAATAGAGGTCACCCGATGGGCCATCGCCCCAGATCAGGGTCTTGCCCGCCAGGCCGGTGCGCTGCGCTATAGCCGCGTTCAGCGCCTTGGGCGTGAGCGCGGTGTCGACGCGGCTTTCCATCGGCATGGCGTTCAGGCGATGCCGTTCGGGCAGGTCATGCCCGCCATGATCCGCGGTCAGCACCACGACATAATCGATGCCGTCCTTGTCCAGCCGGTCGAAAAAGGCACCCAGTTCCCGGTCCAGACGATCGATCTGGATACAGCTTTCCGTCCCTTCGGTGCCGTAGCTATGGCCGATATAGTCGGTGGCCGACAGGCCGATGGAGATGATGTCGGTCTGTGCCTGCTGGCCCAGCGCCATCGTCTCGACGGAGGCCGCCGCGAATGCGAGCGTCATGGCATCCTGTTCCGGCGAGATGCGGAAGCCCTTATAATCGCCCGCAGCACGCGCGAAGCGGCCCGTGCCCACGGTGCGGTCGCCCGCGCGCACAGCAAAATCCTTGGCCACGCATTGGGCGGGCAGGTCGAAGCCGGGACTGGGCTTTGCCAATTGCCGTGCCATCGCTTCATTCACCTTGGCGACCAGCGGCAGGGTAGCTACACCCTTGTAGCTGACATAGCCCTGAGGCCCTCCCAGCCACCACACTTGGTCGGCGGTCGGCCCGCCCATCATGATAGCGGCCCGATCCTTGCCCGAAATCGACACCACGCGGGTCGCCGGATTGGCGGCTTTCATGCGTCCGCCCAATGTCGGTACTTTGAGATGTACGGGCGACGCGACATAGGCGTCGCTGCTGCTGCCCGGCTGGGCTTCGTCCTCGGCGCAGTAGACCGCCTTGTCCGGGCGGGCGGCGTTCAGGTCGAACCAGCTATTGGCGATGATGCCCGTGCGCGACGGGCGGCTGCCGGTCAGGATGGTGCTATGGCCGGGGCAGGTTTCGGTCGCGGCATGGCTTTGAAAGCCGTTGGGGAAGACGGCACCCTGGGTCAGTCGCTTGAGACCGCCGCTATAATATTGGCGATATTCGCTGAACAGATCGGCGGAAAATTGATCGACGCTGATTGCGACGATGAGCTTTGGTGGGGAGGCGGCTGTAGGTGGTGCAGGCGTCTGCGCCGCAATCGGCATGGCGGTGGCCAGCAGCAGGGCGGCGGCGACATGTTTCAACATTTCCTGTACCTTCTCCAGCCTTGACGGCGAACGCCCCCGGACCTAGCCCGCTCTCACCCACTCGACCAGAGGCCCGATGCGGATTTTTCATGGCATATTGATGACGTTGGCGTTGCTGTTCGCCGCGCCCATTGCGCTGGCCCAGGGCGCGTTCGGCGGCGGGGCGCCGCACATCGCCGCGCGTCTGGTCGCCGAAAGCGCCGCGCCGCAGCCGGGCAAGGGCACGACCATCGCCTTCGCTATGGCGCCTGAGGCGGGCTGGCACGGCTATTGGGAAAATCCGGGCGATGCAGGCCTGGGGATGAGCGTCGAATGGGCGCTGCCGAAAGGTGTCAGCGTTGGGGCATTGCGTTACCCCGTCCCTGAAACGCTGTTGATCTCCGGCCTGATGAACCATGTGTATGAAGGCCCCTATGGTATATTGGCGAACCTGACCGTTGCGCCTGACGTGGCACCCGGCACCCGTTTATTGGTCCGGGTGAAGGCGCAATGGTTGGCTTGCACCGACAAAGTGTGCGTGCCTGAACGCGGGGAAATGGCGCTCGATCTGGTGGCGGGTGAGGGGCAGGCCAGCGCCGCCGATCGCGCCCGGTTCGACGCCTGGCGCACGCATCTCCCCCGGCCGTTGGGCAGTATGGCGACCTATGCCATCGCCGACGGCAAGCTGCGCGTCTCCGTGCCGTTTCCAGCGGATGCGCAGGCGCGCGATGTCCATCTCTTCCCGCTGGCAGAGGGCCTCACCCGCTACGCCGCGCCGCAAAGCATCACCCGCGATGGCGATCGCCTGCTGATCGAGACGGATGCGGCCGAAGGCGGCAAGGGCGGTAATGTTCAGGCGGTGTTGCGAACCGGCGAGCATGTCGGTTTCCTGCTGACGGCGCAGCCGGGCGCGGTTGCCGCATCGTCGGGCGGGGGGCGGGCGGTGGCGATCCTGGCCGCGCTCGGTGGCGCCTTGCTTGGCGGCTTGCTGCTCAACATCATGCCCTGCGTCTTTCCGATCCTGGGCCTCAAGGTCATGAAACTGGCCAAGGCGGGGGGCGACGAGCGCGTGGTCCGGCGGGAGGCGTTGGCCTATACGGCGGGTGTGATCATGACCTGTCTTGCCCTTGGTGGCGTTTTGCTCGCCGTGCGTGCAGCAGGAACAACGGCGGGCTGGGCGTTCCAGTTGCAGGACCCACGCATCATTCTGGGCTTGTTGCTGCTGGTGACGCTCATCGCCTTCAATCTGGCAGGCCTGTTCGATTTTCGTGCGATTGGCGGGGGTGATCGATTGGCGGGGAAGGGCGGCTTGGCCGGGTCGTTCTGGACCGGCGCGCTGGTCGCTTTCGTCGCGACTCCCTGCACGGGGCCGTTCATGGCGGCTGCCATGGGCGCGGCGCTGCTGCTGCCGCTGGTCGCTGCGCTGGCAGTGTTTGCCGGATTAGGCTTGGGCCTGGCGCTGCCCTTCCTGCTGCTCGCCTATGTCCCGGCCCTGCGGCGGCGTTTGCCAAAGCCCGGCGCGTGGATGGGCCGCCTTCAGAAAATTCTCGCTATCCCGATGTTCCTCACCGCGCTTGGCCTTGCCTGGCTATTGGGGCAGCAGCGCGGCGTGTCGGGCATGACGATCGGTCTGGCAGCGGCGCTCCTGCTGGCGCTTCTGCTCTGGTGGCTGGGCATGCGGCAGAGCGCAGGTCGGGGGGGAGGGCTGATCGCGGCCTTGCTTGGTGTGGTGTTGCTGGCCGCAGCAGCGGTGACATTGCCGACGCAAGCCCCCGCGGAAACAGCAAGCGCCAATCATGTCGCGTTCGACGAGGCGCAGCTGGCCAGTCTGCGCGCGGCGAACAAGCCCGTTTTCCTCTATTTCACCGCCGACTGGTGCTTGACCTGCAAGGCCAATGAAGCCGCTGCCATCGACCGTGCCGAAACGCGCGCGCGTTTCGAACAAGGCGGTGTAACGGTGATGGTCGGCGACTGGACCAATGCCGACCCCGCCATTACCCGCTTCTTGGAAGCGCAGGGCCGTTCAGGCGTGCCGCTCTACCTCTGGTATGCGCCGGGTAAGGAGGCGCAGACCTTGCCGCAATTGCTGAGCGTAGCGACGCTGACCGGACTGGTACGCTGATGGCCAAGATACGCGCCGATCAGTTGCTCGTCGATCTGGGCCTGGCGGAAAGCCGCGCCCGCGCGCAGGCGTTGATCCTGGCAGGCCATGTCTTCCTCGGCGATCGCAAGGTGGAGAAAGCCGGTCAGCAAGTCGCGCCGGACGCTGCGATCGACGTGCGCGGTCGCGACCATCCCTGGGTCTCGCGCGGGGGCATCAAGCTTGCCCACGCGCTCGATGCATTCGCCATCGACGTGACCGGTCAGGTCGCGATCGACGTAGGCAGTTCGACCGGTGGCTTTACTGACGTGCTGCTGACCAATGGCGCGGCCAAGGTCTATGCGGTCGATAGCGGCACCAATCAGCTCGCCTGGAAACTGCGTTCGGACGATCGGGTGATCGTCCACGAACAGACCAGTGCGCGTATATTGACGGAAACGCACATCCCGGAGCCGGTCGATTGTATCGTTTGCGACGCGAGTTTCATCGCTCTGTCCAAGGTGCTGGAACGCCCGCTGACCTTTGCCCGGCCCGGCGCGGCACTGGTAGCGTTAATCAAACCGCAGTTCGAAGCAGGACGTGGCGAAGTCGGCAAAGGCGGGGTCGTGCGCGATATCGCGATCCACGATCGGGTTTGCGCGGAAGTCCGGGCATGGATCGATGCGCAGGGTTGGACCGTTATCGGCCTGACACAAAGTCCGATTACGGGTCCACAGGGCAATATCGAATTTCTCATCTACGCCCGGCTTGGTGGATAAACGCCCCATGTTCGTTTCTCGCCAGTAAGTTCATCCAGCGGCAAAAGGTCATGTTGTGCCGCTTGCAAAGGCCCGTTAGCCCCCTCCTATGCGATTTCCCCATCTCCTCGCCTTTACAGCGCTTTGCCTTGCCGGTTGCGGCAGTGAAAAGGCGCAGCAACCGCGCGCCGTTCCGCTGGTGGAGGCGGCACCGGTCGCCACCGCAACCTTTACCGACCGCCTGGAAGCGGTCGGCACGGCCCTTGCCAACGAGCAGGTGGTTTTGTCCGCGCCGGTGACGGAGCGGATCACATCGATCAATTTTGCCGATGGCGCTTATGTCAAAAAAGGGCAGGTGATCGCGACGCTGGCGGTTGGCCAGGAAAAGGCCGAGCTTGCGGCCGCCGAAGCGCAGGCCTTGCAGGCCCGCCAGCAGTTGGAGCGGGTCCAGTCGCTCAAGACCCGCGGCTTTGCGACCGCGTCGTCGCTCGATCAGCAACTCGCGCTGGCCAACGCAGCGCGCGCCACTGCCGATCAGGCGCGCGCGTCGATCGGTGACCGGGTGATCCGTGCTCCCTTCGCGGGTTGGGCCAGTCTGCGGATTGTCTCGCCCGGTGCGATCGTGTCCGCTGGCACCGCCATCGCGACGGTCAGCGACGTGTCACGCATCAAGCTGGACTTCACCATCCCGGAGACACGGCTATCGTCGATCCAGGCCGGTCAGTCGATCAAGGCTATTTCCGCCGCCTGGCCCGACAGGCCCTATACTGGCACGATCGCGACGATCGATCCGGTGATCGACCCCGCCACGCGGACAGTGCGGGTCCGGGCGATTTTGCCAAACCCTGACCGGACCCTGAAACCCGGCATGTTGCTGACCGTCAGCGTCGCATCGCGCCAGCGCCAGTCTCTGGCCTTGCCCGAACTGGCGATCGTCGGTGATGGCGAAGACCGGTTCGTGTTCCTTCTCGAAGGTCGCAAGGTGAAGCGGGTCAAGGTCGATACCGGCATTCGCCAGGATGGACAGGTCGAGATTTTGGGCGGCCTGAAGGCGGGGCAGCAGGTCGTGACCGAGGGTGTGGTGAAACTGAGCGATGGCGCGACGGTGCGCCTGGCGGGTGACAAGCCAGCGCCTTCGCGCAAGCCTGCGGGCTAGAGGCCGCCATGCAACTGTCCGATCTCTCCGTCCGCCGGCCGGTCTTCGCGGCCGTTATCGCCATCTTGCTCTGCATCGTCGGCGTGGTTGGCTATTTGAGCCTGTCGGTGCGGGAATATCCCGATACGGACCCGCCGATCGTTTCGGTAGAGACAGGATATACTGGGGCCGCCGCGTCGGTGGTGGAAACCCGTATCACCCAGTTGATCGAGGATGCGGTCGCGGGCGTCCAGGGGATCAGGACGATCACCTCCCGGTCGCAGGACGGCACGTCCGACATCAGCATCGAGTTTGATCCGTCACGCGACATTGATACGGCGGCTAATGACGTGCGCGACCGTGTCGGTTCTGTCGTGGAGGACTTGCCCGAAGACGCGTTGGCTCCGGAAATCCGGAAGGTCGATGCGGATGCGCGGCCGATTCTGTTTCTGGCCTTCTCCCGCCCCGGTTGGACATCGATTCAACTCAGCGACTATATCGACCGCAACGTCGCGGATCGTTTCTCCGCCATCGATGGCGTGGCGCGAGTTACCATTGGCGGCGAGGCGCGGCCTTCGACCCGTGTGTGGATGAATGCCGAGCGGCTGGCTGCCTTTGGTCTGACGCCAGCCGACGTCGAAAATGCCCTGCGCGCGCAGAACGTCGAACTACCCGCCGGTCGCTTTGAATCGAAAGACCAGAATCAGACGCTGCGCGTCGAGAGGGCGTTTGCCACGACCGCGCAGTTCGCCAGCTTGGTCGTCGGCCGTGGTGCCGACGGATACCAGGTCAAGCTGGGCGACGTCGCGCGGATCGAGGAGGCGGCGGAAAATCCCTATAACAGCTTCCGATCCAACGCCGGGACGGCCGTGGGATTGGGCATCGTGCGCCAGTCGGGTGCCAATACGCTGGACGTCGCCGACAAGGCGAAGGCTTTGGCAGAGGAATTGCGGCCGACCTTGCCCGAAGGCATGCGCGTTGCCGTCGGGTCCGACGAGTCCCTCTTCATCAGCCGCGCCATCGCCAACGTCTACGACACGCTGATCGAGGCGGCGCTGCTCGTGATTCTCGTCATCTTTCTGTTTCTGGGCTCGGTGCGGGCTACCATCATCCCTGCCATCACCGTGCCGATCTGTCTGTTGGCGACCTGCGCTGTCATGTGGTTGGCGGGCCTGTCGATCAACCTACTGACATTGCTGGCGTTCGTGTTGGCCATTGGCCTCGTCGTGGATGACGCCATCGTCGTGCTTGAGAATGTCTATCACCGCATCGAACAGGGCGAAGATCCGCTGGTCGCGTCCTATCTTGGTACGCGGCAAGTAGGTTTCGCCATCATCTCGACCACTTTGGTCGTGTGTGCGGTGTTCGTGCCGGTGATGTTCCTGGCCGGGCAGACGGGGCTGTTGTTCCGTGAACTGGCTATTGCGATGGTCGCGGCCATTGCTTTTTCGGGCTTCATTTCCCTCAGCCTCGCACCGATGCTCTGCTCCAAATTGCTCAACAATGCGGAGCGGGGACGATTGGCGCGCTGGGTCGACGCACGGTTTCAGAGGATCGAAGGGGGCTATCGCAAGTGGCTGGACCGGGTGCTAAACAAGCCCCTGGTCCCACTCATCGGGGTCGGCCTTTTCCTCGCCATTGCAGGCGGTTTGTTCACCCTGTTGCCCAACGAATTGGCACCGGCCGAAGATACAGGTGTCGTCGACAGCCAGATCAGCGCGCCCGAAGGCACCGGCTATGCCCGGATGCTGACCTATATGCGCAAGATCGAGGACGAACTCTCGCCGTTGCGCAAGGATGGCACGCTTCAAAATCTGATTATCCGCACGCCAAGCGGCTTTGGTACCACCGACGACTTCAACGGCGGCAATGTCATCGCCTTCCTCCGACCATGGGAGGATCGCACGATCACCACGGCGGAAGTCGCGACCATCATCAACAATGTCATCGCCAACCAGCCAGGCGTGCGCGGCAATGCCGCACCGCGCTCTGGCTTGGGACGCGGGCGCGGCCTGCCGGTCAATATCGTGCTTGCAGGCTCTACCTACGAAGGCCTGGTCGCGGCACGCGATCGCATCACCGCGGCCGCCGCCAACTATCCGGGTTTGATCAACCTCGACAGCGACTATAAGGAAACCAAACCGCAAATGCGGATCGACGTCGATCAGCAGCGCGCCGGTGATTTAGGTGTGTCGGTCAACGATGTCAGCCAAGCGCTGCAAAGCCTGCTCGGCTCCCGCCGCGTGACTACCTATGTCGATCGGGGCGAGGAATATCGTGTCATCGTGCAAGCCGAAGACGAAGGGCGGCAAACCCTCGCCGATCTGGAACGCATCAATGTTCGGACCCGTACCGGGGCGCTGGTGCCGCTGTCTTCCGTAGTCACGGTGCGCGAAGTCGCAGGGCCACGTCAGCTTAACCGGTTCAACAAGCTGCGCGCGATCACTTTGACCGCGGCCCTTGCACCGGGAACCTCGCTTGGGGACGCGCTCACATTTCTGGAGAATGAAGCAAGGCAAGCGCCCGAAGTGCTGGCCGTCGGCTATCGCGGCGAAAGCCAGTCGTTCCGGGAAACCGGCGGGTCGATCTGGTTGATTTTCGGCCTCACCATCCTCGTCGTCTTCCTGCTGCTCGCCGCTCAATTTGAGAGCTTCATCCATCCCGGCGTCATCATCGCCACCGTGCCGCTCGCCGTGGCCGGCGGCGTGATTGGGCTGATCATCACTGGTGGCACGATCAACCTCTACAGCCAGATCGGTATCGTGATGCTTGTGGGGCTAGCAGCCAAGAACGGCATTTTGATCGTCGAGTTCGCCAACCAGTTGCGCGACGAAGGCATGGAGGTGGGGCAGGCCATTCGCGAAGCGGCGACCCGCCGCCTGCGTCCCATCCTCATGACCTCGATCGCGACGGTCATCGGCGCGGTGCCGCTGGTCATAAGGGGCGGCGCGGGAGCGGCGGCGCGCCAGTCGATCGGCGTGGTCATCGTATCGGGCGTCAGCCTGGCGACACTGATCACATTGTTCCTCATCCCCATCTTCTATTCGCGCGTTGCCAAGCGGACGGTTTCCCCGCAAACCGTCGGCCGAAAGCTGGATTCGGCGCTGAAGGACGCGCCTGAACCGGCGGAATGAGGGTTATGGAGAAGCGTTGCCGATGAACGAGATCGCGTCCCCCGGCCAGTTGCGCCTCGCTTATCTGCGTTGGTCCCTGCTTACCGTTCCGGCCATTGTACTGTTAGGCTTCCTGTCGGGGCGCCTCGCCAACAGCGGCTATGGCAATCGTTGGTTCGATGCGCTGGAAAAGCCCGCATTGATGCCGCCCGGCTGGCTGTTCGGTGTCGCCTGGACCATTCTCTACATATTGATGGGTCTTGCGCTGGCCATCGTTCTGCATGCGCGCGGCGCGAAGGGGCGGGGGCCGGCGATTACCCTGTTCCTGGTCCAGCTGCTCATGAACCTTGCTTGGTCGCCGCTCTTCTTCCGCGCGCATCAGGTCGGCAGCGCTCTGATGTTGATATTGACGCTGATCGTCGTTGTCGCGATAACCATATGGCTGTTTGCCCGGATACGCCGTGTCGCCGGTTTGCTGCTTCTCCCCTATCTGGCGTGGCTCGCCTTTGCTTCCTTCCTCAATTATGAGATTGGGCGGCTTAATCCCGATGCCGAGACCCTTGTCGCACCGTCGCTTAGCACCCAGATATGATTTTTGGCGCAGTTTCCATCGCGCCGCCGCAAAGGACAAGAGCAATGCAGAGCGAAAACCGCTTTTTCGACGATCTGGCCAAGCTGGTGAACGGTGCCGCCGGTACGGTTGCGGGCATGAGCCGCGAGTTCGAGGCCAATGCCCGTGAAAAGGCCAAGGAATGGATTGGCGACATGGAGTTCGTGTCGCGCGAGGAATTTGATGCGGTCAAGGCCATGGCCGCCGCCGCGCGCGAAGAGGTCGAATTGCTGAAGGCGCGCCTCGACGCGCTGGAGGGGCGGACGTCCGAACCCGTTACCAAGACGGTCAAGGCGAGCAAGCCAAAGGGAAGCGACGCGCTCTGATCCTGTCTGTCCTTTCGCCTTATCCGGTGATAAGGCGCGGCGATGATGGATAGTGACGAGTTTGAACATGGCGGTCAGGAGGCCGCTCCGATCGATATGCTGGCGGCCTTTTACGAGGCGCATGGCTGGAGCTACGAGCAGGTTGGCGAGGATGAGATCGTCGCCAACACGCAAGGATCTTGGGCGCAATATGAATTGCGCGGCATTTGGCGCGATGAAGACCAGGTGTTGCAGTTGTTGGCCATGCCCGACATCCGCGTCACCGATGAGAAGCGCAGCGTTATTTATGAGACGCTGGGGCTGATCAACGAACAGCTTTGGCTCGGTCATTTTGAACTCTGGTCCTCCAGCGGCATCATCCTGTTCCGTCATGGGGCACTGCTGGGCGCAGGCGGCACGCTGACGCTCGATCAGGCGCAACTGCTGGTCGAAACGGCGATCGATGAATGCGAACGCTTCTATCCCGTGTTCCAGTTCGTGCTGTGGGGCGGAAAGTCCCCGTCGGAGGCGATTTCCGCTAGCCTGATCGAAACGCGTGGCGAAGCCTGAGCCGATGACGACATGGCCCGATCAACTCTTTCTTGTGGGCTGTGGCAATATGGCGGGGCAGATGCTGTCGCGCTGGCTTGCTTGCGGCCTTGACCCCGCGCACGTCACGGTGCTGCGTCCGAGTGGCAAGGCGGTGGCGGATCGCGTGACCGTGATGACGGATTATCCCGCCGCATTGCCCGCTGGAACCACGGTGCTGCTCGGCATGAAACCTTATCAGATCGGCGATGTGGCGGAATCACTTGCGCCCCTATGCGCGGCTGACACCAGGATCGTGTCGATCTTGGCGGGCACGCTTTTGGCGGATATGCGCGCGTATTTCCCGCAGGTTCGGGACATTGTGCGCGCCATGCCCAATCTGCCCGTGGGGCTGGGCGAGGGCGTGACCGCGCTTTTCACGGATCGCCGTACTGCACCCTCGGCAAGGGATGCCGTCGATACCCTTATCCGTCCCTTGGGCCTTGCCGAATGGGTGACGGACGAAGCGTTGTTCAACCAGGTCACGGCGCTGTCCGGTTGTGGTCCTGCCTTTGTGTTCCGCTTCATCGACGCGTTGGCCAAGGCAGGCGAAGCGCTCGGCATTCCCGCCGATCAGGCCGCTCGGATGGCGCTGGCGACGGTTCAAGGTTCGGCCAATATGGCGGCCCACGCCAGCGATAGCCCTGGCCAGTTGGCCGATCGAGTTGCCAGTCCCGGCGGCATGACGCGCGAAGGCATGAACATCCTCGACGCCGACGACCGCCTGTGCACATTGCTGATCGACACATTGACGGCGGCGCGGGATCGCGGCGAAGCGATGGCGCGGGGGGAATAGGCCGGTTCCGGCACGGGCGGATTTGCGCTAGGGGCATGTCTTCCCTGTTTGGAGCTTTCCCATGCTGTCGCCCGACACCCCCATATTGCTGCTGACCACCGGCGGAACGATCGACAAAGTCTATTTCGATGCGCTGTCCGACTATCAGGTGGGCGAAACGGTGATGGCCAAGCTGCTGGACGTGGCACGGGTCAAGCGGCCGTTTCGGATCGAGGAAGTGACCCGCAAGGACAGCCTTGAACTGGACGATCGCGATCGCGCGCTCATCTATGCGCGGATTGCGGCCGCGGCGGAAAAGCATATCGTCATCACCCATGGCACCGATACGATGACGGATACGGCCAAGGCGTTGGCGGGCATCGAGGGCAAGACGATCGTACTCGTCGGCGCGCTCGCGCCCGCGCGCTTTGGGGAGAGCGATGCGAGCTTCAACCTCGGCATGGCCTTCGCCACCGCGCAGGTGGCGGAACCCGGCGTTTACATCACCATGAGCGGTTCGGTGTTCCGCGCCGACCAGGTCGTCAAGGATCGCGCCAAGGGGGCCTTCGTGTCGATACCAACCTGACAGCCATGGCCTTTCGGGTTGGTTTACCGCGTGGTGGAGGCGTTTACATCGACGAACTAAACAGGATTAGGACCAGAATGATGCGTCACAGAATTGCCGCTACCCTAGCCCTCTCTCTTCTGGCGACGCCTTTGGGCGCGCAGGCGTCGGATATCTCCACCCATGTTCTCGATCTGGCGCAGGGCGTCGGCGGGGCCGACATTCCGGCGACGCTGGAGCGCAAGGATGCAGCCGGCAACTGGACCCGCGTCGCCACGGCGCGCACCGATGGCAATGGCCGCATCCGCAGCTTTGGCGAGGGGATCGATACGCCGCCCGGCATCTATCGCATCAGTTTCGACATGACGGCCTATACAGGGTCGGCGGCGAAGCCATTTTTTCCGGAAATCAGCGTCACGTTCCGCGCCGACGAGGCGAAGGCCCATTATCATGTGCCGGTCGTCGTCAGCCCCTATGGCTATAGCAGCTATCGCGGCAATTGACCGGCCCGGACGAGGAAGGGGCGCCCCGATGATATCGGGACGCCCCTTTTCCGTTAGGCCAGCCGCTAGCGGCCTAAGCCAGCCAGGTCAGCCTTCGACCTTGGCATATTTGGGCGCGGCTTCGTTGAGGATCGCGAGGATCTTCTTGAGCGCTGTGGGTTCGTCGGTTTCTTCCATCGCGGCCAGTTCGCGGGCAAGGCGGCTGGACGCCGCTTCGAAAATCTGACGCTCGGAATAGCTTTGTTCGGGCTGGTCATCGGCACGGAACAGGTCGCGGGTAACTTCGGCGATCGACACCAGGTCGCCCGAATTGATCTTCGCTTCATATTCCTGCGCGCGGCGCGACCACATGGTGCGCTTGACCTTGGGCTTGCCCTTCAATGTTTCCATCGATTCTTCGAGCGTCTTGTTGGACGACAGCTTGCGCATGCCAACGCCTTCGGCCTTGTTGGTCGGTACGCGGAGCGTCATGCGCTCTTTTTCGAAACGGAGCACGTACAGCTCCAAATCCATGCCTGCAATCTGCTCTTTCTGCAGTTCGATTACACGGCCTACGCCATGCTTGGGATAAACGACATAATCACCAACGTCAAAGGACAGCGCTTTGGCAGCCATTTGCAACCTTTCCAATTCAACCGGGGAACGGGGCCGACGCAGGGCACATGCGATAGGGGTCACATGCAGGGAAGACCGCGACACCACCGTCAAGACATGAAGCTAATACTCCAGGGGCGAGCGCATATGCCCGTCCGTTGTGACGGCTTTTAGCAGATTCGTAACAAAATTACCACCCCCGGACATAAAGGGCGGGCGTGTGGCGCAAAATGGGACGGTGAAGGCGGCGGCGGCGCGCCTGTCAGCTACCCGTGCCGGGTTCCGGCGAGAAGAACTGTTCCAGCTTGTTCTCGACGCCCTTCATGGCGTCTGCGTCGGCCGGGGCATCGCCCTTGACCGTGATGTTGGGCCATTCGGCCGAATATTTGGTATTCAGCTCCAGCCATTTTTCCAGGCCATTTTCGGTATCGGGCAGGATCGCTTCGGCCGGACATTCAGGCTCGCACACGCCGCAGTCGATACATTCGCTCGGATTGATGACCAGCATATTCTCACCCTCGTAGAAACAATCCACGGGGCAGACCTCGACGCAATCCATATATTTGCAGCGGATGCAGTTGTCGGTCACGACATAGGTCATTGTCTGGTCACTCTTGGTTGGAAAAGCGCGGTCCTGCTATGCGCAGGCACGGCCAAGGTCAATGAGGATAATGTTGCCGGGGGTTTAGGCCCGGTTTCCTGCGGCCCGACTCGAAAGTTCACACCGTTGCTGAGATGAATTGGGCGGACGGCGGGATAGGCGCTTCATGAGGCGAATCCGTCGAAGTTCACACCGTTGCTGAGGCGCGTTTCGCGAGGGGCGGGTTAACGATGGAAAACAGCTGGGCATGACGGAAATTAGCATGATGGCGGTGATGTAGGACAGGCCATTGCCGCTTATTTTGTTCCGCAGTTCCATCGACAGGCAGAGGATCAGGGGGCGCCGTCGGCTTCTTCCGGCGGCTGGGTCGGGGCGATGCGCGGAGGCGGGATGCCCGCTGGTGCGGCGGGTTCGTCGATGGGCAGGCGGATCTGACTGCCGCCGATATTGACGGTCATCCCGCCGTCATCGACGCCCACGCCGACATTGCCGATGCCGGTTTCCACCGTGATGTTGGCGATGGCGTTGACGAGGTCGGCGTCCTGGGTTTCTTCGGGCGCGTCCGCGACCGGTTCGTTGATCGCGCCGCTCATGAAATTGCGCCAGATGCGCGCGGGCATGCCGCCGCCTGCTGCGCCGCCGGGTAGCGGCTTGTTATCGTCGTTGCCGACCCAGACGGCGGTGACCAAGCCGCCTGCATAGCCGACGAATATGGCATCGCGGCTGTCCTGCGTCGTGCCGGTCTTGCCGAAGGTGCTGGTGCGCAGGGCCGCCGCGCTGCCCGTGCCGCGATTGGCGGCGGAGGAGAGAAGGTCGCGGATCATCGCCAGTTCGTCGTCATCGAAGGAGCGCTGGCGCTCCATCAGCCGTTCGAACCAGCCCCGTTCTTCGGGCGGCAGGCCGTGGGCGAGGACGGGATAGGCTCCGGCTGCGACCGCCGCATAGGCTTCGGCCAGTTCGATCAGCGGAATTTCCGACGTGCCGAGCGCGAGGCTCAAATCCTCGGTCAAGGGCGCGGTGATGCCCAGGTCGCGCGCGACCTTGATCACAGCATCGACGCCGACCTTCTGCGTCAGGCGGATGGCGGCGACATTGCTCGACGCGGCGAAGGCCTGGCGCAGGCTGATGCGCCCGCGATATTTGCCGCCATGATTGGCCGGGCGATAGCTGCCGGTGGTGATCGGCGTGTCGTCGATCATGTCTTCGGGTGTCATGCCCGCGCGGAAGGCGGCAAGATAGACGAACAGCTTGAAGGTCGATCCGGGCTGGCGCTTCGCTTGCACCGCGCGATTGAAGCTGCTCTTGCCATAATTCTTGCCGCCGACCATGGCGACGACGCTGCCGTCGGGCTTCATTGCGACGAGCGCGGCCTGCGCGCCGCCCAGTGGCGCACGGCGGACGGCGGCTTCGGCGAGGCGCTGGATGCGCCAGTCGAGCGTCGTTTCGATCTTCTGTTCGCCATAGACCGCGCCCGCCCGGTCGCGCGCCTGGGGCAGCACCCAGTCGGCGAAATAGGTGCCGGTGGTGGCGTCGGGCACATCATGAACGTTGAGGCGGGCAGGCGGCAGGGCGTTGCGCTCTGCCTGGGTCAGATAGCCCGCATCGACCATCGCCTGCGTCACCAGCGCGGCGCGGGCGCGCGCGCCCTTGAGGTTGCTGGTGGGCGCGAGGCGCGAGGGCGCCTTGAGCAGGCCCGCCAGCATCGCGGCCTGCGGGATGGTGAGGCGGTCGGGCGAGCGGTTGAAATAGTGGCGGGCGGCGGCGCGCAGGCCATAGACATTATCGCCGAAATAGACGTTCGACAGATAGCGTTCCATGATCTGGTCCTTGGTCAGCCAAGCCTCCAGCCAGAGCGCGATCATCGCTTCGCGGGCCTTCCGCCCCATGGTGCGGTCGCTCGACAGGAACACGCCCTTGGCGAGTTGCTGGGTGATGGTGCTGCCGCCCTGAGACGAGCTGTCCGACCAGAGATTATGCCAGGCCGCGCGCGCGATGCCGCGCGGATCGATGCCCCAATGGCTGGCGAAGCGGCGATCCTCGATCGCCATGAACGCCTGGGGCACATGGGCGGGGAGGTCCGCCATCGTCACCGGCGTATCGATGACCGCGCCGCGCCGGGCGATGAGGTGGCCGTCCGCCGACATCAGGCTGAGGCTGGGCGGGGCGATGGGCTTGAGCGATTGCGACAGCGGGGCGGTGATGGCGAGCCAGGCGATGGCGATCATCAGCAAGGCGAGGCCCGCCGCCATGATCCAGCCCACTATCTGCAGTCGTCGCCGCCATGGCGTGGGCGGCGCAAAGGCGCTGGGCGGCCCGGCACCGAATTCGCGGGGCGGCGCTGGCGGTTCGGCGGGGGCGGACTCGGTCATCGGTGCGGCCATGCTGTGTTATTCAGATGATACAGTCAAGCCTGTCCCGCAGCGGGACAGGCGCAAATTGGCCGTCATAAGCGATGGCACAAATGGTAAATAATGCGTTAACCCAACATCATGAGAAACCGAACCCTCGTCCTCACCACAGAATCGGCCCGGCACCCCTTTCGCCAGAGCCTCCCCGCCCATGTGCTGCGCGTCATGGACAAGATGCCCAAGAGCAAGGCGCAGGCGGTGGACGACGATAGCGACTGGAAGCTGTTTGGCCTGAGCTTCTGCGCCTTCTTCACCGCTTTCTACAGCTTCATTTCCTGAAGCCCTGAAAGCCAAGGCGGCGCTGGACCCCGGCCGGTGCCGGGATGCCGCCTGTTTTAATGGCACAGCGGGCCGTCGCAGGCCTTGTGCAGTTTCCACGCCATCGCCGCACAGGGCAGGGTGAGGAACGCCACCAGCAGCAATTGCATCACCACCGACATGCCAGCGATGCTGAGGCCGATCGCGCAGAGCGATCCCACCACCATTGCGCCTGAATTGACGATATTATTCGCCGCCACTGTGCGGGCGGCTTCGCATTTTTCGACCGTGGTGGTCAGGAAGGCATAGAGCGGCACGACGAACATGCCGCCGAAGGTCGAGACGCCGAGCAGGCAGAGCGAAAGCGGTATGGCGAGCGGGTGGGCGATGAACCCCTGCAGCGAGAGCATCTGCCCTTCGGGTGCAGGCGGCCAGATGGCGCAGACGAAATGGAAGGCGACGATGCAAAGGCCCATGCCGATCACGGCGGCGGGGGCATATTTGGCCGACACATGACCACGCAGCAGCCGGTTGATCGCGACCGAGCCGATGGCGATGCCGATCGAGAAAATGGCGAGGAACAGGCTGGCGACGGCTTTTTCGGCGGTCAGGACATTTTTGACCAGGGGCGGAAACTGGATGAACAGGATCGACCCGACCGCCCAGAACAGGCTGATAGACATAATCGCCAGAAACAGCCGCCGGATATGCATCGTCCCGCGCACGAGCGGATGATATGATAGTCGATCGGCTGTGCGGAAAGGAGCGACGGGGCCGGTGGCACCTGCCGCCCGGCGACATAGCCGACCAGCGCGGTGATGATGATGCACACCGCCGCCGCCTCGATCGGGATGATTCCCGCCAGGATCGTGCCAGCCAGGATCGCGATATAGGTGCCTGCCTCGACCAGGCCGGTGCCGCCCAGCACTTCTTCATCATGGAGATGCTGGGGCAGGATCGCATATTTGATCGGGCCGAAGAAGGTCGAGTGGATGCCCATGGCGAACAGGGCGGCGAGCAGCAGCGGGATGGCGATCGTATGCACGCCGATGCCGCTCCAGATGAGGCCAAGGCCGACCGCGCCGACGAGCATGATCAGGATTTCCGCCGCCTTGACCCAGCGGATGATGACCGCCTTGTCGCGTTGATCGGCCAGTTGTCCCGATAACGCGGACAGCAGGAAGAAGGGCAGGATGAACAGGCCGGTCGCCAGCGCGCTGAACCAGGTTTCGGACCGCTCGTCATTATAGACCTGGTACACGACGAACAGCACCATCGCGTTCTTGAACAGATTGTCGTTGAACGCGCCGAGCAGCTGGGTGACGAACAGCGGCAGGAATCGGCGCTTGTTCAAGAGCCTGAGAGAGGCTTGCATGGATAGGGGCGTCTTCTTTCCCGTTAGCGACCGGGGCGGGGTCTAGCCGTTGGCGGCGTCCCTGTCCAATGCCCCTTGCATGGAGGTCGATATGCTGTCTGGCTTGTATGCCGCGTCTGACTGTGGCAGGCGGCGGCTATGCTGACGCTGCCTAATCTGCTCACGCTTTCGCGTATCGTCACGGTGCCGTTGCTCGTCGCGCTGCTTTGGCCTGCGGAGATGGGCGCGCGCTGGACCACCGGCTATGCGCTGGCCTTCGGTCTCTACTGCCTGATGGGCGTGACCGACTATTTCGACGGCTATCTGGCGCGGGCGCAGGGGACGGTGTCGAAACTCGGCGTCTTCCTCGATCCCATCGCCGACAAGATCATGGTGGGCGCCGTCATTTTGATGCTGGCGGCGACGCGCGATATTACCGGGCCGCACATCATCGCGGCCATGGTCATCCTGCTGCGGGAGATTGCGGTGTCGGGCCTGCGCGAATTTCTGGCCGGGTTGCAGGTGTCGATGCCGGTGTCGCGATTGGCGAAGTGGAAGACGACATGCCAGATCGTTGCCTTGGGCGCGCTGATCCTGGCGGGCGCGGTGCCGCATTTGGTGTTCGTGCAGACCGTGGGCATCGTGACCCTGTGGGCCGCCGCCATCCTGACGCTGATCACGGGCTGGGATTATCTGCGCGTCGGCATCCGGCATATGGACTGAGCGATGGCGATGCTGTCGATCGTTTATTTTGCCTGGGTGCGCGAGGCCATTGGCCGGGACGAGGAACAGATCGAGCGGCTTGATCCGGGCAGGACGGTGGCAGATCTGGTGGCGATGCTGGCGGCGCGGGGGGGCGGCTATGCCGAGGC
>Ga0156326_173_pt1 | contig 35785 bp, 31 predicted proteins | sample RifCSPlowO2_12_FD_107974 | JGI IMG/M metagenome (GOLD analysis project Ga0156326, IMG submission 107974) | Sphingomonadales bacterium RIFCSPLOWO2_12_FULL_63_15 | reverse complement strand
AACCTATCCAATGGCTGGTTTTTAAACCGCCACGCTCAGCAAATCGCTGGCGTTCCATTGGCCTGGTTTGTCACCGCCCTCTACAAACGACAATATTCCGGTAGGATACGGAATTATTCTGTGGACGCGCACGATAGTATGATTGGGGTTCTCGTGACGGCGGTGCAAAAAGTGCCGCTAAGCAAGTTATTGAATTATCTAAATAAAAGGCAATTATAAGTTGTAACCCATTGATATCTAAGGCGAGCGAGGTTTTTCGACCTTTCGTCTTCGGCGTGTAGGCTCGTCTTGGGAGGGTCGAGTCGTGGATGTGCCGCTTCGACAATATCTTGGTTGGGAACGCTTTCCGGCAAATTTGACCGAAGCTGAAGTCGCTTCCTTCTTCTCACTTTCCGAGGATCAACGGCGAGCCGTTTGCCGCCGCCGCCGCCCGTTGAACCGGTTGGGCCTGGCGCTGCAGATCGGCTTTCTTCGGCTCACGGGGGCGTCGCTTAATTCCGTGGAGATGATCCCGCCGCAAGTCCTGGCTCATATCGGCGCGGAGCTCGGGATTGCACCACCCCGTCTTGCCTCAATCCGCGCGCTTTACCGCCGCCGCCGCACGTTGTTCGAGCACCACGACGCAGCGAAACAGGCGCTGGGTGTACGCGATCTCACCGAGCATGGGGAACGGGCGTTAAACGGCTTTCTGCGGCGTGAGGCCGGCGACAAATTTCTGGTCGACGAGTTGGAACAAGCCGCGCGCACATGGCTCCATGATCACCACTATCTCCAATTGCCCGGGCGGCGGCTGCGGGGGTCGGCCGCAGCAGCCCGCCGCCAGCACGATGGCGGACTGTTGGTCAGCGCAGTGGCCGCTGTGGGGACAGAACAAGCGAAAGCCTGGCCGCTCATGCTGTCGGAGACGATGACGAACGGCAAGACGCAATTGGAATGGCTTCGAGACAGTCCTGCGTCCCGTAAAACCAAAGGGCTCGCCGACCACATCGCGAAGATCGATTTTCTGAAGAAGCTTGGAGCCGAGAAGCTCGACCTCGGCTTGGCGACCGGAATGCTAAAGGCCCAGGCGCGATCAATGCTCTACCGCAAGCCCGCGACACTCAAGCGGATGCGCGGCGAGCGCAAGACCCTCGAGATAGCCTGCTTTTTACGCCTGCAATTGCTGCGTCTCACAGACGATGGTCTGGGAATGATCGATTATCGGATCGCCGATCTCTGGCGCCAGGCCCGGACCCGCGCCGAGGCGGCGGTTGAGGTCGAACTGCGCCAGCATCAGGCGTTGGTCATGGACTTGGCATGCCTTGTCGATGACGAGAACAGCTCCGATTCCACCGTGCGCGATCAGATGCGCAGAAGACTGGCGCCGTTCCTGCCGGCCGGCGCACACGGTCCGTCCACGAAGGTTGACCGGGTCCGGCGGGAACTGGCGACAGCAGCCAGAGGTGCCAGTGAGTTGCTGGGCGCCGCTTCGTCGATCAGTCTGGATGTCCCATCGACGCACCCGCTTGCGCAGGCCCTGGCGACACTGGGCCGGTTGGAGGTTTCGGGAGGACGACGATTGCCGGAGGGCACAGACAATCCATTCGGCAGGACATGGTCGTTCCTCATCGATCAACCGGACCGCGAGGCCGCCCTTGGCGGCTATAGGGCGGCGACGCTCGTGCTTCTGAAACGCTCAGTGCGCAATGGCCAGGCCAGCGTCGCCCACAGCCTGGAACACCGTGCCCCTGAGGACCGTCTGATTCCAAAAGCGCAATGGCAAAAGGAACGAGCACGGTTCGCGCGAAACCTCGCCGTGTCAGCCAAGCCGGAGGTGACCATCCGCTGGATCAAGGATGAACTCGCGACGGCCTTGAAAGCGATCGATGCTGCGGTGTCCAAGGGCGATATCCGGATCGTAAACGACCGCTTGGTCGTCCCAAAACTCAAGGCGGCTCCCGAAGATGAAAGGCTCAAGGCCATTCGGCGCGAGCTATTCGCCGGCGTCGGAAAGATCCAGCTACCGGACCTGCTGATATCCATTGATGCCACCACGCATTTTTCCTGGGTCCTGTTGGGCAGGGCGCCGCGAAGCGAGCATGAACTCATACTCCTTTACGCGGCCCTGATAGCCCTGGGCTCCGATCTGACCGCCGCCGACATGGCGCGCATGACGCTCAATATTGAGGCCGACGCTGTCGGTGAGATGATGCGCCGCATCGAGGCGAATGGTCGATTGCCTGCGGCCAACCGTGTGGTGCTTGATCATTTCAGGACGCTCCCGGTCACGAAATTGTGGGGAGGCGGACTTCAGGCATCAGCCGACATGATGAGCCTTGATGCAACCCGTCGTCTCTGGACAGCCCGCTATGATCCGCGCCGCCGCACGCCGGCGGTCGGAACCTACACCCATGTGCTCGACCAATGGGTGATCCTACACGACCAGGCCGTCGTGCTGAACCGTCGGCAAGCGGGGGCCGCTATCGAAGGGGCTCTTCGCCACGAAGCCGTCGACCTCCACCGTGTCGCGGTGGATACCCATGGCCACACACATTTCGGCATGGCGCTGGCCAATCTGGTGGGGTTTGATCTCGCCCCGAGGCTGGCCGGGATGAACAAACGCAAGCTGTATCTCCCACGTGGCCTGGATATACCTGCCACCCTTCGACCGATTGTGAGCGAGACCGTCTCACTCAGTGCCATCACCCAGGGCTGGGACCCGCTCCTGCGGATTGCGGCATCGACCAAGAGTGGCTGGTGTTCGGCGACCTACGTTCTGGACCGCTTTGGCAGCGCCGCACGAGGCGATGAAGCATTTCAGGCAGGAGATGCCTTCGGCAAGCTCTTGCTGACCCGCTTTCTGGGCGCTTATCTTGGCGATCCGGCGTTCAGGGGGATGAATGACGCCCTGCTCAGCCAAGGTGAGTCGGTCCACACCCTGCAGCGCGCGATCTATTCCGGCCCGATCGGTGCACGGCATGGCCGGACGCCAGAGCAGATGGCCGCGATATCGTCAGGCCTGACATTGCTTACCAACGTAATCATGACGTGGAACGCGACCCGGATCGGTGAGGTTCGAGCGCGAATGCCGGACATCTTTCCGGATCGCCACATCAAGCACATCGCCCCCAACGCGCACGAACATATCAACACCAAGGGCGTCATCACGATCGACGTCTCGCTACACCGGGATCGGCTCTTGGGCGCAGGACCGCCAGCGGCCCGGATCAGGAATGTAATATGAAAAACCTCAGTTGTGAGGAATATCAATCACTTACAAGGATGTATGCGTCGTTGTTTGAATGATTTCAATGGGTTGCTTAGCGGCACTTTTTGCATGGCCGTCACGAGAACCCCATCTAGCGCGGCGGTTTCGATTTGAAGCGCGACATCCATGGGATGCGTAGCATTTCATTCATGGTGGGGCGAACCCCACCATGAATGGCAAAATCTATCGGGGCTTGAGGAGGGTGGTTTTCTCTCTCAGAACGTCATGCGGGGTGCGTTAGTTCAGGCACTTGCGAGGGGTGCTGTTGATCCGATCAACAACGGCCTGGATTTCCTTATCCGATAGCAACGCCAGGTCCGTGTCAGACGGTAGGAAGCGCCGTATGCGACCGTTGCTGTTTTCCACGCTGCTCTTTTGCCAGGGTGCCGATGGCAGGCAGAAATAGCTCGTCATCGCGAGTTTCTTCAGGAGTGTCGCAAAGGCAGCGAATTCTGTTCCCCGGTCAAAGGTGATGCTCTGACGCAGGGAAGGAGGCCGCATGTGCAAGAGGTGCTGGATTCCCGAAATGACGCCGGCGGAATGCCGACTGGGATTGCGCGCCAGGATCGTAAATCGGCTACGCCGTTCGACCAGCGAGGTGAGGTTGGCTTTGCCATATTCCAACCTGAAGATGATCAGGTCGCCTGCCCAATGACCAAAGCTGCTGCGATTACCGATTTCGGAAGGGCGTTCGCCAATAGTGTTGGCCAAGGGGATATGCAGACCGCGAAACTTACGCGCATAGCGTTGCCGTCGAGATCGACGGGCAACAGGCAGAAAGCGCCACAGGCTCTGGCTCCGTCCGTCCGGTCCATACACGAACTGGTAGATGGTCTCGTGACAGACGGCTTCACGATTACCGCGATGGCGTCGAAGATATCCTGCAATCTGCTCCGGCGACCAGGCCGCCGACAAGCGGTTGGCGATATAGGCGGCAAGCTCGGGCCTTCCGAAGATCTTGCCGCCCGCACCCGACGTCTGTCCGCCATCGTTTGTGCGGCCGTTGGAAAATAGCCACGAAACAGTGGCTCGTCGTCGAGATGCCGGTTGCGTTTGAGCTCACGATAGTTGGTCGAACGATGTCGCTGCAGTGTCGCTGCGATCTGCTGCGCGGACCGCCCGGTTGCAGTCAATTGATAAATCTGTCGCCGCTCGTCCAAACCCAGATGTTGGTAGCCGTTCATCATGTGCCTTCCTGGAAAGGGGATAAAACTCCTATAAATCGTAGGATTTCGCACTTCGATCTAGAATCCACCCGCTTACATTCCGTCGGCGCGATAATAATAGGTATGTTAAATTGCTCTGTCGGAACTGGACGCAAATTTCGGACAGGCGATGGCTGGATCAAGCCGCTGTTTGGTACAACGAAGGCGCAACATCGAGATAAGCTAGAAATCTGGACACCGTCGCTGCCCCATTTTCGTTGGCCGAACCGTGCTCATAGATATGCAAGTTAAGATGGTTGCGAGCTCCCGCAACCATAGCAGTATAATAACCTCACCATAGCAATATGAACGCAGAACCCCGCAAGCCAATGGCCCGCGGGGCCTTTCTGTATCGCGCGAATTCAGACCATAGGCCCGCTCTTACAAAGCGGATATCGAGGTGGGCAATCGTATCGTTCCGGTGAGGGCCGCCTTGCGTTGATCGGCTGATATTTCGAGATGCCACCGGTGCAAGCGCTGGTGTTTGCACCGGGTACTAGGATCGGGTTTCAGTGTCGATGTCGTTTCCGACAACCCCCTATGGCTGGCGACGATTATAAGTGTTTACAAGTTGTTCTTCGAACTATTGTCATTACGAAGCCTGTCGATACATCATGCACCCGATCGGGAGCAAGATTGCCGTACCGGCGCTGATCAAGGCCGATGTGCCCCCGTACGGGAATCTTTAGCCGTCACTCGTTGACACCGAACGGGATCAAAGAGCTTGTTAGTGCGGGTATGATGGCATATATGCTCCCATACAGGAGCATGACGTGAGCAAGCCATCCAAATCCACGATCGATAGTGCCGCCACGGGGGAAGGCTCGCTAGGCCACGCGCTGCGGTCCACTGACATTGGCGGTCTATCGACCGCCGGCCAGAGAGCGATCTCGGACATTCTCACTGGACGGCGTTCGGCCCTTTCTTCGGTTTCGCACGCCAAGGGCACCACCACGCCCGTCACCTTGCCTCCCTCGGCGCAGACCGCACCTAAAGAAGCCGGGCCGCGCAGGGAGCGAAACGCCGGGGTGTCGGTGACATCGGTGGCGGACATAGGCGAACTGGTGAAGCAGGCTCGGGTCCGCCTCGGCTTCAACCAGCAGCGCTTTGCCGACCTGGCCGGCGTTGGACGCCGCTTCGTGTCCGAGTTGGAGGCGGGGAAGGGAAGCGTCGAGGCCGAACGCGTGCTGCGCTGCTGTCTCGCTGCCGGGATCGACGTGTTCGCGCGGGCAAGGCAGTCATGACCACGCTCGACGTCTGGCTTGAGGCCTTCGACCGGCCTGTGGGTACGCTTGCGACCAGCGATGCCGGTGATCTCGGCTTTACCTATGCCGCGGACTATCTAGCGCGCGAGGGGGCCCATCCGATCTCGCTGTCGCTACCGCTTGCCGAACGCTCCTATGACGAGCGCGTCTCGCGTGCCTTCTTCCAGAATCTCTTGCCCGAGAACAACCAGCTCGACCAGGTCGTCGTGCGCGAACGTCTCGAGCGCAGCGATATTGCGGGCATATTATACCATCTTGGCGCCGACCTGTCCGGCGCCCTCTCCTGCCTTCCCGCGGGTGCGGATCGGATCAAGATACCCGGAGTCCTCGATCGCGACTATGACGCGATCGACAATGACCAGCTCGCCGATATCGTCCGGCGTCTCGGCAACAACCAGCCGCTCCCCGATGAACTGCGCGACCCGTCGCCCGTCTCGGGCTACCAGCGCAAGGTGGCCCTGACGCTGCTGCCGGACAATCGCTACGCTATACCCAAGCCAGGAAGCGGCGCGCCGACGACGCATATCCTCAAAGTGCCGGAGTCCACGTTTCCGCGGGAAGCCTTTTACGAAGCGGTCTGCGCGGGTCTTGCCGATTATGCCGGTCTCGACACGGCGCCGTCGCGCTCGTTCTGGATCGACCAGTATGAAGTGATCCTCGCCACGCGCTATGACCGCGTCGTGAAGGACGGAATGATCTATCGCCGACATCAGGAGGACTTCGCGCAGGCTCTCGGGCTGCCGCCTCGCCTCAAATACGAGCGCGAAGGCCGCAAAGGCTATCGCTACGATACCGCCGCGATCGCCACAGTCCTGAATCGGACGGCAAGTCCCGCTCAGTCGAGAGACGCGTTCCTGAGGGCCACCATATTCAACCTCGCCATCGGCAACACCGACAACCATGCCAAGAACCATGCCCTGCTCTATGACGCGGGCGCGGATCCGCGGCTTGCACCGCTCTACGATCTCGTACCGATCACGTTGAGCGACGCCCACAATCACATTCTCTCCTTCGCGATCGGCAAGGCCGATCATCCCGATACCGTTCGGCCCGATGACCTTGCGGCGCTGCTGGCGCAATTCCAGCTTGTGGGCCCGGCTGCTCGCCGCTTCATCGAACAGCGATTGATCCCGGTCATCGCTCCACTCGCGCAATCGCGCGATGTTGAGGGCGACTGGGCGAAGCGCTTCGACGCCGAACTCACGAAGCGCAGCGCCCGCTTGCTCGACCAACTCGTGGCTGTGATGGAGCAGGCAAGCGCGGCGCGCAGCGAGAGATATCGCGGATGAGAGGGGAAGCATGGCCAGCATCGATCTGCTAAAAGCGATCAATAAGGTAACTACCGCCTTAAGCAGTCCGCCCGCCGCCGTGCTGCCGGGCCGGAGCAAAACCAGGCCACTCCGGTCGTCGACCGGGCACTGGCCAGATCACCGCCACCTGATCAATGACCACAACGATATGAAGAGGGCCCCGATCGGGGCCCTCTTCATATCGTCAGGCCCGCATCACAGTGGCCTGCTTTTACTCCGCCCCGATGGGCTGGAATCTGACCGCCGTTGACACCGGTCGCCTTGTAGATGATCGATGCCTTCGTTCACCTCAGCGAGTGGGTTCCATAATCCTCGCTAGGCAGGCCAATTCCCGTGACCCATTCATCAACCAGGCGAGCATATTGTCGGGTGCTTATGTGCTTTGCGTGATCGGTGCGGCTTGGAAAGGCAAACTCATCCAGAGAACCGCCGCGAAGTTCGAGCCACTTGAGCAGGCTGGCGCGAGCATCGTCCATCAGTTCAAACTGAACTGGTCGACCGGTCTTTTGCTGAACGACGGTCGCCCTTGTCCGGATTTTGCGATCACGAACAATGTCACTGATCCGGATTTTCACAAGGTCGCAACCTTGCAGCTTGCTATCGATAGCGAGATCAAAAAGCGCTCGATCTCGAACCCGTCGGTGTTGATCAAGGAATAAACGGACTGCTCAAATCTGGCGGGGCTTGAGGGCTCGCTTCGCGTCAACTTTTCGTCCCGCGTTCCACTACACTCGCTTGCGAGCGGCGGGGTCAAATTCTGATAATCCCATGACACTTCTCCTATGGCTAGGTGAAGTAGCCCCCAAAAACGCCTGACAGTCTCTCACACTTATGGAAGTGTGATGCATATGCCTGACCGTATGACTGGAACATATGACCGCGTAGAGGTCATTACCTCGGTGCAGCGCCGTCGGCGCTGGACGCCCGAGGAGAAGATTCGCATCGTTGAGGAGACCTATTTGCCGGGGAACTCGGTGTCGCTGGTCGCCCGCCGCCATGGCATCGCGGGCAACCAGCTATTCACCTGGCGACGGCTGATGACTCAGGGTGCACTCACAGCTGCTGCGGCCGGCGAGGAAGTTGTGGCCGCATCTGACTACCGCGCGCTTGAGGCACAAGTCCGCGAACTGCAGCGCCTGCTCGGCAAGAAGACGATGGAGAACGAGCTGCTGCGCGAGGCTGTCTCCCGGGCCGCAGGCCCAAAAAAACAGCTGTTGCGCTCGACCTCGTGGCCCGAGGGTGGACGGTGAGCGCCGTTGCAGATGCCGTCGGCATGTCACGACCGCATCTCTCCGCGATGCAACGACCAGCAGAACGACGGCGTCGCGGGCGGCCGCCCTTGCCCGACGCCGAACTCGCCGCCGATATCCGCAGGCTGATCGCCGACCTGCCAACCTATGGCTATCGGCGCGTGCATGCCCTGCTGCGCCGCGAGGCGGAAAAAAACGGGCGCGCAGCGCCCAATCCAAAGCGCGTCTACCGCGTCATGAAGCTGCATGGCTTACTGCTCCAGCGCCACGCCGGACGCCGCGAGGAACGCCGGCATGACGGCAAGATCGCCAAGAGAGTTTATCGAACGTTCAACCCGTGAGGAACTGTCCGGCCTTTAGGGGGCAACAACACTAGGATAGCCCTAAGCTTAATAACTTGAGAACTATTCCCAGTCATATTCGCGTACGGTCTATCTTGGTTGGGGCAGGGGCAGGAAAAGCATGTGGCGTGTAGCCCGGTTTGTAGATAGAGCGCGGCGCATTCCGCGCTCTATCTGGCCTCTGCTGGCGCTAGGCATTGTGACGTTTGTCACCTGCAGCCTACTCGTAAGCGTTCTGATTTCGCGGACCAATCAAGCAGCAGCGTTGGAAAAAACACGGATGGTGTCCGGCGCACTGAACCGAGAAGCAAGCTCGCTCAGAGACGCGGCTCGCGATTACGCCTTTTGGGATGATGCCGTTAATCACCTATATGGTGCAATCGATCGCGAATGGGCTGCCTCGAACTTCGGGGGAGCCCTGCCCCTCTACGTCATTGAAGAAAAGGGTGGAACCATCTTCGCGTGGCAGCCGACCAAAGCAATACCATCTTCACTGGCCCTCGACGCTCCGGCAGCCTTGAAACATTTACGAAGGACACTGCCCGCACAAGTGGAGGATCCCACCAAGCTGGAACTATCATCTTTCATCGAACTGTATAGGGGGCGCCCGGCACTGTTTGCTGGCGCTCCCATTCTGCCTTTTTCCGCCAGCCAACCTAAACCGGTCGGTCCGCTACGCTATGTGGTGATTGTGCGACCGCTTGACGAGAGCCTGTTCAACAGTTGGGAAGAAGCTTTTGAACTTGCGGATATTCAACTGGAAACCGCCGCACGTTCCGATGAATTCTCTCCCGTTCATACGCTGGTGAGTCCATCGGGGCTCGAACTGGGTCATATCCACTGGGCTCCCGTCCTACCCGGCATTGAGGTCTTTAAGAATTTGGCGTGGATCCTGGTGTGTGCTGGCTTCCTCTTCACCTTGTTTTTCCTGGCCGTTTCCCATTCCATGCTTCGGTCTCACAACTCGCTATTGGAGGGCCAGCGGCAGGCCGAGCAGATTTCAGGAGAGAGAGAGTCCGCACGGCTCGCTGAACAGGAGGCGCGGCGGCAAGCTGAACAGGCTAGAGAGCAAATCGCTGCCCTTGCCCGCCGTGAAGCGCGGGAGCAGGAGCAGCATCGGGAGGGGCTGCGACAGGCAGCACAGGAAGTAGCTGACCTCCTCGCCGAAAGCGTGGGCGATCTATCCACATCCCTGTTGCGGCAGGCCGACCAACTCGAGGCAAGCGCCCAGGATACGCTGAACGCTCTCGCCAGGCAACTTGCCGGAACGGAACTTGTCCGCGACCGTAGTCATGCTTCCGCCCAGGCAGTACATAAGATCGAAATTCATGTGCAGGATCTGAGCGCTGCCATTGGGCAAATTCGCACGCAGTCGGTCGCGACCCAAGAAACCATGGAAAAGACCGAAGCCGAAGCTCAGGCCGTCATGAGCGCAAATAATGAGCTCCAGCGAGAGATCGAGGCGATCGATCTTGCCACACGTGCGATACGGCAGATTGCCAGCCAGACGAACATGTTAGCCCTCAATGCCACAATAGAGGCGGCGCGGGAATTAGGTGCCGGAGCAGGGTTTGCCGTGGTCGCTGGCGAGATCAAGATACTGGCGAACCGCGCCGGTGACATGGCGGCACAGATCGAGAAGCGGATTGACGCGGTCAACATGTCGGGTTCCTCCATCACCTCGCTGCTGTCGTTGCTGCACGGCTTCGTGCGGGCACTCGAACGCAACATCGAGGAAGTGTCGCAAGCCGCGCAATTGCACCATGACGGTGCCCAGACAATCCTGGCCGGCAGCAAGAGCGTCGGACAGGATGTGGAAGCGGTACATGAAGCCATCAGCTCGATCGCAGGCGGACTTGCTGCCGTGCAGGCCAATGCGGAGCACACGCTATCCGTAGGCGGCGCGGTTCGGTCAAATGCCCAAGAGTTGACTGTCAAATGTGACCAGATCATTGCTCGCCTGCGCGCGGCCTGAGGACTCTAATCTCATGCATCAGATAATTGTCTCCGCCTTGGCGGCTGCATCGCTCACGCTACCTTGTCCAGCCCAGGCGCAGCCCTCCGGCAGTGGGCAGGTGGTCGGCGAGATCGTCGTTACGGCGCAACGCCGGCATGAAAATATCTTTCGCGTGCCTGCCGCGATATCGGCCTTTCCTGAAAGCTTCCTCGATCGCGCGCGTCTCGACGATGTGAAGGACATCGTGACCTTTACGCCTGGATTTTCCGGGAATTCGGACGACAGCTACATCGACAGCCTTGCCATTCGAGGCATAACGTCAAACGACTATGGTATCGGCGGCGATCCATCGATCGGTATCTTCAAGGACGGGGTGTATCAGGGACGGACCGGCGCGGCAGTGACATCCCTTTTCGATATCGCTCAGGCGGAAGCATTGCGTGGACCGCAGGGCTTCCTGTTTGGCCGCAACGCGATTTCGGGCGCGATCAGTATCGCCACTAACAAACCCGAGCCAGGACAGACTTCGGGCCACATCTATGCTGGTCTGGGTAGTGCCCGTCGTATCGATGCGGAAGGCGCAATCAACCTGCCGATAGGAGACGATTGGGCCGTGCGCGTTGCCGGTTATGGAACCCGCTTTGACGGGTGGATCGACAACAACTTCACGCAGGATCGCGATGACCGGCTGATGGGCGGCAACAAGCAGGCAGGACGTGTCGGATTGCGGTACAGGGCCGACAAAGTCGATTTTATCGTGACGGCCGAACATGAACGTCGAAGGGTCGACGGCTCGCCGTATCGCGCCTCCAACGATGATCGCGAGGTCATTGATTATCTGAACGAGGCACTGGAGCAGGAAATTCTAATCGGTGGATCCGCAAAGGAGGTGGACAGCGACCTGGTAAACCCACGCGATGACGGCGATATCACAAGCCTGACCGCATCGGTCGATGTCGATTTCAGCTTCGCGCGCTTCAACAGTCTTACCGCCTACCGCCGTTCCAAGTTCTTCTATCTTGAAGATTATGACGGAACGGCGTTGCGACTGGGTAATTACAGCCAGGATCAGCGTGCCAGCTACGTCAGTCAGGATTTTCGCCTCGTTTCACCAGATGGGCGAAGGCTTACCTGGTCGGCGGGCCTCTCGCTCTATCGGGAGAATGTCAAAGCGCGCTTCGAAAATGAAGCCGATGCGGATCTGGTCTGCACCGCAGGATATGGTTATGCGGACTGCAACGAGATGACCCTCGACATTTACGAAACCGCCTATATTCCTGCGCCCGGCAATCTCCTGGTCGATATCAATGAGGTGCGCTCGCGCAATCACGGTTGGTCGGTCTTCCTCGACACGAACTATGCATTCACGTCTGCACTCACCGCAGGCGTCGGCGTTCGCTACGCGCGTGACACCAAGACGTTCAGCATCGACATTCCACCGAGCGAGAGCAGCCTGGGCAATGTGTGGACATTCACCTATTTTACAGATGGTCCCGTGACTTCAGACCGAAGTTGGGACGGCCTGACACCTCGCGCATATGTCCGCTATGCGGCAACACCCAATTTGAACATCTATGCCAGCATCACGCGTGGCTTCAAAGCGGGAGGGTTTGGCTCCTTTACAGTTGATGCGCCTACCACAATTGATGAATATGGGCTGGTTCCCAACGGCACGAGGGCTGACGTCTTTGCGCCGGAGACGATATGGAGCGAGGAGATTGGTGTTAAGGGAGCAGCCTTTGGAGGCAAGCTGACCTTCGATCTGACCGCCTTTCATTATCGCTATCGCAATTTGCAAACTGTCTTTTTCGATACCGCGCTACGAACACAGCAGGTCGTCAACGTCGGTCGCGTAATCGGCTATGGCGTGGAGAATTCGATAAGTTGGCGACCAAGCCGATATTTCGACGTGTCTGGGCATCTGACCTGGACACGCACCGAAAAGCGTGGCGATCGAGATTGCACGACGCGGGATTGTGGCGGCCTTCCCAATCCGATCTGGTCCAGCGCGGGCATAGCAACCGTGCATCGCCCGCTGGGTGGCGGCGAAGCCTATTTACAGGGTGAGTGGAGCTATGAGGGACGTCGCCGCGAGAGCTATGATTGGCGAGGCATCACCCGCCGCGACGCCTATATTCAGTTAAATCTGCGACTTGGCTATAAGAATGATACTGGGTTGGAAATCGTGGCCTACGTTCAGAATCTCTTGAATGCCCATTACGTACGAGGCGTCGAAAATGGCGGCGACTTGACGCCGGCAAATGTCTGGGGATTATCCCAGCCGCGCAACTTCGGCGTGGATCTACGATTTCGTTTTCGATAAGTTAGCATAGCCTTCACCTATATCCGGACTTCCCAGGGCTGGCTCTTTGTCTCTACTCCATCAGACGACCGGTGCTCGTGGACGGTCAGCTGTACCTCATTCTGGGGTAACAAATCGTCGATCCTGTGGATCTTGTAATAGTGGATGAGATTGAGCAGGTCGATGATGCAAGCTTAGTGATCGAGGCATTCATTTTGGCGCATTCGACGAGTGTCATGGCGCGCGCGAGGGTTTCGGTACCGGCCTCGGCGCCGGTGAATCAATAACCCGTTCTTCGTGCTGGGCATAACTGAGCCCTCCTGGACGAACACTGCGATCCGGCGGCCGAAGAACGAGGTCCTGATCAAGCTGGATGTCGGTGTTTCGGTGCAATAGCCTAGTTCAGCCGTTTTTGCTGTTCGATCTACCTAATCAGGCGGGTGAACGAATTACCGATTTCCGGATACGTCGCCCACCAAACGAAGGCCGAAATTGAGGCGCAGGACCGCTAGCCCACATCACTTCCTTAGTTGCGCAAAAGATAAATCGCGCAACTATAAGAGTCAATGCGCAACTAATCGTGGTTGTGCGCAATTTCGCGGGAATTCGTGCAGGCTTACAAGCGTCGGCCCGCTTCTGTTTGAAAGGCAGAGTGGGCAGGCATTGGATCGGCCCCTTTTGTCATTTTGCTCTCATGCGCTTTGCAAAGATTGGAGCTTGGGTGCCTTCCGACCAACTTTCAGCAATTATCCAAGGGAAAGAGAGGGTGGGGGGTGAATGCTCCCATTTTGGGAGTGATTTTTTATCCGCGCGACCCCGGGCGTGATAGTATCGACCAGAAGGAGGATCGCATGAGCGGAACGGAAGACAAACCCATTCCAGGTGAACCGCCGCAGAGCTCAGATCTGGTAAAGCCAAAAGCAGCACATTGGTTCTGGCGACCCTGGTATGCCAAGTCATGGTGGACAGCAGCTGCAATGTTCTGGCTGATTGCGTTTTTCGCGCCGAGCCTTTCTCTGACCACAAATAATGTCGCCCCACTCATCCTGCTTGTGTTTGAAAGCCTGAACCACCATCTCGTCCAGATCGACCGTATCCGGACAGGGCGAGAGCCGATGCCATCGGCAGCGGTGATCGACAGTCAGAGCGTCAAGACCAGCGAGGCGAGTGGGCCGCGCGGCTATGACGCAGGCAAGAAAACCATGGGGTGCAAGCGCCACGCTATGGTTGATACCGATGGTCGTGCGCTTAAGCTGCTGGTCCATGGTGCCGACGTTCAGGACCGTGATGGCGCGGTGCCCCTGCTCAAGCAATCACGCCAGCGCCATCCCTTCGTCGAGCGCACCTATGCCGACAGCGCCTACAATAGCCATCGCGTCCTGGATGCCACCTCCATCACCATCGAAATCGTCCGAAAATTCGCCGATCAGACTGGCTTCGTCGTCCATCCCAGACGATGGGTGGTCGAACGGACATTCGCATGGCTCAACAGAAATCGCCGCTTGGCCAAGGACTTCGAGCGAAGCATCAAATCAGCAACCCCGCTTCTCTATGCCGCCGCTGCCATCGTCCTCATTCGGCGCATCGCTCGTTACACATGAGATTCAAGACAGGCTCTTAAGGGGATGGGGTGCCGACCGGAGTTGAGAGCACCCCTTTGCCGGGCACGGCTACCAGCAGCGATTATTGGGCGGCCTTCTCCCTAGCGACAAGCTGGCGCGCGGCAGTCGCTGCGGCGTCGGTGGCGGTCACGATGCCGTCCTTGTCATTATCCTGCTCAGCAAATGCGCGCGCGCCCGACAGGTCATATTCAGCCTGGGACATCTTGCCGTCCTTGTCCTTGTCCAGCACGCCGAAGCGGACGTGGGACTGCCGGATCTGGCGCTGCCGCTCTTCCGTCTTCTTCTCTTCGCTGCGGTCGGACGCCGCAAGTTGCTGTTCCAGGCGCGCGCTATATTCCTGCACATATTCGTTTTCCGACACCCAGCCGTCACCATTGGCGTCGGTCGCCTTGAAACGGGCGACGCGGCCGATGTCGAATTCGGCGCGGCTGACCTGGCCGTCACGATCGGCGTCATAGTCGTGGATGAAAGCCGATCCTTCATGCGGCGCGGCCATGGCGGTGCCGGCGAGCGTCAACAGGGCTGCGGTCAGGGTAAGCTGGAATTTCATATAATCTCCGTCGGATATAGGAACGCAGCGTTCAGGCTGCGTCGAAGGTCAGGGTGTAGGTGTAGCTGCGATAGGGGGTTTCCGACCCGGCTGGCGCGACGCCGCGATGGCGCACCAGGATCAGATAGGTGCCCGCATCGTCGGGCTTCAGGGTGAAGCGACCATCAGCGCCGCTCTTCACCTGCGCCGCCACCTTGCGCCCGTCATAGAGGCCTGCGCTGCGAAACATCGTGATGTCGGCATTGGCGAGCGGCTGGCCGTCGAACAGCAGCGCGAAGCGAACGTCCGATCCCGCGACGATACCGTTGGGATGGGTGATCGCCTGGATTTCCAATGCCTGGCCCAGCGGCTTGAGCGCCGTTTCGGTCGGCTCGCCGCGCGTCACATAAGCGTCGGCCAGGGTCATGCTCTGCACCTCGACCTGCTCGGCATTAGCAGGCGGTTCGGCGCCTTCGCCGCGCATGGCCCATGTGTCGCTTTGCCTGAACATTTTGCCCTTCCGCCCGGCACGCTGGCCGCTTGTCACGCGATAGGTGCCGTCGGCGGGGATCGCCGCTTCGAACACGCTGAGGTCGCGCAAATGGGTGACCGGCCCGGTCGGCAGGTCTTTGCCGTCCGGGCCGACCAGATGGAAAGGCGCGTCGCGCATCGCGACTTCGGGCAGGAAGGCGTCTTCGGCAAAGGCCGACTGGACGGTGATATGGTCACCTTTGCCCACATCGAACAGGGTCGGCAGCACATAGGGCATATGCGCCTGCGTGGTGGAAGCGCCCAAGAGGGTTAGCAGCAGGGCGATGGAACGGGTGGGTGATGTCTTCATGATGTCCCCTTTCTGCATCAGCCGTTAATCCTAATGCGACTCACTTGCAATATCATATTAAGCTGATAGGTGCGTCGTCGTTCGGGGCAATCCACGCCCGATCCAATTTACCGACAATGGGGGCCGCACATATGATGAAGACCAAACTGACGATGCTGTTGGGAACCGCGCTGATCGTTACACCGACGCAGGCATGGGCGCAGGATGATGCCGACGCCCAGGAAACCACGCGATTGGCGCTCGACCGCATAGTCATCTCCGCCGGCACCGAAAAGGTCGCGATCGACACGCCGCAGGCGGTCAGCACGCTGGACCAGGACGATATCGACCAGGTCCAGGCAACCACCGTCGGCGACCTACTGGAGGGGATGCCGGGCGTCAACGTCCAGGGCGGCGTGGGCCAGCTTGGCCAGGGCTTTAACATTCGTGGCATGGGCACGGCGATCGGCGACAGCGACAATCGCATCCTGCTGACGGTCGATGGCGTCACCAAATTCTACGAACAATATCGCATGGGCGCGCTGTTCACCGAGCCTGAACTCTACAAGCGGATCGAAGTGCTGCGCGGCCCGGCCTCCTCGACGCTCTATGGCGCCGGCGCGCTGGCGGGCGTGGTCAATTTCACGACCAAGGATGCATCCGATTTTCTGGACGATGGCGATCCACTGGCGGTGCGGTTTAAAGCGGCGACTGAGACCAATGCGCAGGCGCACACCCTGTCGGGTATCGTCGCGGTGCAGCCGACCGAGGGTGTCGAGCTGCTGGGCAGCTACAACTACCGGCGCACCGACGATTATAAGAGCGGCAATGGCGATACCGTCGCGGCCTCCGCCACCTTGTCCGACAGCTGGCTGGTCAAGGGCCGGGTCGCGATCGGTGGCAATAAGAAGCACGCGATCTGGGCCAGCTATCAGGACTGGATCAGCGACGCGCCGCAGGTTTATGACCAGATTTCCGCCGCCACCGGCGCCGCGCTGATGCGCCGCCGCGTTCACGACAAGACCGCCGTGCTGGGCTATGTGAACGATTTCGACGGCAGCAAGATCTTCAATGTCGAGGCGCAGGTCGCCTATTCGCTGTCGAAGGTGCATCAAACCGAGACGACCTTCCTCGGCCCGCTCGCCTATTCCGACTTCTCCTATGAAAGCTGGCAGGCCAAGGTCCAGAACACCAGCGAGTTCGCCATGGGCGGCGACTGGACGACCTTCCTGATCCTGGGCGGCCAGTGGAGCGAGCAGAAGCGGCGCAACCCGCGCGTGGCGCTGAACGGCACGGTAACGCCGGGCGCGGGCACCCATCCCGAAGGCGATATGAGCCGCTATGGCCTGTTCGGCCAGTTGGAGATCGTCTGGTCCGACAAGCTGACGATCATGCCCGGCGTCCGCATCGACTGGACCGACCTGACGCCCGGCGACACGGTGGTCGGCGGCACGACGCTGACCGACAAGGTCAAGGATAGCGGCGTATCGCCCAAGCTGGCGGCGCTGTATAATTTTACGCCCTGGTTCGGCCTGTTCGGTTCGGTCGCGCGCACCGTGCGGATGCCCAATATCGATGAAATCTTCACCCGTTCGGCCACTCGTCCCAACAATCCCGACTTGCGGCCTGAGAAATCCGACAATGTCGAAGTCGGCTTCACATTCTCCTTCGACGATATACTGGGCAAGGGCGATCACTTCCGCGCCAAGACCACCCTGTTCCAGAATGACGTCAAGGACCTGATCGTCAATGTCACCGCCGCGGCGGGCACGCCCTATTTTCAGAATATCAACCGATCGCGCTTCAAGGGGCTGGAGGTCGAGGCCGAATATGGCATGGGCGGCTTCTTCGCGCGCGGCAATGCCTCCTTCATCGATGGCAAGAACCGGCTGACGGGGGATTATCTCAATACCATTCCGGCCAACGACTATCGCCTGACATTGGGCTATGCCGACGAGGGGAGCGGCCTGTCGGGCGGCTGGACTGGCGAGTTTGCGGAGCGGCAGGACAAGGTGACGACCGGCGCCTTCGCTTCGGCCGGATCGGGCCTGCCGACACCGGGCTACACCGTCCATAATTTGTTCTTCGCCTTCAAGCCCCAGAACGGCGCGGCCAGGGGATTCGAATTCCGCATCGCCATGGATAACGTCTTCGACAAACAATATCGCCGCCATCTTTCCTCGCTCGCCGCGGAAGGACAGAGCTTCAAGTTCACCGTGGCGAACACATTCTGACGCCATGGCACAGGCAGCGCATCCTTTCCGCATCGGCGGGCCGACGGCGGCATCGTTGCTGGTCAACGGGCTGTTGATCGCAGCGCTGCTTAACCTTGGCATGGGGCCTGTCAGCCGCCGGAGCGAATCGCCGGCGCTGACAGTCCTGTCGCTCGCCCAACTCAAGGGCGTGGAGCAGGGCGAGGAAGACGCGGAAACAGCGACGCGCAGCACGCCTGCCGCCGTTCAGCCCCCCACGACCAAACAACCGCCCGCACTGCAACTGCCCGCGGTGACCGCTGTCACGCCCCCGGTCATGGCGGTGCCATCGCGTCTTTCCCTTTCCATGCCTATGCCGGTAGCCGCACCGGCAGCTAATCCCTCCACAGCGCCATCGCCGCCCGCTTTGCAAACCACGACTGCCGCCGCCTCGGCTGCGGCCCTGACCCGCCGCGGCGCCGCGGATGGCCTGGACGTAAAAGCGCCGCCCGGCACCAGCCGCAGCTATGCCGCCAAGGTCCGATCCTGGCTATACGCCCATAAAATCTATCCCCGCCGGGCCCGGATGCGACGGGAGGAGGGGCGGGTGCAGGTTCGCTTCGTCATCGACCGCACCGGCATGTTGCTGGAGGGTGCGATCGTCCAGGGATCGGGCAATACCGTGCTGGACGATGAGGCCGAAGCGATGCTGCGTCGCGCCTCCCCCTATCCTGGCGCACCGGCCGAACTACCGGGCGAGCGCATCGAGTTCACTGCGCCAATCATATTCACCCTGCCAGCATAGCGACGACTTTGATCTTGCGCTGCGCGATCGGCGTAGATTTCATACCCGCTCCATCTTGGGCTTGCGGGCGGCCTCGGCAGCCAAAGGCCTTAAACGATTGACAAAATGGGGGCAGGAAAGAACGACCCTTATACGACATTCAGGACCGGATTTGCTTTTCCCGACTGCGGATGGTCCGGTTTCCGACGGCTGTCGACAACCCGAGCCGTTTCCTGACCCACGCCAGAATGGCTGCTATTGCCGACATTCGCCATTCCCGCTTCGGGGCAGCATATTGCCGCTGGCCACTAAGCACAAATGGTCTGGTTCACCGTCGGGCCACCGCGATAAGCGCGGTCGAAGGGATAGGAAGGATCGCGCGATCGCTCGCCATAGCCCGTACTTCGGCGATGACCGCGACTTTCTCCACATCACTCAAACTGGTCCAGTCAGGCGACATGCCGAACAGGGTATCGGGGTCGACAAGTAGGGTCATATCCAGCGGATAGTCGTAGGTGACCTCTTCGATTCGTGGATCGCGATAGCCGGCAAGGGCCAGCTCGTTCGCGAAATCAGCCGGATCGCTCAACGCCTTGACCGCGTCCGGCATAGTCATGCCCTCACGATCGGGAAACAGCTTGCGACGGATCTGGCCGAGCAACAGGAAGGTCGCGGCGCCCCGGTCCTGCCAGGTTGCGACAACGCCCGTCCCGCCGATGCGTGTCACCCTTGCCATCTCGGCAAGGCCCTTACGCCAGTCGGGAAAGATGATGACGCCGAAGATCGAGAACACCGCATCGAAACTGCCATCGTCCAGCGCCAGCGCCTGTCCATCCATCACCCGCGTCTCGACATTGGGCATGTTCGCTGCCACAATGCGCGCCACCATACCGGGCGAAAAGTCCGTCGCGAGCACTTTCGCACCGCTTCGTGCGGCAGTCAGCGCCAGCGCGCCAGTGCCGGCAGCGACATCAAGGACGCGGCTCTCCGGTGTCAACGGAACGCGTGCCAGCGCCGCCTCGGCATAGCGCATGGTGAAAGGGTGCGCCGTCTTCTCATAATGCTGGGCGGCTGTGTCCCAATGGTCGGGGTTCTCGAATTCCGGCATGACGAACACTCCACGATTCATGTAACAACATATGTATCGTGATGGGATGTGCTTGCCAATCCCCTCGCGTCCGGGAAAGATCATGCCGTGCGTAATGACAGCCGCCTTTCAAGAATGCTCCACGTTCTGCTCCACATGGCACGTCACGATGGCCCTATGACGTCCGAGGCCATCGCGCGGATGCTCGGGACGAACCCCGTCGTCGTTCGCCGCACAATGGCGGGCCTGCGAGATGCAGGATATGTCAGGTCCGAAAAGGGGCATGGCGGTGGCTGGGCGATCTCTGCGGATCTGGAGACGGTTTCGCTGCTCGATGTCCACCGCGCGGTAGGTGGCCCCCGCATATTCGCCATCGGTAGTGAACATAGCAATCCGGACTGCGCGGTCGAAAAGGCCGTCAACGCTGCGGTAGAAGATGCGCTCCGAGAAGCAGAAGCGCTCTTGGTCGCACGCTTGGGGGCTGTCACTCTCGGCGAACTGGCGCGAGGGTTCGCAGTGCATTGTGGTCGGGCTGACTAGCGTCGCTCCCAGATGAAGGCCTGATCCTTTGACTACATAGCGCGGGCAGCAGGCGAGCAGACCCGGTCGCTCACATCGGCACCGTTGAGCATCGGATCTAGCCGAAAGCTGGCGATTGCGGTGTATGCAGCGGACAGTCAGCAAGTTGCCGCCGTTCGCCATCCCTTAACCCGATCGCTAACGTGCTCAGTCACTCTGGCGGTGGTGAATCGGCCTCGTTGGGTGGGAATTTAATTGGCGGGAAGTAACTGGAAGGAGCGGACGAGTGTCACGCTACTCCGCTTCCAGCACGCGAAGGCTGCGCCCCCGCGTTTCGCGCCCGAACCAGGCGATCATCCCGGCAGACACCGCCGTCGGAACCATTAACGCCAGCGCCGCGCCCACCAGCGTCGGTGCAAAGCCCGCGAGGGCCGCAACCTGCACCGCCACTCCGCCGAACTTGCTGCTCCCTGCCACCAGCCCTGTGGCTCGCCCCCGGGTGCCGAGGGGATAGTTTTCCGCCGTGTAGGGCATCAGCACCGCGATCGTCCCGTTGGTGCCGACGATCAGCATCGCGATGACTGAGATCAGCACCGGCTCCCAACTTAGTACCGATGGGGGCAGCATCGCGCCAATAAGACCTGCAAAAGTTAGGCCGACTGTGCCGACCAGCGTCCACTTACTGCTACGGCGCGCATAAAACAGCGCGGCCAGTAAGACGGTGGGGAACGCGAGCAGCGATGATTTTGCGAAAATTCCGCTCGCCACTTCGGCGCTATAGCCGCGGGTCTGCAAGTCCGACGGCAGCCACAGCAGCAGCCCAAAATTGACGAAACTCCAGCACACCGCAGTCATGACTAGCGCGGCGGTGAGGCGGTGATGTTGGGAGCTTGTGGGGGTATCGGCAGGAGCCTCGAGAGGCCGCAGCTTGGGCGCGAGGCCGAAGCGCTGCTGCATCTGCGCGAGTTCGGTCACGCGACCGCGTTCGGCCAGGAAGCGCGGCGTTTCAGGAATGAATCGGGCCAAGGCGAGCAACAGCAATCCGCTTGGAAAACCTTGGAGCCAAAGCGCGCGCCACCCATAGACCGGCTCCAGCACATAGGCCGCCCCGCTAGCGGCGAGATAGCCTCCGACCAACCCCATCCCGCCGACCAGCACCAGCACCCAGCTTCGATGGCGCGGCGGCATCACTTCGGCCAGCAGCGTGTAGATCACAGGTAGCATCCCGCCTGCCGATATGCCCATGAGAAAGCACATGACCAGGTTCCAAACGAAGGCTGGCATCGCCCCGCAGATGGCAGTCGAGACGAACAGGATGGTCGAAAGCAGGATCGAAACGCGACGACCATAGATGTCCGCCAGCCACCCCCAGAGGAACGAGCCGACGGTGGTACCAGTCAGCGCGACCAGAGGCAGCAGCGCGACCTGCGAGCGCGCAATGCCGTATTCGGCAGCCATACCGGGCAGTACGAAGCCGAGCGTCGCAGGCTTCATTACGTCGATAATCAGGCCCAGCGTCAGCACCAACAAGGTTGCCGCGTGCCAGCGGCCGAGCGGAGTTGTGTCCGGAGCCTCGTAATTGGTCCCGACATGATCGCCATGACCGCCTCGCACCTTTGGTAATGCACCAAAACAAGCGAGCGGGACGCCTATCAGTATGAGGACCATGCCCAGCCCCATGCTGGCGTCCATCGGCATTCCTTTGAGGTGGTTGCCCATGCTGTGCGCCATCGCCAGCATTGGTAGATGTAGCAGCACACCTATACTGATCGCGGCACAACCCGCCCAGAAATAGGGCGCGCGGTCTCCAACGATCGATGTGCTTCCCGATGCTCTCCCCATTGACTTCGAATAGGCGGAAGTCTCGACACGGACAAGCCAACAAAGTACCGCAGACTTTGTCCGGTGTCGCAATAGATGCGCCGTTCAGCCTTAAAATCACGTTCCCCGACAACGGACGCTCGGCCTGCTTCTTTGCCGTAAGATTCGGCTGTATGGCAATTTCCCGATTGCACCGCATCGCTGAGGCGACAGTCCTTCTCAAAAATAGAGGCGCGCTCCGAGCCTGGTGCGCGCCTCAGTCTTATCCTGGAGGTTTTTTACTTGCTCGACTGTGCCTCGCGGCTGCCTGTGCTCCCAGCGGCGGGTTGAGCGGCAGCGGTCTTTTCCTGCTGCTTGGCTTTCTTTTTCACTTTGGATTTGCCCATGCCGGAGATGAGCGCATCGCCGCTCCCGGAAAAGTTTGCCGCGGGAAGCGTGGCGGTACGATTGCCGACATCGACCAACACCTGTTGAACGACACCCGTGCCGCTGGCGCGGACATCCTGAACGGTGCCGATCACGCGGCCACGTGTGTCCCGCACTCCCATGCCCGGTTCGATGGCGAACATGCTCGCGGCGTTCGCGGCACCCGATCCGGCAAGCTCCAACTGGCCAAGTCCGCCCTGCGCCGAACCTGTGCCGTTCGCGCTACCTGAGGCGGCGCCCGCCGAGTCCGCAACTTCGGAGACGGCATTTCTTGTGCCATTCGCGGCACCGCGGGCCGCACCTGCGGCCTGGCTCGCCGTGCCGCGAACCGTGCCCACCGCTTGCCCCTTGGTATCGCGGACAAAATTGGTGCCGATGGACTGAACATCGGCACTGCCGCCAGCCGTCGCCGAGGCGCTGCCGCTGACAGCGCCCGACACGGTCTTGTCGATGATGCTAGCGTTTCCGGCTGCCGAACCATTGGCGCTGCGGTCGGCCCGTGTATCTACCTTAGCCGATCCGGTACGGCGATCCACGCTGGGGTCGATGCGAGTTTCGCCCATGTCGCTTCCCATGCCGCCAAGCGAACCGGTGACGCCGCCGATCGTACCGCCCAAACTGCCGCCGAGGCCGCCACTCCCTCCCAGAAGCTGCGGCGATGCGGGTGCCGCTATGGACATGGCAACAAGGATGCTGGTGGTTGTCAGAGAGCTCTTCATGTCAAATCTCCCAAATGCACTGCGGTCGGGAGGACAACGCAGGCCAGTCGGAATTTAATCCCGGCCAATCCGAAAAACTTCAGGGTGTTCGGCATGCGCCACAAATCAGGCCACGACCGTAGACGTTATCCGTGCCTTTGGCACCAAGATCGCGCGCTTCCGTATTGAGCGCCTTGATCGCCGCAGCGCGGCGCGCAGGGACAGGTGCCGTATAATGCTGTGCAAGCCGCGCCGCGACCAGAGGCGAGGCAAAGGAAGTGCCCCGTACACGGACAGTCTTTCCGCCTGGTGCGGCAGCCAGCATATCGGCTCCGGGCGCAGCATAATCGAGATGCAGGGCGCGGCTGGCCTCAGGCAAAGCGCGCCCTCTTCTGTCGACGCCGGTGACCGCAATCACACCCGCATAGGATGCAGGATAAGACGGCGGCGCGGCCGGACCATCATTGCCGACAGCCGCGACGATCATCAGCCCCTTGGCCTGCGCGTTGGCAATCGCCTTGCCGAGCAGGGGATTGGCTGGACCCACCAGACTGATCGTAACCACGGGCACGGCGCGCTGCACGAACCAGCCCAGCGCCCGCGCAATCGCGGTAGCGTTGCCACCTGCCGGATCGCTACCATAGACGTCGGCAACGAGTAGCATTTTGCCCGCCGCTGCGCCGCGTACCATACCCGATCCTATCAACAGCGATGCGATGGCCGTTCCATGAGGGCTGGCCGAGGGCGCACCCCTGGCAAAGCCCTTTGCCTCGATAGCGCCCGTGATTGCGGGATGGGCGCCGACACCCCCATCGATCATGCCGATGGCCGGTCTGGCGACGGTGCGGCTGGATGCCCGCGCCCCGACTGCCATCTGCTGTGCTGGCACTCCGCTTTGTACATAGAGGTTGTCCGCACTGATATCCGCAGTCGGCAGCAACTTGCGCAAGGATTTTATGGCGTGACCAAGTGTTTGGCCTTTCGGCACAGCGAGGCGTGCGACATCGATGTCGATCCCTTCGATCGTCTCGCGATCCAACAGCGCAAAGCCTGCCTGACCGGCTGTGGTCACATCCTCCGCGCTGGCGTCCATTACGATCAGCACGCCACTGACGGCCGGATTACGCTGCTCATCGAAGGCGATGCTGCCGCGACTTGTGCGGACGAGTGCTTCCAACCGGTCCAGCCTAATCTCCGTCAGGCGTTGGGTCAGATCACCGACTGGCAGCTTTTCGAGGTCGGTCCGGGGCAGGCTGTTCAGCGTGCGCCCTATAATGCCGGCTGGTGCCACAAGTTGTGCCGCCAGCATCGCGGGAGCTGCACCCGCAACGCACAACGACATATATTTGAGCAGTGGGAACAGCGACTTCATGTATCCGGCATAGCCTTTGCCTTGCTCAGGGGAAAATATTTGTGCTCTTTTGCACGTCTTGGGGATGAAACGGCCAGGTTGGTCCGTTTCATCCCCGGTAATCAACGATTGGAAAGCGGCCTGATGGCGTTCGAGCGCGATTTGCTGGCACTGCTCCCAAGGCTGCGGCGCTTTGCCGCAAGCCTGTCCCGCGATGCGGCGGACGGCGACGATCTGTGTCAGGCATCGATTGAGCGCGCGCTCAAATCCCGCAATCAATGGCAGGCAGGAACGAGACTGGATAGCTGGATGTACCGGATAATGCGGAACCTGTGGATCGATGAAGTACGCGCCCGCACACGTCGTGGCCAGACCTTCGTTGCCGAAGAAGCGGGCCTTGCCGTCGGCAATGATGGCGACAAACAGACCGAGATGGCGGTCGAGATCGGCAATGTGGGGCGCGCCATGGAGAAGCTGCCCGACGAGCAGCGCGAGGTGATCGCGCTCGTTTTGGTGGAGGGTTTTGCCTATAAGGAGGCCGCCGAGATACTCGATATTCCGATCGGAACGCTGACGTCGCGCCTGTGCCGGGGGCGGGATGCCCTCATGGTCCATCTGGGAGAGGCTGCATGACGATCGACCGCGAAATGCTGATGGCTTATGCCGATGGCGAACTCGATGCCATGAGCGCAAAGCGTATGGAAAAAGCGATGGTGGCGCAGCCAGAGCTTGCCGAACAGGTCGCGGCGCACCGGGCTTTGCGGGCGACGCTGGCCAATCACTTTGCCCCCGTGATCGACGCACCGTTGCCCGAAAGGCTAATGACCCTGCTGGATGATACTGTCGTGCCGTTCAGGGTAGCGCCCCAACGGCTATTCTCTTTCCAGGTAAAGAGCCTCGCCGCTATCGCGGCTGCGCTGGTGATCGGGCTGATGCTTGGGCAGACGATCCCTTTTGGCGTTTCTGCACCGGTTGGTAGCCAGGAGGGCAGGTTAGTGGCGCAAGGCGATCTGGTCAGGGCATTAGACACGCAGTTGGCCTCCACGCAATCCGGCGATGCCCCGACGCGGGTCGGCCTGACCTTTAGGGATCGGGAGGGGCAGGTCTGCCGGACGTTTGACGGGGCTGCACTGTCCGGCATCGCATGCCACGTTGCAGGGACATGGAACCTGAAGCGCACCGTCGCTCGCGAGGAGCAGGAGACGCCAGCCTATCGTCAAGCCGGCAGCGCGGACATGATGGAGGCCGCTCAACGCATGATGGCCGGGGATCCGATGGACGCCGATGCGGAACGCAAAGCGATGGATAGCGACTGGGAGTGAATTGACGTCAGCTTATATCGGCGAAAACGACCCTATGACGTGATTGGCACATCTGCCTTTCGCCTCGCCATCAGGAATTGTCGCTCGTGATCGTCCGTAACGCCTCCAGGAAGGCGAGGCGCGTGGCGGCTATTCGATCGCCGCGCCGCAGCGCCTCTTCCAGATGGGCGGCGGCTATGCCCAATTCTTTCAGGCCGACTGTTCCCGCCATTCCGGCGATGCGATGCACGATATGTTGCAAATCCTGATCTGAGATGTCGTCTGCCTCGATGATTGCCAGTTCGGCGCGGCATCGCGCGATGAAGCGCGCGCGCAAATGCGCCAGACGATCATCCATTTCAGTCACAGGAATTGCCGCGCTTCGGCTGCCAGCGTCATCGGGTCGAATGGCTTTGCCAGAACGCCCGCTGCACCCAGCGCCAACAGGCTGGTAATGTCACGCTGGGAACTGCGCGCGGTGATGAAGACGATCGGAATATCGCGCGTTTCGGCCTGGTTCCGTAGAGCGTGCAGCGTCGCAGGGCCATCCATGCCCGGCATCATGAAGTCCAGCAGGATGAGCGCCGGTTGCCAGGATGCAGCAAGCGCCACGGCATCTTTGCCTGATGCGCATAGCCGCACCTCCAGTTCAGGGTCCAGGCTCAGCGCGATGTCGGCAATCTCGCGAATATCGTCGTCATCATCGACATAGAGGATGGATATCATCGCTCGGCCTCTCCATCGGTTTGCTGCCACAGATGATGGACCGTTCCTACCAACCGCTCAATGGGCGTGCGTGACTTAGTCAGATAGGCCTGCACCGAGGCCGCGACATCTGGGTCTGCATCTTGAGCGGAGAAGATAATGACCGGGATTGGGATGCCGCCGGAGACTCTTAGGTTAGGCAACAGGTCAAGCCCGGATCCGTCGGCCAGGCCTAGGTCCAATATGGCCAAATCGAACCCACGGTCGGACAAGGCGACTCGCGCGGCCTGAACGCTGGTCACAGACGTCAGGTTAACCTGCCCTTCCAAAGCTGTCGCAACCACCCTTAGCACATCTGGATCATCGTCAACATGCAGGACATCTGGCTGGCCGGCACGTTCCCGGTGGGTTATCGTTTGACGGACAGCGGTCACAAGCTGGTCCAGCGGCACGGGCTTTTGCAGCCAATCGATGATCCGTAATGCTTCCGCCTCAATCCCACCGTGACGGCTGTCAGCCGAAATCATCAGTATGGGTATGTTCTCCATTCCCGGCTGTCTGCGCAGATTGCGAACCAGTCCGATGCCCCCTCCGCTGGGCAGGTTGGAATCAACCAGAACTACTCTGTAGCGGCGGGTCCGTGCCTGTTCCATCGCATCAGTCGTGCTATGAACGATATCGCAGGCCAAGCCAGTAGCCTCTAACGCCTTTGACATCTGCGCAGCCAGTTCAGGGTCACGTTCGCAGATCAATAGCCGGTCCACCGGACCTTCTGCTTCTTCCGGCCGCGCTGCGGGTAGGTCAATGTGAAACTGCGATCCCTTGCCCAATTCGGAATCGAAACTGATTTCACCGCCCAGTTTGGTGACGATTTCCCGGACGATACTAAGCCCCAGACCGGTGCCGCCTTTTTGTCGTGTGTTGGATGAATCGGCCTGTGCGAACCGATTGAAGATGCGCGACCGAAACGCCTCGTCGATACCTGGTCCCCGGTCGCAGATGCTGATCCTGTGCCGGTTCTTTTCTGACCGGGTTATGATATCGACCGTCTCGCCCGGTGGCGAAAATTTGGCGGCGTTGGAAATGAGGTTGGCTAAGACCTGCATTAGCCGGTCGGAATCGGCCCACAAATAGGCATTGATCGGCACTGGTCCAAGAATGAGCGACACCTTGAACCGGTCCGCATAACCCCGATTCTGCTCGACTGCCTGCTGCAGGATCGCACCCAGATCAACATAGCTGTTATTGAACGTCATCTGGTCCGAATCGATCTTTTCGATATCCAGAATGTCGTTGATCAGGCGAACCAGCCGCTCGGCGTTATCATGGGCTATTGTGATCAGCCGCTGCGCGCGATCGGGCATCACACCGCCAGCACCGCCGACGAGCAGTCCCAGCGACCCCGCGATAGACGTCAACGGCGTCCGCAATTCATGGCTGACACTGGCGACGAATTCCGCCTTCAGCCGTTCAACGCGCTTGCGTTCGCTGATGTCGCGCGCCACCACCACATAATGGATACCATCGGCCAGCAAGACAGCTGTGACCGCAACATCGCACGGGAAAACGGTACCGTCTTCGCGGCGGCCCGGTATTTCCTGAAGATAGCCAGGCTCGCCTTCCACCAGCCGCATATTACGCAGATAGGTGGCGACTTGGCCGCGGGGCGGTGGATCGGCGAACAACATGCCGACATCGCGCCGCAGCAATTCATCGGCCGTGTAGCCATATATACGGCTCGCTGCCTTGTTGACTCCTTCGATACTTCCGCTGGGGTTAAGGATCAAAATGGCGTCCATTGCACCGTCGAGAATGGCCTCGCGTCGCCGCGAAAGATCGTCCAGCCGCGCGAGCGCGGCAGCGCGGGCGCGAAAGGCTCGGAAAATGATCAGTCCACTGATGCACAGTAAGGTGGTCAGCAGGCCCAGCAGCACGAAACTGTGCAGGCGCAATTTGGATTGGGCTTCATCGGATTCTTTCGAGAGGATAGCCAGGCGCCCCTCCTCCGCCCGTCGCAACTGTCCAATTTCAGCGCGGATGCCATCCATCAATCGTTTGCCGTCGCCACCGATCACCATTGCTTGCGCGCCGACGAAATCATTATTTTGACGTAGGGCGATCGTGCGGGCGGAAAAAGCCAGTTTCTGCCGGGTTAGATCGCGCAGCCGCGTCATGTCGCTTCCAACTGCCGCTGGTGTCTGTAACTGCTCCACCTGCGCCAGCGTTGTGTCCATCTGTTGGCGGGCCTTAAGATAGGGATCGAGAAAGCTGGGATCGCCGGAGAGGAGATAGCCACGCTGCCCGGTTTCGATATCCTGATGTTCTGACAAAATGATCTGCAACATGGCGCGGCGCTGATAAGATAAGTCGACAACGCGCCTTAATTCCTTGGCATCATTTGCCTGCACCATCATCATGGCCGCTACAAAAAAGATGATAATCGGAATGCTGATCGCCGCAATAATCGCGACAAGGCGACGCCATTGAAGGAAACGTATCATTCTGGCATTCCTTGATAGACCCGGACATAGTCGATTTCCAACTTAGCAGGCAGGGCTGTTTCGTCGATGCCCTGCGCACCGCCCCATAGCCCGCCGATGGCCAGATTAAGGATCAGGAACATCGGCCGATCGAACTTCACGCCCAGTTCTGCCGGATGGACGGTAAGCGTAGGCCTGTCATCCACCCCGAACCGGATGAGATCGCGGGTCCAGTGTAATTGGTAGCGGTGAAATTGCGTGCAGGCGTCCGCGATTGCGGTGGTGGCTGTGGGATGATCGCCGCGCCGGAAATTGCGTTCCGCAGTCTGGATTGAATGATGCACTACCCCGGCATCGCTCCCGACATGCTCGGCAATGTCGATTTCGCCACCATGCCAGCGGCCACTTTCCTGCACGGGCAGAAGCCAGATGGCTGGCCATGTACCGCGTCCGCACGGCATGCGCGCACGTATTTCAAAAAAGCCGTAAGTCCAGCTTTGCTTCCCGCGCGTGATCAATCGACCAGAAGTATAGGCCTGACCGCCCCAGTCGGAAAAGGCCGCGCGATCCAGCGTCTCGGCATGGGCTTGGATGATCAGCGCACCCTTCGTTACCCGCACATTGCGGGGGCGACGGCGCGCATAATATTGCGCTTCGCCATTATACCAGCCCTTGCGATTGCGGTGCGTGTCATAGGCCCAACGACGCGGATCGGGTTCGACACCGCTATCGAACTCGTCGGCCCATGTCAGTTGATAGTGGGGCGGCACGGTCAAAGCCGCCGATGGCGCAGGCGATGGTCCGTCACGCATGGCTACGGAAGGCGCGGGAACGCAGCCCGTCAGGAGCAATGGCCCGACCCAGCGCGCAGCGCTCCCATGACGGTGCAGCACCAAGCCACCAGCAGCCTAAAAGACGCGGCTGACGCCTAGCGACGCATAGGGTCTCGCGTTCCGCCCCGCCTGTTCGCTCGCGCCTGCGGAAACCTGCCCTTCCCATCCGCCACCCAACGGCGTGGCGACATGGGCACCCAGACTGGCGCGCGTGTAGGTCGGATCGCCCTGTACTATGCTCTCTACACCGACACGCGTTCCGCTGCTGGCGCTTACCAGGCGGGTCAGTCGCAACTGCGCGATGTATGATTCGTTGCGGACGCCCCACGAACCGAACCATCCCATCCGCCATTGATTGCCCAGCGCACCGTCTGTCTGCAATCCTGCGTCGAACCGGGTGCCGCGCAGTTTGTTACCCCGATCATTCGGATCCAGCTCGGTATCTGTAATGCGCGGCCCGGCGGATATATTTGCCCAGCCCCAATCGCCCGACATTTGATAGACCAGCGCGATCTCTGCACCGATGTAGGTGGCTTCGATCCGCTCGCTGGTGCGATAGCGATAGGTGCCACCATTGACGCCTGCCCGAACCGCCAGCCCGTTACCCAAGGAGTCGCCGGGTAATGCTATCAGCCCACCCACATAGCCGCCTGCGCCATCCCCCGCCCCGCCACCGGCATATAATACGCCACGATCCTGGGCGTCGGCGGGGGCCATGCACGACAGCAGTGCCAGGCCGCATAAAAAGGATCGCGTCATTAAATAAAGGCTCCGAATGCGCACAGGACATCTGGCTTTCATCGATGATCATAACGACAAGGCGTGAACGCGCGACAGCTTATTTTTGCTTAAGCATCGATTAGGCGTGTTTCTCACAAGATCAACCGATTGAAGGCTTTTTTCCTGTTATGGTTTGCCAGCTAAGGTAAGGTTGGCCGCCGTGGCAGAGAGGGAGGCGACAAGGATGATATCGTCGGGATCCCGGCATAGCGAACGACCGCTCAACGTGCTGCTGGTCGATGATGATGACCTGTTCCTGGAATATTTGACCTGGGAATTGGAAACGCTCAACTGCACCGCTCAGTGCGCGATGGATGCGGAACAGGCGCTAACCCTACTCCAGGACAATGTTTTCGACATGGTCGTCACCGACTGGCAGATGCCAGGGATGGATGGCATAGCGCTGGTAGAGCGCATCCGCGCGCTGCATGGCCGTGATCGCTTCCTGCACGTGGTCATGACCACCGCCGGGGGTGATAGCCATACTATCCGCCACGCCCTGAATGCGGGCGTTGACGATTTTCTGTTCAAGCCCCTCGACCGCATCCAACTGGAACTGGCGATGGCATCGGCCCGGCGCAACGTTGCAATACATTACCGCTTGCAGCGTCGTAATCACCATCTGGCCGCTGCCAACGCCCGCACGCGGGAAGCCTATCGACGGGTCCAGGCAGATCTTGATGCCGCGGCAGCCCTCCACCGGCGGCTTTTGCCCGATCAAGACAGCCATGGCCCCTTGCAGGTGGCATGGACCTATCGGCCGGCCCAGCATATCAGCGGGGATACGATCGGCCTCATCCCTTTACGCAACGGCGCGCATCTTTTCTTTCTGGCTGATGTCCAGGGCCACGGCGTGCCCGCTGCACTGGCATCCTTTCATATCCATCACCGGCTCTCGCAACTCGCGCCCGATACGCCAGCCGCATTGTCGCAAGCGATCAGTGACCTCAATCGCGAAATTGAGGGGCAGCAATCGGAAAGCTATGCCACGCTGATATGTGGTCTGCTCTTTCCGCAAAGCGGCGAGGGCTGGATCATCTGTGCAGGCCATCTCCCTCCATTCATCATGCATCTGGACGACGTTGCGCCAATGGTGCTCGAAGGGGCATTTCCGCTTGGCTGGTTCCCTGACGCCGATTTCGATCCCATGCCGTTCCAACTGCCACCTGGTGACCGCCTCATTCTGTATTCCGATGGTGTGACCGAATGTTGTGACGCACAAGGCACGATGTTGGAACAGTCGGGCTTGCGTGTCCTGCTCGCCGCCGCCAAATCCTATCCGATCGACCAGATGGTGCAGCAGATCGATGCAGCGTTGCGGACGAGGCACGGTCCAGCGGGCCTAGAAGATGATATCTCGCTACTCGCGCTGGAAATATCCACGAACCAAATACAGGGAACGGCATGACCATCATCACACTCGACGGCGACCTGGCAATCATCAAAGTGACAGCCGCCCGACTGGACGCTGCCGCCGGCCCCGCCTTCAAGGCCGATATCCAGGCGCAGCTAAATGGACGGGCCAAAAGGGTGTTACTGGACATGGGCGACGTCAGCTTCATGGACAGTACAGGACTGGGCGTGCTGGTCTCACTCCTCAAGATGCTGGGAAAGGATGGCGCGCTGGCGGTGGCAGGGGCTCAGCCATCGGTACGGCGTCTGTTCGAACTGACCCGGTTGGATACCGTATTCAGCCTGACGAACAGCGTGGACTCTGCCAGGGCCGTGCTCGGTGACTGAGCCTGATATCGTCGAAATTCCGGCGCGGCTGGACGCGGTGGCGCAGCTTGCTGATCATCTCAACGCCAGTTGCGCCAATGCCGGGGTGGCGCCACAGGCAGCGATCGACCTGGAACTGGCGCTCGTGGAAGCGGCCAATAACATCATCCTTCACGGCTATGCCGGGCGCAGCGACGGAACGATCCGCCTAGCGGTACGCCAAGGGCATGGTGTCGTGGAACTGGACCTGACCGACCTTGGCATTCCTATGGAGGATGGGCAGATGACGATGTGTCGCCCTTTTTCGCTGGAGGCAGAAAGCGGGCGCGGTATCCAGATAATCCAGTCCTGTATCGACGTGATCGACTATCATCGCAATGCGGGCATCAACTGCCTGTCTTTGAAGAAGTTTTTTGATCCTTCCACACCAACCGGCAATCCCGTTCCTGGCTGACCAGTCGCTGGCAAAGCGGCGCTGCATCTGGCACCGCCAATGGCCCCAGTTGCAGGCGATAGAGCAAGCGGAACGGTTCAATCCGCACGCCAATGTCGGCCGGGTCACCCAGGTCGCGCAGAACCTGCCGCCCCTCGCGCGCTGCGCGGGCCTCGCTTTGGTAGGCGCCGATCTGAACATAAGCGCGCTTTTTATCGGAAGCTCGCGGCGCAGCGCGGGATGCCAGCTTGCTCACCGAAGGTAATGGAGCCGGGGGTGTTGGGGTGCTGGGCGCAACGGTTGATATGGCAGGGGATGAACCGGACCGGGGCGTGCCGCCTGTTTCCTGTTCCAGCGTATCATCTTCGATGTTGACCACCAGCAGGCCACCGGCCGCTAGCACAAGCGCAAAAAGCAGATGACTTCGCCCTTTGCGCAGGCCGTCCCGCCAACTCATGCTTGATGCTCCGGTTGCCACAGCGCTGCGCGGACCATGATGGACATGGCGAGGATATTGTTCAGGCCCCACAGTCCGTTGGCGATCAGGCCGCCCGGCGTGTAGCTGCCGATTTCCAGCCGCCAAGCCAACGTTGCCCAAGCCAAGCCCAGAACGGTCAGGGTCATGATCGCGATTTGCGGCCAGACCAAGTGCAGGAAATTACCATCCTGTCGTTCCTTGGGCGTTACCGGAAATTTGATCTGTTGGTTGCGTAGCACCGCCCACAAGGCACGCAGGGAAATAGGGAATGAAGCCAGATAGCTGACCTTCCCCTTATAGCCGGACATGCCCCATGTTCCTGCAAGAAACGCCAGCTCATTGGCAATCAGGAAAGGCAGGGCGTGGCGGAAGAAGTCGCCGGTATAGGCGCTCACCGGAGCGACACCCAGGAAAAGATACACCAGCGGCGCGAGCAGGAAAATGCAGTTCCACACCGCCCCCAGATAAGACCAGAAAGTGGTCAGATACATCAGCCTTTGTCCCAGCGACATGCCCGGTGCAATGACGGGATTGTCATGGAAGAATATGTCGAGGCTGCCGCCGGCATATTTGAACCGTTGGATGGTCCAGGTCAGCAAGTCCTGCGGAGAGAGCATCTTCGATTCTACCTGCGGATGCAGCACGGATTTCCAGCGACGATGTTGGTCCTGATGCAGGACGATGGACGTGTAAATGTCTTCCGACACATGGAATTTATATGGCGTGAGTTCTTCGGCTTGCGCCGCCTGCCAGCGCGCCAGCGCCTGGGCTTGGGCATTGCCGCTGCGCCGGGTCAGGCGTGCCAGGCGCGAACGGGTCTCGCCGCTTGTCTTGGCGACCGCATCGCCATAGGCCTTTAGCGCCACGAACATGATGGCCTCGCGCCGATGCAGCGATGCCGCGCCACAGCAGAAGGCGGCGTTAAACGCATTGCGCCGCCGCTGGATAATGTCGTAAAATAAGGCTGGGTCATTGGCAAAGGGGTCCTCGCCTACTCGAATTTCGCCAAAGATCCATTCGGTGGCGCTGCCCAGCCATCGTCCAGGGCGTCCTATGCGTCGCGTCATCCAATGGGTCAGGGTCTCGCCCTCGGGCAGGTCATAGAACCATTGCGGCGTCTGAACGAACGCCACGTCGGGGTCGCGGAAATAGCCCAGCGTCCGTTCCAGCAACGTGGGGAACGGCCGGGTATCCGCGTCGCAGATCAGGATGAAGTCACCACTGGTATGTTCCATGGCGTTGCGCAGATTACCAGCTTTGAAGCCGACATTATTGTCGCGTGTTATATAGCCCACCGCCTCCTCCTCCGCGATGGCCTGCATGGTTGGGCGACGTCCATCGTCCAGGACATGGACATGCAGATCGATCGGGTGGGGGTAACGCATCGCCTTGGCATCGCGGATGCTAAGGCGAACCAGTTCTTCGTCTTCATTATAGGTCGCGATGAAGACATCGACGGCCACGGGCCGATCTAGTCCATCGGAATCCGCCACGCACTGGTTGATCCCTTCCGGCGGCGGCAGGATAGGGAAATCTTTCACTTTCCAAAGATTGAGCGTGAACAGGATCAGCCCGAAATAGGCGCAGCTTTCCGCCAGCAGCAGCGGAACGGCGAACCACAAGGCATCCCAGTTGAGTGATTGCGTCCAGCGCCAGTGGATATACCAAGCCCCCAGCGCCAGGCTGGCAATTCCTAATATTTGCCAGATTTTCTCCCGCACAAGCGAATTGGGCAGCGGGGGAGGAGGGCGGCGATGCTCGAACTGGGTGAAATAAAAAGTCAAATCCGCCCTCTTTTGAAGACCTTTGACGAGAATGTGTCCAAACTGGAATCTCGATCTGCCATCTTGGTATCCTAGATTTTTGTGCCTCGGAAACAAGGATCGAACATGGTTAAAAAACTTATCATTACTTTTCAGCGGTTTGATTAAGTAGGCACAGAATAGCCGCTGCGAGGACACGGGACGCCGGATAGGTTGAAAGATGATCAAGAACGGCTTGCCGCCGACTATATTGTGAACGGACCCGTTTGCTGAGGGCCCACGCTGCTGATGCGACCGGCCTAATCGTCACACGCATAACCAAATTGGGAGACGTATCTGAGCAGCTATTATACCCATTGCCGGCGGCCTAAATCTAATTGGCGGTTCAGGCGGACATATCGACAGCGACTTTCAGTAGCGTAGGACGTACCGCACAGTCATAGAAATGGCGGAAAGGACATATTAAATTCGATCGTGTCCCACAGCGTTCTCTAATCGCCACTGTCAACAGCTGACCTCTTTGCGGTTCGTCACGCGCGCTGGGCTCCAGGGTTCTCTCCGCGGTCG